>ENA-UOOM01000009-UOOM01000009.1-fermentation-metagenome-genome-assembly--contig:-NODE-9-length-322654-cov-15.126563_pt1 | contig 322654 bp, 308 predicted proteins | sample MGYA00245781_ERZ724031 | MGnify/ENA primary metagenome ERZ724031 (study PRJEB28704, sample SAMN03018317) | fermentation metagenome | biome: anthropogenic terrestrial biome; feature: soil...
CGGGTGCGAAATCAGGTATCTATCTTAATGGCAGCCGCCTGCTTGTTGCGACGGTTAAAAAGAACACACTGTAAAAGCCAAGACCGCAGACAAAAGGTTTTTAATGTTTTCACACTTACAAAGCGACATACCGGCTATTTCATGCTAAAATAAAATATGAGGAAGCTCCTTCTTTCTTAATGCTTTTAGAGAGAAAGGGAGCTTTTTCAGTTTAGTTTAGCTTTTGCGGCTATTTTGCAACCATACGTTTTAATGGGAATATTGCAGCTCAGAAGAACAGGTGGAATAAAATTTTGCAGACGATAGATGAAGCGTTACAAAAATTAAAAACTTCAAAGTTCCGTTCCAGCTTTTCATTAACTGAAAAGGACAAGGCGTATGTAAAGGACAAAGGCATAGACACGATTCGCCGACATGCGTATGATTTCGTAAGGCAGCGCTTGACGCCGGCCGTTATACCAAATGATGGAAGGCAGACTCCAATGCATGGCCATCCTGTATTTATCGCTCAGCATGCGTGCGCATGCTGTTGCCGAGGTTGTCTGAACAAATGGTACCGTGTGCCGAAGGGAGTTGAATTGAGCGATATACAGCAAGAAAAAATTGTAAATCTTCTGATGGAGTGGATAAGGCGCCAGATGCAGGAATAAAAGGTGTGTCGTATATACCATATTTTAAGCACGGCAGACATTGACATTAGTTAGTTAAAATATTATTATAACAACATGTGTATAAAAATATGTGCAGATAATGCGGGATACTGCATAAAAATAAAGAGGAAGAGGGAAAAATTCAAATGAGCAGGGCTGTACATAAAATTGCAATCGGTGCTGTAACAGTGGCTGCACTGGTTGCCACCCTTCTCAGTTATAATGCTTTTTCAGGCAACAGCGTTAATGCTAAAAATGCCCATGCAATGCCGCAATGGGAAAAAAGCGGTGTGTCATCTGAAAATGTCTTTGAGAAAATGGCTTCATCAATAGACAACTTGTCGCCTCAGAAGATTACGTTGACGGACGATACAAATAATTCTATTGTTAAAAACCCAGCGAAACTTAAAAGCGAACTGCACAGCCCGAATGCGATACTTGTCAGCCTTGACGACCGCAAAATCCTTATTAACAAAAATGCGGACCAAAAAATTTACCCAGCTTCTATGACAAAAATAATGACGGCGATTTTGGCAATTGAAAAGTCGCCAAATCTTCAGGAAAAAGTAACTTTGCCAAAGCCCATTTTTGATGAGATGTATGCGCAGGAGGCGTCGATGGCAGGGTTTGTTCCGGATGAGCAGGTGAGCGAGATGGATTTGCTTTATGGCGCTATTCTCCCGAGCGGTGCAGAATGTTGTGCAGGCCTTGCAGACCATCTTGAAGGCTCAGAGCAGAATTTTGCCCATGAAATGAACCGCAAGGCTGCAGAGATCGGGATGGAACATACACATTTTGTAAATACTACAGGCCTGTATGACGCCAACCACTATTCTACTGTGAAAGATATATCAATGGTTCTGTGCTATGCTTTGCAGAATAATACATTCAGGCGCATTTTTACAACACCAAGCTACACCACATCGCCTACAAACAAACATGCTAAAGGCATTACGTTTACAAGCACCATGTTCCGGCACCTCAGCGGTTCGAAAAAGGCAGGAAGGGCTACAATACTTGGCGGAAAAGTAGGGTATACCAATGAAGCAGGCCTGTGCCTTGCAAGCTGCGCGGAAGTCAATGGAAAGCAGTATGTGCTTGTAACAGCAGGTGCAAAAAACTGCTACTGCGCGGAAATAAAAGACGCTGTAGCTGTTTACAGCAGCCTCTAATATGATAATTTTAAGGCGCTGTTCAAAATATATTAATTGATTTTTATTTACTTAAAGAGTTACAATAGAATGAACTGCAAGGGCTGGAGTTAACTGCTGCAGTATCTTATTTGCATCAGAGTCAGGAGTAATGCTATGTATGTTTCAGGCGGCCCGTATTCTAACAAATATCCGTACCCTCCATTTTATCCGGAGGTATATGAGGAGCGCAGGCGTATCCGCAGTACTTCTAACAGCGTTTGTCTAACAGCGCTGGCAGGAATTTTCCTTTTGTTCCTCTTGCCTATTATAAGCCTGATATTTTTGAGGTCGATGGGATTTGTAACACGGACGAATAAGTTTGACGGGCTTCCGCCAGTCCTGTATTACATTGTTTCTTCGTTTAATTACTTAATCGCTATGACAGTGCCGGCACTGCTTTATTTTTCTGCGGAACACATCCCCATTTCTGAAGGAGTGCCGTTTCACAAGGTAAAAACAAGCGACCTGTGGCTTTTTGTAGCGGTGGGCTGCTTTGTCTGTTTGCTGGCAAATTTTCCGGCAGGCTGGGTAGCAAAAATTCAGCAGTACTTTGGATTCAGCGGTTCCCTTCCCTCACTGCCGCTAAATAATGACCCTGCCGTCTTAGCCTTATACGTGGTTAATATTGCCGTTGTTCCGCCGTTGGTGGAGGAACTCATGTACCGAGGAGTTATTCTGCAAAGCCTGCGCCGTTTTGGCGACGGTTTTGCCGTACTTGTGTCGGCAATCCTTTTCGGATTATACCATGGGAATTTTATTCAGATGGTCTTTGCATTTTTCTGCGGCCTTGTAATGGGTTATGTGGTAGTGCGTACGGATTCGCTGCTACCGTCGATACTAATACATTTTATTAATAATGGCATATCGGTAATGACTGATTTGGTAACAAGGTACCGCGGCGCACATGCAGCAGAAAATATGAGCAATGTTATTATGGTGGTCGTTTCATTGATCGGCATTGCAGCTATTGCAATCCTTACTTCTGAGCATAAACTGTTTGGAAAGAAAGGGAAACATCGTTCGGTGCTTCCACTTTCATCAAGGCTCGGTGCGGCGTTCGGCAATTTTGGCGGAGTGATTTTTATGGTATATGCATTTCTCTCGTCGATTTACTGCCTCTACCATTACTGAGGTGATGGCATGACACGTGACGAGATGTTTATGAGGCAGGCGCTGGAGATTGCCCGCCAATCTGCAGCAGAAGGTGAAGTGCCGGTTGGCGCTGTTGTTGTAAAAGGCGAAAATGTTATCGCATGCGGCCGCAACAGGCGCGAAACGAAAAAAAACGCACTGTGCCATGCAGAGATTGAAGCAATCAACGGGGCATGCAGCACACTTGGTGGGTGGCGGCTCTGGCAATGTGAGCTTTTTGTGACCCTTGAGCCTTGCCCAATGTGTGCGGGGGCGGTTATCAATGCACGTATTCCACGCGTTGTGTTTGGTGCTTTCGATATGAAAGCAGGCTCATGCGGCTCCGTTGTTAATTTGTTTAGCCTGCCTTTTAACCACAAACCTGAGGTGGTTGGCGGCGTGCTGGAAGATGAATGTTCATCTATTTTGACTGGCTTTTTTAAAAAACTGCGGAAAAATAAATAAGCCACTGCAGCTTTTAAAAAATGCTATTTTTGAATAATATTATTAACAGCCTGAGCAATTGTTGTACTTTTGCTCAGGCTGTTTCTATGTAATTTTAGGTATTCGCTTTTGCCTTAAAGTTTAAGAAAATGCTCAACTTTTTGCAAGGCAGATATGTTCGCGCATTACGCCTGCCTGCGAATGTAAAAGCATATCGACGGAATTTTCGTCTTTATTTGCAGCCGAATTACCCACGGTAATCTGTGGGGGCTTTATATCGCATTTATAATTCATGCCTGAAAGTGCGGTAACGGCATTTCCGCTGATGATGTTGGCAATTTCGCCGAGCATTGAAGTGGCAAAGTCGTCAAGAGTGTCAGTCTCCATGCCAGAAAGGGATTTTACAATATTAAGAGTTGTAGATTTTGGAAAACTGTAAATAGTGCTCCCTGAAAGGTCGCCGACTAAAGCAATCTCTATTTTAACATTTTCTTCCTGACCAGTTTGCCCATTGCTTTTCAGTTCGGAAATATCCATGTCAAGCATACTTTTGAAAACGTCTTTTGTTGCGTCATAAAATGGATTAGTTTTGAATTTTTGTTCTGCCATTTATGAAACGCCTCCCTTTTGGACATATTTACTCATTTTAAGGTCTGTTGCGACAACATGGTTTATAAGCCATGCCAGCAACACACCTGCAAATTTTTGTATTTCCTTCTCTTTATACCCTTCCTGCTCAAAGTCGTGAGCGGACTTCATTACATAATTGGTAAACTCTTTATGTATTTGTTGGTGCTTTTTAAAGTCCGGATATCCGATTTTTTTCTGGTATTCTTCCTCATTAGCGAAATGGGTGACAACATAGTTCTGCATAAATACAAGCGTCTTTTTTACCTCGGGCAACTTTTCCTCCCAGTTGCCATTTTTGCGCAGAGCCGTAAGAAACTGTTCTACGCGGTCGAACAGCTCTTTATGCTGCCAGTCAACTATTGGAATACCAATTTTATATTTTTCTTTCCAAAGCGTAATGACCATCTCCAAATCTTAAAATTATTAATAACAATAACTATTATTATATTATAGCGTGTTACTACTTGAATGTCAACAGCAATGCACTTTGCGCCTCCTGAAAGCTTATAACAAATGATACTTTGCTGTTGACAAAGACTGTGCAGAATGATATGGTAATAATAGTCTGTGGACTTGCGGGGGGACTCTTTGGAGTTGAGAAGGTTAAAACCTGACCCTTTGAACCTGTCAGTTAACACTGACGCAGGGAAGCAATTCAATTATAAGAAATAATGAATTGATGCTTTCCTTTTTGGAAAGCATTTTTTGTTACAAAAACTGAATATGCTGCGGGGGAACTCCTTAGAGTTGAGAAGGTTAGAACCTGACCCTTTGAACCTGTTAGTTAATACTGACGTAGGGATGCAAAATATCGATGAGAAAGATGCCTGCCGAATTCAGCAGGCATCTTTTTTATTTGAAAGAAAGGTGAAAACATGAAAAAAGTTCTGTCAATAGCCGGCTCTGACTGCAGCGGAGGCGCCGGCATTGAGGCTGACCTTAAAACTTTTGCCGCACACGGTGTTTATGGCATGAGCGTAATAGTTTCCGTTGTTGCAGAAAATACGGTGCGCGTTATAGACATCCAAAATGTCGCGCCTGATATGATTGAAAAGCAGATTGACGCCGTATTTGAAGACATCGGTGCTGATGCTGTAAAAATAGGCATGCTGTCGCAGTCAAACTGCATGGAAGCCGTGGCGCGCAAGCTGAATGAATACAAACCGAAAAATGTAGTCGTTGACCCTGTAATGGTGGCAAAGAATGGCTGCCCGCTTATGCAGCCGGATTCGATGAGTACTTTGGTGCATAAAATACTGCCTCTTGCAGATTTACTTACCCCGAACATACCCGAGGCTGAAAAAATATCAGGCATATGCATAAGCTCCATTAGTGATATGGAGCGTGCCGCGGAGCAAATCGCAGGCCGTGGCGCAAAAGCGGTGCTTGTAAAGGGCGGCCATGCTTCCGGAGATGCAGTAGATGTGCTGTTTGACGGCAGGTGCTTTACCCATTTCAGTGCTAAGCGTATAAATACTAAAAACACACATGGCACAGGATGCACATATTCTTCTGCAATCGCTTCGAACCTCGCATTGGGCTTCAGTTTGGAAGAAGCAGTGAGCAGGGCTAAAAAATACGTCACCACAGCAATACGCCATTCGCTGCAGATAGGGAAAGGCTGTGGCCCTACGCACCATTTTTATGACCTTTACCGCAGCAGACTGGAAAAGGAGGATAATCTGAAATGAATTATAAAACACAGATAGAGGCCGCGCGCAGTGGTATTGTCACAAAAGAGATTGCACAGGTTGCAAAAGATGAAAAGGTGCCGGAATCCGAGCTTATGCCGCTTGTTGCTTCTGGAAAAGTAGCCATACCTGCCAATATACGCCATACTGCCCTCCACCCCCATGGCTTTGGCAGTGGCCTGCGGACAAAAATAAATGTCAACCTCGGCGTTTCAGGCGACTGTGCCGACTACAGCAAAGAGCTGGAAAAGGCAAGGCTTGCTGAAAAATTCGGTGCCGAAGCTATAATGGATTTGAGCAATTATGGCAAAACCCAGGAATTCAGGCAGAAGCTGATAGAGACTTCGCCGGCAACAATAGGTACTGTTCCGGTTTATGACGCAATAGGCTACCTTGGCAAAAACCTTAAAGATATCACAGCCGAAGATTTTCTAAAGGTCGTGCGCCACCATGCAGAGGAAGGCGTCGATTTTATGACGGTGCATGCAGGCATTAACCGGCGTGCCGTAGATGCATTTATGCGCAGCAAACGAAAAATGAACATAGTTTCACGCGGCGGTTCACTGCTTTTTGCGTGGATGAAGATGACGGGAAATGAAAATCCTTTCTATGAGCATTACGATGAACTGCTTGATATACTGCATGAATATGACGTCACGATAAGTATTGGCGATGCCCTGCGCCCGGGCTGCATAGAAGATTCGACGGACGCTTCGCAGATAGCTGAACTGACAGAGATCGGTTTCCTTGCCAAACACGCGTGGGAACATGGAGTACAGGTGATAGTTGAAGGGCCGGGCCACATGGCTATGGATGAGATAGCAGCAAACGTTAAGCTTGAAAAGCGCCTGTGCCATGGTGCTCCATTCTATGTTCTGGGCCCGCTTGTTACTGATATTGCCCCGGGCTATGATCACATAACATCTGCCATAGGAGGAGCAGTTGCTGCTGCGAACGGCGCGGATTTTTTGTGTTATGTAACGCCCGCCGAGCACCTGCGCCTTCCGGACTTGAATGATGTAAAGGAAGGCATTATCGCTGCAAAAATTGCGGCGCATGCGGCAGATATTGCAAAAGGCGTAAAGGACGCGCGTGAGCCTGACAGCCGCATGAGCGAGGCGCGCAGAAAACTGGACTGGGACGAAACTTACAGGTTTTCGATTGACAGCGAGAAGGCCAGGGCGTACCACGAAAGTGTTCCGCCGGAGGACAGGGACAGTTGCTCTATGTGCGGCAAAATGTGTGCGGTGCGGACTATGAACTGTATACTTAATGGCACTGACCCTGAACAATGCCCCCGAAAGCGGTAAATAAGAGAGAACGGAAAAATGTAATTAGTAGGAGTTTTCTCTGCACGGCGCACGGCGTAAAAAGCAAGCCGTAAAATTGGAAGGAGAGCGAAAATCAGTGAAGCCTGAAATAGATTACAGTCTTTACCTTGTTACAGACCGCAGGCTTATGAGCACGAGCACGCTTGAAGAAGCCGTTGGGCAGGCCATTGCGGGCGGCGTGACACTGGTGCAGCTAAGGGAAAAAGATACGTCTTCCCTTGAATTCTATGAAATGGCGGCAAAGGTAAAGCAGGTAACAGACAGGCATAATATACCGCTGATTATAGATGACCGCGCGGATATCGCTGTTGCAGTTGATGCGGCGGGTGTTCATGTCGGCCAAAGCGACATTCCTGCGCGCAGGGTGCGTTCTGTAATTGGCAAAGACAAAATCCTTGGCGTCTCCGCTTCAACGTTTGATGAAGCGGTGCAGGCACAGAGAGATGGCGCGGATTATCTTGGTGTTGGCGCAATGTTTGCCACAAAGACGAAAACGGATGCAACGGTTGTTTCAATGGAAGAGCTGAAAAAAATAAGAGAAGCCGTAAGCCTGCCAATAGTTGCTATAGGGGGAATTAACGGGAAGATGCTGCCGCTTCTCGAAGGGACTGGAATTGACGGCGTAGCTGTTGTTTCGGCACTGATGGCGTCAAATAACATTACGGCTGAAGCGGAGAAGCTAAAAAAGGCCATGCTGCGTATAAAAAGAAAATAAACTGCGTCTGCCGTTAGCGGGCGAGAATCCACGGGAACATTATTTACAAAAAAGCGCCTTGAGCGATGTCTTAAAAAATAGCTCAAGGCGCAATTTTGTCTCTATGGATTTTATGAACAGCAGAATAAATTGTGGTACTAAAATTTAGGCTTTCTTTAATTATTTCTATGAAAGCTGTCCATTTTTTGTTGCTGGCCGCGATATTGTTTTAATAGAAGCTTTACGGATTGCAATTTTTAAAGAAGCTCCAGCCCATATTATTACATGTTAAGAAATTTGACAAAGCAGGTAGATACGTATATAATATTTTTCCCCGCTTTTACTGCAAAAGAAGAAAGAAGATGTGTTTACTTGAAATCGTATATTTTAACCCAGCTTGAATTTTTGCTTAGGCTCCTCGTTGCTGGTTTCTGCGGCTTTCTGATTGGCTATGAGAGGAAAAACAGGCTTAAAGAAGCAGGCGTGCGCACACACATGATTGTTGCGATTGGTTCGGCACTGATTATGATCGTTTCAAAATACGGTTTTTACGATATTCTTCCACAAAACGGCAGCACCCTTGACCCTTCGCGTATTGCAGCGCAGGTAGTCAGCGGAATAGGCTTTTTGGGTGCAGGGATGATTTTTATCCGTGGGCAGGCGATCAACGGACTTACGACTGCTGCCGGTGTATGGGCAACGGCAGGCGTTGGCCTTGCAATCGGTGCGAAGCTCTATGTTATTGGAATTGCTGCTACTGTCATAATACTTATCATACAGATAGTGCTGCATAAAGACATCAAATGGCTGCATATGCCTGAAGCTGAGCAGATTACAATACGCATGGAACAAAATAGCAATGCACTTTCAAACGTTCAGGACTATTTGAAGAAAAATAATAGACATTATAAATTTTAAAGCGGAAAAAATAGGCGATAATATACTTGAGACTGAATTTTATGTGAAACTGCCTCAAAACTATGACATTTCAAAGCTCATAAATCTTCTTAATAAAAACCCGAGCATAAAGTCGATTGAATGCTGATACACGGCGCTGATTCGCTGCTGGCAGAAATTTTTATGTTGAATTAAATACTCCGAAATGATACAATTAAAAGATATGGGGCAGGTGGGAGTAGTTGGGAATCAAGAAATGGCATGTGCAGCCGTTTGACCGCATGTCGGCAAAAAAATTTGCCGCAGAAACAGGAGTTTCACCGCTCCTTGCCGTATTGCTGCAGACACGCGGAGTATCCAGCAGAAAACAGGCGGAAGAAATACTTTCAGATGATATCTCACTTTCCGACCCACTTTTGCTGCCGGACATGGCAGCAGCTGTTGAGCGTATAAGAAAAGCACTTGATGGTTTTGAAAAAATAGCTGTTTACGGTGACTATGATGCGGACGGCGTCACAGCTACCGCAATGGTATATTCATATCTTGAGTCGAGCGGCGGCAACGTCATTTATTATATTCCGGATCGTGAAAAAGAGGGATACGGGCTTAACAAAAACGCAGTTGATGTACTGCATTCGCAAGGGGTAAAACTGATACTCACTGTTGACAATGGAATTTCTTCTGCTGAAGAAGTCGACTATGCAAAAAAGCTCGGAATCGATACGATAATTACAGACCATCATCAGCCTGGCGACACGCTGCCTAAGGCCGTTGCCGTTGTTGACGCATGGCGCAAGGACTGCAGTTGCCCTTACCGCAGTTATTCCGGTGCAGGCGTGGCCTTCAAGCTCCTTATGGCGCTTGAAGGCCCGGAAGGCACACAGGCTGTTATTGAAAATTACACCGATTTGGCAGCTATAGGCACTATAGGCGATGTGGTGCCTCTCACAGGTGAAAACAGGATGCTTGTCAAATATGGCCTTAAGCTTATTTCGCGGACTGACCGTATTGGGCTTAAATCACTGCTTGAGCTTGCCGGAGTGGAAGGGCGCCCGCTTACGGCGGAAACGGTTGCTTTCACTGTTGTACCGCGTATAAATGCAACAGGCCGTATTGGCACGTCGGACCGTGCGGTTCGTCTGCTGGTGACAGAGTCGCCTGAAGAAGCCGGCGAACTTGCAGCGCAGGTGTGCAGGGATAACGGTGTCCGCAGGCAGACTGAAGACGATATTTTTCACCAGGCAATGGAAAAAATCGACAATGACCCATCTATCATTTTCGACCGTGTTATGGTTGTGGCGGGTGAGGGGTGGCATCCGGGCGTTATAGGCATTGTCGCTTCAAAAATAACCGAATGTTTTGGCAAGCCGTGTATAGTTGTCTCTTGCTCCGGCAAAGAAGCACGCGGCTCAGGAAGGAGCATTGAGGGCTTTTCGCTTTTTGATGCAGTGTGGAGTTGCAGGGATTTGCTGACGCGTTTTGGAGGCCATCCAATGGCTGCAGGTATGTCGTTGCCGTCTGAAAACGTTGAAAAACTGCGTGAGCGCATAAACCAGTACGCGGCATCGCTTGGCAAGCCAATGCCTGTACAGGTGCTCAACATCGATTGCCTGCTTAAACCGGACAAGCTTTCTGTTGGGATACCGAAAAGCCTTAAATTGCTGGAACCGTTCGGGGCTGCCAACCCGCACCCGCTGTTTGGCCTTTTTGGCATGGCCATAGGAGATATTACGCCGGTCGGCGGCGGAAAGCATCTTCGCATTTCGGTGCAGAAGGGCACAGCATCTGTGCTATGCATGAAGTTCGGGACGACGCTCGGTGAGTTTCCTTACAAGAAGGGCGACACAGTAGACATGGCTGTCAAGCTTCAGGTTAATTCTTTTAATGGCATGGATTCACTCACCGTGGTTATACGTGAGATGCGCTTTGCCGGGGCGGATGAAGACGCTCTTATAAAAGGGCGGGCGCTGTATGAAAAATTCCGCAGGAGTGAGCCGTTGACCGAACAGGAAAGCGCAGCGGTGCTTCCAAACCGCAGCGACTGCGCTTCGGTTTACCGTATGCTCCGCAGCATTGGCGAATACAATGGTACGCTTGATGACCTTTTCTGCCGTATTAAGGAAGACAGTAATTTTGCAGAGTTCTTGGTAATCATGGATATATTTTCGGAGCGCGGGCTTATCAGCAGGGTTCGAAAGGGAACTGTATATAATATTCAGGTGGTGCCAAATCACAGCAAAGTGTGCCTTGCAGAATCGCCGATTATCAAGTCTTTACATAATTCTAACGAAAGCCAAAGCCGGTGACAGAAAAAATGGCATACCCAATGAAAACATTTGACGATTTGACCGCCCTTATGAAGGCAAGCGAGCATAATTATGACACAGACCTGATTGAGCGTGCGTACCGGCTTGCGGCGGAGTCACATAAAAATCAGCGGCGGCTTTCCGGCACACCATATATTTCTCATCCTGTTGCTGTAGCGTGCATACTCGTAGAGCTCGGCATGGATTCCGAATCGGTCGCAACGGGGCTTCTGCACGATGTTGTGGAAGATACACCGGTTACGCTTGACCAGATAAAAAAAGAGTTCGGCAATGAAATTGCCGGCCTTACAGACGGCGTGACGAAGCTTGGCCACATACCATATTCTTCACGTGAAGTGCAGCAGGCGGAAAATTTGCGCAAAATGCTGATTGCCATGAATCAGGATATCCGTGTGATAATCGTCAAACTGGCAGACCGCCTGCACAATATGCGCACAATCGAGTTTATGCCGCCGCAGAAGCAGCGTGACAAGGCCCTCGAAAATATGGAGGTCTATGCACCTATTGCGCACCGACTTGGCATACGCGCCGTAAAGGAAGAGCTTGAAGACCTTTCGCTGCGCATACTTGACCCTGTTGCATACAAGGAAATTGAAAGTGGCCTTGCCCTGCGTGCAAATGAGCGCAAGGAGTTTATTGAGCTGACTAAAAAGCGCATAAACGAACGTGTTTCCAGCATTATACCTAATGTTTACATTGAAGGGCGCGTAAAGAGTATAAACGGCATTTACCGCAAGATGTTCATACAGGGACGCTCAATGGACGAGATATATGATATTTACGCTGTGCGTGTGATTGTGGATACGGTGAATGACTGCTACAACGTGCTCGGCATTATTCACGATATGTTCCGGCCACTGCCAAACAGGTTTAAGGATTATATTTCTACGCCGAAGCCGAATATGTACCAGTCGCTGCACACGACTGTAATAGGCAAGGAAGGCATTCCGTTTGAGGTGCAGATACGCACATGGGAAATGCACCATACGGCTGAATATGGCATTGCGGCTCACTGGAAGTATAAGCTCGGCATGGCAGGCAAGGAGGATTCGTTTGAAAAACGTCTTTCATGGATACGCCAGATGCTTGACAATGAAAAGGACAGCGAAGATGCTACCGATCTTGTACGCACTATAAAGTCGGACCTTGCACCGGAAGATGTTTTTGTCTTTACACCAAGGGGCGACGTTATAAACCTTCCTGCCGGCTCAACGGTGATTGACTTTGCCTACGCTATACACAGTGCTGTAGGAAACAGGATGACTGGTGCAAAAGTTGACAAACGCATTGTGCCAATTGATTACCGCCTGAAAACAGGCGAAATAGTTGAAGTGCTGACTTCAAAAGAAGCCCGCGGCCCAAGCCGCGACTGGCTGAGTATTGTAAAAACGAGCGAAGCGAGAAATAAAATCCGCAACTGGTTCAAGCATGAGAAGCGCGATGAAAATATCGCCGAAGGCAAAAACTCGGTAGAGCGTGAACTACGCCACAACAATATTGATATAAATGAAAAAAGCCTCAACGATGTCCTCAGCAAACTCGCACCTCACAATAACTGTGCCACGGTTGATGATGTTTATGCCGCGATAGGCTATGGCGGCATTTCACTGTGGAAGATAATTCCAAAAATTAAGGAAGCATGGCAGAAAGAACGTGCTGATACGGCACCAATCCATCTGCCACAAAAGCCTGAGCGCCAGGTGCCTTATGGCAAAAGCCCAATTGGCATTGTTGTAGATGGCATGGAAAACTGCCTTGTAAAGTTCGCACGCTGCTGCAACCCACTGCCTGGCGACGATATTATAGGCTTTATAACGCGCGGCTTTGGCGTTTCTATCCATAAGCGCGGCTGCTCCAATGTACCAAAAGATATAAGCAAAGCCGCCGAGCCTGAGCGCTGGGTAAGGGTCCACTGGGCGGGTGAAATCTGCGAGAGTTTTAAGACTACGCTGGAAATTGTCGCAGGAGACCGTTCCGGGCTTCTCGCGGACATAACGCAGCAGCTGTTTAATATGCACCTTTTTATTTATTCCCTTAACTCAAGGGAGGCAAAAGACGGCAGCGCTTTTATATCAGCGACGATTTCTGTTAAAAATATCGAGGAACTTAAGACGATAGTTCAGCGCCTTTCCAAAATTGTCGGCGTCGTGTCAATACGCCGCACATGAGAATATTATAGGGACGGCGGCTGAGAAGGAGGACTCTTTTTGCAGATTACTAAGATTGCAGGCGGCCCGATCCCAACAAACTGCTACCTGCTAAAAGATGATGAGACCGGCGCTTCAGCCGTAATTGACCCGGGCTTTGAAAGCAGCGAGCTGAATGACATTGTCATGGAAAATGGGAAAGTTGAAAAAATTCTGCTGACGCACGGCCATTTTGACCACATTTCAGGCGTTCAGGCCCTGAAAAAAATGACAGGCGCAAAAGTTTACCTTTATGTTGATGAGCTCCTTTTTGCCAAAGACAGCACCCTTAACCTTGCAGGTGCATTTTTCGGCTCGCAGGTGCCGCCATTTCAGGTGGATATGCCAATGAGCGATGGTGACACCATACAACTTGGCAGCCTTACCATCAGCGTTATGCACACACCGGGCCACACTGTTGGCGGCTGCTGCTTTATAGTTAAAGATGTGATTTTTTCGGGCGATACGCTTATGAAGTTGAGCTGCGGGCGTACAGACTGCCCAACCGGAAGCTATTCGCAGATGCTTAACTCCCTGCGGAAATTGGATTCCCTTAAAGGCGACTACCATGTCTATCCAGGCCATGGCTCAGAGACTACGCTCGGCTATGAGCGCAGAAATAATTCTTATTTTGGGATTTAACATTATGACAATTATTATAGACAGCCACCCTTTTAGTTATGAGATGGAAAACCTGTGTAGGCTTTTTTACCCCAGGAGCAAGATAAAAGTAGTTTCGGAACCTTGTGAAGACGATACTGTGGTTTATACAGGCATAAAAAAACGCCCTGATGGCAACTGCCTGATGACCGTACGGCTTAAAGCGGGAACATCCGAAAAAGCCAGCGCATTAATTATTCCGGCAGGCACAGAAGAACGCGAGGTACAGCGGCGCATGGCTGTATTGCTGTGGAAAATCCTTTCGAGCGCGCTTGGCTGCCGGCCACAATGGGGAATCCTGACGGGAGTAAGGCCGCTCAAACTTTTCGGCAGGCTGGCTTCTGAAAAAAGTGAAGAATTTGCATGCGGCTTCTTCCGCGATAAATTTCTCGTTTCGCCTGAAAAAACCGATCTTGCGCGCACTGCCTGGAATAACCAGAAAAATCTTTTGGCTCTGTCGCGGCCCGATTATTTCAGCCTTTACATTGCCATACCATTCTGCCCCACAAGATGCGCTTACTGCTCTTTCGTTTCGTCGTCAGTCGAAAAGGCATTCCGTCTTGTCCCGCAGTACGTAGACCTTCTCTGTGATGAGATAAGGCGTACAGCACAGATAGCCAAAGATCTAAGGCTGCATCTGCAGACAGTTTATATAGGCGGCGGTACGCCGACAGTGCTTTCAGCTTCCCAGCTTGCCAACGTTATCGGCGCTGTCAATTCAAATTTTGACCTTTCGTTTTGCCACGAATTTACTGTGGAAGCCGGCAGGCCGGATACGATTACTGAGGAAAAACTTAAAGTAATGAAGAGCGGCGGCGTCACGCGCATAAGTATTAACCCACAGACGCTTAACGACGAAGTTTTAAGAGAAATTGGCAGGAAGCACACATCGTCGCAGATTATTGAGGCTTTTGGCCTTGCACGGCGTCTTGGTTTCGATGATATCAATATGGACATAATCGCCGGCCTGCCGAAGGACAGCCTTGAAAGCTTTTTGCAGACGATCCATAAAGTCATCCAACTTTCGCCGGAATGCGTAACGGTCCATACACTTTCGATAAAAAGGGCGGCACGCCTTAACCATGAAAAGGCAGCGCCTGTTTCATGCAGCGCTGAAACAACTGCAGATATGCTTAGGAATGCCTATTCTGTTTTGCCGCAGAGCGGGTACCACCCTTATTACCTCTACAGGCAGAGCCGCATGGTAGGCAACCTTGAAAACACAGGCTGGTCGAAGCCTGGCCGCGAAAGCCTTTACAATGTGCTGATAATGGAAGAATGCCAAACAATACTTGCATGCGGCGCCGGTGCTGTAACCAAACTGAAAGACCCATACTCGAACCGTATTGAACGAATATTCAACTTTAAATATCCGTACGAATATATTGGGCGCTATAGGGAATTGATAGCCCGGAAGAACGGGGTGAAAGAATTTTATGGAACAACTAAAAGCTAAGTTCGTTTCTTACCGCAACAGTGTTGAAGATATCAACAGCTCGGTACGCAAAGACGCGAAGGGCTTTGTGCTGAAAACAGAAGAAGCATATCATAAGAATATTGCTGAAATTGCACAGTTAATCGCGGGCGAAAATCCAATGTGTAAACTTGTAATGATTGCAGGGCCTTCAAGCAGCGGGAAAACAACAACAGCCCATTTACTTAAAAAAGCTTTGGAAAAAGACGGCGTTGGCTGTGTGAGCATTTCACTCGATGATTTTTACCTTGGGGGAAACATGGCACCAATGCTTCCGAACGGAAAGCATGACTATGAGTGCCTTGAGGCCATAAATGTAGGAGAGATACAGAACTGCCTTGCCAGCCTTGTGAAAAATAGCCGCTGCGAGATGCCTGTATTCGATTTTGAGCAGCATGTTCCTTACCCGCACCGCAGGCAGGTTGTACTGCATGAGCGTGAAGTTGCCGTAGTGGAAGGGATACATGCACTTAACCCTGTTTTGCTTAGCACTGTGCCGGAACTGCATGTGCACCGCATTTATATAAGCGTTAAGCAGGGCATAATGAACGGGGGAAAAACAATTCTCGGGCCAAATGATATCCGCCTTGTACGCCGCATGGTGCGCGATTATAATTTCAGGCGGACGAGTCCGGATGAAACGCTTTCGATGTGGCCGAATGTAATGCGCGGCGAATACAAGTACATCAAGCCGTTTAGAAAAGGCGCCGACCTTACAATAAATTCTTTTCACGCCTATGAGCTTTGCGTGCTTAAACAGCAGGCACTCAAGCTCCTTTGCACTGTGCCTGAAAGCAGCTGCAATTACAATGCTGCACAGAATTTGGCAGGTGCACTTGAGCACTTTGATGAAGTCGATACGACGCTCGTGCCTAAGGCATCAATTATTCGTGAATTTATTGGTGGAGGCCTTGAATAGAGTTGCATTTTTTACTTTTATCGTGCTATAATAGCAAACAAAAAGGAGGATGCTGCTATGGGAATGCTGGATGATTTTATTGTCAATGCAAAGTCGGCAGCCAGTGCTGTCGGGAAACAAGCTTCCAAATTTGCGGACGTTTCCAAATTGCGCATCAATGCTGCAGACTTGAAAAATGATATTTCAAAACATTTTGAAGCACTTGGCCGGGTAGTTTATGATGCGAAGAAAACTGGAGGTGACTCCGCACAGGCAGTTTCCGATGCAGTCGCATCAATTGACAGCCTGCAGGAACAGCTTGATGCGGTAAACAGCCAGATTGCTTCCGCAAATGCAAAGACTATATGCAGCCATTGCGGGCAAGAAAACTCGAAGGACGCTGTTTTCTGCAGCAAATGCGGCTACAGACTTATGGAAGATGACAGTTCGGCAGATGATTCGCAGGGCGGCAGTCCAAAGACTGGAAACTCTGCGGGAAAATAAAATGTGAAATCTATGCAACATGGGGGAGGATTATCCTCTCCCTTTCTTTTGGTAAAGTATGCGCCTGTTTATGTGCAATCCTGCAAGTGCTGCCATTGGTGCACCGCCTGCGGGAAAAACATAAAAACATATTAAAAGCAAGCTTTTGCATAGATTTACACAATAGAACGGATGTGTTGCGATGGGACGGGAAAAAAAAAGCAAAATGCACCGCCAAAGCTTTATTCATGGTGCACTTATACTTGTGATGGCCATTGTTATAGAGAAGATAATCGGCGCAGTCTATAAGATACCGCTGTCATGGGTAATAACTTCTCTTGGATACGGATACTTCAATAATGCTTACTCGATATATGCGCCGATGTTTAGCATTGCAACGGCGGGCTTTCCAATTGCAATTTCCCGAATGGTTTCAGAAAATTACTGCAAAGGCCACTACCGTGACATACGCCAGATACATAAGGCCTCAATAAGGATTTTCCTTTTTCTCGGCATTTTATCGTTCAGCATTATGATGCTTGGGGCACGTCCATATACGGATTTTGTCCTGCGCGGCAATGCCAAGAACGCTTTGCCGGCTATTTACGCCATTGCGCCGGCTGTTTTCTTTGCCAGCATGATGTCTATTTACCGCGGGTATTATGAAGGCCTGCGCAATATGACGCCAACGGCTATTTCTGAAATAATAGAATCAATATGCAAACTTGTGTTTGGCCTTTCGGCAGCAATCTGGATTGTAAATTCCGGCCTTAAGGAATATGCGAAAAGCGGAACGGTTTACGGCGTAAAGGCCGCAAACATAAAATTTGCAAAAATAGCGACACTGCCATATGCGGCAGCTGGTGCCATTTTTGGTGTGACAATTGGCGGATTTTTCGGATTTCTGTTTTTAACACTTTACCACAAGCGGAACGGGGACGGAATAACGGAAGACATGCTTACTGCTTCGCCGCGCTCTATGCCTATGAAACAGACAGTGTCAATACTTGTCCGCACTGCTATTCCGGTTGCGCTCGGTTCACTTGCAATTAACCTTTCGACTTTTGTCGACGGTATGTTGCTTCAAAGCCGCATAGGCGACCTGCTTAGCACAAATTCAGCAACCCTCTTGAAAATGTACCAGGGTATCATACCAAAAGAGTATATTTCATCTAACGGCGTGGCATCCTTTTTGTATGGATGCTATGGTAATGCCACAAACCTGTTTATGTTTGTGCCGGCGCTTACGCAGGCATTTGGGGTTAGTGCCCTGCCGAATGTTACCGAGGCGTGGACTGAGGGCAACCCGAAGCACATACGCCGCAGTATGGAAACCGTGCTGCGCATGGTCACGCTTATTACCATACCGAGCGGCATTGGGCTTTCTGTTTTTGCAATGCCAATAGCTTCACTCATCTACCCTGGCGTTGACCAAGGGCCTACTATCATTGGAAGAATACTTGTGATTCTTGGCCTTGCCTCTACATTTGCCGCAACAAGCACGCCAGTGAACAGCATGCTGCAGGCGGTTGGCAGGGTTGACTTGCCTGTTAAACTGGTAGTTGTCGGCCTTGCTGTTAAGATAATAACAAACTATACCCTCGTGGGTATTCCTGAAATCAACGTCCTCGGCGCAGGGACCGGCACGCTGCTTTGCTACCTCATAACTACAATATGTGCGCTGTACTTTCTTCAGCATGTAACAAAAATACACATGAATTACTTCTCAATATTTGCCAAGCCATTTGTCGCGTCCGTAATAAGCATCGGCGCTTCATGGCTGCTTTACAAAGCGGCAATTATGTTCATTTCAAGCAAAATTGCAGTATGCATTGCAATTATTGCAACTGTGTTTCTGTATATTATATGCATCCTTAAGTTCCATGTGCTTGACCGCCATGATGTTTCAATGCTGCCAAAGGGACAAAAAATTCTGAAAATACTTGAAAAACATAATTGGATAAGGTAAAATAAAAGACAGTTTAAGAACTCCTAGCAGTTTGGAGGATGTGGCTTTGCAGTTCGAACGGAAAGAAAAGTATACGGTTGATGACCTCCTGAAAATAATGGAGATCCTCCGTTCACCAGAAGGCTGCCCATGGGACCGTGAGCAGACTCACAAAAGCATTCGCAATAACATGATTGAGGAGACGTACGAGGCCGTAGAGGCAATCGACAATGGCAATCAGGCGCTTTTAAAGGAAGAGCTGGGTGATGTGCTTTTTCAGGTTGTTTTCCATGCACAGCTTGAAAAAGAGAAAGGCAGCTTTGATTTTTCCAATGTTGTGGACGGCGTAGCTAAGAAAATGGTTGAGCGCCATCCATTCGTTTTTGGAACTTCATCGGTCAAAAACAGCAGCGAGGCCCTCGAAAGCTGGAACAAAGTAAAAATGCGCACAAAAGGGCGTACAACGCTTGAAGAGGTTTTAAAGGGCGTTTCGCCAGCACTCCCTGCACTTATGCGTTCCCAGAGACTTCAGAGAAAGGCAGCAGGGGCTGCCGGAAAAACTTTCAGCAAGGATGAAAAATTTTCGGACCTGCATGAAGCTGTGGAGCAGGTTGAGCAGCTCACTGAGACAGCCAGTGAAAAAGAGAAATTGCAGAAAATTGGTAAGCTCCTTTTTGCTGTTTCTGCACTCTCTGAAAGCTTTGGCATAGAAGCCGAAGAGGCTTTGGCTCAGTACTGCAGCGGGTTTGTACGGAACTGCGGAAAAGCGGTAAAATAGCTTATCCTGCATATTTCCGCTGCTTATGGCATGGGCCGAGTCAAAATTCTCAGCATTTGCTGTTGAATAATAAAAAAACGGAGGTCAAATACCATGAATAAAACAGAGTTGATTTCCCTTGTGGCTGATAAAGCAGGCCTGTCTAAAAAAGATGCAGATAAGGCTGTGAATTCTGCGATTGATGCAATTGTTGAAACTGTGGCAAATGATGAAAAAGTTCAGATCGTAGGCTTTGGAACGTTTGAGCTTCATAGCCGCAGTGCACGCCAGGGACGCGACCCAAGGACGAATACGCCGATAACTATCCCTGCTTCACGCGTGCCAGCGTTTAAGGCTGGAAAAGCGTTTAAAGAAGCCACGGCAAAAAAATAAGATTTGGCAGATTCTTTTAGGGCTGCAGCGAAGCTATGCTTTGTTACAGCCCGTTTTATTTTTATAGATTGGAGCATTATGTTCTATTATGAGACTTGATAAATACCTGAAAGTATCGCGGCTGATGAAGCGCCGCACTATCGCAAACGAGGCCTGCGATGCGGGCCGTGTGCTTGTTAATTCAAAGCCAGCACGCGCTTCATATGATGTGAAGGCGGGGGATATCATTGAGATTTCTCTCGGCTCACACAAAATGCGCGCGAAAGTGTTGAGTGTTGACGAGTACGCAACTAAAGCCAATGCTTCTTCTTTGTATGAAATTCTTACGGATCAGTAATAAGCAATAAGCACTCGTAGTATATTGTTCCCCCGCAGATGCATATTTATTGCTAAAGGAACGATGCGGGAGTGATTTCCATGAATGAGCAGAAAACCGAAAAAAAGAATGAGCCGCAAAATGCAAAAAAGCCTCACAGCCTGATTTTGGAAAACCGCAGAACCTTAACGGCAACTGGAGTCTCAAATGTAGACAGCTTTGATGATGAGACAGTAGTTGCCAGTACGGAACTCGGCGACATGACGGTGCGCGGTGGAAAACTTCATATTGACAGGCTGGACCTTGAAACTGGTGAACTCACCCTTGACGGGGAAATTTCGTCGATAACTTATACAGAGAACCGCTCCTCAGGAGGAGGGATGTTTTCCAGACTGTTTAAATGAGGGGTGAGACTGTGAGTGCCCAAATGTTTGGGTTTGCCGCTTTCTTTGCGGCAGGTGCTGTGCTTGGGGCGGCTTATGATATACTGCGCATATGGCGCGCAATGTTTCGCTCGGAAAAGCGCCCCGTTTTTTTTCAGGACTTCTTCTATATGGTTATTGCAGCCTTTTTCACTTTTCTTGTAAATCTCGGTGTTAATGGTGGCGAACTGCGCCTTTACCTTTTCATAGGCGAGATACTCGGCTGGTTTGTATGGCATGAGACAATTGGGCGTATTACTGTGTCCATTTTTCGCAGGCTTTTTAGCTTTTTATACCGCGTTGTGTTTGATCCGGCAGGCGCCTTTTTACACAGAACCGCTGAAAAGGCGGGCAGAAATTTTTCCATTTGTGCTGATGGGGCGGGCAAAAAGATTCAAACTTGGGAAAAATGCTTGAAACATAGAGGTGCAGTAGTGTATAATCAGAATATGGGCCGGAAAAGCAAAACGGTGAAAACTGAATGTAACCGAAAGGGTGGCGCACGCCGCAATGAAAGTAATAAAAAGCAAAAAGCGGGGGAAAAATATTTTTCTGGGCATTGCGGTCGCGGCTTTCACAGTGTATGCTTTTACGATGCTGATTCAGCAGCAGGTGGCTATAAGCGAAAAGAAGCAGGATCTTGCTTCCGTAAAACAGCAAATCCAAATTCAGGAAATCAAAAACGATGAGTTGAAAAATGCAGATGGTTCAGATAGCAAAAACCGCAATTATATCGATAAATCTGCCCGTACCAGTCTGGATTTTTCAAAACCCGGTGAACGCGTTTTTGTTAATATAGCTGGAAAATAATCAGTTCTTGTACTGAGGGGGAAATTACATATTTATGCAGCTTGAGGTAGGAGCGATCCTTGAGGGAAGAGTTACAGGCATTACAAATTTTGGGGCATTCGTGGCACTTCCGGACGGTAAAACCGGCATGGTACACATTTCTGAGATTGCACCGACATTTGTTAAAAACATCCGCGATTATGTAACAGAGAATCAGGTGGTAAAAGTAAAGGTTCTCGCCATTAATCCAGATGGGAAAATCAGCCTTTCAATGAAGCGTGTGAATTCAGTGCCGCGCTCCAGAAAATCGACTCCTTACCGGAGCGCCGGTAGGCCGGGCAGCTTTGAATGGCAGACTGGCAAACGCAGCGAACCGAAAGATTTTGAGGACATGATGACGAAGTTTAAGCAGACAAGCGAAGAAAAGATGTCAGACCTTAAGCGCTGTATGGAATCAAAGCGCGGAGGCTTTTCAAGGCGTGGCTCGAACCAGACAAAATAGTTTTAAAAAATTAAAGCGGAGCGGATGGCCGCTCCGCTTTTTGTTTTGTATTGATTTTAAAAGAACAGGAGGAACTTTATGCTGATAATTCACGCTAATATACATACAATGGCAGGAAATACTGTTGAGGACGGCTCGATACGAATTAAAGGCTCTGTTATAGATTCTGTGGGCGGCGGCCAGTTTGTGCCGGAAAAGGACGAGGCTGTGCTTGACGCTAAAGGCGCCGATATTTACCCGGGATTTATAGATGCACACACACATCTTGGCATGTGGGAAGACGCCCTGACTTTTGAGGGCGACGACGGCAATGAGGAAACAAATCCGGTTACGCCGAATCTTCGTGCTATTGATGCCATCAATCCTATGGACCGCTGCTTTTTAGAAGCCGTAGCAGCAGGCGTAACTTCAGTTGTAACAGGCCCGGGCAGCGCAAACCCTATAGGAGGCCAGCTTGCTGCGATTAAAACGTATGGCCACAGGATAGATGATATGATAATCAAAGCACCGGTCGCCATAAAGATGGCAATGGGTGAAAACCCGAAAAGCGTCTACCATGAAAAAAACGAGGCGCCGTCAACACGCATGGCAACGGCTGCATTTATCCGCGAGCAGCTTTTTAAAGCCAAGCGATATATGGAGGATGCCGAGCGTGCTAAAGAAGACAAAGATTTTGATCCACCTGAATATGACATGAAATGTGAGTCGATGATACCTGCCCTGCGGGGTGAGATTGAGGTCCATTTCCATGCTCACCGTGCCGACGATATTTATACAGCAATGCGCATAGCAAAAGAATTCAACCTTAATTATGTTATTGTGCATGGCACAGAGGGCCATATGATTGCTGATGATTTAAAAGCGGAGCATGTGCGTGTGCTCAGCGGGCCGTTTTTAAGTGACCGCGGCAAGCCAGAGCTTAAAAACCAGACGCCTGCATGCCCCGGCATACTCGCTTCACATGGCATTATGACGGCGATAATTACAGACCACCCTGTAACACCGATCCAATACCTTCCGCTATGCGCGGCGCTTGCCGTAAGGGAAGGCATGGACCATGAGGAAGCTTTAAAAGCCATAACTATAAATCCGGCGAAAATATGCGGAATAGATTCCCGTGTTGGCTCAATTGAGAAGGGAAAAGACGCCGATCTGACGCTTTTCCGGGAGGATCCGCTGTCACTCAATGCAAAGCCTGAGTTGGTTATTGCAAACGGTGAAGTGGTATATCCGGACTGAAAATTGCGTAGCCTGCCTTTTTTGCATAAACTGCCAGAAATTTTATTTTAATTCACCAAGGAATATGCTATGATTAATTAAAATTTAATACAGATAATAAACGCAGATGTATTCTTGCAAAGGAGCTGATAATGATGAAAATTGTCATGATAGGCCGTAAAGTTACTCTGCATGATAATTTCAAAGAGCTTGCCAAGAAAAAGCTGTTGCGTTTTGACAGGCTTTTTGAAGATGATGCGGAGGCAAAAGTCGTTGTCACTGTTGAAAAGAATCGCCAAACAGTAGAAATCACTATTCGCTCACGCGGAATGATTTACCGTGCGGAATCGACTGCTGATGCAATGAACACTGCCCTGGACGTTGTAATTGATGCGCTGAGCAGCCAGATACGCAAAAACAAAAAATACCTTTCAAAGAAGTTGCGCCACGCCGGGCTTGACGAGCTTCAGGCCAGCAGCAAAGAAAAAAGCGATGCTGAAAGCGAAGACACTTATGATGTGGTGCGCACAAAGCATTTTGTTGTAAAGCCAATGTCTGTAGACGAGGCAATACTTCAGATGGAGATGCTGGAACATCAGTTCTTTATGTTTAGAAATGAGAAGAACGGCGAAATCAATGTTGTGTACCGGCGAAAAGGGGGAGGATTTGGGCTGCTAGAACCGGAAGAATAGATTTTGCTTATACCGCAGGGGCTGCGCAGAATGCAGCCCCTGCTTTTGTGGAGAGAGGAATTTTGCCTTGAGTGACTTTAAACTTGTATGCCCATGCCTGTTTGGGCTTGAAGGGCCTTTGGCTGATGAACTGCGAAAAATGGGAGCAGTTGATGTGAAGCCTCAGAATGGACGTGTAATCTTCGACGGATCGGCTGAAATGCTTGCACGCGCCAATTTGTGCAGCAGGTATGGCGAGCGTGTGCAGGTGCTGCTTGGAAATTTCCCAGCACGGAGCTTTGACGAACTCTTTGATGGCGTAAAGGCATTGCCATGGGAAAGGTGGATTGGGCGGAAAGATGCTTTTCCTGTGAAAGGCTCATGCCTTAGCTCAAAGCTTGCAAGTGTGCCTGATTGCCAGTCGATTGTCAAAAAAGCAGTGGTTGAACGCCTTAAAAGCCACTATCAGCTAAGCTGGTTTGAGGAAAGTGCTTCTTTGCACCAGATCCATTTCCTAATCATGAAAGACAATGCCAGCATTATGATAGACACAACAGGGCCGGGGCTGCATAAGCGCGGCTACCGCGCAAACTCCACAGAAGCCCCAATCCGTGAAACGCTTGCGGCAGCTATGGCTTATTTTCTGCACTTGCGCCATGATGCCAACTTTATCGACCCGTTCTGCGGTTCAGGCACAATTTTGATTGAAGCAGCCCTTCTGGCACTTAATATAGCTCCGGGAATAAAGAGAAATTTCACTGCCGAAAAGTGGAATATTTCAAAAAGCAGCGTTTGGGAACATGAAAGGGAGCGTGCACAATCGCTTGAGATGCGTGATGCCGCTTTTTCGGCGAAAGGCTTTGATGTAGACAGTGCTGCCGTTGAACTCACACGCGCCAATGCGGCAAAGGCCGGCGTTTCGGACCGAATCAACGCAGGGCAGAGAAGCATAGCAGATTTCAGTCAAGACGGTGATTACGGTTGCGTCATATGCAATCCGCCGTATGGTGAGCGCATGCTTGATATGCGCTCTGCCGAAGAAATTTACAGCACTATGGGGAGAGTGTTCGTTCCACGGCATGGCTGGAGCTATGGCGTTATATCTCCAGACGAAACTTTTGAAAAGTGCTTCGGCAGAAGGTCAACGAGGCGCAGAAAACTTTATAACGGCATGATACGCTGCCAGTATTATATGTATTTTAAAGAAAAACCGGCAGACAGCTTTTCATCTATAGCCGGAAAAAATATCGCCGAGTGACTTTGTTAATAAATTGTGAAATCATGTTTTTTCTTCGAAAACCTCTTGATTTTTCGGTATGAAGTAGATAAAATATATCTTAGCACTCATAGGCATAGAGTGCTAAACCTACAAAGCTTTTAAGGAGGATCTACTATGACAGTAAAACCATTATTAGACAGAGTATTGGTTAAAATGGAAAAAGCGGAAGAAACTACAAAAGGTGGCATTATCCTTACAGATTCTGCAAAGGAAAAGCCGCAGATAGCCGATGTGGTTGAAGTTGGCCCAGGAGGAATCGTAGACGGCAAGGAAGTTAAAATGTATGTCAAGAAAGGTGATCGCATTATCACCAGCAAATATTCAGGAACAGAAGTAAAACTTGACGGCGAAGATTACACGATTGTCCGTCAAAGCGATATCCTTGCAGTAGTGAAATAATTCTGCCGGTTTTCATTTTAAAATATATCAATGAATGTGGAGGAATAACGACTATGGCTAAACAGATTATATATGGCGAAGATGCCAGAAAAGCTCTTATGAGCGGTGTCGACCAGCTTGCAGATACCGTTAAAATCACGCTTGGACCGAAAGGCCGCAATGTTGTGCTCGACAAGAAATATGGTGCCCCACTCATCACAAACGACGGTGTGACGATTGCAAAAGAAATAGACCTTGACGACCCGTTTGAAAACATGGGTGCACAGCTTGTTAAAGAAGTTGCAACAAAAACAAATGACGTAGCAGGCGACGGCACAACAACAGCTACCCTTCTCGCACAGTCACTTATAAGGGAAGGCATGAAAAACGTAACAGCAGGCGCGAATCCTATGGCTGTGCGCAACGGAATCCAGAAGGCAGTTGACGCTGCTGTGAAAGACCTGAAGGGACATTCAAAGAAAATCAGTGGCCCAGACGATATTGCCCGTGTCGCTTCCATCTCTGCATCGAACGAGTTCGTTGGCAAACTGATTGCAGAAGCAATGCAGAAGGTAACCGCAGACGGCGTTATCACGGTTGAAGAATCAAAAACTGCCGAAACCTATTCTGAGGTTGTGGAAGGCATGATGTTCGACCGCGGCTATGTTTCACCTTACATGGTAACGGATACTGAAAAAATGGAAGCTGTGCTTGATGACGCATACATCCTTATTACGGATAAAAAGATTTCCAATGTTCAGGAAATCCTCCCGCTCCTCGAGAAAGTCGTCCAGTCAGGCAGGAAGCTTGTAATTATTGCAGATGACATCGAAGGTGAAGCACTTAGCACCATCATCCTCAATAAGCTTCGCGGTACATTCACATGCGTTGGCATAAAGGCTCCAGGCTATGGCGACAGGCGCAAAGAGATGCTGCAGGATATCGCAGTCCTCACAGGCGGCCAGGTAATTTCTTCTGACGTTGGCCTTGAGCTTAAAGACGTAACTATGGATCAGCTCGGCCATGCACGCCAGGTAAAAGTGGACAAAGAGAATACCACTATTATTGATGGCTTAGGCGACAAGAAGAAGATTGCTGAGCGTGTTGCCCAGATTCGCTCTCAGATTTCACAGACGACTTCTGATTTCGACAAAGAGAAACTTCAGGAACGCCTCGCAAAGCTTGCTGGCGGCGTAGCTGTCATCAAAGTTGGCGCTGCAACAGAAGTTGAGATGAAAGAAGAGAAAATGCGTGTTGAAGACGCTCTCGCTGCAACAAAGGCCGCTGTAGAAGAAGGTATTGACGCTGGCGGCGGTGTTGCACTGCTCAACACAATTTCTGCTGTTGACAAAGTAGTTGATTCTACAGAGGGCGATGAGAAGACTGGCGCACGTATAGTCCGCCGTGCCCTTGAAGAGCCAATTCGCCAGATCGCTTCAAATGCTGGATTGGAAGGCTCAGTAATCATAAACGAGATTAAGAAGTCCGGCAAAAATGGCTATGGTTACAATTTCAGGACTAACAAATACGGCGATATGCTTGAATTCGGTGTTGTTGACCCGACAAAGGTAACACGCTCCGCTCTGCAGAACGCTGCTTCTGTTGCCGCTATGGTGCTCACGACCGAATCCCTTGTAGCTGATAAAAAGGAACCTGTTCCTGCAGCCCCTGCAGCTCCGGAAGGCGCTGCCGGCGGTGCATATTAAAAGATAGATTCCGAATAATCACAGGCGGATGCTTTCTGGCATCTGCCTGTTTTTTTGTGCTCAAATTTAATATGGCTCAATCTGTTTTAAAACAAATTTGCTGGATATGATAAACATGAGGTGATGTAAAAATGGCATCGTATGTAAGCCCTGATCTACGGGAACGGTTTGAGTCGCTGCCAATCGAATTAAAAAATGAAATACTTGGAAAAAACGTGCAGCTAAACACCATGAATGATTTGATTTTATGCCTTGAGTCGATTGTTAAAGAAAGATAACAAAAAACGCACAGCCGGTTGCAAGCCTGTGCGCTTTTTCCTTTTAAATGGCGACATTTTCGTGCAACTTTTGCGCGTGCTCTCACATTTTTCTCATGATACTTTAATTTGCATTTGATTTATTGCGGAAACGGTAGTATTATTTAGAATGGGATAAATTTTTAAAAGCTTTTTCAGATGCATGAAAAATTCGGAATCGAGGTTACTTAAAAACATGAGAAAAACTAAAATCGTATGCACGCTTGGCCCTGCTACTGGTAACGAAGATATCATTCGACAGATGATGCTTAGCGGCATGAACGTTGCAAGGCTGAATTTTTCGCACGGAACGCATGAACAGCAGAAAGGCTATGCTAATATGGTCAAGAAGCTGCGTGCTGAACTTAACCTTCCTATTGCTCTGATGCTTGATACAAAGGGGCCGGAAATACGCACCGGTGAATTTGACCATCCAGTTACCCTGAAAAAGGGGAGCAAATATACGGTTACGAGCCGCACAGTACCGGGGACAAGCTCCATATGCTCTGTTTCTTTTAAGCGGCTCCCTAAAGAAGTAATGCCGGGTACAAGAATACTGATTGACGACGGATTGATTGAACTTAACGTCGATTCTACAACAGACACTGATATCCACTGCACGGTAATGAACGGCGGCGAGGTTTCATCACACAAGAGCATTAATGTGCCCGGCATACATCTTTCCCTTCCATTCATAAGCGATAAAGACCGCTCTGATATCGCTTTTGCTGTGCACGAAGATTTTGATTTTATTGCTGCGTCTTTTACGCGCACTGCACAGGACATTCTTGACCTGCGCAGTGAGCTTGAAAAACTTGACTGCCATAAAATTAAAATAATTGCAAAAATAGAATCTGCCGGCGGTGTGGAAAACATCGATGACATTATACGCGTTTCCGATGGCGTAATGGTAGCACGCGGCGACCTCGGCGTTGAGGTACCGCTGGAGGAAATACCGATAATTCAGAAGAAGCTTATTAAAAAAGTTTCAGCCGCGGGCCGTCAAGTCATAACCGCGACGCAGATGCTTGATTCAATGATTAAGAACCCGCGCCCGACACGCGCGGAGACAACAGATGTAGCAAATGCCATATATGACGGCACAAGCGCCATAATGCTTTCAGGCGAAACGGCGGCGGGCTCTTATCCAGTACAGGCAGTCCAGACTATGGCAAAAATTGCGGAGCGCACGGAGCGTGACATAGATTATGTGCAGCGCTTCCGCCAGAATAAGGATATAGACACACTTAGCGATGTGACTTCGGCAATTTCACATGCAACGTGCACAACGGCCCACGACTTGGGTGCAGCCGCTATCCTCACTGTTACAAAATCGGGCCGCACGGCGCGCATGATTTCGCGTTATCGCCCGAACTGCCCTATTATCAGCGGCACAACAGACCCGACTGTGCTGAGGCAGATGAACCTTTCGTGGGGCGTCATACCGATTATGGTTGAGGAAAAGGATAATACCGATGAACTTTTTGACCATGTGGTGAACGTAGCGGAAAAGAACGGCCTTGTTAAAGACGGTGAGCTTGTTGTAATCACGGCAGGTGTGCCGCTTGGAATGTCAGGAACGACAAACCTACTTAAAGTCCAGCTTGTCGGCGATGTGCTTGTTTCCGGAACAGGCGTGACTAAAGGAGCTGTCTGCGGCAATGTATGTGTCTGCAAGAGCAGTGAAGAAGTGAAAAATAATCTTTCGGAAGGCGATGTGCTTGTAGTCCCGGAAACAACAAATGAGCTGCTTCCATATCTGCGCCAGGCTTCCGCCATAATAGCGGAACGCCCGGGCATGAACTCACACGCCGCTATTGTCGGATTAGCGCTTGACAAGGCTGTCATTGTAGGCGCTAATAATGCTACAAAGATTTTAAAAAGCGGGACAACGGTTACTGTTGACTCTACGCGCGGGATTGTTTACAGCGGAAGCGAAAAGTGCCCCGGCTGATTTGTAATAATGTTTAAGTAAGTGGCTCCTGCAGGTTTTCTGTAGGAGCCACTTTTTGTGCCTATCTTACGCGCTTCATGAGCAGCAATGCCATTAAATAGCATGCGGCGGCCAGAAGCGTGAAATTCCATTTAGAACGCAGCAGAAGCAAAAATCCTACTATTGCCAGCGGTAAAAGGAAAATAAAAGAAATAACCGAAACGATTTTTTCCGCTTTGGCGGGCTCTATGCGCAGGCACAGCAGAGAAACCAGCGCCTGCCCGCCGTCAAGCGGGACGATTGGCAGAATGTTAAGCAGAAACAATGCTGCGTTTCCTACAAACATGAAAGACTGTTTGCCGCATACAGGCAGGCACACCGCAACTGCAGCGAGGTTAGCCAAAGGGCCGGCAAGAGAAACCACAGCATCGTGTTTATAGCTTTTGCCGATACTGCTGCCATTTATGATATCTATACCGAAAGGCGTAAAACATATTTCTCTTGGGAATTCTCCTACCGCCTTCATTGCGGCGAGGTGCGCCGCTTCATGAAGCGCAGCGCACAAAAGGCCTGCTGAAGCGGCTCTACTTCTGTCAAATGACATAGCCAGAGCTATTATGGCAAGGAAGAGGTAGCTAATGGTAATTCGGCATCCGCCAATTTTAAAAGTCACGCGCTATTTGCTGCTGGCAGCAGAATCTTTTTCTTTTGCAGACGATGCGCCGGAATCTGCAAAATCAGTAACATTCTGCCCATGCCCGCGTATTGACGAAAGGTTGCCACATAGGTCCACAACAGTTTTTTTGGCCTTGCCAAGCTGCTCGTCGGCGACAATGGAATTATTTACGGCTGAGATATACCATGACCTTACCTTTTGGTACATGTCCGTGTGCGACATCCTGAGAACTATTGCTGCAGCCAGAATAACAAGGCTGCTGAAAATCTGTATCGACGTCAAAAGCTGTGCCTTGCCGCCATGCCCAGCCGGCTTTGGCTGCTCCTCAGGATTTTTGCTTTCATCTTCATAGGCATTGTCGTCATAGTCAAACGCGGGCGGATCGTCAGTGCCTTTGCGGTATCCACTGCCCATAATGCTGCACCTCCTGCCTGTTTTGTCCTTTTCTAATAAGAATATGACTAAAGTGGCAGAGACATTACCGGACAAGGCGAAATATAATAATTTTCAGGGCCCTGTTTTGCTATATCTAATTACGGGCAATTAAAATTAAGGGCTGGCTTTTCATGCAGGCCGCCGGGGAATCATAGTTTCATATTTTTCCTCTATCCAGTCGATTGCAGATGACCTTCCGTTTTCGTCCATGGCAAATTCGGCATTGCCAAGTATTTCACTCTTTTCATAGCAGAATGGGCCATACCACACTTCAGCCTTTATCTTTCCATCGGTAGGGGAAAGCCGGTAGCGGAACTCTTTTTCTCCGCTGTTGTTTACACTTCCTGTAAATGTCCCGCCATTCTGAAAATAAAGCAAAATTGGGATAAGGCCTTGTTCATGCCAGCCAACTTTTTTTCGCATAATGGCCTCCAAATAAAATAATTACTGCGTTTTTCTTCTTCAACAATACAATTATACACTTTCTTAAAATACGCTGCAATTACGCAGCATATGATGCATGAAGGTTCATATCGAATGTTTATAAAAGGCTGGAGCCCCAAAAGTTCACAGGTTGTATATAATCAGAATTTGGTGGAAATATGTGCGTCGGCAAAATATTGTGGCAGGGGATATTTTTCCTTTTATGATTTTGGCGGTAATAAATCAGACGAGTCCTGAATACCATTATTTAGAAAGAGGAGAAGGAGAGATCTTAAATGGACTATGCGCTCGAACGCGAAAGAATAGCTGCTGGAGAAGTTATTTTCGACGGTTGCCAGGAACAGCCTGTTGATATGGATGTCACTCTTCCCGATTACTGCCCTGATATCCAGCGGATACTCAAATGCCAGATTTACCCAAGGATCACGTCGCGCAGCATTACGGGCGACCGCCTTATGCTTGACGGAAACTACACAGTAAAAATTTTTTATCTTGACCCGGATGCAAAATGCGTGAGGTACTATGAATCAAATGACCCTTTTTCAGCGGAAATATCCCTTAAGCAGCAGGCAGACAATGCCATGATTTTTGCTTCCGCGCGTGTTGAGTATGTAAACTGCCGTGCTTCGAGCCCGCGCAGGCTGAGTGTCCACGGCTCCTTTTCCATCTGTGCAAAGGTGGTAGGCACAGGCCAGAATGAAATTGTCGGCAATATTTCCGGCGATGACATTGAGCAGCTGAAAACGTCGGTTTCAATGAATCAGCTTGCTGGATTTTCCCAGCAGCAGTTTAGTGTAGACGAAGTGCTTGAGCTTGGCCAAGGTAAGCCGCCTGCCGATTCCATTGTGCGCTCAGATGCATACATTGTTCCAGGCAGCTGCAAAATAGCCGCAGGAAAACTGATGGCGCAGGGGCAGGTGAATGTGCGCTTCCTTTACATGGCAGCCGGTGAAAATCCCGCTCTTGAAACTATGGAATATACAATACCGTTTTCACAGATGCTCGACTGCAGCGGCGCTGATGAGGAGTGCCTGTGCTCTGTAAAAATGGAAGTTTCGAATATCGATGCGCAGGTTAAAAGTGATTACTCGGGCGACAAGTCATACTTTGACACTCAAGTGAAAATCCACGCCTCCGTTCAGGCTTACCGAAAAACGGACATCACAATAGTCAACGACGCTTTTTCACGAAAGTATGATATCAATATTGATGAGAGGCAGAAAACTGTCGAAAGCCTTGCTGAAGTGCTTGAGGACACACTCATGCATAAGGCACAGATAGGCATGGAAGACAATCAGGTAAGCAAGGTTATAGACGTCTGGAGCGAGATGGCGAATGCCTCGGCAGAAGTTAAAGACGGCAAAGTAGCGCTTAAAGGCAAATACAGCCTTTGTGTGCTTGCCCAGAACGAGCAGGGGACACCGTTTTACTTTGAGCGGCTTATAGATTTTACCCATGAGCTTCCATGCGCCTCAGCGGGCGATTTAAAATGCGAACCATCAGTAACCGCAGGTGCCATAAGCTATCACATTTCCGGAAAGGGCATAGAAACAAAAACAGAGCTCCGCATAAGGGCTGAAGTCATGCAGCGCGTTACATATAAGGCAATAGCGTCTGTGACAGCAGATGAGACTAAGCCGGTAGCACGCGACCCATCTGTTTCGCTCTGCTTGTATTTTGCCGATGCCGGTGAAAGCCTATGGAACATAGCACGCGAATACCGGACGTCCGCGGCTTCTATCCGTGAGGAAAACTGCATTGAAGGGGACTCTGCTGAGAATAGGGGGATGCTGCTTATTCCAATGTAGGATGCCTAATTTTTAAAAATGTTACGGCAAAACAGCTTGCCGGAGGGGGAGGCAAAATGGAAGAACACAATATTTACAGGGATATTTCCGAGCGCACAAACGGCGATATCTATATCGGTGTTGTTGGGCCGGTGAGAACAGGCAAGTCAACTTTCATAAAACGCTTTATGGACACAATCGTTGTTCCCAACATGGATTCGCAGTATTCGCGCGAGCGGGCGGTTGACGAAATGCCGCAGTCTGCAGCAGGCCGTACCATAATGACAACGGAGCCGAAATTCATACCGGAAAAGGCTGTGACCGTCCATATCGACAACAGCGCCACTTTTTCTGTGCGCCTTATCGACTGCGTGGGGTATATTGTGCCGAGTGCCCTCGGGTACATAGAGGACGATAACCCGCGCATGGTGATGACGCCATGGTATGACGAGCCGATACCGTTCAATATGGCGGCGGAGATAGGCACGAAAAAAGTAATAACAGAGCACTCGACCATTGGCCTTGTTATAACAACTGACGGGAGCATAAGTGACATACCGCGCGCCGAATATGAAGAAGCAGAGGAGCGCGTCATCGACGAGCTGAAAAAAATCAATAAGCCGTTTATAGTGCTTGTAAACTGTGTGGACCCTGCTTCCGAAGACGTGGCAACCCTCTGCAACAGGCTGCAGAAAAAATATGAAGTGCCTGTCATTGCCGTCAACTGCCTAAACATGGAAGAAGAAGAGATACGCAACATCCTGTCCAAAATTCTCTTTGAGTTCCCTGTAAGAGAAGTCCGTGTTGAAATGCCACGCTGGATTTCCTCCCTTGAAAAAGGGCACTGGCTGCGTTCTTCTGTTTTTTCGTGTATAAAAGACTCGGCCTCCAAAGTTTCTAAAATCAGGGATGTGGACGGCATAATATCAGATACGAGGCAATGTGAATATGTTGCGGATGCAAAAACCGCTTCTGTTGACCTTGGCACAGGGTGTGCAAGAATTTCAATAACCCTGAAACCTGATCTTTTCTATAAAGTGCTCGGCGAAAAGACAGGGCTTGAAATAAGTGACGAGGGCAGCCTCATGGACTGCATGCTGAAAATGGCGGAAATGAAGAAAGTCTATGACAAGATCGGCTCGGCATACCATGATGCAGAAGAGGGCGGTTATGGCATCGTAATGCCCGACACGGATGAGCTGAGCCTTGCTGAGCCGGAGATAATACGGCAGGGAGGACGTTACGGCATACGGCTGAAAGCGTCGGCACCGTCAATCCACATGCTGAAAACGCAGATTACAACGGAAATAACTCCTATTGTCGGTTCAGAGCAGCAGTCACAGGAGCTTATAGATTATATACTGAAAGAGTTTGAGGCGAATCCGTCGAAAATATGGGATTCGAATATTTTTGGTAAAAGCCTGCATGAGCTTGTCAATGACGGCCTGCATGCAAAATTGAGGCGTATGCCTGAAGACACGCGCGAAAAAGTGAGGGAGACGATAGAGCGCATTATCAACGAGGGCTGCAACGGGCTTATCTGCATAATACTTTAGCGTGGGTTTTAAAATCAGCATAAAAATCGGACCGCTTTGGACGGCCCGATTTTTATATAAGCGTGGCTTTTCACAGGACTTCATCCTGAAATTTCATAAGCTCCTCAAGGTAGTGTTTCCCAATCTGGCTGAGAGAGGTATGTTCCCTCGTAATATAGCCTATGTTCATCACGCCGTCTGTTTCAAGCTTTACGGCTTTGTACTCTGGGCCGTTCAACTCTGTGCAAATGATGCCGGAACAAAGAGTGTAGCCGTTGAGGCCTTTCATCAGGTTGAGCATGGTTGCGCGGTCGTTGACTTTGATTGTCCGCTTGTAATCGTATGTGCTCATGACCTCTTCCGCAAAATAAAAGGAGTTGTTGCTACCCTGGTCAAACGAAAGGCAGGGATATTCCTCCAAATCGTCAATGCTTATCTCATCCCTGCCTGCGAGAGGATGCCCGCACCAAAGATAGGCATATATTGAGCACGGGAAAAGCGGGTGGAACTCGAGCTGGCTGCCCTTTAGCAGTTTGCGGATAACCTTTTCGTTGAAATCGCTTAAATACAGTATGCCTATTTCACTTCTCCAGTTTTTAACGTTTTCTATTACTTCGTGCGTCTGTGTTTCATAAACAGCGAAGGCATACTTGTCCATACCAAAATATTTTACGGTTTCAACGAATGCCTTTACGGCGAAAGAATAGTGCTGCATTGAAACGCTGAATTTAATCTTGCTTGTTTTCTTTTTTATAAAATGGTCTTCGGCGAGCTTGTACTGTTCAGTTATCTGGCGCGCGTAGCCGAGAAACTCAAGGCCGTCAGGCGTAAGGGTGACGCCGCGGTTAGTGCGCACCATAAGTGTCAGCCCGGTTTCATTTTCAAGGTTTTTCAAAGCTTCGGAAAGGCTTGGCTGGGATATAAACAGGGATTTTGCGGCGTTGCTTATGGAGCCGCTGTTGGCTACTGCGATAAAATATTTAATCTGCTGAAGTGTCATGCTAATTCACCAGTTTCATATTAACGTATTTAAAACTGTGTGTCAATTATACAACCGCGCGGCCATAGAGCCGCGTAGCAATGCAAAAATAAAGCTGATTGCAAGCATATGATTTCCTCATTTACCCAAATTGCTTAGATCGGTAAATGCGAAACTTTTTTTCAATTTCAGGGTTTAACCGGAAAAAGTCGATAAGGATTTTCAGGTTGGAAACTGTGGCAGCCGTGAGCGGATGCTCTATAAGCTCCACTTCTTCAAGAGTGTTTTTGCTGCCGATGAGCTTGAGAAATTCCGTAAGGATATTGTGACGTGCAAGAAAATATGAACCGAGCTTTTTGCCGGATTCTGTAAGCTGTATTATTTCATAACGGCCGTACCGTATATAATCCATGCCTGCGAGCTTAACTATCATTTTTGATGCAGACGAAGGCTTAACCTGAAGGCATTCTGAAATTTTGCCTACACGTGTATATCCCTTATCCTTACACAGGCGGTAAATCATTTCAAGATAATCTTCAAGCGCCGGGGAAAGGCGCCCATTTTCTTGGTCAAACATCCGGTATCCGCGCGCCGTGCGGAAGCCAGGCTCTGTTGCGCCGCTCATTTACACTTTCCTCCTAATATATTTTGTTTTAAGTATACTGTAACAATTTCAGTTTAAGAACCATATATTAGCCTAAGGAAAATAATCAGGCTGTTTCTGCGGCAAACCTGCTGGAAGCAGCCATGCATATCTATTTTTTGCATATTCATATTAAGGGGGAAACTTGCATGAACAGTATGGAAATGCCGCTTGACCGCCTGCCGGTCGGCAGAAAAGCGAATGTGGTTTCACTTAAGTCGAACGGGACAGACAGAAGGCGTATGCTGGATCTCGGAATTATCCGTGGAACTGAAATTGAGCCGCTTTATAAAAGCCCTTCAGGCAATCCTGTGGCGTATTGGATACGCGGTGCCGTGATTGCGCTGCGCACTGACGTCTCTTCAAAAATACTTGTAAAAGTCTGAAAACTCTCGGGCAGGTTCCGCTTCCTTTTGAGCATTGGGCCTGAATAAGGAAGCGTGGAACAGCTGCCTGAATATTTTACTCTGATATGATACTTTGCATGAAAGGCAGATGTATATTGTGGGGCTTTCAAGCGAATCGACAGGCACCGAAGTTTTGAATGAGTGCAGCGGAGTGCTGGATATCCATAAAGAGACACAGGAAGATAAAGTAATCGCTTTGGCGGGAAACCCGAATGTGGGTAAAAGCACAGTGTTCAACAGCCTGACGGGTATGAAGCAGCACACGGGCAACTGGCCCGGGAAAACTGTGGCTAATGCCCAGGGCAGCTGCAGATATAAAAATAAAAACTATATTTTTGTGGATATTCCCGGTACTTATTCTCTGATGGCAAATTCTGAGGAAGAGGAAATTGCACGCGACTTTATCTGCTTCGGCGGGCAGGACGCAGTAGTCGTTGTTGCGGATGCGACATGCCTTGAGCGCAACCTTAATTTGGTACTGCAGACGATGGAGATTTCGGGGCAGGTTATTTTATGCGTTAATCTTATGGACGAAGCTGAGAAAAAGAAGATACGCATTAAACTGAACGTGCTTCAGGAACAGCTCGGTATTCCTGTTGTGGGCACAAGCGCCAGAAGTGGGAAAGGCCTTAGCCGCCTGATGGACGCCGTGGCGGCCGTGACATCTCGGAAGCACAGATCCGGAGCCCTCCAAATCGATTACGGCAAAGCTGTTGAAAAAGCTGTAGCCATTCTTCAGCCAGCAGTGGAGCGGGAACTTAAAAGCAGGCTTAACAGCCGCTGGGTTTCCCTGAAGCTGCTTGACGGCGACGCAAGCATACTCAACTCCATGAAAAAATATCTCGGCTACGATATCTTCTCAGAAAATGGGGTATCCGAAAGCCTTTCGGAAGCTAAAGAAGTACTTAATGCGGAAGGGATAACCAGTGAAAATTTCCGTGACCGCATAGTTACGAAAATCGTTTGCACATGCGAGAAAATAAGCAGAAAAGCCGTTGTATATGAAAAGGCTGAGTATGAGGAGCGCGACAGGAAAATAGATCATATACTTACTTCAAAGGCCACTGGCATACCGATTATGATCCTGCTTCTCTGCAGCATCTTCTGGCTGACGATTACAGGGGCAAACTATCCTTCCGAACTGATTGCGGAAGGGCTTTCGTGGGTAGGAGGCCGCCTTGCGGGCCTTTGCGCTGCCGCATGTGCACCTGCATGGGTGAAAGGGCTGCTTGTGGACGGGTGTTACCGTACGCTTGCGTGGGTTGTTTCAGTTATGCTGCCGCCAATGGCAATATTTTTTCCGCTTTTTACGTTGCTTGAAGACTGCGGCTATCTTCCACGCGTAGCGTTTAACATGGACAATTTTTTCAGGAAAGCATGTGCACACGGCAAGCAGGCGCTCACCATGTGCATGGTGTGTACAATTATGCAATAGAGCTTAAATTCGCCATTTTATATTTACAATATCATCATCTATCCAGATTGACTGAATTAAAGTTGATACAAATAACCGCTCTTTTTCAAGGCTTCCGCTGCTGAAAACTTCATCTAATTTTGAAAGCGTATCAAAGAATTTTTTAATTGGTTTATCACTGTTTACTTGCGGTTCTGCAAGCTTTTGATTTAAACTGTCTTTTTCTTTTTGCAAAGCGGAAATACGCTCTGCGGTTTTTTCCATTGGTATTGTACCAATTTGATATAAATCAATCATACGGTTTATTTGCGTGTCAATCTCCCTGGCCTTTACAATTATGGCTTTTTTATCAGTCCCAGTCTGTTTTGTACTGTTACCTAAAATTTGTTTTAAATAATTTTTGTCGTATTTTAGGCGCTTAATTTCATTAACAACTATTGAGTCAAGTCCTTCTATTCCATAATTGCGGTTTTTACAGTTTCGATCCTTTATATATTTTTTACATCCTTTTGACCGAGAATAACATTTGTAATAACCATGGCATGCGTTGTATTTAGCACCGCACTTTTTACAATAAATAAGGCTTGATAATAAGTGTTCAGCCCTGTAAGGCGTTTTTTGGGCGCTGTTTTTTTTATTTTGCCGTTCTGGTGACTTCAACAATTTTTGTGTTTCAAAAAATGCTTCTTTATTAATGATAGGTTTATGAACTCCGTTATACTCGACACCTTTAAATTTCACTTTGCCAATGTATACTGAATTCCTTAAAACATTTATAACAAGCGAATGGCTGTTCCAATCTCCGTATTTATTGTGCATATATTTTTGTATTGAGTTAATGCTATATCCGCCTAAAAACCTTTTATACACTTCCTGAACTTGAGAAGCCTTGTACTCATCTACAATCAAATTGCCGTTAATATATTTGTACCCTGTTGGCGGTGTAGGCCCACCGTGATAATATCCTGCTTTGCTTCTGCCGATACGGCCCATTGTGAACCGCTCTGTAATTTGGTCTTTTTCAAGTTGGGCAAATACAGATAAAATACCGATCATGGCACGCCCAAAAGGTGACGAAGTATCAAAATCTTCATTCATGGATACAAACTCAACATTGTTAGCAATAAATTCATCTTCAATCAACGTAAGTGTGTCTTTTTGGGAACGACTTAAACGGTCTAATTTATAAACGGCCACCATATCAATCAAACCTGCGTGTATGTCTTTCAGCATTTGTTGAAGTGCGGGCCTGTTTGTGTTTCCTCCCGAATATCCGCCGTCAGTATAGATTCTATAAATGCTCCAGCCTTTTGCTGTACAATATGCCTTCAACCGCTCTATTTGCTCGTCAATGCTGTAGTTTTCAATTTGATTTTCAGTTGATACACGGACATAACATGCAACCTTAAAAAACAATTTTTGCATCAACATGCCTTCTTTTGCGGGCTGTTCATATTTATTCTCTGCCTTTCGCCTTTAGTACAGCTAAAAGTTTTACGGGTGAGCAATCATTTATTTATCCCAAATGATCTTACTGGCCTTAGCGGCAGTAATGAAGTGCATAAAAGATGCAAGTCGTACAAACCTTACTGCATACCGTTTGTTGGAGATGATTCCTATGGCGAAAGGAAAAAAGGAAAAACCATTCAAACCGCGGATTATACATACGATGGCAGACGGTAGTGTTAGAAACTCTGTTGAAGGATACCCTGTGCCTGTTAATGAAACGACTATAACAGCTTATAGGATTTTGGCATTTGCCGGTAAGGACGAAAATAAGGATAGATAAAATAAAGACGTTTAAACCGCAGAAGAGTGTGTACATCAAGGCTTAATGAACAGTTACCGGAATTGGCGCAAAACAGCAAACATATGTCTAATCAGTTATGTAACATATCAAACCGGAATATCAGCCCATTACAACTTTCACATCATGCCTTTTACCATCGCCAAACACAGGCAGGAGATTTCCATCAACTTCATTTCCGTCAGCGCTGAGTGACTTTACCCCTTTTTGCACACCCGCGGGATTGTCAACCTCAATATGGTAATCCGCGCCGCGGAAACGCCTCTCAACCGTAAAGTGATCCATCCATGAAGGGACGCATGGATCTATTTGTAGCCCGTCGAACTGCGGCCTGATTCCCAGAATATACTGTGAAATATTATAAAACGACCAAGCGGCCGTTCCTGTAAGCCATGAATTTTTCGCTTCGCCGAACCTGGCAGCGTCCCTTCCTGCAACCATCTGTGAGTACACATACGGCTCAGTGCGGTGTATATCGCTTACGTTTTCCAGATAAGCCGGGCAGATTCTGCGGTAAACCTCAAACGCGCGGTCACCGTGCCCCAGGACGGTTTCCGCAATGGAAATCCACGGGTTATTATGGCAGAAAATGCCGCCGTTCTCCTTATATCCCGGCGGATATGAGGAGATTTCCCCAAGGCTCAGCCTGTATGACGTATACGGCGGCCAGTGAAGCATAATGCCATATTTAGTGTCAAGCAGTCTGCGAACCGATTCAAGCGCCATTGCGGCAAAACCCTCTTTAACGCCTATTCCAGCCATGACGCAAAATCCCTGCGGCTCAATGAATATTTTCCCTTCGTCACATTCATGCGAGCCTACTTTCCTGCCATGGGCGTCATAAGCCCGCAAAAACCACTTGCCGTCCCAGCCGTATTTAAGTACTGCACCGGTCATTTTTTTTATCTCCTCCTCCGCGCGTGCAGCTTCTTCAGCGTCACCCGTGCGGCGGCAGATCTCCGCATAGTCAGGGCCAATCAGTATAAACATCCCGGCAATGAATACAGACTCTGCAATCCCGCTTTCAAAATTTGAGCACGTCTGGAAGGACTCACCTGGCGTTTCGGAATAGCAGTTCAGGTTAAGGCAGTCGTTCCAGTCTGCACGGCCAATCAGCGGAAGGCCATGCGGGCCGCGGTTTTTTAGCACATGGGCAAACGAACGCTTCAGGTGCTCCATGAGTGTGGCAGACTTTTCCGCGCGGTTATCAAACGGAACATATTCGCCCAGCACGGACCAATCACCTGTTTCTTTCAGGTATGCGCTTACGCCGAAAATAAGCCACAACGGATCATCGTTAAAGCCGCTGCCAACCTCCATGTTACCGCGTTTTGTCAGCGGCTGGTACTGGTGGTACGCGCTACCGTCCTCCAGCTGCGTGGCGGCGATGTCGAGTATGCGCTGCCTTGCACGCGCCGGCATAAGGTGCACAATCCCAAGCAGGTCTTGCGCCGAGTCGCGGAATCCCATCCCGCGCCCTATGCCAGACTCAAAATACGAGGCTGAGCGCGACATGTTAAATGTCACCATGCACTGGTACTGGTTCCAGATATTCACCATGCGCTCAAGGCGGCTGTCACACCCGCTGAGGCGGAACGCTGAAAGCAGCCCTTCCCAGTAGTTCTTCAACTTATCCAGTGCTGAGTCAACCTGCCTGTCTGTATTAAACCGCGCCATAAGTTTTTTGGCCGGTTCCTTATTTATGATACCGGGAGCCTCCCACTTTTTATCTGCCGGGTTCTCACAGTAGCCGAGAACAAAAATGAAGCTCTTAGACTTGCCTGGGGCAATTTCTGTTTCAATATAATGTGAACCGACAGGCGCCCACCCGCTGGCGATTGAGTTGCGCGGCTTCCCTTCAAAAACCGCGTCAGGGCGGTCGAAACCATTGTAAAGGCCGAGGAAGGATTCACGGTCTGTGTCGAAACCATTTATCGGAACGTTCACGCTGAACACAGCATAATGGTTTCTCCTTTCCCTGTATTCCGTCTTATGGTAAATTGCGCTTCCGTCAACCTCCACCTCACCAGTGCTGTAATTCCTCTGAAAATTAGTCATATCGTCGTAAGCATTCCATAAACAGAACTCGACAAAAGAAAAAAGCTTTATCTTTTTTGGGCTGCCAGACCTGTTTTCAAGCACCAGCCGGTGAACCTCGCAGTCGGAACCAAGCGGGACAAATGAAGTTTGCCGTGCGCGCAGGCCGTTTTTTTCAGCCTCGATCACAGTGTACCCGAGGCCATGGCGGCAGCAGTAAAAATCCAGTTTTGTCTTCACTGGCGCCCAGCCGGGGTTCCAGACGCAGCCGCCGTCGCAGATGTAAAAGTAACGGCCGCCGGCATCTGTGGGAACATTATTATAACGGTAACGCGTCAGCCTGAGCAGGCGTGCGTCGCGGTAAAAACAGTACCCACCGGAAGTGTTTGAAATCATGCCGAAAAAATTTTCACAACCGAGATAATTTATCCATGGATACGGCGTATCTGGCCGTTCAATTACATACTCATTGTGCAGATCGTCAAAATGCCCAAATTTCATACCACATACCTCCGTTGGTAATAATAAATTTTCGAAATCGTTTTCTGAATATAATTAGTTTAGAATGTTTTTTCCATAAAATCAAGTGCAAACATCATATTTGTAATTTATTACAGCTCACAGCGCAAGTGTTAGGCTATATTATTCATAATTTAGCGCATTTTAATATAAACTTATCATTAAATCTTGCATATATTGTTATATCTGCAGAAGTGCCGGGCGGCTGCATAGTACGTCGAAATTTAAAAGTATTTACGAAAACATTTTCGTAAATACTTTTAATATAGCATATTAAATCGCTATTTGCTGCCTTAACATGCGCAAAAAATTCGCTAAATGAAGTTTAGTAACATATACTCAAAAAATAAAGCCATATTTTTTAAAATTTAGTATTGAAATTACGTTAACTATATACTATAATAGCTTTAATGAAATTACGAAAACGATTTAGGAATTTATTTTTGGATGAAGGGTAAAAATTGACAAATATTAAAGGCATTGCCGAAATGTGCGGCCTTTCGGTTTCAACGGTAAGCAAAGCACTCAACGGCTACACAGACATTAGTGCCGAAACAAAGCAGAAGGTCATGAAAGTAGCGCAGAGCTGCGGCTATCTTCCTAACTCCATGGCACGGGCGCTCAAAACAAACCGCACCCACAACCTCGGTGTACTCTTTACCGACGAAGGGCGCAGTGGGCTAAAGCAGGAATATTTTGCAGCCGTCCTCGACGCATTTAAAACCGAAGCCGAGGCGCATTTATATGACATTACATTCATCGGTCACAACCAGAACGCCGGCGGGCGCACGATGACCTACCTTGAACATTGCCGCTATCGCAATTTCGACGGGGTCTGCATTGCCTGCGTCGATTTTCAGCAGCAGGAAGTGCTTGAACTTATAAACAGCAGCATACCTGTCATAACCATCGACCATGTTTTTAACAACCATACAAGCATTAACTCGGCCAATGTCGATGGCATGAAAGAGCTTGTCGAGTATATATACCGCATGGGCCACAGAAAAATTGCTTATGTCCACGGAGAGAAGTCGGCTGTCACTGACCAGCGCCTCACAAGCTTCTGCAGGACGCTGCGTGACTTCGGCATTGACGTTCCCAAGGAATACCTCGTCCTTTCGGCTTACCATGACATACGTTCCACAGAAGAAGCCACACGCAGGCTACTCACTCTCCCTGACCGCCCGAGCTGCATCGTCATGCCTGATGACTACGCGGCATTCGGCGGCATAAAGGCCATAGAATCTGCCGGGCTTAAAATTCCCGACGACGTCTCGGTCGCCGGCTACGACGGCATACCTCTTGCAGAGATGATCCGCCCGCACCTTACCACACTTAAGCAGGACACCTCGCGCATGGGGCAGGAAGCGGCACGGCGGCTGATTGAACAGATCGAAAGCCCCATGACTACAATAGCCGAAAGTATTACCATAAAGGGCACACTGCTGCCGGGGCAGACCGTGGCAAAAATGCCGGCGGCTGTCTGAGCAGAAACAGACCGTTATCCGGCGGCCATTAAAGGCGGCCGGATAAAGATAAAAAGCCAAGCAACCCATCAACAACTTATAAGGAGGAATTTGTATGAAAAAAGGCAGATCCATAATGGCCATGTTGGCCACTGCGGCTATTTTGACCGCTTCGCTTGCCGGATGCAAAGGCACTCCCAGCACGTCCAAAGCCCCGGCGAAACAGACTGCAGCGTCCCAGAGTACCGCCGCGGAAGGCAAGGTCCTGAACATTTGGTGCTGGAACGACGAATTCCAAAGCCGTTTTAATGCGTACTATCCGGATGTAAAGGAAGTTGCAAAAGACAAATCCACCACTACCTTGAAAGACGGAACCGTCGTCAAGTGGACCATCAATGAAAACCAGAACAACAACTATCAGAATAAACTTGACAGTGCCCTGCAGAATCAGGCATCCGCCCCAACTGACCAGAAAATTGACATCTTCCTTGTTGAAGCTGACTATGCGTTGAAATATGTCAACAGCGACTATACAATGGATGTCAAAAAAGACATTGGCCTGACGGACAGCGACCTTGCCAACCAGTATAAGTACACGCAGGACATTGTCACCAGCAAGGACGGCGCCCTAAAAGGCGTTGCCTGGCAGGCAACGCCTGGCCTCTTCGTGTACCGCCGTTCCATCGCAAAATCCGTTCTCGGAACCGACGACCCGACAAAAATCCAGGAATCCCTTTCCAGTTGGGACAAATTCAATGACGTAGCGCAGAAAGTCAATGCGAAAGGTTATAAAATGCTGTCAGGCTATGATGACAGCTACCGTGTTTTCTCAAATAATGTCTCTTCCCCGTGGGTGACTGGCACAACCGTGACCGTCGACCCGAACATCATGAACTGGGTAAAACAGACAAAAGACTACACTGCGAAAGGCTATAACAACAAAACCATCCTCTGGGACAATAAGTGGACTGCCGACCAGGGTCCGAAGAGCAAGGTATTCGGTTTCTTCTACTCTACATGGGGTATCAATTTCACTTTGGAAGGCAACTCGCTTGCTAAGCCAGTCAAGGAAGGCGGCAAAGAAGAAGTCGGGAATGGCATTTTCGGCGACTGGGCCGTCTGCCAGGGCCCACAGAGTTACTACTGGGGCGGCACATGGATCTGCGCCTGCAAGGGAACAGACAATGCCGGCACCATTAAAAAAATCATGAAGTCCCTGACCTGCGACAAAGACGTCATGAAAAAAATCACGACCGAAACCCAGGACTACACAAACAACAAAGCAGCAATGGATGAGATTGCAAGCAGCGACTTCAAATCCAAATTCCTCGGTGGGCAGAACCATATCAAACTCTTTGCCGAAGTCGCCCCGAAGATTGACATGAGCAAAGCCGGCCCGTATGACCAGGGATGCAACGAGGCGCTCCAGAACGCATTCCATGACTACTTTAACGGAACTGTCACAATCGACAAAGCCAAGGCAAACTTTGAAAAGACTATCAAGACCAAGTATCCGGAACTGACGGAAGTCAAATGGCCCTCTTGACAATACAGGCTTTATTTAAAAAAAAGGGGGGCATAGCTCACTTTGAAAACACCAGCAAAAGCTTCATCCGGAACAGCGCGTAAAAAACAAAAGCATATCAACTACTCCAAGTGGGGATATGTGTTTCTCCTTCCGTTCTTTATCACTTTTATTATTTTTCAGTTGATTCCTTTGATTTCTACCATATATTACAGCTTTTTTAAATATTTTCGTTCCGGGTTGAAGATTATTGGGCCGATTTTCGTCGGCTTTGATAACTACAAATCTTTATTTCATTCACCCGATTTGTTCAACTACATGGGAAACACCATGCTACTCTGGATTGTCGGATTCATCCCGCAGATCCTTATTTCCCTTTTGTTGGCCGCCTGGTTCACGAATACACGCCTGCGCCTGCGCGGACTCCGGTTTTTCAAAACAGTGATTTATATGCCGAACTTGATTATGGCTTCCGCGTTTGCAATGCTGTTTTTCGCACTGTTTTCAGACAACGGCCCTGTTAACGGCTCGCTGATTGCCATGGGGCTGATTCACCAGCCGGTTCGTTTCCTCTCGACCGTTTCGGGAACGAGAGGGCTCATAATTTTCATGAATTTCCTTATGTGGTTCGGCAACACCACCATCCTTTTGATGGCAGCAATTTTGGGCATCGACCCGTGCCTCTATGAAGCGGCGGAAATCGACGGTGCCTCATCTAATCAAATGTTCTGGAGGATTACTATCCCGCTCATCAAACCGATTATGGCTTATGTGCTGATTACCTCCCTCATCGGCGGGCTGCAGATGTTCGATGTTCCGCAGATCTTGACAAATGGAACCGGCAGCCCGGACAATACATCAACTACCATGATCATGTACCTGAACAATCATATGTACAGCAAAAACTATGGCATGGCCGGCGCAATTTCAACGATTCTGTTTATCATCTGCGCTATTCTCTGCCTGCTGGTGTACAAGACCATGACGGATACGGATGGCACAAAAAACCGGACGAAAAAAAGGAGGCGCACCGCGCATGGCTGAACATGCCGTATCAGCAAAAAAAGCTTCTGAAAAAAAGGGGGATAACTACCGGCACAAGCTGGCGCTTTCCAGAATAGGGTGTTATATTGTCCTTGCAATTATCTGCTTCCTTTGCCTCTTTTTCTTCTACATGCTGCTTATCAACTCGTCCCGCAACACATTTCAGATTCAGCAGGGGTTCTCATTTCTGCCGGGCGCATCGTTTGGCATAAACCTGATAAACCTTTTGAATGATGCCAATATTCCGGTTGTCAGCGGCGTGCTGAACAGTCTAATTGTTTCTTCACTTACGGCGTGCCTGGCGGTTTATTTCTCGGCGCTGACCGCTTACGCCATTTTCGCCTACGACTTCAAGTTGCGGAATTTTGCCTTTACCCTTATTCTTCTAATTATGGTTATGCCGACACAGATTTCTGCTGTTGGCTTTGTAAATCAGATGGAAAAGATGGGCTTGAAGGATTCCCTGATTCCGTTGTTTTTGCCCGCTGTTGCTTCCCCGGTCGTTGCCTTTTTTATGAAGCAGTACATGGACAGCAACCTTCCGATTGAAATCGTGGAGGCGGCGCGCATCGACGGCTGCAGTGAATTCCGTACATTCAACACCATCGTCCTTCCTATGATGAAGCCGGCCGTTGCGGTGCAGGCAATCTTTGCTTTCGTCGGCGCCTGGAACAACTTTTTTATTCCAGCCCTGCTGCTGGATTCGGCAAATAAAAAGACTCTTCCGATCTTGATTATGCAGCTGCGCAGCGCCGATTTCCTGAAATTCGACATGGGTAAGGTCTATATGCTGATTACGATTGCCATTATCCCTGTCGTCATCATTTACTTTTTCCTTTCCAAATACATTGTTGGCGGAGTCACTACCGGCAGTGTAAAAGGCTGACATAACCTGTTTATGCATAAGAGGCACGTTCCGCACCCACAGCAGTGCTGAACGTGTCTTTTCAGTCAATTTCCCCAAAAACGAAACGGAGGATAATACATTGAACCCATTCACCTTTGGTGTTGCAACAGCCGCGTACCAGGTTGAAGGCGGCGTCTGTGAAGGCGGCCGCAGCCCGAGCATCTGGGACACATTTTGCACGTTGCCAGGCAGGATACTAAACGGCGACACCGGAAACACCGCCTGCGACTCCTACCACCGCTGGAAAGAAGACATTGCGCTCATAAAGCAGCTTGGTGTGGACAGCTACCGCTTCTCTATTTCATGGCCGCGCATTTTTCCGGCAAAAGGGCAATACAACCCTTCCGGCATGGCATTTTACAAAAATATTCTTCTCGAACTGAAGCGTCAGGGCATCTCGGCGGCAGTGACCTTATACCACTGGGATCTTCCCCAATGGGCCCAGGATCTCGGTGGCTGGGAAAACCGTAACTGTGTGCAGTGGTTCACCGAATACGCCGAAAAATGCTTTACCGAACTTGACAGTCTCGTGGATATCTGGATTACCCTCAACGAGCCTTTTTGCTCATCGTTCGTCGCCAACCTTGACGACGAACATGCACCCGGCAAGCACGATTTGGAAACATCTATAAAAACCGCGCACTACCTGCTGCTTGCCCACGGCACTGCGGTGAAAGCCTACCGTGCATCAGGAGGGAAGCACAAGATTGGAATCACGCTGAACCTTGCGCCGTCATATCCCGCCTCATCCTCTTTTGCGGACCGTTTAGCCTGCCGTGTGCATGATTCCTATCAAAACAAATGGTTTTTAGAGCCTATTTTCCGCGGCGAATACCCTGAGGATATGTGCACGCTGTTTGCGTCGCGGTGCGCAACTTCTTTCGACTTTATACTGCCGGACGATTTGAAAATAATCAAGTCACCGGTTGATTTTCTCGGCATCAACTTCTACACGCACAATGTTGTCGAGTTTGACCCAACAGCGCTGCTGCTGCACAGGGCTGTACACACAAGCCTTCCCAAAACGGCAATCGGCTGGGACATTGCCCCTGAAACGCTGACCGCCTTACTGCGCATGGTGCGCAGCTACACAAAGCTGCCTGTTTATATTACCGAAAACGGCTGCTCCGTAATGGATACCATGGAAAACGGTGCCGTGCACGACCCCGCCCGCACCGATTACATTCTGCGCCACCTGAAAGTGATAGAGCAGGCCAACTCCGAAGGGCTTAATGTTGCCGGCTACTACTACTGGTCACTTCTTGACAATTTCGAGTGGGCGTACGGGTATACCCAGCGTTTCGGGCTTATTTATGTTGATTTCAATACACAGAAGCGGATTCCGAAAGACAGTTTTTACGCATATGGGCGCTATATTGCAGCCCACAAATAAAAGGCGTTTCCATAAAAAGTCACAGCGGACAAAAACGTTTATCCCAGCTTCCTAAAGCCGCACACCGGACAAGTTTGACATCACTGAAGTGGAAAGGGGCAGCATAAAGCCGCCCCTTTCCACATACTTTTTACATTTATGCCATATTTTAAAAAGGTAGGCAGGTGCTTTCAAAAGGTAGGCAGGTGCTTTCACTAAAAAATCCGCAACGGCATAAAAAAATCCCACAGACGGCAACAAAGCCCGTCTGTGAGAAAACTGGTGGACGTTACAGGACTCGAACCTGTGACCTTTCGCACGTCAAGCGAACGCTCTAGCCAGCTGAGCTAAACATCCATTAAACCCGACTTATTTAGTATAACGCTTCATATTAAAAAAATCAAGGCTAAAGCCGAAAAAATAAAGCTTCAGTGTAAGACTACAATATATATGGATAGTTGAACTACAAAAAAGCTTGGCCATTACATAATTGCACATACTATTTGCATGGGGTTTGGCTGCAATGCCTGCGGTGTGATAGGCTGCAGGATAATCGATTCCCCACGTGAAAGGCTCATAGCAACCCTCACGAACAATTTTGTTCCTTGCAACGGGCGTTTTCCTACACTGATTGCTATTATAACCATGTTTTTCGCCGGTGCAGCCTCAGGTGCTTTCCAGTCAACCATTTCGGCACTGTTCCTTACGGCTGTAATTGTGCTCGGCGTAGTTTTCACATTGCTCACTTCTAAATTGCTTTCAAAGACGCTTTTAAAGGGAATGCCGTCATCTTTCAATCTTGAGCTTCCACCTTACCGCAGGCCGCAGATAGGAAAAGTTATAGTGCGCTCGATTATGGACCGCACGCTTTTTGTCCTCCGCCGTGCCATCGCCGTCGCTGCGCCTGCAGGCATTATTATATGGCTGCTTGAAAATATAAAAGCTGGCGAAGGAAGCCTTTTGGCGGCTTGCGCCAATTTTCTTGACCCGTTTGCGCGTGCTGTTGGTATGGATGGATATATACTCATGGCTTTTATACTCGGATTCCCAGCAAATGAAATTGTTATTCCGATCCTTATCATGAGCTATATGGCATCAAGCTGCCTTACTGACTTTTCAAGCTTTGCACAACTACACACACTTTTTGCCAGCCATGGGTGGACGTGGCTGACAGCTTTATGCACGATGCTGTTTTCCCTTATGCATTGGCCGTGCGGGACAACATGCCTTACCATACGCAAAGAGACGCAAAGCCTGAAATGGACTTTGGCAGCGGTTGCTATCCCAACTGCTGCTGGGTTCGGAACATGCTTTCTCGTAACAAGCGCAGTCAGAATTTTTGGCCTTGTGTGACGGCAGATGTGTTAAACGGGATTTTTCGCAGTAGTTGGCTTACCTGAAAAAGAAGGCTTGCAATTTCCAGTAAAATATGATATCATTATCAAGCATTATTCCTGCTGGAAATCAGGCTCGGTAAAATGTAACCGTTTAAAGGGAACAGAACTTCTAAATTTTGGGGGTATAGCTCAGCTGGGAGAGCGCCTGCATGGCATGCAGGAGGTCAGCGGTTCGAACCCGCTTATCTCCACCAGATAATAGGCCACAAGGTTTTTGCCTTGTGGCCTATGTTTTGTATATAAAACTGGCGTGCAGACGTAAGAGAATACAGATTTTAACTTGACGGGAAAACTTGTTTCAAAATTAAAAAAATGATATAATAATCTGTATATTTATCTGTATATTTATCTATACGATATTGTTTATACTGCCGTTTGCAGCTGCAGAGTTTGAGTACATTTTCTAAAGGCGCTGTGGGGTGACAGCATGAGGTTTTTATATATCGGGTTTGACCCGGTTGATCCAGGTTCGGAGCTTTTTCGTCAGGATGTAGTATGCAAGGTAGGCGGTGTACGGCAGCTTGGGCATGAGGCCGACTATATCTGCCGTGACCGCAGGAATATTATAAGCTGTATAGGCGGTGAAGACAGGCACTTCGAGTATGCTGGCGGCAGGTATGCCATACACGACTTTTGCGAGTGGATTTTGGAACTTACAAAATCCACAGTGTATGACTTTATCTATATCAAAAGCCTTCTTCTGTACCCAGAGCTCAGCAAGCTTGCATGGCATTTTAAATTCCAGAAATTTGGCACAAAGGTGATTTATGAGCCGGTGGTCTATCCGCTCGAAGATCATTTTTCCGCGGAGATGAAGCGTCATAAAGCGGAAAATAATCTTTCTGCTTCTTTTAAGGCCAGCTTCACGCATATGCAGCAGTCTTTCCTGGAATCGCAACTGCACCGTTGGGCAGATGCCGCCGTTGCATTTGAGGTGCCTGCCAGTAAAATATACGGTGTTCCGGCTATTTCAGTTAACCGCGGCATCGCTGTAGGGCAGATTTCCGTGCGCAGTTCAGTAGAAAAATTAGAGGACCCGATAACAATGCTCGCTGTTGTCGATGACCCACACACATGCGGATTTGAGCGCTTGCTTCAGGGCATCAGCACTTACAGGAACAGCCGCAGTTGTGAGCCTGTGACATTGGATATAGTCGGCAATATGCAGAAAACATGGAAGCTCCATGCAGAGTCCGCACACTGCCATGTGGAAGACCGCGTGAACTTTATTGGGGAAAAGAATCCCAGCAAAATCAATGGGCTTTGCAATACGCATACTTTAGCAGTTGCGAGCCTTGGCCTTTACAAAGCCGACGGGATTTATCGCTCGCCGTATCTGGCCCGTTTTTACTGTGCGGCGGGAATCCCTTTTATTTATGCCTATGAGGACTTAAGCCTCAACGGGCAGGTCCCTTTTGCCATGAAAATGCCGAATTTTGACGCACCGGTGAATATGGAACTTGTGAGCGAATTCGTTTGGCGCTGCAGGTACCATACCGGCCTCATTCAGCAGGAACGCCATTTTGCGGAAGAGAACTATGACTGGCGCATTATAATGAAGAAAATTCTTCTGTTTACAGCAACCGGAAGACTGGAGGTTTGATTTTGCCACTTATTAGCGTTGTTGTCCCCGTTTACAATGTGGAGAAATATCTTGGAAAATGTGTGGAAAGCATTCTTGCACAGAGTCTTGACGACTTTGAGCTCCTCCTCGTCAATGATGCTTCCACTGACGATTCGCTTAGAACTGCGCGCAGATTTGAATCGGACCCGCGTGTGAAGGTACTCAACAAGCCGCATGGCGGGCTTGGCGATACACGAAACTACGGTGCCGGCCGCGCTTCCGGTAAATACCTTCTTTTTATCGATTCGGACGACTGGGTTGATAGAAATATGTTTAAAGGGCTTTACTACCTTGCGGAAAACCATAACGCCGACCTTGTGGTTTTCAACTTTATAAGGGAAGACATTGAGAGCGGCAAAAGCCGAAAATGCTGCCTGCCTGTGCGCGGGCAAATATGCGGGCGCGAAATCAAAGAAAAGGTGCTTGCGGAGATGATTGGCCCGGACAAGTCCGGCGGGCCATGGCACAGCGTGGAAATGCTTGGCTGCGCGTGGCGCCGTATGTACAGGCGCGACTGGTTTATTGCGAATAATATCCAATATGGCAGCGAGCAGAAAATAATGCTCGAAGATTTGCCGGCATCTATACATGCGCACTGTGCGTGCCAAAATCTCATTATAGCCGACGGGGCGTATTACCATTACCGCTATAACTCAAATTCTTTAAGCACACGTTACCGCCCACATAAAATGGAAATGCTGACTGAATGCTACCGCACGGTTGATGCAATCCTGCAGCAGTATGGCATCGACGAAAAATACAGGGAGCGCCATATGGCGTGGCTTTTGCGTTCGGCGGCGCACTCCGCGCTCGTGAACTGCTTCAGCCCGAAAAATCCGGCCAGCCATTCGGAACGCTTTAAAGAAGTTGAGGGGATACTTAAAAACCCCCTGCTGCTTGCAGCTATGCGGTCTGATTACCTTAAGTGCGGGGAAAAATCTGACCGGATTGTGCGGCGTATAATAAGCACGCGCTGCACACCGGCTGTCTATCTGTTTTATAAAATCTATTCTAAAGTCCTGATGAGCGATGAGAATAAAAAATAATTCTGCGCTTTAGGCGTAGATATTTTGCGAGGAGCATTATATTAATGCGGCAAAAGAAGAAAATCCTTTTCATTAATTACAGCCTGCACAGCGGCGGCATAGAAAAAAGCCTTGTTACGATACTTTCGCTGTTTGACTATGAAAAATACGATGTCGACCTTCAGCTGTTTGCGAACGAAGGCCTTTTTCTTAAGCGGGTGCCAAAGCAGGTGCATTTGCTGGAGCCGCTTTTTCCGCCGGAATACCGGCTGAATATACGGCAGGCCTTCTGGGCTTTGCTGCGGAAAGGCCACCCGTTGCTTGCAGTTTGCCGCCTTATGGTGACGATTGCCGGCCGCCGTGGGACGATGGGCGAGCGCCTTGGCAGAATGTGGAGAACAGAGCGCCACTTTGTAAGGCCCGCGAGCTGCAAATATGACGCAGCCATCGCTTTTATGGAAGGCCAGCCTATCTACTACAATATCACCAAAGTGAAAAGCCATATAAAAATCGGGTTTATCCATGGAGATTATGAGGCTATGGGCCTTGACAGCAAAACAGACCGCAGCTATGTGGACAGGCTTGATGCCCTCTGCACCGTTTCGGAGTCATGCCTTGCGTCGTTGAGGCGGGTATTTCCGGAGATTTTGGAAAAATGCCATGTGATATACAATATTATTTCGGAAAGATTTATGCAGTCGATGGCAGACGAGGGGGAGGGTTTCACAGACAATTTCAGCGGGCTGAGGATTCTTTCAATCGCGCGCTTGTCGGAGCAAAAGGGCCTTGATATTGCCATGCCCGCAATAGCTGCGCTCAAAAAGCAGGGCTTTTCTTTCCGCTGGTATATTATTGGCATGGGACCCGAAGAGGGAAAACTTAAAAGCATGGCGGAAGAACTGCAGGTTAAGGACTGCGTCTTTTTCCTTGGCGAGCGTGCAAACCCGTACCCATACCTGAAACAGTGTGACATATATTTGCAGCCGAGCAGGTTTGAAGGGAAGTCTATTGCTGTTGATGAAGCAATGGTGATGCGGCGTCCAATCCTGCTCACAGATTTTTCTACAGCGTCAGACCAGATTAAGTCTGGTGCCAATGGGCTTATTGTGCCAATGTCATCAGAAGGGGTTGAGGATGGGCTCAAGATGATGCTTACAGACGGTGATATACGAAAAAAATTTACCGAGGCGCTCTCAAAAGGAAACTATTCAAACGAGGGGGAGCTTCAAAAGCTCTATGCCCTGATTGAAGGCAAATGACTTTCCCTGTAATTAGGCCTGCTAAATAAGGATATGCCTGCTGCCAGAAGGATTTCCTTTTAAGGCGATGGCCTTCTGTTTTCAGCTTCGCTTGACAGCGGGCTGATTTGCTTTTATCATAATAAAAAGATATTTCAAATGAACTGCGGAGAGAATAGATGAATAAAAAAGTTCTTGTAGGCATGAGCGGCGGGGTAGACAGCTCAGTTGCCGCGTGCCTTTTGCTTGAGCAGGAATATGAAGTTGCTGGAGCGACACTCCATCTTTATAATAATGAAGATGCCGGCATATCAAAAGCGCGCACATGCTGCTCGCTTGCCGATGTTGAAGATGCGCGCAGTGTTGCCGAGCACCTCGGGATTGAGCATTATGTTTTTAATTTTGGCCCTGAATTCAGGCATGAAGTGATTGGGCGCTTTGCACGCGGCTATGAATGCGGTGAGACGCCTAATCCATGTATTGACTGCAATAAATACATCAAATTCGGAAAAATGCTTGACCGCGCAAAACTTCTCGGTTTTGACGCCGTTGCCACAGGCCACTATGCCCGCGTAGAGCATGATGAAAAAGCAGGCCGCTGGCTGCTTAAAAAAGCTGCTGACGCCTCGAAGGACCAGACGTATGTGCTTTACACACTTACACAGGAGCAGCTTGCGCATACGCTTTTTCCACTTGGCGGTTTTCTTAAACCGGAAGTCCGTTCCATTGCTGAAAAGCATGGGTTTGTGAATGCCCGCAAGCCTGACAGCGAGGACATTTGCTTTGTGCCAGACGGCGATTATGCGGCTTTTCTTGAAAATGTGATGAAGTTCGATTCAAAACCCGGTAATTTTGTCGATGCAAATGGCAATGTTATCGGCCAGCACAAAGGCTTGTTCCACTATACCATTGGGCAGAGGAAAGGCATAGGCATAAGCTTTGAATCACCTAAATATGTGGTTAAAAAAGATTGCGCAAACAATACGGTAGTGCTCGGCGACAGCAAGGATCTTTACAGCAGCACTTTTTATGTTGGAAATGTCAACTTTATCGCGTTAGACCATTTGGACAAGCCGGTTGAAGCCGGCGTTAAAGTGCGCTATAGCCAGTCTGAGGCGCAGGCGGTGATTTATCCCATTGAAAACGGAAAAGTAAAAGTGTGCTTCCGCAGCCCGCAGCGCGCTGTTACGCCAGGGCAGTCGGCCGTTTTTTATCGCGGTGATACTGTGCTTGGCGGAGGAAAAATCCTTAGCGAAGAAATAAAGCAATTATGAGGAAGTCCTTTTATTATGCCAGATTTTGTATATGCTGACCATGCGGCTACAGCGCCGCTTTCAAAAGCTGCCTTAAAAGCCATGATGCCGTTTCTTACGGAAGAGTACGGCAACGCTTCATCAGCTTATGCGGCAGGGCGCAGGGCAAGGCGCGCAGTAGACCGTGCACGTGAAAAAATAGCCCACGCATTCGGTGCGCATCCTGATGAAATATACTTTACTTCATGCGGCACAGAATCAGATAACTGGGTTATGCGTTCGCCTGAGCTGTGCTCTGAAAAAAAGGAAAAAATCATTTCATCGTCTGTGGAGCACCATGCTATACTTAATACACTTGAAGCAAGAAAACATGCGGGGCTGTCATCTGAACTGCTTGGAGCCGACGGCAATTGCCGCATAAATGTTTCTCGCCTCAAGGCGGCGCTCGGCAGCAGCACAGCACTTGTAAGCATTATGGCAGCCAACAACGAAGTGGGCACTGTAATGCCAATAGCGGAGCTTGCAGAGGCAGCCCATAAGGCAGGTGCCCTGTTTCACACCGATGCCGTTCAGGCGGCAGGGCATATTCCAATAGATGTTGAAAAAGCAAAGGTTGACCTCATGTCATTTTCAGCCCATAAATTCGGCGGGCCAAAAGGGATAGGCGGCCTTTATATTCGCCGCGGCGTTCCGGCGGGCAGGTGGCTTTATGGCGGCGGGCAGGAACGCGGCCTGCGCGGCGGGACAGAGAACACGGCCGGCATTGTTGGTATGGCGGTGGCGCTGGAAGAGTCGTGCGAAAATATGGAAAAAGATACACGCAGAATATCGGCTCTGCGTGACGAACTCATAAGCGGCGTTCAAAAAATTCCGGGCACCCACCTTACAGGTGATCCGGAAAACAGGCTTCCGGGCAATGCTTCTTTTATTTTTGAAGGCGCCGAAGGGGAAGCACTTGTGCTTCTGCTCGACCAAGCGGGAATTTGCGTGTCTGCGGGTTCGGCATGTTCCGCAGGCGCTCTGGAGCCTTCGCATGTGCTGCTTGCCATGGGAATCCCGCCGGAGATGGCGCGCGGTTCCCTGCGCATTACACTTGGTGCTGAGAATACGGAGGACGATATAAGAAAAATTCTCGAAGTGCTTCCGGATGCGGTCGCGCGCAGCCGTGAAGCCGCAGGCAAATAACTGACGTGCAGCAATAGCTTCTGCAGAGGCGTTTTTATGGCAATGGTAAAAAATCAGAAACTGAAACTCCTTTACCTTATGAAAATTTTTCTGGAAAAAACCGATGACGAGCATATGCTGACCATTCCACAGCTTATTGAAGAATTGAAAGGGTATGGGGTATCTGCTGAGCGCAAGAGCCTCTACGGCGATATAGAAGCCCTGCGCTCATTTGGACTTGATATTGTGCGCTGCAAATCGAAAACCACAGGCTACTTTGTTGCGGGGCGCGCGTTTGAGCTGCCGGAACTTAAGATACTTGCAGATGCTGTAGCTTCATCAAGGTTTCTGACTGAAAAAAAGTCGACGCAGCTTATAGGAAAAATTGAAAGCCTTGCGAGCGAACCACAGTCGAAGTCCCTTCAGCGGCAGATATATGTGCGCGGCAGGGTGAAAAATCAGAATGAGAAGATTTATTATAATGTCGACACTATCAATCAGGCCATTGCACAGAAAAAGCCAGTGTCTTTCCGCTATTTTGAGTACTGTATAGACTGGCAGCACGCACGCCACTGGAAAAAACGCTACCGCAGGAATGGGCAGAAATACCGCGCTTTCCCATATGCGCTTTTGTGGGACAGCGAAAATTACTACATGACAGCCTATTATGAAAAATACGGGGGACTTTCCAATTTCAGGGTCGATAAAATGGACCGTATGGAAATAATCGAGAATGGTGATTGTGAAAGGCCCGATCTGCCGTTATTTGATGCGGCCGAGTATTCGAAAGAGATTTTCGGTATGCACAGTGGCAAAGAAGAAGATGTTACGCTGCGCGTTGATAATTCACTCATCGGTGTTGTCCTTGACCGCTTTGGGGAAGAGACTGAAATTTCACGTGCAAGCGGCAGCAGCTTTTATATCCGCGTAAAAGTGATTGTGAGCCCGATACTGCTGAGCCGTATTTTTGAGTTTGGCGGCAGAGTGGAGATAGTTGAGCCCAAAAGCCTGATTGAGGAGTACAGCCGCCTTGTGGAAGAAAGCCTTTCTCGGTACAGGCAGGTTTAGAAAATTATGGGCTGGAAACATAACTATGTAATTGTAATGTAACATGAACGGAGAGATTGACGAATGGAAATTGAAGGTACTGCCCTTACACACGGTGGAAAATTTCATGCGGACGATGTATTTGCCGCCGCGCTGCTGAAAATTATTAATCCACAGCTTAAGATAAAGCGTGTCTTTGAAGTGCCAGAAGGCTTTAACGGCCTTGCGTTTGACATAGGAAGGGGAAAATTTGACCACCATCAGGAAAATTCCGATGTCCGTGAAAATGGCGTGCCTTATGCGGCGTTTGGCCTGCTGTGGCGCGAACTTGGCGAAAGCGTAATGCAGAAAGGCTGCTCACCGAAAGACGTAGCTAAGGAAACAAAACACTTTGATGAACACTTTATCCAGCCGCTTGATGAAGACGACAATACCGGATGTGGAAATCAGCTTGCCGGCGTAATTTCGTCGTTTAATCCGCTGTGGGATTCAGAGCGGTCGGCGGACGAGTGCTTTGCCGAAGCTGAAAAATTTGCCGAAATGATTCTACGCAAAAAGTTTGAGAGTATTTTCAGCGCACAGAGGGCAAAATCACTTGTGGAGTCTGCACTTGCAGGTGTAAAAGACAATATTGTAATTTTGCCGCGCTTTGCCCCATGGAAGTCGGTGCTTATCCCTTCAAGCGCTGAATTTGTGGTTTATCCTTCTCAGCGCGGCGGCTACAATGCGCAGGTTGTCCCGATGGGATTTAACACCGACGAGGCAAAATGCAATTTTCCACAGGAATGGGCCGGCATGGATGGCGAAGGACTTGAAAAAACGTCTGGAATCCGGACGTTGCATTTTTGCCATAAGGCCCGCTTCCTTGTAGCGGCGGAAAACCAGGAAGACGCAGTAGAAGCATGCCGCACGGCTATGCGCATAGCCGGGCAGCAGCAGCGCGGAAATTAAATTTGCTGTGGCCTTACATTAAAAGCATACGGATTTTCTTGACATATGAGCATATGCACGTTATACTTGTGCCAAAGACAGAATATATACAGTTAAAAGATTCTGCTGGAAAAGGAGAATTCCAATGAGTGAAGAAAACTGCAATCATAACTGCTCTTCCTGTGAAGAGAACTGCCCTTCCAGGGAAAGCGGCCATGCAGATTTTATGGCGAAACCCAACCCGCGCAGTAAAGTCGGCCATGTAATCGGCATTGTAAGCGGCAAGGGAGGCGTGGGGAAAAGCCTTGTAACTTCAATGCTGTCTGTGCTTATTAACCGCCGTGGTTTCCACACTGGTATTTTAGATGCGGACATTACCGGTCCGTCGATTCCGAAAATGTTTGGCCTTCATGGTAAGGTCACCGGCAGCGACGCGGGCATAATACCTGCAAAAACAAAAAGCGGCATTGATGTTATATCGGTAAACCTGCTTCTTGACGACGAGAGCGCGCCTGTTGTTTGGCGCGGCCCGCTGATTGGAAATATTGTCAAGCAGTTCTGGACTGATGTGATTTGGCCGGATGTTGATTATCTTTTTGTGGACATGCCTCCGGGAACAGGCGACGTTCCGCTGACGGTGTTTCAATCACTGCCGGTTGACGGCATTGTTGTTGTTACGTCTCCACAGGAGCTTGTGTCGCTGATAGTTTCAAAGGCTGTCAACATGGCGAAGATGATGAATATTCCTATTCTTGGAATCGTGGAAAATATGAGTTATGTCAAATGCCCTGACTGCGGTAAGAAGATCAAGGTTTTTGGGGAGAGCCATCTTGATGAGACGGCTAAAGAGTATGGGCTGAAAGTACTGGGGCGTGTTCCGCTTGACCCGTCAATTGCGCAGAAATGTGACGGCGGCAGTGTTGAAGAAATTCAGATGCCAAGCCTCGAAAAAGCAGCCGATGCTGTTCAGGCTGCAGGTAAAAAATAAAAAAATAACAATAAAATTTAAATGCGCCTTCAAACCGTTTCGTGCGGTAAGAAGACGCATTTTGCATAATTAAATATATATAACTTATGTAGCTTTGCTCTTATGAAAGGACAAATTTTTCAATTGCGGCGGCGACGCCGTCTTCATTGTTTGTTGATGTGACGAAATTTGCTGCAGAGCTGATCTCAGGCTCTGCATTTTTCATAGCAACCGCAACGCCTGCTTCCTGAAGCATTTTAAGGTCATTGCCGCTGTCGCCTATAGCCATAGCCTGATCAGGATTTATACCAAATTTGCTGCAAAGGACTTTAAGAGCCTTTCCCTTGCTGCATCCTATTGTATTTACTTCGATATTTGTGGGGCATGAAGAGCATATGAAATATTTATTTTCTGAACGCAACTTTTTGTACATAGGTACACGTATATCCTCTGGAATATATGGCATATTGACCTTTTCAAGCTGCGCATTGTGTGAAGAGATGAAACTGGGCAGGTCGTCCACAAAATTCTGCGATTTAAGGACAAAATCAGTAAGCCACTTTGGAGGATTCAAAGACAGCATGCGCTCGAATGCTTTTCGCTCACAGTATGCGGTGCCGTTCAAGTATGCTTCTACGAGGAATCCGGTTTTGCACATCTTTTTTACAATACTGCCTGATTCTTCTGTAGTCATGAGGTTTGAATAAATAACTGAATGTTTTTTAAGGTCGACTACCGATGCGCCGTTTGACGTAATAGCATAACTGATGCCTGGTACAGACAGGACTTGATGGGGAATTCCGCTTAAAACACGGCCTGTTGCCGGCATAACGATGCACCCTGCTTCTGCCGCTTTCTGAAGGTCGGAAAGTGTGCGCTGTGAAACAGATTTATCGTCGTGAAGAAGCGTTCCATCAAGGTCTGCGGCGATAAGCTTTATTTTCATGAGGCCTTACCAAAAGCGCCATTGATTTTCTGTGCAAAAGCGTTGATCCTTTCGTAAGATATAGTGCTGAAATCGGATTTTCCGTCTGGAGCAGGTATGCCAGATGATTTTGCGTATATACTGGCAACCTTCTTGTCTACGGCGCGTTCCAGAGGATTCAGCTTCTTAAAGTAAAATGCACCGCCTAAAGATTCGCAGGCGGCAGCATGCTCTGCAAGTTCCGGCGGGAAGTTCTGCTTAAGGTATTCATTAACAGTTGTTTCTCTTTCTGAAAGGCAGGAAAAGAAAACAGCAAATGGTTTTTGTAAAAGGATAGACATGTTTTCTTTGCAGTAGGCTTTGATTTCTTTAAGGATTCTTCCTCCATAGACTGGCGTGCCGATTATGGTGCCGTCATACTCTGCGGGGCTGCCAAAAAAATCATTGACATCGATGGCCTCAGTTTCACTGCCAAGGGCCAGCGCAAGTTTTTCAGCGCAAAGCCTCGTAGCGCCGTGCGTTGATGCATACAGAATCAATATTTTCAATATTTTTCACCTTTTATTTTCAGCTTGAAGAAATTGGCATAAATATTTTCAGGCAGGATGCACAACATAGCTGCTGGCAGAGAAGCCACACAGTTAATTTTAATTTTGTTGTGGCTCAGAATTCTCTGTCAGGGCAGGCGTGCAAGCCTGCCCCGTCCTTTTTATGGAAGAAAAGTCACATCATCTGTCCTACGTGCTTTTGCTTCGGAAGCATTTGCTGCAGGATAGCCAAAGCTTACGCTTCCATATGGAACATAGTTTGCCGGAAGCTTAAGCCGGCCCATTATGGAACTGTCGCGCAGGCCGGGAAGCACGGCGCATATATAGCATGAGCCAATTCCGAAAGAACATGCCGCAAGCATCATGTTCTGTATTGCGCAGGCGCAGTCTTCCCTGTTAAACTTAAAGCTGGCAGGCGCAGAAAGAACTATTACGGCTGGAGCGCTGTAAAACGGTGTGTGGCCAGGCACAAACTCGCCGCCTGCTTTTTCCGTAGCTTTTACAATATCATTTAGTAGTGCCTGATCTTTTATCACAGTGAAATGGCGGTTCTGCTGCCCCATCGCAGAGGGGGCATATTTTCCGGCTGTAATGATTTTATTCATGATGCCGTCAGGAATCGCATCTGGCCGGAAAGCGCGTATAGTGCGGCGCTTCAGAAGCATATTATAAAATTCGTTTATGGCAATTACCTCCTGCACATTTTATCGTATTTTAATTTCAAAGATTGATTTCATTGTATGACATATGATTTTTTCTGTCAAGCTTGTAGGCAGGGGCAAATAAAGCGGCTTGAGAAACCAATAATAAAATAATAAAAACGAAATCACGCATATGCGGGATTTTATATTGCACTGCTGCTGAATATCGTCAATACAACACTAAATTCCGTCTTCAAGGCTTATCTCGTCAAAACGGCTTGTGAGGTCATGGATTTCCATAGTGCTTTTTTCTGTGCCTGAAGCGTCAAGAATAATTTTTCCCCTGTGTAGCATGAGCAGTCTGTCACCAAAGCGAAGAGCGTATTTCAGGTTATGTGTTACCATCAGGGCGGTGAGTTTCTTTTCGTGAACGGCATGGTCTGTAAGCTCCATAACTGTTTCGCTTGATTTTGGGTCAAGTGCCGCTGTGTGTTCGTCAAGTATCAGCAGTTTTAAAGGCGTCATGGTGCAAATAAGCAGGGCAAGAGCCTGGCGCTGTCCACCGGAAAGGCTTGAAACCGGTATATTAAGCTTATTTTCGAGGCCCATTTTCAACAGCTCAAGCTGCGAGCGGTAAAAATCCATCCTGCTTTTATGTATGCCTTTTCCAAGCCCGAAACTTTTGCCTTTATTGTCGGCAAGGGCAAGATTTTCAAGGACGGTAAGCTGAGGGCAAGTCCCGGTTGCAGGGTTCTGGAACACCCGGCCAATATAGCGTGAGCGACGGAATTCTGAAAGGCTGTTTATATTTTTACCATCGATTATTACGTCACCTGCATCCTGTGCAATGCTTCCGCAGAGAATGTTGAGCAAAGTTGTTTTGCCGGAACCGTTGCTGCCTATTATTGAAACGAAACTCCCGTGCCTTACGGAAAGGCTGAAGTCGCTGAAAAGGGCAACCTCAGATGATGTTCCTCGCCCGAAAGTTTTGTATATGTGGCGCATTTCTACGAGAGTATCGCTTTTCTGCCCTGAATCATTTAACATCGGCTTTTTTCCCTTTCAGCAGATGGGGCAATGTTATTCACCACAAGCGCTATTGTAAACAACACAGCCATGAGCATTTTCAGGTAATTAGTTGGGAGGCCGAGCTGCATGGCAATTACAAGGCAGGCCTTGTAGGTTATGGTGCCAAGTATAACAGCAAATGTTGCATGGATAAGTTTAAAACGTCCGAAAAGGCTTACACCGATTATAACTGAAGCGAGCGCCATGACCATCATGCCGGTGCCGCTCCAGATGTTTGCCGAGCCTGACTGCTGGCTGAGTACGGAGCCTGAGAGCGCCGTGCATCCGTTGCCTATCATCAGGCCGATAATTTTCATTGCCCCTGGATTTTTGCCGAGCGACACAACGTACTGCGGATTGCTTCCTGCGGCGCGGAGAAGAAGCCCTGACTTTGTTTTAAGGTACATGTCTAGCAAAAGCTTTACAATAATGCAGCAAATAAGCGCGATGATTACCGCAGACCAGTTTTTTGCAGCTCCCTGAAGCAGCTTTGCGTGCCCTGAGGTGAAAATAGTTGGTTTGGTGTAATAGGCGAGCATGGAAGAGCCGTTTGTCACTGCGAGATTTATACTTGTTAACGCCGTCATTACAAGGATGCCGGAAAGCAGGTCGGTTATGTGCAGCTTTACGTTGAGAAGGCCGGTGACGCAGCCCGCGGCAGCCCCGCAGATGAATGAGACAAGGCATGCTATCCACGGATTGACACCCGCGAGTATAAGTGCACCTGTGACACAGGCGCCAAGCGGGAATGTCCCGTCAACAGACAAGTCCGGAAAATTTAGGACAGAATAAGTTACATAAACGCCGAGTGCCATAATTGCATAAGTAAAACCTTCCTGAAGGACATTGCCGAGCAGCCCAAGAAAAACATCCATTAGTCCATTCATCCTTTTCTGTTACAAAATTTATCCGACTTGTTCCGCATTTGAACATTCAGCGGGAAGTTTAAGGCCTGATTTTTCCATTACGCTTTTATTGTAGACCATCTTGCCTTCTGATACAGTATAGACCGGCGTATCTGCTGCCTTTGCCTCGCCTTTAAGAATTTTGGCGGCCATTTTGCCGGTTTCATTTCCGAGGGAAACATAGTCTATGCTGTCAGCGGCAAGGCAGCCGTTTTTGACCTGCTCAATTTCGGAGCCGAAAACAGGCACTTTTGCTTTATCTGCAGCCTGAAGAAGTGTGGAAAGGTTACTTACTACGTTGTTGTCTGTGAAGTTGTTGACACAGTCAACTTTTTTTGCCATTAGTGAAGCTGCACCTGAAGCTACTTCTGAGGAGTTTGTTATGCCGATATTCTCAATCTGGAAACCGTATTTCGGTGCGAGCTTTTTGATTTCTTTCAGATGAGAAACGGAGTTAGCTTCGCTTGTGGTGTAGAGTATGCCAATCTTTTTGGCCTTTGGGATAAATGAACGTATCATTTTTAGCTGTGCCTCAAGAGGCAGAACGTCGGAAGAACCCGTGCAAATTCCGCCGGGATGCTTGAGCGAAGAGACAAGCTGAGCAGCAACAGGATCCGAAACAGCTGTGAAAACTACGGGGATATTTGTATTTTTTGCGGCGCTGAAAGCAGACATTGCAGCGGGCGTTGCAATCGTGATGATCATGTCGTATTTTTTAGAGACCATGTTCTGTGCCATTAAGTCGGAATTGCCGTTGTCCGATTGTGCATTCTGAAAATCGACAGTAAGGTTTTTGCCTTCCTCCAGCCCACTTGCTTTAAGCCCTTCTTTAAGGCCTTTGTAGCAGTTGTCGAGCGACGGGTGGGCAGCGTACTGGATAACGCCGACTTTATATTTTTTTGTTGTACTTGCGGCTGAAGTTCCGGCAGAAGAAGCATTCCCGGAGCATGCGCAGGCAGTGACGGCGAGAATTGCAGCAAGCCCTGCTGCAACAATTTCCTTAAATTTTTTCATAATAAAATCCCCCTCTTAACTTTGCCTTTATTACGGCTGCTGACGGGCTATAGTATGAAAATTCGTTTATAACTGGGAAAATAAAAAAGCTCCTGCCCCCGTATTTAACAGGGGCAAGAGCTTTAGTAAGCATCCTGCGGTACCACCCAGATTGGCAATTAATGCCCGCTTGTTCCGTACACAGCCATGTACGCTTCCTTGGTAACGGGTGAAGTTCCCGTCAAAAGCTACTTGGCTTTAATATAAAGCCGTTTGCCATGCCCTCATAAGCCCATTCCTTCGGAATATACGGCCGAAGTCCCACCATCTGCGGCTCTCTTTGCGTATAATCTTGCCGAAGTACTCTTCTTACTCATCAGTTTAAAATTTTATTATTTATGTTACAGTATAGACAGATCTTTTTATTTTGTCAACGTTTTTGCCGGAAGAACAGGCTTTTTTGCTTTTGCGCCAGGCTTGGCTTTATACGGGCAGTGGCTGAAGTCAAGCTTTACATCTTTGCCGAGTTTGTAATACTGCCTTAGTTCGTAATGGTAAGCTGAGCTGAAAGAGTTGAAGTAGCAGTATCGTGAGTCAAACGCTTTCTGGTCAAAGTTTACAGTGCCGGCATTTAGAGCTGAAGCGTTTGCAGCCTGCTTTTCAATTTTGCAGTACGAGGCGTAGTTAAGTGATATGGGCGAAAACATATAAAGCAGTGAAAATGCTGCAACGGCGGCGGCGGAAAGCTGGATGTGGGATACGGCTTCAGTTTCTGCGTTTTCCATCATACGTAAAGCAAGCAGCAGCGTCATCACAGCAAGCGGAAGAAGCGGCCTTCCCGTGCTGCCCACTGCGGCAGGAATGAGCTGTGAAGCCCCCATGCTCAGTACAAGAGCGGCTGCAAAACGGCCTTGTGGCTTTTTGCGCAGAGGGATCAGAAAAGCTATGACTATGGCAATAAAATACAGTATCCAGTAAAGAAGCAGCAAAGCCGTTCTGATTTTTGAGTGGGAGCTGCCCATATCAAGTTTTGGAAATGCAAGCACCTGTGAAAGCGGTGCCATTACAGCGCCGAAGGCGATGAAAAATTTAATGAAGCTGGTAAATTTTCCATAGTGGCTGTGGATAAAGCAGACGGCGCATATTCCAAGCACTGAAGCGATAGGCCAGAGGCCGTTATTGAACTGTGAAAAATAAGTGGCGAAGTTCCATCCAAGTGTATGGATGAGGTTTGTATTTGCATTATGTTTTATGTGATGCAGTCTGTAATAGGCGCCTGGGCATGTATATGTAAAGACCATAATTGCAGTGGAAGCAGCGGTGAGGGTCCAAAGATATTTAGAAATTTTTCCGTCTTTGTGCAGCATGATAAACGAAACGGCGCAGAAAACGAAAAGCGCAGTTGCGACCTGCTCGTGCATCAGTCCAGCCAGCACAAAGAAAAATGGGCAGACCCACTTTAAAACGCGTGGCAGGGGTCTGTTCTGCAATACGTTCCAGAACGGAATAAATCCGAGAAGGAAGAAAAACATAGAATAGAGGTAATTACAGGAACCGTCCATCCACATGAATGTATCTGCAAAAAGATGATATGAAATAGGGATGAGCCCTGGGAAAAAAGCGCATACGCACGCAAGTGCAAAGTCACGTTTCCATCTTTTTTCCTGGACTGTGAGTCTCCCTGTTACGCAGTAAAAAAGGGTAAGGGCAGTGCACTGTGTAACAACAGGAGTTAAAATCTTCCATATGGAAAGCCCGTCGAGTAAGAGCAACGACGCAAACAGGTTTGCCATTCTGGAACCTGCGTAGTGGTAATAATAGACATAATATTTCCATATTTTTTGAAGGGTTCCGCCATAGACGGTAAAAGTAAAGTCATCGCCCTGAGGAAAAGAATAGCTGTAAAGAAATAGAAAAAGAATGAATGCAACAATAAAAGGCAGATAGACAGCATATTTTTTTACTTTCGAATTATGCATAAAAGTTTCTCCTCTACAGAATGTTGAAGTATTGCCTGGCTTTTACAAAATCTGCACAGCGGATACCTGATATTACGAAAAATCCTTGCACATTCTACACGATTTTCCAACAAATGTAAAGAAAAACTTTTGTAACTCTCTTCAAAATTTTATAAAGACTTCAGACTTTGCTATTACCTCAGATGATGTTCCTCGCCCGAAAGTTTTGTATATGTGGCGCATTTCTACGAGAGTATCGCTTTTCTGCCCTGAATCATTTAACATCGGCTTTTTTCCCTTTCAGCAGATGGGGCAATGTTATTCACCACAAGCGCTATTGTAAACAACACAGCCATGAGCATTTTCAGGTAATTAGTTGGGAGGCCGAGCTGCATGGCAATTAATGCCCGCTTGTTCCGCACACAGCCATGTACGCTTCCTTGGTAACGGGTGAAGTTCCCGTCAAAAGCTACTTGGCTTTTGACGGGCAGTTGCTGAAGTCAAGCTTTACATCTTTGCCGAGCTTATAATACTGCCTTAGTTCATATTTATAAAACGGGCCGAAGGAATTATAATAGCAGTAATCGGAATTAAATTTTCTTTGGTCGAAGTTTACTGTTCCTGACCCGGCTGCAGAAACAGTTTTAACCTGTTCCTCAATTTTACAGTAAGAGCTGTAGTTTGTGGATAATGGAAAGAACATGTAAATTATAGAACAGAACGCAACAGTAGCGGCAGAGAGATGAATATATGAGGCCGCACTGGAATCCCAGTTTTCCATCATACAAAGGGTGAGCAGAAGCGTAAGAAGTGCAAGTGGAAGAAGCGGCCTTCCATTGCTGCCGACTGCCGCAGGTATGAGCTGCGAAGCGACTATGCTTATATAAAGTGCGGCAATAAAGCCTCCTTTGTGGTTTTTACGAAGTGGCATGAGAAATGCAATTGCAATGGCTATAGAGTATAATATCCAAAATGCGAGCATGAGTGCTGTCCTGATTTTTGAATGTGAAATGCTGATATTAAGCCTTGGGAAAGCGAGCACCTGCGAAATAGGGGCCATTACTGATCCAAAGGTAATGAAAAATTTTAGGAAAGATGTAAAACGCCCGTGCGTGCTGCGTAAAAAGCAAAAAGCACATATGCCAAGCAGCGTAGCTATTGGCCAGAGGCCGTTGTTAAAGTCAGAAAAATAAATGGCAAGATGCCTGAAAAGCACATGAAGAAATCCGGAGTTGCCGTTGTACCCTGATTTGGCTAACCTGCGGTAAGCGCCGGGGCATGTGTAAGTAAAAACCGTGATTGCCGTGGAGACGGCTGTCAGTGACCAAAGGTATTTTGATGGCTTCTTCTCCTTGTGCAGAAGTATCATGGAGGCAACGCAGAAAGCAAAAATCGCCGTTGCAGTTTGCTCATGCATAAGGCCAGAAATCGCCAAAAAAATTGGGCAGACAAATTTTAAAGCTCGCGGCAGAGGCCTGTCCCTAAGTGCATTCCAAAATGGCAAAAACCCTAAGAGGAAAAAGAAAAGCGGATAAAAATAATTACATGAGCCGTCCATCCACATAAATGTATCTGCAAAAAGATGGTATGAAATCGGGATGAGGCCTGGGAAGAAGGCGCATACGCACGCGAGTGCAAAATCACGTTTCCATCTTTTTTCCTGGACTGTGAGTCTCCCTGTTACGCAGTAAAAAAGGGTAAGGGCAGTGCACTGTGTAACAATAGGGGTTAAAATTTTCCATATTGAAAGCCCTTTAATTAAAAGCAGTGACGCGAACACATTTGCCATGCGTGAGCCTGTATATTCGTAATAATAAATATAATAATCCCATATTTTTTGGAGCGTGCCTCCGTAAACAGTAAAAAGAAAGTCATCGCCCTGAGGGAAAGAATAATTGTACAGAAATAAAAACAGAATCAATGCCAGGATAAACGGAATATAAACAACACATTTTTTGGCTTTTACACTATGCATAAAAGGCCTCTTTCCTGCGAAAAAATTTCAGATCCGCTTTCTTTTACGGAACTGGTTAATAGATATTTAAGAATTTTAAATAATAATTAAAAATCTTTGCACATTCTACACGATTTTCCAACAAATGTAAAGAAAAACTTTTGTAACTCTCTTCAAAATTTTATAAAGACTTCAGACTTTGCTATTACCTTTTATATTTATAAAAAGTTAAGCGGAATTATTGCCAGCATAATTGCGTATACACAAGCGCAAACTAAAAAGAGGCTTTTCAGCCGTTATTTTAATTTATTCGGAGGTGCTGGATATGACGGATCTTTCCTGCAGCGTATCTGGATGCGCGAACAACAGGTGCGAAAAATGCTGCCGGCCTGACATCAAGGTAAGCGGCCCTGATTCCACGGAAACAGACCAGACTTACTGTGCAAATTTTCAGGACCGTGAAGAAGATGCCCCGCAAAATGCGGTGGACAGTTTTTCGCCCAACCCATCAATGGAAGTTCACTGCGACGTGGAAAACTGTGCGTACAACCGCAACAGGAATTGCAAAGCAGACCATATTGACATTAGCACAACTCAGGTAAACGGCGGTCAGCCGAAAACCCAATGCGGCACGTTCCGTACCGCGGAATGAGCGCATGAAAAAATCCCTGCTGCGTTTTGCACAGCAGGGATTTTGTTTGGCAGGCTTTATCAGTTTGCAAGAAGCAGTTTTTGCCCGTCATAGTCGATTTTCAGTGTTGACCTCGGTTTCAGGCCGCCCTCGATTATTCGCCTTGCGATGAGTGTTTCAAGGTTGCTCTGTATAAACCGCTTAAGAGGGCGTGCGCCATATACAGGGTCGTAGCCGCTGGAGACTATAAAATCTTTTGCAGCGTCGGTAAGCTGGATGTTGAGCCGCTTTTCGTTCAGGCGGCGCTGCAAATCTTTAATCTGCAGGTCGACTATTTTGCTGGTTTCCGCGCGGTTGAGCGGACGGAAGAAGATGATTTCGTCAAGCCTGTTGAGAAATTCCGGGCGGAACTGGTGTTTCAGCAGTTCCCTTACTTTTGACTTTGCATTGCCGCTGATATTTCCGTTTGCGTCTATTCCTTCGAGAATCTCACCAGAGCCGAGGTTAGATGTCAGTATGATTATTGTGTTTTTAAAATCTATTGTACGGCCCTGCGAGTCGGTGATGCGCCCGTCGTCAAGCACCTGCAGCAGAATATTGAAAACATCAGGATGGGCCTTCTCAACTTCGTCGAAAAGCACGACGGAATATGGGTGCCTGCGCACGGCTTCTGTAAGCTGGCCGCCCTGGTCATAGCCTACATATCCCGGAGGCGCCCCAATGAGGCGTGATACCGAAAACTTTTCCATATATTCCGTCATATCTATACGCACCATGTTCTTTTCATCGTCGAAAAGTGCCTGGGCAAGTGCCTTGGCAAGCTCTGTTTTGCCGACACCTGTAGGCCCAAGAAAGAGGAAAGAGCCTATCGGCCTGTTTGGATCCTGTATGCCGGCGCGGGAACGCAGGATAGCCTCCGAAACCTTTTTAACGGCTTCATTCTGGCCTATTACGCGCTGGTGGAGTATGTCTTCCAGATGGAGCAGCTTTTCGCGTTCGCTTTCCATAAGGCGTGCAACAGGAATCCCTGTCCATTTTGCCACTATTTTTGCTATTTCTTCTTCTGTGACACGGTCATGCAGCAGCGAATCCGAAGATGTCTGTGTTTTCTCAGCTATTTCCTCTTCTGCTTTCAGCTGCTTAGTTAGTGTGGGCAGCTTGCCGTATTTCAGCTCGGCTGCCTTATTAAGGTCATAAGTGCGCTCGGCTTTTTCAATTTCGGCGTTTGTTTTTTCAATTTCCGAACGCAGGTTGCGCACTTTGCTGATGGCGCTTTTCTCGTTTTCCCATTTTGCCTTGCGTTCTTTAAGCTGTGCGCGTTCGTCGGCGAGCTCTTTCTGGATTTCTTTGAGGTGCTCTTGAGCCAGCGGGTCGCTGTCCTTTTTTAGCGCGGCTTCCTCTATCTCGTGCTGCATGATTTTGCGTGAGATTTCATCAAGCTCAACAGGCATGGAGTCTATCTCAGTACGCACCATTGCGCATGCCTCATCAACAAGGTCTATTGCCTTGTCAGGCAGGAAACGGTCTGAAATGTAGCGGTTGCTGAGCACGGCAGCGGCAATAAGTGCCTGATCCTGTATCTTGACGCCGTGGAATACTTCATACCGCTGCTTAAGGCCGCGCAGGATGGCAATGGTGTCTTCAACCGATGGCTCTTCTACCATAACGGGCTGGAACCGGCGCTCAAGTGCAGCGTCCTTTTCAATGTACTTGCGGTACTCATTTAGCGTTGTTGCACCTATGCAGTGCAGTTCACCGCGCGCCAGCATAGGCTTTAGAAGGTTTCCGGCATCCATGCTGCCTTCGGTTTTGCCTGCGCCGACGATATTGTGCAGCTCGTCTATAAACAGTATAATGCGCCCAGAGCTTTTTTTGACTTCATTAAGCACTGCCTTAAAGCGTTCCTCAAATTCACCGCGGTATTTTGCGCCAGCTATGAGGGAGCCCATATCAAGCGAAAAAACTTTGTGGCCTTTAAGGCTGTTAGGAACATCGCCGCGCACGATTCGTTCGGCAAGGCCTTCCGCTATGGCCGTCTTTCCAACGCCAGGCTCACCTATAAGGACAGGGTTGTTTTTAGTTTTGCGCGAGAGTATGAGGATTACGCTTCTTATCTCATCGTCACGCCCGATTACAGGGTCGAGCTTGTGGTTTTTTGCAAGCGCTACAAGGTCCTGGCCGTACTTCGAGAGAGCATCGTATGTCTCTTCAGGGCTGTCGCTTGTAACACGCGTATTGCCACGCACTGTTGAAAGTGCTGTAAGAAAACTGTGGCTTGTAACGCCAAAACGGCTGAAAATATCGCGCATTGTTGAGTCTGGCTTTTCGATCATGGCAAGCATAATGTGCTCGACTGAAACATATTCGTCTTTCATCCGTTTTGCTTGGTTTTCGGCTTCCACAAGCACGGCGTCTACATCGGCCGAAATATATATTTTCCCGGGTTCACGTCCAGGGCCGGTCACGCTCGGCAGCTTTTTTACTGCCTGCTCCACAGTGTCAAGCACGCTTTTAGGGTCAATGCCCATTTTTTGCAGAAGCTGCGGGATAAGCCCGTTCTCCTGCTCAAGCAAGGCTTCTGCGAGATGTTCCTGCTCAATCTGCATGCAGCTGTTCTTAAGGGCAATGCTTTGCGCCTCTTCGAGCGCTTCAAGTGATTTATGGGTAAAGTTTTGCATATCCATTGAAAAACCTCCTTTTGGGGTCTGGATTCTCAGAGAATTATTGCATTTTTAAGGTATTCGAGGTATTCTCTTTTTATTTTGTGCTCTGCCTTTTTTAAGTTGCTTCCCGATTCTGAGGCACCAAGATATTCTTTCAACGCAGAGTCAAATTCGTGAAGATAGCAGAGAATTGCATGTGCTGATTTTTCGCATGTGCGGTCATTTTCGTTTTTCGGGCAGCGCAGGCGACGTGTGTAGCGCCCCGGCTCTGCCGAAGAAGGTACTTCTCTGCCGGCAAAGTATGGACCTATGAGCTGGTTTTCAAGCTCTTGCCAGAAGTGGAAAAAGTCTTCTGAAATCTGTAGCAGGCTGCTGTTCTGTGTACGGAAAGCTGCGCGCAGCCCTCCGATATATGGTTCATATTTTCTGTAAAGCTCCAGTGTATACCGCACCGTAGGCCGGTAGCGGTAGTGAATTGAGCTGCGTATCGTCACCATGCTGCTGCTTGGCTGTTCGCGTATTTTGAAGTTGTCAATTTCAGCCAGCATACTTTCCATGCAGGAAAAAATATCGTGGATCCTTGTTTCCGGGATGGGGCACGAGAGATACTTTGCGAGAATTTGGTTGACGAGGCTGCTGCGGCTGACGCTGCGCTCGCATGCCAGCCTGTCGACGGCATCAACAACGTCGTCAAGTAAGACGAGGCTGTAAACATTTTTTCCCAGTGGGCTCACCTCTGCTTTCAATGAAACAGTATACCTTATGATTAATAACATGTCAACATAGTTATATAAATTTTAATACGAGTTATTAAATAAGTTGTGCATATACAAGCCTTATGTGTTACATGCGGAAAAGCAGGAAAAGCGTTTTTCCGCAAAGGCTTTGCGGCTTGCAATTTTGGCTGCAATTTCTCAAAATCTAAAAATAAAATTGAAAATTCTGTTATAATTAAAGGAAATAAAGTACATATATAAAAATGTGCAAAATTATTCTGAATTATATGAACTTACTATTTGAATTGTTCAGATAAGTGTCGTGATAATTTGCTTTTTAATGTAAACCAGCTTTTAATATCTCTTTCACGCACGCTCGATTTTGCGGAAAAAGATTTGCTGCCTAACCATATAAACCACGGTATGCGTGTAGCTTATATTTCTGCACGGATCGCTGAAAAAATAAATATGCCTTATAAAGACAGATTTGACCTGATTTCTTATGCTTTGCTGCACGACAACGGCGTTATGGCGTCAATGCGCAAATTAGACATACACGGCAGGCAAACTACTTACAATGTGGAATCAGATCCGGTGCACTGTTTGGAAGGCGAGAAAAATCTCGCGCATTTTCCCTTTCTAAGTAGGCAAAAAAATATCGTTCTATATCATCACGAGAAATATGATGGAAGCGGCCCATTTGGAATCACTGGCATGAATATACCGCTTTACTCACGCATTATAAGCTTGGCAGATTACATAGCAATCCGATATTCGGAAGGGAAAGGCCCGGATGCTATTAAAAACAGCATTATGAAAGATGCGTGCAGGTTTGACCCAGACCTTTGTGAAGTGGTGTTTGGGTGTTCGGCCGGCATATTGAGTTTTGGCTGAACCAGAAAGACGAATTCGTTTACAAGGCCCTGATATCCATGCTTCCGCAGGTAAAGCGTGAGTTTAACTACCAGGAAATACATCAGATATCACAGATATTCAGCCGCATAATCGATGCCAAATCTCCATTTACAGGTTCGCATTCAAGGGGGATAAGTGAGAAAACAGGATTTATCTGCCAGTTCTACGAATTTGATGACGTGACTTACTGGAAAATGCGTATTGCCGCAGACCTGCATGACCTCGGCAAACTCGCAATCCCAAATTCTATTCTTGATAAGCCTTCAGGTCTTACCCGAAAAGAATTTCAGATAATACAGTCGCATCCGTTTTATACGCGCAAGATACTTGAAAGGATTGACGGCTTTGAGGACATTACTGACTGGGCGGCAAACCACCATGAAAAGCTGGACGGCTCAGGCTATCCTTATGGGCTTGACAAAAACGATCTCGATTTTAACTCACGTATTCTTGCCTGTGTGGATATTTACCAGGCCCTGACGGAAGACAGGCCTTACCGCAAGGGCATGTCGCATAAAGATGCCATTAAAATCATGAACAACATGGCGGCAGAAGGCCTTATTGAACCGTCAGTCACTGAAGATATGGACTCGATTTTCCGCGATAGTGACTGAATATCTGCCGGAGATGTGCAAAGAAAAAGCCGCTGCAGGCCTGTAAACTTGCAGCGGCTTTTTCTGTTACAGCTTAAACTCTTCCGGGTCATGCTTTTTAAGCGCAGGAGGAGTGTGCGGCACACGTTTCAGCGGGTCATAGCGGAAGCTGCCGCATGGCCCGTCTTTCCGCCCAAACCGGCAGGCTCCGCCGGAAAATTCGGTGCAGTAGAGGCAGTCAGGGTCAACTTCATTGCCAAAAAGTTTCTGGGATTTTCTTTTATGGAACATTATATTCACTCCCGGTAAAACGATTAATAAGGATTTATCGCCTTCCGGCTAAAACCAATTATATCATTATCGTTTGTCGATTTCTATCCTTTCGTGGGGAATGCAAAAAAGAAAGGCGACACATAAAACCGCAAGCGCTGCGGAAGACAGCACTGAGCCGGAAAGCGCAGCCTGGGTTTCACCGCTGAAACTTGAGAATGCCTCTGCACTTTGAGGGGAAAAAGTGCATAGCACAGAGCAGACAGCAGCGGAAATAGATCCCTGTGCTGCACGGCACAGTACAAAGCGTGCGCGGTTTATCTTGATGCTGCCGAGGCATGAGAATACCTGAAGATGGACGCAGACACCGCCCCAGCCGACTGCAAATGCAAATGCCCACAGCGGGGTTCCGCCTGCAGCAAGGTCGGCACATCCGCCGGTTACTTCAAGCAGAGCAGAGCATAAAACGGAAAGGCTGTGCGGAGCGGGGATAATGCGGAGGAGGTTCATAAGCGCGGCGAACAGTATAACAAAACAGCACATCATCAGCGTGGAGTAGGCCGCGTCGGCCGCCGAGCCGATAAACGCATGCACAGTTCCGTAGTGAGGTTGGATTTTTTTTTGCTGTGTTGGCTCTGCGCTGCGGCGGCAGAAAATTCCGGAGAGTATCCCCATTGCAAAAAATGAAACAAGTTGTGACACAAAAAGGATATTTCCGGCCTGCGCGCTTTTAAGGAAGCCGATGCCGACTGCTGTTATAACAAAAGACGGGCCGGCGTTGACACAGAAACACATCATGCGCTCGGCCTGCTCCTGCGTAATGGCACCTGATTCATATAGTGCCGCTGCGGAGCGTGCGCCGGCCGGATAGCCGCCGATTATGCTCATTATGACAGACGCCACAGCATTGCCGGGGAGGCGGAAAAGCGCCTGCGTAGGCTTTTCCAGCACACGGCCGAGACGCTCGGAAAGTCCGCTTTTCACAACAAAAACTGAAAGGACCATAAACGGGTAAAGTGACGGAATAAGGATACTGAGCGAATACCGCAGGCCGTTTTCTGCACCGTGTGCAGCCTGTGAAGGAAAAATCAGCAGGGCACACGCGGCAGCAAGAACTGCTGCGAGCAGTGCACCGGACTTTTTGTCCATAGAACCACCTCGTCATATATGTATATGCTACGCGGATATTTCACCATTCCGTAGCATAGCATTAAGCAGGAAAATATAGGTCACAGAAGGGGTGAGTTTATGCGCACGCCTGAAAATCTATTCAGTCAGACAGGCCTTTCTATGAAAGGGCACATGGAGCTCAATGGAAACCGTGAAGCTGTCGTAGAAGGGTGCAGCGGCATCCTTGAGTACGGCGAAACGGTAGTGCGTGTGTGCATGCCTGGCCACACTGTGCGCTTCACAGGCCGTGGGCTTAATATCCAGTGCCTGACGGCTGACGCCCTTGTTGTGACCGGGTATATCACCGGCATCGAATTTCTCAGTTGAGGTATGCCTATGCTTTCATTGAAACTGTCGCGCTGGCTGCTGGGTTATGTGCGCTTTGATGTGCATGGCGGCAGCCCGGAGCGCTTTTATACGTGCTGCGCCCGCTCTGGAGCATATCTTTGGAATATTAAGCCCGGAATATCCGGCGGCGCGTGTATTCTTGCGCGCAAATACCGTGCACTGCGTTCGAGCGCGCGCCGCGCCGGTTGCCGTCTGAAGGTGACTGAGCGCCGCGGCCTCCCGTTCCTGCTTTACAGAACTCGCGGGCATGCTGGACTCTGGGTAGGAGGAGTGGCGTTCTGCCTTATTGTTTATCTCCTTTCACTGCGCGTCTGGTGCATACAAATACCGGACAACAATTCAATTCCCAGGGAAAAGCTTGAGGCGGAACTTGCATCTGCCGGCCTGACATGTGGCGCATGGAAAAGCTCGATAGACCCGCAGACTGTGTCGGAGCGCATTATGCTGAAGTTTCCAGATATCCGCTGGATGAGCGTAAACCTTCGCGGAAGTGCGGCGGATATTGTCATACGCTGCAAGACTGAAAAACCGAAGATCGCGGATTCAAAAAGCATTTGCAACATAAAAGCGTCTGCGACGGGGCAAATACTCTCGATGAAAATTTTTGCCGGAACGCCTGCCGTAAAAAAGGGTGATGCCGTAACTGAAGGGCAGCTCCTTGTGAGCGCGGTTGTAGTTGACCAGTCTGGCGGGAGCACGCTTACACACGCCTCGGCTGAAGTGACAGCGGAGACAAAGCATAGTTTTACGGTTTCAGTACTGATGAAAAAACATGAAGCAGTGCCTACGGGGCAAACACTGTGCCGAAGAAACTTTGAGATTTTTGGTGCGCGCCTGCCGATTTCCCTGCATGGTAAGCCCCAGGGAAGCTGGCGCGTCTCGGCTGAAAAATTTGACGTTTCGTTATTTGGGACCCCTCTGCCGCTCGGCATGTATGAGGAGCGGTGGGAGGAAGTACGCGGCAAAGATTCCCTCATGACGAAAAGCCAGGCTCGCGCTGCCGCCGAGGCGGAAATCATGAAACAGGCGAAAAGTGCTATGAAAGACGGTAGGGTGACGGGCAAAAAGATAACTGAAAAATGGGGGAAAGATAACCTGACTGTTACGGCTTTGTTGAACTGTGAAGAAAATATCGCAAAAGAAGTGGAAATCTACCTAAAATAATAAAATAATTTTGTATATTTTATGCTTACTTATTTTGCAGACTGTGATATAATAGTATCAATAAAAGTTTTAATTACTTTGCAGATGTAAATTTGCTTTCTTGGGTGATGGAATGTTCGAAGAAAAAATAAATATTGACCGAATGGAACAGGCTGCAGCGCTTTTTGGAAATCTTGATGCGAATGTAAAGATAATCGAGCAGGCGTATGGGGTGGAAATAGTTTGCCGTGATAGCGAACTGAAAATTTCAGGTGAACCGGAAGGCGTTGAAAAAGCTGCACGCGCTGTAAAGACGCTGCTGTCCCTTATAAACCGCGGCGAAAGTGTTAGCGAGCAAAACGTGCGCTACTGCATTTCCCTTGTAAATGAAGGAAGCGAAGAAAAGGTCAATGCCCTTGTGGGCGACTGTGTTTGCCTTACTTCAAAAGGCAAGCCGGTCAAGCCTAAAACACTTGGCCAGAAACGTTACTGCACGGCTATTGCAACACATACCATCACCATAGGCGTAGGCCCTGCGGGCACAGGCAAGACTTACCTTGCCGTTGCGCTTGCAGTGAAAGCATTCCGCGCACAGGAGGTCAACAGGATTATCCTTACGCGGCCGGCGGTGGAAGCAGGCGAAAAGCTCGGCTTTCTGCCAGGCGACCTTCAGCAGAAAGTCGACCCTTACCTGCGGCCGCTTTACGACGCGCTTTTCGACATGCTCGGTGCGGAAACATACCAGCGTTATGTTGAGCGCGGAAACATTGAGGTTGCGCCGCTCGCTTATATGCGCGGGCGGACGCTGGACGACAGCTTTATCATCCTTGACGAAGCACAGAACACGACGCCGGAGCAGATGAAAATGTTCCTGACACGGCTTGGCTTCGGCTCTAAAATGGTTATAACCGGCGATATTACGCAGATAGACCTGCCGGCTGGCAAGCGCTCCGGACTTAAGGAAGTGCTTCAAATTTTAAAGGGCATAGACGATATTGCGCAGATTCGTTTCAGCGAAAAAGATGTTGTGCGCCACAAACTGGTGCAGGACATTGTAAAAGCTTATGAGAAATATGAAGAAGCGGGGCGGTGAATGTCATGGAAAAAATAAGAGTGATGATTGACAATAGGCAAAAGGCGGTCAAAATCCCGACTGGCCTTCGCATGCTGGTGCGCAGGTGCTGCAATGCGGTGCTACGGATGGAAAAGTTCGAAGGCCCGGCAGAGATAAGCGTTATTTTTGTGGATAATGAGCAGATCCATAAACTTAACATACAATACAGGAAAAAGGACACCGACACGGATGTGCTGTCTTTCCCAATGGGTGAAAATGGCGTTTATGATATAAACCATTCGACCGGCGCTAAAATACTCGGCGACATTGTAATTTCGATGGAGAAAGCGGTTGAGCAGGCAAAGCGCTACGGCCATGGCCTTGAGCGCGAAGTTGGCTATCTAACGGCACATTCCATGCTGCACCTTCTCGGGTACGACCACGAAAAGGGCGGCCTGCAGAAAGTGCGTATGCGTGAAAAAGAAGAACAGGTGATGACGGAACTCGGCCTTCCGAGTACGAGCAGCTATGTTCTGGAAGACGACGAGGAGTAAAAGGTGCAGTTTTTAAACTGTTTTCGCTGTGCTTTCCGAGGAATCATTTACTGTATAAGCAATGAGCGCAATATGCGTATACATACAGTGGTAGCGCTGTATGTGTTTGCATTTTCGTTCTTTTTCCACCTGAGCCGCATTGCATATGCGGCCCTATTTCTTACGTTTGCCGCAGTTATAATGGGTGAGATGTTCAACACGGCCGCGGAAGAGATATGCGATTTTATGGTGCCTCATTTTGACACGGCAGTGCGCCGCATCAAGGACATGTCATCCGGTGCGGTGCTTGTTGCTGCCATCTTTTCCGTGCTGATTGGCATATGCCTTTTCTGGCGGCCTGAGGTTTTCAGGAGCATTGCCGCCTATTACGGGGCACACCCTGTTATGATTGCTGTTTTGGCCGCGACGGCCGTTATAAGCATTGTTTTTATCGTGCTTGGGCCGCACGGCATACGTGACCGCATAAGGAAACGCCGGAATAAAAGAGGGAGGAAAAAGCAGCTTGGATAAATCAGAGAACCAGAAGACCGCGTTTATATCAATAGTAGGGCGGCCTAATGCAGGCAAGTCTTCAATACTGAATGCAGTCCTCGGAAGTAAGGTGGCCATAGTTTCACATAAGCCGCAGACAACTCGGACATGCATACGTGGAATCATGACGGAAGGCCCCGTGCAGCTTGTCTTTATAGATACGCCCGGGCTTTTGAAGCCGCGCAGCCGCCTTGGTAAATATATGGTGAGATCTGTCGTTGAGGCGATCTCAGGTGTTGACGCGTGCCTGCTTGTGGAAGAAGCAGGCGAAAAGATATCGCCTTCATCGCGCGAGCTTATAGAAAAATTCAAAAAACAGAAAATACCGGCTTTGCTTGCATTGAACAAAGTTGACCTCCTTACAGATAAGTCTGTCCTCCTTAAGCAGATAGCCGAATTTTCAAAACTTTATGATTTTAAGGCTGTCGTCCCGGTCTCTGCGCTTGACGGCAGCGGCATTCATAGCCTTAAAGAAGAGCTGTGCAAAATGGCGCAGCCGGGCATCCATTTTTTTGACGATGACGCCATAACTGACCAACCTGAGCGTGTTATCGCTTCTGAAATCATACGCGAAAAAATGCTGCGCCTGCTGAGCAGTGAAGTGCCTCACGGCGTTGCCGTAAATGTGGAGAAGATGTCCGAAAGGGCCGGCGGTTTAACTGATATTTCTGCCATAATATACTGCGAAAAAGAATCGCATAAAGGAATTATTATCGGTAGGAACGGTGCTATGCTGAAAAGAATCGGAACGTATGCGCGTGAGGATATGGAAAATTTTTTTGGCTGTAAAATAAATTTAAAGCTTTGGGTAAAAGTAAGGGAAAACTGGAGAAACAAGGCGGATGCCCTGCGTGCATTCGGTTACGACAGCTCCGATTTCGACAAGTAGCGGCAAAAAAATTATGCTTTATTGGCTGGCAATTTGTAATAATATGGCTTTTGTTCATAGAATTACCGCTTATAGAATCCTGCTAAATGCAAATACTTTTTGCGTAAGGATTTTTTGCCGGTAGATGCCGGTTTAGCGAAGGAGCGGTTTCGATGGACGAAAAAACTGCATGGGAATTTTTCAGCCGCACGGGTTCTGTCGAGGATTACCTGATTTATACGCAGTGCAAGGCAAAGCGGGAAAAGCAGCAGGTGGTGCATGATGAAAACGGACGTCAGGGGCCTGGTGGTTTCGGAGAAGCGCGTGGGTGAGAACGACCGGCTTGTGACACTGCTTACGGCTGAGAAAGGTATACTGCGTGCATTTGTACAAAGGCCGCGGCATGCAGGGGGCGGGCGCCTTTCGGCTACGAGGCTCCTTACTTATTCGCGGTTCAGCATTTTTGAAGGGCGCAGTAGCTACATAGTCGATGACGCCCAGCCGATAGAGATTTTTTTTGACCTTTGCAAAGGCCTTGGCAGTCTTTCGCTTGCCCAGTATTTCTGCGAGCTTGCGATTGCGCTTGCGCCGCAGGGCAGCGAGGCGGAAAATTTTCTTCGGCTGCTGCTCAATGCCATGTATTTTTTGTGCAAGGGTACACACCCGAAACGTGTGCTCAAGTCTATAGTTGAGATGCGTATTATGTCATTTGCGGGGTATATGCCTGACCTTGTGTGCTGTGAAAAATGCGGCTGCTATGAAGCTGATAAAATGTTTTTTATGCCGAGAAACGGAAAAATAATATGCGGAAAATGCTTTGTTCTGCCGGAACCACCGGAGCCGTATTTTGCCATGGGGCGTGGGGCTTTAACTGCTATGCGCTATACTGTGTATGCAGATTTTGACAAACTTTTTTCGTTCCGGGTTTCAGAAAAAGCCGAAAAAGAACTTTCCACCGCTTCAGAGCGCTATGTGCTGGAGACACTTGGGCATAGCTTTGCGACACTTGATTTTTACCACAATGTTATGCAGCAGCCCGCGCCGGAGTATGGCACATCTTTTGATGATGCTGAAAATAAAAAAACACGTGAGCAGGAAACATAAAAAATATCTGCCAGTAATGAGGTCTTGGCAATATGCAAGCAGGAAAAACATATGGGAACATTTCCTGGAGGGTGATGAAAACAGTTTCGACGGTTTTTCCGGAAAACTATTTTCTCAGGACTTCCAGGTATACAGTCTATTCTGAAAAAGTGCCATTGTTATTTAACGGATTCCGCATTGTTCAGCTTTCGGATCTCCATGGGCGCAGTTTCGGCGCGGGCGACAGCCACCTGCTGAAAAAAATTGCGGCTGAGGTGCCGGACGCTGTTGTTATAACGGGCGATATTGCTGACAGCCACACACGCAGTTATGCGGAGGTTTTTCACTTTGCGGAAGCGCTGTGTCGGAAATATCCGGTCTATTTTTCTTTAGGCAACCATGAAATCAACATGGCGTATAAGCGGCGCAATGAACTTTTGCGTGGCCTGCAGGAATGCGGTGTCCATGTGCTTGACAACACGTTTGAAGACATAGAGCGCAGCGGAGCGAAGATCCGCATTTACGGGTACAGGCTTCCGCTTCGCTATTACAGGGCGAATGGCTGCAGAAAACCGCGCCCGAAGCTGACCTGCGAGGCGATGCGGCGGATGATTGGCCCGTGCAGTGCAAAAGAGTACTCAATACTTTTAGCACATAACCCGTTATGTTTTGATACTTATGCAATGTGGGGTGCCGATTTAACTTTTAGCGGCCATGTGCACGGTGGGCTCATATATCTCCCGCGTTTCGGCGGCGTGTTTTCACCAGAGCGCAGCTTTTTTCCGCACTACAGCTGCGGAGTTTACTCTTCAGAAGAATTACCAGAGCGCAAAATGGTGGTAAACCGCGGCCTTGCACGCGGCACGCGAATCAATGATGTCCCTGAAATTGTGCTTCTTACTCTTCATCATGTGCCCAAGAAGGGAAAAGAATGAGAAAGGATTTTTGCCAACATGGCCGACATGAATGGAACTATGAAAAGGCATGCAAAAGCGCTGGAACTCGATAAGATACTTAAGCTCCTTGCGAAGCAGACATCGTGCAGCGATGCAGCTGATGCGGCGCTTGCCATTGCACCTTCACCTGAAAATGCGGAACGCCTTCTGCAGGAAACTGATGACGCCTTTGTAATGATGGCGCGTTTTGGCTCACCGTCATTCGGCGGCCTCACTAATGTTACGAATTCCCTGCGCCGCGCGCAGGAAGGCGGCGTACTTACAATGGGCGAGCTGCTGAAAGTTGCAGAAGTGCTGCGTACACTGCGCGGTATATCTGAATGGCGGCAAAAATGCCTCGGCGTGAAAAGTGTGCTTGATGACCGCTTCAATATGCTTATGCCTAACCAATACCTTGAGAACCGGATAAACAACGCTATAATTTCGGAAGAGGAAATGGCAGACAACGCTTCACCGGCGCTTTCAGACATACGCAGGAAAATCCGCAGGTTTTCTGTGCATGCGCGCGAAATCCTCGACCACATGGTGCACTCGCAGGCATACCAGAAATATCTGCAGGAGCCGATAGTCACAATCAGGGACGGCCGCTTTGTCATCCCTGTAAAATCGGAGTGCCGCAGTGCTGTGCCGGGGCTTGTGCATGACACGTCGGCGAGCGGTTCTACGGCCTTTGTAGAACCTATGGGGGCAGTTGAGGCAAACAACCACGTGAAAGTTCTGCTTTCTGAAGAAAAAAAAGAGATTGAGCGTATACTTGCCGAGCTTTCGTCAGAAGCGGGAAATTTTGCAGACACTATTATCCGCAGTTACAATGCCGCCGTGCAGCTGAATGTAATATTTGCCAAAGCATCACTTGCCTATAAAATGAAGGCGACAAGGCCGAAGCTTAACAACAATGGGAAAATAGTGCTTAAGCATGCGCGTCACCCGCTTATAGACATGAAAAAAGCTGTACCTACGGATATTGAGCTTGGAATACGTTTTGACACGCTTGTTATCACAGGGCCAAATACTGGCGGCAAAACGGTTGCGCTTAAAACTGTTGGCCTGCTGACATTAATGGCAATGTGTGGTATGATGATACCGGCAGCGGAAGGCAGCGAGATTTCTGTTTTCAGCAAAGTACTTGCAGATATCGGCGACGAACAAAGCATAGAACAGTCACTTTCGACATTTTCTGCACATATTAAGAATATAATAGGAATTATGAAAGTTGCCGACAGCAGCAGCCTTATACTGCTTGATGAGCTTGGTGCCGGCACGGATCCTGTAGAGGGTGCGGCACTTGCGGAATCTATCCTTGAGGCGCTTCGCGGCAAAGGTGCGAAGATTGCAGCAACGACACACTATGCAGAGCTTAAAGCCTATGCGTTGCGGACGGAAGGTGTAGAAAATGCATGCTGTGAATTTGATGTAGCCACTTTGCGGCCGACGTACCGTTTGCTCATAGGAATGCCGGGGCGTTCGAACGCCTTTGCCATTTCGCTGCGCCTTGGTATGGATGCAGACGTTGTCAGCCGCGCCAAACAGCTTGTTTCCGGCGAGGACAGGCGTTTTGAAGATGCTGTGAGCGGCCTGCAACAAAGCCGCCAAAAACTGGAGCTTGAGCGTGAAGAAGCACGCCGCGAAAGCACTCAGGCAAGGAAAGCAAAACGGGAGGCGGAAGAAGCGCGCGACAATGTCCGCGCAGAAAGTAGCCGCCAGATGGAAAATGCCCGTGAGAAAGCTGCTCAGCTTGTTGCCCGCACGCGCGCGCAGATTAATGAGCTTCTGAACGAAATGGACGAAATAAAGAAAAACAAAAACAAATCTATTACAGCGGAACAGAAAGCAAAACTGAAATCCGGCATTCGCACCCTTGAAGATACAGCTGACCCGGTAAGCGAGAAAAAAGAAGACGGGTACCGCCTTCCGCGCCCGCTGAAAACTGGGGATTCGGTCCTTATCTGCAGCGTAGGCAAAAGGGGAACGGTTATGCGCTTGCCGGAGGGAAATCCGCCTAAAGTCCTTGTGCAGACGGGGACTGTTGAAATGCGCATACCGCTTTCAGGCCTGAGGCTTGTAAAAAATGAGCCGAAGCGCCCTTCTTTCCGCACAGTAACTAAACAAATAAACCACTCACAAATGAATTCAGCTGAGATTGACGTGCGTGGCCAGACGGCTGAGGAAGCGCTTATGAGTGTTGACAGGTTTATCGATTCGGCACAGCTGTCGGGTGTTGGGCAGCTGACGGTTATTCATGGTAAAGGGACAGGCGTGCTTCGCAGTGCCGTCCAGAAGCACCTGAAAAACTATCCAGGTGTAAAAAGCTACAGGCTCGGCACTTACGGCGAAGGCGAGTCTGGAGTGACAATCGTAGAACTGAAATAATTTTCAGAGAGTGGGTAAACTTGATATGAGCAATACATACTACGGGGGCTACCAAGGGCTGGCTACTGAAAAAAAGCACGGCCACAAGGCGCTCAAAATATTTCTTATTGTGCTTGCCGTAATAATTGCGGCAATACTTGTTTTGGTGTGGATGATTTTCAGCGATCCTTATAAAGGGAAAGGCCTTGACGAAGTTAAACCTTCAACTCAGCTGTTAGAAGATGTAAAAAAATCTGCGATTGACGGCAAGGAATGCAGCATATCAAAAGATGCAGTAAATGGTTTTCTCGCATATCTTTTGGGCAAGGGCGTTTTGCCAAGAGGAAAAAAAGACGAGCTGTATATCCGTGCGGTAGCAGCGGCCAGCACTGAAGGCAGCAATGCGGATATTTACGTACCAATAACATATAATGGCAAAAATCTTGCCGTGACAGCAAATATCACGCCGTCAATTAGAGCATCAGACAGCAGACCTGTTGTGCGTGTAAATTCAATCCATTTGGGGCGCCTGTCGCTGCCTGTGTCAAAGGTGCTCAGCTATGCTGATTCCAGACTGCCGGAGAGTTGCTATGTTACGGGGGATACGGTAGTTCTGCCTAATTTGTCGCTAAAAGCTTCTGTATATAACATTTCTTTTTCAACGAAGCTCAGCCGCTTCCAAATTGAAGACGGAAACTTAAAGCTTGCGGTTTCTTCGTACGTAAGCAAGACCCAAAAGTGAACCTTGACACCATTTGTTTTTTCTGCTATAATCTGTTTCTGTAAAGATGCAGAGCTTTACACAAGGCGGTGTTCCCGATGGCCAAAGACATGAAGATTTCTTTTCTTCTGGATTTTTACGGCGGTATGCTGACAAAAAAGCAGCGTGAAGTGATTGAGCTTTATTACAATGATGATCTGTCACTTTCAGAGATAGCCGAAAATGTTGGAATTACCCGCCAAGGTGTGCGTGACGCCATTAAGCGTGCGGAAGCACAGCTTACCGAGATGGAAGACCGTGTTGGCTTTGCAAAACGCTCGGTTCAGCTGAGCAATGCACTGAAAGAGATTTGCAGGGAAGCAGATAACATAAAGAAATGCAACAGCCACTGCAGCAGTGTTGATGAAATCGAGCAGAGTGCTGACCGTATCATCAGCATGGCTGAGAGCCTTAATCATAGTTAGTAGGAGGAAAAGCCTTGGCATTCGAGAGCCTTTCAGAAAAGCTTTCGGCTGTTTTTAAGCGGCTGAAATCAAAAGGAAAACTGAGCGAGTCAGATGTTAAAGAAGTAATGCGCGAAGTACGCCTTGCACTGCTTGAAGCTGACGTAAACTATAAAGTCGCAAAAGATTTTACTAAAAAAGTCGGCGAGCGTGCGGTAGGCGCCGAAGTTATGGAAAGCCTTACGCCTGCCCAGACAGTCATAAAGATTGTCGATGAAGAGCTCACAAAGCTTATGGGCGGGGGTGCGGTGAAACTTAACAGCCCTTCTGCTCCGCCTGCTGTTATAATGCTTTGCGGCCTGCAGGGCTCAGGCAAGACCACACATGCCGGCAAGCTTGGCCTGATGCTTAAAAATCAAGGCCACCGCCCACTCCTCGCTGCTTGCGATATTTACCGTCCGGCGGCAATTCAGCAGCTCAAAATAGTCGGCGAAAAAGCGGGAGTGCCGGTTTTCGAAATGGGCACCGAAAAACCTGTGAAAATCTGCAGGGCGGCCATATCACATGCAAAAGATTATGGCAACGACTATGTTATTATAGACACGGCAGGCCGCCTGCAGATAGATGAAACGCTTATGCAGGAGCTTAAGGACATAAAAGAAACCGTGCATCCGTCTGATATCCTGCTCGTTGTTGACGCAATGACAGGGCAGGAAGCCGTTAATGTGGCAAAGTCGTTCAATGACCTCCTCGACATAACCGGTGTTATACTTACGAAACTGGACGGCGACGCAAGGGGCGGTGCGGCGCTTTCTGTGCGCGCAGTAACCGGCAAGCCTATCAAGTTTGCCGGCACTGGTGAAAAGCTGGCTGATTTGGAAGTTTTCCACCCTGACCGCATGGCCTCCCGCATACTCGGCATGGGCGATGTGCTTACGCTTATTGAGGATGCTGAGAAGAATATTGACCGCAAAAAAGCGGAAGACACAGCGCGCAGGATGATGCATACCGGCCTTGATTTTAACGATATCCTTGAAGAGATGCGCCAGATGCAGAAGATGGGCCCAATGAAAAACATAATTACGAAAATGCCAGGCATGGCCCAGCAGCTGAAAGACGTCGATATAGACGACAGGCAGGTAGACCGCACCGAGGCAATGATACTTTCCATGACGGAGCAGGAGCGTGCAAATCCGGAAATTATAACTCCGCCGCGCAAACGCCGCATAGCCGCCGGAAGCGGCATGAAGGTAGAAGATGTAAACAGGCTACTTAAAGGCTATGACCAGATGCGGAAGGTAATGAAACAGTTTAAGAAAAAGGGGCTGCGCAAACGGCTCTTCGGCATGAAAATGCCGCATTGAACAGCATTCATACGGCTTTTGCCGATGAAGATAAGAGACATATATTGTGGAGGTGAAAAATATGGCAGTTAAAATTAGGCTGCGCCGTGTAGGCGCAAAGAAAGCGCCTTTTTACCGCATTGTTGTCGCCGACTCACGCTTCCCGCGTGACGGACGCTTTATTGAGGAGATCGGCTATTACAATCCAATGACAGATCCATCCGATGTAAAAGTTGATGCAGAGAAAGCAAAAAAATGGATTGCAAATGGTGCTCAGCCAACTGATACTGTGAGAACGCTGCTTAAAAAGCAGGGCGTTCTTTAACCCGGAGGATACAGTGCAATGAAAGATTTGCTTATTGCCATCGCCCAGGGGCTTGTTGAAGACCCGTCGGCTATCCGTGTTGATACGGATGAGCCGACAGAAGACGGAACTGTCGTTTACCATCTTCATGTAGCTGAGAATGATATGGGCCGTGTGATTGGCAAGCAGGGGCGTATTGCAAAATCAATCCGCATAATTATGCGTGCTGCTGCTATCCGCAACAACACCCGCGTAGCTGTTGAGATCGATTGACTCGGTTTCCCTGTAGGCTGATGGCGGAGCAATAATAATGCGGCCTCTGCATAGCAGGTTCCTAAAATAGTGATATTTAAGCCCGCAGGAGAGATAGAGAAGCTCTTTTCGGGCTTATTTTATACGCTGTTTTGGCAGCCGTGTGTTTTTAGTCGAACAATTTAAAATTAAAGGCTTCTGCCTGAATCAGGCAATTTTGAGGTGAAACCTGTTATGATAAACTTGCTCCTTATTATTAACCCCGCTGCAGGGCGGTCAAAAAGAAAATCATATGTCTTTCAGGTAGCAGATTGGTTTCGCGGAAAAGGCTGCAGTGTATCGGTATTTTCAACAACGAAAAGCGGGGATGCAGCTAAATTTGTAGATCAATATGCACCGGAAAATGATATTATCGTATGCTGCGGTGGCGATGGCACTTTAAATGAAGTAATCACGGGCTCAATGAAGCTTGCTGAGCGAAAGCCAATAGGCTATCTGCCAGCCGGTACGACTAACGATATGGCAAGGACGCTTCACCTTCCGACCAATATCCGTAAAGCTGCACATGCAGTGATGAGTGAAAAACCGATTTTTCAGGATGTCGGCGCATTTAATAAGACAAAGTATTTTACTTATATTGCGTCGTTCGGGGCGTTTACAAAAGTATCTTATTCAACTCCGCAGTGGCTTAAAAACCGCCTTGGCCATCTTGCCTATGTGCTTGATGGGATACGCAGTGTCGGCGAAATAAGGTCTTACCACTTAAAAGCTGAAAGCCACGATTTTGTGTGGACGGGGAATTTTATTTTCGGAAGCATTTCCAATTCATGCTCTATCGGTGGCGTGCTTGAGCTTAAAAGCTCAGACGTAAGCCTTAATGACGGTAAATTTGAAGTGCTGCTTATAAGGGAGCCTAAAAATTTTATCGAATTTCAAGCTATTCTCCACGACCTTCATCACCATAATTTCCAGAATAAGCATATTGTGCTTTTTCATACGGACAGGATACGCCTTGAGTTTGACAAGCCAACAGACTGGACACTTGACGGCGAATATGCAGGTAACCCCAAGGTGGTAGAAATCAGCAATATGCACAATGCCGTAAGGCTGATACACAGGCAGTGAAAAATATAAGAAGGACGCATTTTTAAGGCTCTTTTCATAGAATGTCATATCATAAATATGAAAGGGAGCCATAGAGTTATGATGTATAATAGTTGCCAATACCGAGGCAGATGCCAAAGCAACGGTTTAAAAGATTATGGGCCGAATCCGTTTGTAATAAATATCAACCGCGCTACTTTACAGAATTCCAATTACCGCACAGCGCTGTGGACTGGGCAGCATCTTCAGCTCACGCTGATGTGCATAGCCCCAGAAAGTGACATTGGCCTTGAAGTTCACCCTGATACAGACCAGTTCCTGCGCATTGAGCAGGGATGTGGAATAATGAAAATGGGGAGCAGCAAGGACAGCCTTACTTTCCAGAGACAGGTTTCGGCAGGCAATGCCATTTTTGTTCCTGCCGGAACGTGGCATAATCTTGTAAACACAGGCAGCGTGCCGATTAAGCTGTATACAATCTATTCACCGCCGGAGCACCCGTTTGGCACTGTCCAGAGAACGAAGCCTGATGAGGCGGCAGCATCCAGTTCCTGTTCATGATAGACTTTCAGTTTATCGGGGATTAAAAAGAAGCGCCATTCGAAAGCGGGGCGCTTCTTTTCTTTTCTAATGTCAGAGTTTTTGCTTCCATTCTTCTATGAGGTTACTTTTGGGTTCCGTGCCATGAGCCATTCTAAACAGGGAGTCACGGTGCAGGATAAAGGTCACGGCAGTGCCTGCAACCATGACGAAGCCGGCTTCTGTCCCTGCAGTAAGGAAAACGGGAAGAATGAAAAGGCTTGGGATCGCGAGAGCCCCAGAAGCCGGATATTTTGTTGCTATGCGTATTACAAGGCCTGCTAAATTTACAACTATGCCCCAAAGCGGCAGAAAAAATATAATATATGAGCATGTTACGGCGACGCTTCTTCCTCCGCGAAATTTATGCCAGAACGGGAATCCATGGCCGAGCGCTGCGCCTACACCTGCATATAAGGCGGCCATTTTTCCAAGGGAAGGAAATAAAACGTGCTGGCAAAGCACGCATGCCAGCACAGTTTTTCCGACGTCTCCAAGCAGGGTAACAGCGCCGCATTTTACCCCAAGAGAGTTTGTAATGTTTGCCGTGCCGGGGTTCTTTGTTCCCATCTCAAAAACACTTTTGCCTGTTTTGCGGCGTGCTACAACATCGGCAGTAAGGAAGCCGCCGCATAAGTAGCCGATCAGTATACAGAGCATTTTCATTTTCATGCTGTCAGGATTTCCTTTCTGCAAGGCTGCAGTTATTTTTTCCGTCCAATAAAGTCTATACTCGAAACAGTGTTTATACAAAATCCAGCTGTTTTCAGCTTTTTTGTCTAATGTTTAATGCCTGTTTATTGTGAAGGTTCATCTGGAAGTTCAATTTCGATATTTCCGGCGCGTGTATATTCCTTTGTTTCATTGTTACGCACTACTTCGGACTGGTTCTGTCTCAGAAGCTGCGTCAGCGGGTAAGCGTTTATCCATATCTCGTTGTTGCACTCCTTCTGGCTTTCATCAAAAATAAGCTGAAGGCCAAAATGAAGGTGACTTGTTTTTATGTTGTTTACATTTTCCTTGCTGCTGTAGCCTGTGCGCCCGACGTAGCCTATTACATCTCCTGCATGTACTGTTTTGCCTGCTGCGAGACCGGCAGCATACGGCCTGTTTTGACGCAGATGCGCATAATAATAGTATCGTTTCCGGTCAAAACTGCGTATGCCAATGCGCCATCCGCCGTACTGGTTCCAACCAAGCGCTTCCACAAAACCGGACTCAACCGCTATAACTGGTGTGCCCGTTGCTGCCATCATATCGTGGCCGAGGTGCGGGCGTGTATAGCCATAAGTCCGCTTCACGCCAAAATCGTCGCACCCGCTGTATGGAAAAGTTTTTGCAATCGGTGAAAAACCGATGAGCCCATATTCATCTTTGCCGTCTTTTCTGTATTTCCCCAGCAAACCGCTCAAAACGGCGGAATACGCTTCGTGAAAGTAGGGGAAGTATTTCATGCCGGATGTGATTTCTGAAACGCTTTTTGTTTTGAGTTTATTTATGAATGTATCAACATCAGCACTTTTATACAGCTTAAAGTTTCCGCCATACTTTGCGCCGAGATAAGCGAGAATATCTATCCAGCTTATGCTGCCGCCTTCACGGTGCGACTGGATATCAATGTCCATCGTTTTTTTGAGGGTGATATATGGAACGTTGAACTCTACATACTTTATAAAATCTTTTTTTTGTGAGGAACTTGACGAAACGGGCGAAGAATCCACTGGTGCTGTAACGGCGGGCTTTGCATTCGGGCCCGGCAGCAGAGAAGCTGCCAAAAAAGCTGCAGCCAAAACTAACAGCGGAACTGCCTTATAGATATTCCGATTATTTTTACATGACATTATTTATCCCCCCCGCCATTCCGTTTTAATTTTATGAAAGGCGGGGGAAAATTATAGCTTAAAATACAGCGGCAACGGTCTGAAACATAATTTTGATATCGTTTCCGACAGATATATCTTTCATATAATTTAGGTTGAGCTTCATTTTTGGCGGCAGTATTTTTTCTTTGTATATCTTTTCGGGGTCACCACCGCGCTTTAACAGCCTGTCCTCATCCTTGAAAGCAATGCTGGAGGGCGCTGTAATTCCCGGGCGGATAAGCAGCGTTGCCATATCTTCTGGTGTATATGCATCCACATAGCGGCGCACTTCAGGGCGTGGGCCCACAAGGCTCATGGTGCCGTTGAGAACATTGAGCAACTGAGAAAACTCGTCAAGCCGCAGCTTGCGTATTATGGAGCCGACGTGCGTTATGCGCGAATCTTTGCCCATTGTGAGCGGCGGCCCTATTTTGTCCGCATCCTGCACCATGGTGCGGAACTTGTAGATTTTAAAATCTTTGTTGTATCGGCCGACGCGTGTCTGCTTGTAAAAAACCGGGCCGGGGGAATCAAGTTTTACAGCAAGGGCAAGCACAAGCAGAAGAGGAGAAAGGATAAGAAGAATGACGGCGGATACGACAACATCGAACACGCGTTTGCATACGAGCGTGAACTTATGCGATTCTAACATTTTCCAGTATCTTTCAGTGCATTCGTTTTTTATGCTTTCGGGAAGTTGAGAGTATGTCACGGCCTATTCTCCATTCAAATATTTGGATTAAGAAGTTTTCCATATCTATTTTATCATTATATCATAGCTTTTAAGCATATAATATTTTTTTATTTTAGTTACGTGTATTTACAACCTGCCTTTTTCGATGCTATACTGATAAATAATGTTTAATATCTCGGAAAGAAGGGCGGCAGGATGTACTATCTTGGCATAGACCTTGGAGGGACTAATATTGCGGCTGGAGTCGTTGATAAAGACCGCCATCTAATGGTGAAAACAAGCTGCAAGACAAAGATTTCATCTTCTGAAGACGAAATCTGCGGTCAACTTGCCGATGCGACAAAGCGCACACTGCAAAAGGCAGGCCTGACTTTGGATGACATTCCATATATAGGAATTGGAAGCCCGGGTACGGTAAACAGAGCTACGGGTATCATCGAATATTCGAATAATCTTCACTTCAGCAATTTGCCGCTGCAGAAGCTTCTGCAGGAAAAGCTCGGTAAAAAAGTGATACTTGAAAACGACGCGAATGCCGCAGCATACGGTGAATATAAGGCAGGTGCTCTCCGCGGCGCAAAAATCGGAGTAGCGATAACGCTTGGCACAGGCATTGGCAGCGGCATAATCATTGACGGAAAGATACTTGCCGGAAGCAATTTTGCAGGCGGCGAAATGGGCCATATGGTTATAGTAACAGGCGGCCGCCTCTGCACATGCGGCCGCCATGGCTGCTGGGAGGCCTATGCGTCTGCAACAGGGCTGATAAAGGCAACGCAAAAAGCAATGGAGAAAGACAAGTCTTCAGCCATGTGGAAAATAACTGGCGGTGACCTGCAGGAAGTCGACGGCCGCACAGCGTTCCAGGCACAGCGGCAGGGCGACACATCCGGAAAAGCCGTTGTGGAAGAATACATAACGTATCTTGCCTGCGGCATTACAAACTGCATTAACATTTTTCAGCCGGATATTTTATGCATCGGCGGAGGCATCAGCAATGAAGGCGACCCGTTGATGGTGCCGCTGAAAGAGAAAGTTAAAAATGAGGTGTACTCTAAAAATTCTGAGCATCAGACTGCTATATGCCGCGCGCAACTTGGCAATGATGCCGGCATTTTGGGTGCTGCGCTTTTAGGAGAATAACAGCTTGCAATATTGAAAAAATGGGATGAAATAAGTTATGAGCATAGATATTCGTTCATTCGGTAGGCTTGCGGACGGAACTGCAGTTGAATGTTGCACACTTAAAAACAACAGCGGTATGTCAGCCGATTTTCTGACTTATGGCTGCCGGATGGCAAGGCTGTATGTCCCAAACCGTGATGGTGAACCGGAAAACGTAGTGCTTGGCCATGATACAATAAGCGAATATGAGAGAAAAGGCGATGTATTTGGGGCTGTGGTAGGCCGCTTTGCCAACCGCATTAAAGGTGCCGAGTTTAAGATAGGCGGAAAAAGCTACAGCATGCCAAAAAGTGAAGGTGAGAATGCCCTACACAGCAGCCCAGGCGGTTTCCAAAACCGTGTTTGGCGCATAAAGCGCAGCAATAATGACAGTGATGCGCCATCAATAACATTTTCGTACCGCAGCCCAGATGGGGAAGGCGGTTTCCCGGGAAATGTAGATGTCAGTGTAACATACACGCTTTCAACAGATAATGCGCTGATAATTGAATATGAAGCTAAATCTGACGCTGAAACGCCTCTTAACCTCACAAACCACACATATTTCAACATTACAGGGAGTCCTGTTAAAGACATACTCTCACTTGAACTTCAAGTAAATGCTGATGCCATTACGGAAACAGATGAAGAGCAAATACCTACTGGCAGGCTCATTCCAGTTAGCGGGACGCCCTTTGATTTCAGAAAAGCAAAGACGATAGGGCAGAATATCCGTGACCAGCACCATTATCTGCAGGCATGCGGCGGATACGATAATAATTTCGCGCTCGGATTTTCCGTAGGAGTCCGCAACGTTGCAGAGCTTCATGATGCGGCAAGCGGCAGGCGTATGCTCGTTTTCACTGATTTGCCTGGGCTGCAGGTGTATACGGCAAATTCTTTTTTGCCGTATACAAGAGGCATTGGCGGAAGACTGCTGAAACCCCACCACGCTGTCTGCATGGAAACACAGTTTTATCCTGACTCAGTCCACAGGCCGGAGTTCCCTTATAAGAACCTGAAACCGGATAAGCCATTTCATAGCACTACAATTTATAAATTTAATTTAGACAAATAATGAAACGGCTGGCCTGAAAAATGCTTTGGCCGGCTGTGAAAACATTTTAGGGGGAGATAGCAATTAACAGATCCATGACGGGCTGGCGCCGCTTTTCTATTATTTTAGCTGTCCTGTTTCTTGTATGTTTTGCTTTTGTTGCTTTTCAGCTTAAAGCGGGGAAGCTCACGGGTTTTGACAGCAAAATTTATGGGTTAGTTACAGCACATATGTCAAACAGTATTACAATCGCGATGAAAGGCCTTACTTCTTTTTGCAGTGTGCAATTCATTGGCGTATTAATTGTGCTTTTTTGTATTATAGGGATAAGAAAACAAAACCTGCGCTTCTATAATTCCATGATGCTCCTGAACCTCGTTTGTGCATGGCTGATAAATTTTGCACTGAAGACGTCTTTCCACAGGGATAGGCCTAACTTTGCACGGCTTGTAAATGAAACCGGCTTTAGCTTCCCAAGCACACACGCAATGGTAAGCGCGGCATTTTATGGCTTTCTGGTTTACCTTTGCATTGTGTTTTTAAAGAAGCCAATAAAGCAGATTTTGTCTGCTATTCTTATCTTGCTTGTGCTTATGATTGGAATTAGCAGGGTTTACCTTGGCGTACACTATGCGAGTGATGTAACGGCAGGTATACTGTTAGGATTTGCGTGGGTAATATTATTTACGTATTTTATAGATAAGGTTCACACAAGGCCTGGGACCAGAAAAAGGGGAAGGTATGTTCTCAGAAGCAGACGATAACCTATTTGCCTGATATAATTTTTCAAGGCATGTTTTGTAATTTGTAGTTAGATACTTTAAGCTGAAAAGGGAATATATGCCTTCTTGATACAACAGAAGAGCAGTTTACCTGGATCTGGATTTAGAAAGATGGGGAATAATATACTATGGGCAATTTCTTTTCAAAAGGGCCCGACTATTTTGGGCTTTTCCAAAAGGGAATACAGATTTCCAGCAAAGCGGCTAAAACGCTGCAGGCGGCATTTTCAGGTGATCAGATCGATGAAGAGAAAATAAAGGGACTTCGCGCGATTGAGCATGAAGGCGACCAGCATGTGCATGAATGTGGCAAACTGATAGCTGATGCCTTTATCACACCGGTTGAGCGTCCTGATATGATGAATATGATAGCTGCCATTGAGGCTTTGACAGACAGCATTGACGACATTGGCAACCAGATTTATATGATGCACATTGTAAAAAAAGATGCGACATCTGAAAAATTTGTGGGGCTTCTTGTTTCCGCATGTGAAGAACTTTCCACAATGATGGTTGTCTTTAAAAACTTTAAGACAAAGCAGGACGAACTTCACAAAATTTCAATCCGTGTAAACCATATTGAAGAAGAGGGCGATGCACTTTTTATAAGTGCAATGCGCAACCTATTTGACCCAAAGCAGGAAATGAATACAGTTGATGTTATACGCTGCGAGCATCTTTACCAAACGATGGAAGACGCGATGGATTGCTGTGAAGATGTAGCAGATGCTGTTTCCCACATAATAATTACAAATACTTAATGCGATAACACATTATTTTTGCTTGCCTACATTTTTGAGTATGTCGGCGGCAATTCCGGATTCACCTGTGACGAGTGCAAGAAGCATACGGTAAATAGTTTCGGGTGAATCCTGAAAATTTTTCTTTACAATTTCGGCCTGTGCCTTATCTGGAACAGCAAGGGAAAAATTCATAAGATCCGTATTACCTCCCGAGATATGGCATGTTACGCGGCAGCCATTTCCTTCGGGAGTTATTTCAACCCTGTTCTCCTTTTCGCGTTTTGCTTTTGCAAGCAGGCCGATAGCAGCGCATAGCGCTTTATGTCTCACTGCAGGAGGAAGTTCCGAGTCGAGCTGTTTTGAAATTTGCTGCGCTGTTTCTGTTGCGCAACATAGCTTCGGATTATTGCCGCTTATTTTTATGATGCCCTTAGCCACCATGTCAGAGATTGCGTCTGTCACTTCAAAATAATTTGCAAGGCCGTTATTTACTGTGCATAGAATGAGATCTTCTTTGGAAAGCGGTGCGCCTATGCTTGTAAGCAGGTAACAGATAAGTATGCGTATATCACTTTTTGTCCGAAGCCCACCGGGTTCTATTCCTTCTGTTAAAGCATCAAAATTCATTATATACACCTCCAACCTTATAATTTTATCACATCAAGTGCTTAATGGAGCATGAAAAAAAGGACCATTTCTAAATGGAATGGCCCTTGGTGATTTTAAAGCTTCACAAAGAGTATATTTTATTTTTTTTCTCTTTCCAACGGCTTTCCGTGTTTTATGACAATATTGCTTATATATTCTATAATTTTTTTCTGCTCTTCCGTTGAACAGCTTCGAAAAGCTCCTACAAGTTCTTTTTCCTCAGGGGCAAGGTCATAAATATGGCTTGAATTTTTTTGAATATCAGCGTAACTGGATATATGGCTTCCACTGTTTAAAATCCGGCGCTCTGCAACAGCTTTCGGGCGGCTTTCGTCGGATAGGAGCTCTCCAATAGATATATTGAATATTTTTGCCAGCATAACAAGTGATGAGACATCTGGACGGGTTTTTCCAGTTTCATAATATGCGTAAGTTGAGCGGTCAATATTCAGTAGTTTGGCAACTTGGCTCTGCGTGTAGCCGCACTTTCCACGCAGTTCCCTAAGCCGTTCGTTGAGCTTAAACAAGTGTGATTCCGCCTTTTTGTAAAGATAAAATAAACACATATTCTATCAATTTAAACAGTATTTTACATGATATTGCGAAAAATGAGAATGATATGTGAATATAATTCACTGATTTATAAGATAAAATGTAATTGAATGGCACAGAAAATCATGCAACCGGTAGCTAAAATATATTTTAATTATGAAGATTTTTGTAGTATAATATACTATTATGTCTACTTTTATAATAAAATGGCTTAAAACTTCAGTGAATATTAGAAACATACATTATATAACATGTATTTATTTCTAACTTTACTCATGAAGCCGCTAACTATAAGATGTAATTACCGCAGAAGCATGAAAAAAGTCACACTGCAGCCATAAATATTGACAACAGCGTCAAGGCAATGCTATAATATATCTAATATAGAGTAACAACCCAATTATACTTATTATATGCAACCACTAAAAATCCAATTGAAATGCCGCCATGGTGAAATTGGCAGACACAAGGGACTTAAAATCCCTCGATAGCAATATCATGCCGGTTCAAGTCCGGCTGGCGGCACCACCTAAAACCCGCATGAATGCTGAATCCGTGTGGGCTTTTACTTTTTAGTGAGGCCCCCAATGAATTTTATTTAATTTAAAAAAATTCTTGACAAATCGTTTTTGCAAATTTATAATGTAAGACAATTAAATAAGAAAATCCTGTGAGCAAAGGCAAGTAACAGACATGGCGGTGCCACAGAAAACCCGGTGGTGATGAGAGCCAGGCGCATACGATGGTTGTGAATGGATTTGCGAGGAGCACGGTGAAAAGGGTTTTACCCCGAGTATCCGCAGACGTGTTCCGCACGTTACAGCGGAAGGGTATTCATGCGTTATGCGGCGTACCTCTGTTTAAGCGGCGCAGCAACGCAGTGTACCTGTTTTGAGGGAAGCATGTTTAATGTTTCCAAAGTAGGGTGGCACAACGAAGCCCATCGTCCCTGTAGAAGGGGACGGTGGGCTCTTTTTATTGCCAAAATTAAATCATCTGGAAGGAGAGACATTATGCTGTATCCGCTGATTGAAACAGCAGAAGCGCTGCTTAAAACATACCGCACGGTGCCGGTATTTTCCGCAAGGCTTATGGACTGCCGCACGCCTGTAGGAATTTTTGCAGCACTGAAAGAAAACTTTGAAAACTGTTTTTTGCTTGAAAGTGTAGAACAATCAGAGCGCTGGGGAAGGTATTCATTTATCTGCGTGGAGCCGAGGGGTAAAATAACGCTCCAGAACGGCAAAGCCGTTGTTTCAGTAAAAGATGGATGCTATTCGGAAACAGTGGCAGATCCGGCTAAGTTCATTAACCGCTGCCTTTCGAAGTACAGCTCTCCGCATTTAAAGGGCTATCCAAGATTTACGGGCGGCTTTGTCGGATACTTTGGCTATGACATGCTGCGCTGTTTTGAAAAAACACTCGGCAAACCGCCTGCTGATGACTTAAAAATGCCGGACAGCATCCTTTACCTCTGCGATGAAGTTATAGCTTTTGACCACCTTAACGGTAAAACGTATGTGATTATGCACGTCAGCAGCGCCTCCAACCTGAAACAGCAGTATGAAAAATGCGAGGACCGCGCCGAAAAGCTGTTCTGCATGATGGACAGAACGCCAGAAAAATCAGGGAGGAAACAGCGTCCGGCGCCGGTCGTAAGCTCGAACGTTACACGTGAAGAATTTGTGCGGGAAATCAAAAAGGTTAAATCGTACATAAAAGCGGGAGATATTTTTCAGGCGGTGCCTTCACAGCGCTTTGAAGTTGAAAATCCTCCTGATGCCTTTTCTGCTTACCGTGTCTTGCGCGCAACAAACCCGTCGCCTTATCTCTACTATTTTCAAGCGCCTGATTACCAGATAGCCGGCGCTTCGCCTGAAATGCTTATGCGCATAGACGGTAGGACTGTTGTAAACTGCCCAATTGCAGGGACATCGCCGCGCGGCAGGAATGATAAAGAAGACAAAGAATTTGAGCAGCGGCTGCTTAATGATGAAAAAGAACGCGCAGAGCACACGATGCTTGTCGACTTAGGGCGCAATGATGTCGGGCGGGTGTGTAAATTCGGTACTGTAAAAGTTAATAATTTGATGCACGTTGAGCGTGCTTCAAGGGTTATGCACCTTGTAAGCGAAGTGAGCGGTACACTGAAAGACGGCAAAACAGCCGCCGATGCGCTTTTTTCGCTTCTTCCGGCGGGCACGCTTTCCGGCGCACCGAAAATACGCGCCATGCAGATAATAGATGAGCTTGAGCCTGTAAAGCGCAGCGTTTATGGAGGGGCGGTTGGCTACCTCGGGTTTGACGGTAATGCCGACACATGCATTGCTATCCGCATGGCGCTTTTCAGGAACGGGAAGGCGTATGTGCAGGCTGGTATGGGTGTTGTAGCAGACAGTAACCCTGAAAAAGAATATCAGGAGTCTGCGGATAAAGCGGGTGCGGTGCTCAGCGCCATACGGAAGGCGGCGGAATTATGATACTTCTGCTTGATAATTATGACAGCTTTACATATAACCTCTGCGACCGCATAGGTACGTTTTACCCTCATATACGCGTTGTGAGGAGCGACAGCATAACAGTTCCAGAAATAGCGAAGATGAAGCCTGAGGCGATAGTCATTTCACCAGGGCCGGGATACCCGAAGGATGCGGGAATTTCAGTTAAAGCAGTGCAGGCATTCAGCGGCAAAATCCCAATCCTTGGCGTGTGCCTCGGCCATCAGGCGGTAGGCGAGGCTTTCGGCGGAAAGACGGTGCCTGCATCACGCCTAATGCACGGAAAGGCAAGCGCCGTTGTAGTCGACACTGCCTGCCCCATATTTCAGGGGCTGCCTGATGAGATAGAAGCCGGCAGGTACCATTCGCTTATACTCAACAGGAAATCACTTCCGGAATGCCTTAAGGTTACGGCGCTCGATGCGGATGGCCAGGTTATGGGAATCCGTCGTATTGGGCACCCGACATTTGGCATACAGTTCCATCCGGAATCAATTTTGACAGCAGCGGGAGACCGCATTTTATATAATTTTCTTAAAGGAGTGTGCAAATTGAAAATGACAGCAGTAGCGCCGCCGTTACCGGCGGAAAAGAAAGTTGGGCTGAAACCATTCCTTGCAAAAGTGGTGGATAACAAAGACCTGACTATGGAGGAAGCCCGCGAAGCAATGAATTATGTTATGAGCGGGGAAGCGACCGATTCGCAGATAGCTGCATTTATTACGGCTCTGCGCATGAAAGGCGAAACGGTAGAGGAAGTTACGGGCTTTACGGAGATAATGCGCGAAAAAGCAAAGCCTGTGCCGATGTCACCGGCAGCTGTAGACATAGTCGGTACGGGCGGCGACATGACAAACAGCTTTAATATCTCCACAACGGCTGCTTTTGTGGCGGCAGGTGCGGGGCTTCGCGTCGCAAAGCATGGGAACCGCAGCGTTTCAAGCAGAAGCGGCGCAGCGGATGTGCTTGAAAGCCTCGGCGTCAAAATTTCAATAACGCCGGAGCAGGCTGCCGAATGTATGGAAAAATGCGGCATGACATTCCTCTTTGCTCAGTGCTACCACGGCTCTATGAAATATGCTGCTGTGCCGCGCCGTGAAACAGGTCTGCGTACAGTGTTCAACATTTTAGGCCCTCTTGCCAACCCGGCGCATGCTGAGGGAATGCTTCTCGGCGTTTATGATAAATTACTTATTGGGCCGCTCGCAAAAGTGCTTATGAATGTAGGCGTAAAAAGTGCAATGATTGTTTATGGGGACGACGGGTTTGACGAAGTCAGCATATCTGATAGAACATCTGTGTGCGAGATAAAAGACGGAAAGACGAAAAAATATGAGCTTGACCCGAGAGACTATGGATTTACTCTTGCGAAGAAATCCGATGTAGTAGGCGGCACGGCTAAAGAAAATGCGAAAATAACGCTTGATGTATTAAACGGGGTGAAAGGCCCTAAGCGTGATATTACAGTGCTCAATGCAGGATGTGCACTTTATGTCGGCAAGCTTGCCGAAGATATCCATAGCGGCATTGCTATGGCTGAAAAATCAATAGACAGCGGTGCTGCGCTTAAAAAGCTTAATATGCTTAAAGAGTTTACAAACAGCTTTGGGGAAAATCAGGAATGATACTTGACGATATTGCGGCAAAACGAAAAGAGCAGCTAAAGCGTGAGATGGCAAAAGCCCCGTTTGCCGACATAAAAAGAAAAGCTGCACTTGCAGGGCCACCAAAAAACTTTAAAAAAGCTTTGCAGAAAGGCCGGATTGCGGTTATTGCGGAAGTCAAGAAGGCTTCGCCATCAAAAGGGCTGATATGCCCGGATTTTTACCCGGATAAAATTGCACAGAGCTATGAAAAGGCCGGTGTGGACGCAATCTCAGTCCTTACGGAAGAGTCGTTTTTCTGTGGTTCCTTGGATGTTTTAAAGCAGGTGCGCGCTTCATCATCGCTGCCAATTTTGCGAAAAGATTTTATCATTTCGCCGTACCAGATATATGAGGCAAAGGCGGCAGGTGCAGACGCCATACTGCTTATTGGTGCCATGCTTAGCAAGAATACGCTTGGAAATTTTAAGCAGCTTGCGGATTCACTCGGCCTTGCGAGCCTTATGGAAGCGCATAATGAACAGGAACTTGAAAAAGTCATAAATGCAGGGGCAGAGATAATCGGCATAAATAACCGTGACCTTAAAACATTCAACGTTGACAATGGGATTACTGCACGCCTTGCGCCTATGGTACCAAAAGAATGTGTGCTCGTTTCAGAGAGTGGGTTCACTTCGAGAGAAGATATGGTGGCTGCTGAAAAAGCAGGCGTTGATGCAGTGCTTATAGGCGAAACGCTTATGAGAAGCAGCGACGTTTCAGCTTCACTCAAAAAGCTGCGTGGCCTACCGTGAAAGTAAAGTTGTGCGGTATCCGAAGGCCGGAAGATATCGGGTATATGAATGAATTCAAGCCGGATTATGTTGGCTTTGTGTTTGCTGGCAAAAAGCGGCGCGTGACACCTTTGCAGGCTGCAGCGCTTGCTAAAAAACTTGACAAGTCAGTTATGCGCGTCGGCGTTTTTGTAAATGAAGATGTAAAAAGGATAGACGGCACAGTGCGCATTGCAGGGCTTGATGCTGTACAGCTCCATGGTGATGAAACTGCTGAGGTTGTAAAGGCGTTGCGGAGCCTGCTGCCTCACGGCGTGAGAATATGGAAGGCGGTGCGCGTGTGCAGCAGCAAAAGCATTCAAGCAGCTTTAAAGCTTGGCGCCGACTGCCTGTTGCTTGACAGTTTTTCACCTGCTGAGTATGGCGGAACAGGAAAAACGGCTGACTTTGGCCTGATAAAAAAAGCTAAGCTTTCTGTGCCGTTTTTCCTTGCAGGCGGCCTCAATGCCGGAAATATAATGGACGCAATAAGGGAAGTTTCGCCGTTGGGCGTCGACATTTCAAGCGGCATTGAAACAGATGGAGTGAAAGACAGGCGTAAAATAAAAGAAATCATTGAAATTCTGAAAAATAATAATTTGTTAGAACACTGAAAGGGTGATACATTAACATGCAGAAAGTCGGAAGATATGGCGAGTATGGCGGGCAGTATGTACCTGAAACGCTTATGAGTGCCATACATGAACTTGAAGCAGCATATGAAAAGTATAAAAATGACGCGGATTTTAAAGAGGAACTGCGGCGCCTTTACAGGGACTATGCCAACAGGCCGTCAATGCTTTACTATGCGAAGCGTATGACTGAAGACCTTGGCGGCGCGAAAATATACCTTAAGCGTGAAGACCTTAACCACACGGGCGCGCATAAAATAAACAACGCGCTCGGCCAGGCACTGCTTGCTCAGCGCATGGGCAAAAAGCGGATAATAGCCGAGACAGGTGCAGGCCAGCACGGCGTTGCAACGGCTACAGTGGCGACGCTTTTCGGCATGAAATGCGAGATCTTCATGGGCGTTAAGGACATGGAACGACAGTCTCTGAATGTTTACCGCATGAATCTTCTCGGCGCCACGGTGCATGGCGTGGAATCGGGCACAGGTACGCTTAAGGACGCTATCAATGAGGCAATGCGCGACTGGGCGTCTAATGTCGGCGACACATATTACCTTATAGGTTCTACAATGGGGCCGCACCCATACCCTATGATGGTTCGCGATTTTCAAAAAGTTATAGGGCAGGAGATACGCAGCCAGCTTCAGGAGCGCGAAGGCAGTCTGCCTGACTGTGTAGTGGCATGCGTCGGCGGTGGCTCCAATGCTATGGGCGCTTTTTATGAATTTATTCCTGAAAAAAGCGTGCGCCTTGTAGGCGCAGAGGCTGCTGGAAAAGGTGTTGACACTGCGTTCCACGCGGCAACAATGACAAAGGGTACAACAGGAATTTTCCACGGGATGAAATCGCTTTTCCTGCAAAATGACGAAGGGCAGATTGCACCTGTTTATTCTATTTCTGCCGGGCTCGACTATCCTGGCGTAGGGCCTGAACATGCTGAACTTCACCGCACAGGGCGTGCTCAGTATGTGGCTGTTACGGACGAAGAGGCCGTATGCGCGTTCGAGTACCTCTCAAAGATGGAAGGAATTATCCCCGCTATAGAGTCTGCACACGCGGTTGCGGCCGCAATGAAGATAGCGCCGAAAATGCGCAAAGACCAGATTATGGTTATAAACCTTTCAGGCCGCGGCGACAAAGACGTATACTCCGTCGCAAAATACAGGGGGGTGCATATTGATGAACAGAATTGAACGTAAGTTTGAAGAGCTTAAAGCAAAAAATCAGAAGGCACTTATACCATTTGTAACTGCCGGCGACCCGGATTTTGTGACAACTGAAAAGCTTGTGCTCGCTATGCTGCAAAACGGTGCAGACCTTGTTGAAATAGGTGTGCCGTTTTCCGACCCAATTGCTGAGGGGCAGGTAATTCAGCGCGCGAGCAAACGTGCGCTCGACGCGGGCACAACGCTTAAAAATATTTTTGAACTTATAAAGCGCCTGCGCAGAAAAACCGATGAGCCGCTGCTCCTTATGCTTTACATAAACAGCATTTTCAGGTTTGGAACAGAACGCTTTTTCGGGCTTTGCAAAGAATGCGGTGTCGACGGTGTTATAGTGCCCGACCTGCCTTATGAGGAGCGCGGCGAGATACAGTCCGCTGCAGATACCGCAGGCGTGATACCAATATGCATGGTAGCGCCCACTTCGCATGAACGCATTAAGATGATAGCCCCGTCAGCAAAAGGTTTCCTCTACTGCGTTTCATCTACCGGTGTTACTGGCATGCGCAGCAGCTTTACGACTGATTTCAGCAGATTCTTTGTAGAAATAAAAAAATATGCAAATGTACCGTGTGTTGTCGGATTTGGCATTTCAGGCCCGGAGCAGGCTAAGAAAATGGCTTCATACTGTGACGGTGTAATTGTTGGCAGTGCAGTTGTAAACATAGTTGCCGAAAAGAAACAGGACTCAGTAATTCCGGTTACGGAATTTGTGCGTTCGCTCAGCAGCGCTGTTAAAAGCTGAAAACTTTCTCAGAAATATAAACAGCCCCGGCCATTTCGCAAAACGATTTGGCTGGGGCTGCGCATTTAAAGGAAAACAGTCATGGAGTTGTGCTTCTATTTTTCAGGCTTTTTCATTGAAGCTATGATTGCGTCGGCAAGTGTTTCAAGCTCAGGTGTGTTATTGTCTTTCATTGACGAGACAAGCGAGAGCTGTTCATCAAGGACGTTCATGTTTTTCATATCGTCCTCAAGAAACTTGCGCATCAATTTACCTGATGTGCATGCCCATGAGCCATTTTCGACAATGGCGACTGTGCGCTTCTGCACATTCAGTGCCTTCATGTGCTCAAGGTAGTTGAGCATCGGCGGGTATATGCCGAGGTTGTAAGTAACAGATGCAAGCACTATGTGGCTTAAGCGGAATGTTTCGGAAATCAGGTATGAGACATCTGTCCTCGAAACATCATACATGACGACATTTTTCATGCCTTTTTCAACAAGCCGTGAGGCAAGCACTTCGGCAGCGCTTTCAGTGTTGCCGTACATTGAGGCGTAAACTATAAGCACGCCCTGCTCTTCAGGCTCATAAGTGCTCCATTTCTGATATTTGTCAATGTAATAGCCGAGGTTGGAGCGCCACACAAGCCCGTGCAGCGGGCAGATGGTTTTTATGTTTATTGCCGATATTTTTTTCAGCAGAAGCTGCACGGGAGACCCGTATTTGCCGACTATATTTGTGTAGTAGCGCCTTGCCTCGTCTATCCAGTCACGGTCAAAATTGACTTCGTCGCTGAAAAGTTTACCGTCTATTGCGCCAAAACTTCCAAAAGCGTCAGCCGAGAAAAGTGTACCGGTCGTCGTGTCAAATGTTACCATTACTTCAGGCCAGTGCACCATAGGTGCAGCTATAAATGTAACGGTGTGCTTGCCAAATGACCTTGTGTCGCCTTCTTTTACCTGATCAATCTTGCCGTCAACAGAAAATCCGAACTGGTGCATAAACACGAAAGCTCTTTTGTTGCTGATAATTTTGACATCTGGGTAACGCAGGATAATCTCATTGATGCAGGCGGCGTGGTCCGGCTCAACATGGTTTATGACAAGATAGTCAAGCTTTCTGCCGTTTAGAATGAACTTGATATTTTCGAGGAACTGGCGGCAGCCAGCCCAGTCAACAGTATCAAACAAAACGGTTTTCTTGTCTAAAAGCAGATAAGAGTTATAAGATACCCCGCGCGGAATGGGGTGGACATTTTCAAACAGCATCAGACGGTGATCATTTACGCCAACCCAGTAAAGATCATCTGAAATTTTTCTCACACAGTGCATAATTTATTCTCCTCTTTTAATAGATGCAGCCGTCAGGCTTCAATAAACCAATCCTTAAATTTACCGCATTCAAGGCAAATCCATTCTTCTGTGAGTAATTCGAACAAAGTACCGGGCTCAATTTGAACCGCGCGCATGCTTATAAGGCCAGCACGGTTGAGCCGCTTGATGATTTTATAGACAAACTGCTGAGGCAGAAATTCATTTTCATGGACTTTTTTATCGTTACCTGCTTGACGCCTGACAGTTTCTTCAGTATACGCAGTGCATAGTCCGTTTCCTGTGTGATATCACAGCAGCTAACCGCTTTTCTTTATTAACAAAATTGCTATAGCATTTTGGAGCGCATTTGTAAAAATTTAAATGCAGGCGTTCGTCTTAAAGACATATTGCCACATTAAAAGACATCAGAGCAAAACACAGTGCTATGTTTTTATAGGAGCATTTTTCAGTTTATCTTTATAGTGGTGAGCATCTTCGAGCATGAGGTCTTTAGCTTTCATGAGGCGTATCTGCGTTGAGCGTTCGTTTTCGTCAAGCTTCATTGAAATGAACCTGATATTTTCCATCAGGTTTGGTATCATGATATATTCAAGCGCATTTACGCGGCGGCGGGTCCGCTCAATTTCTGCCGCCATGAGCTGGCATGACTTTTCGACTTCCGCAAGTTTAAGCATATCGGGAAAAATATTGGAAAGGGATTTTACGGCATCGTCGAGGTCGCCTGAAGTAAATGCGAAACCATAAGAATAAATATCGTTTTTGTCAGGCGTACGCGTTTTATATGTGAAAACGGGAATTTCGACGCTCATGACGTTGCGTTTTCCGACTTCGAGCGACACTTCCTGCTTTGGGGCCATGAGGGCAACATTCACTTCTTCGTCTGGCATTGATGCCCTTGCGAGGACAAAATTTTTGTCAGCGGCGCGGATCCCAGCTTCTACCTTCTCACGGAGAGCCTTGTTTTTACGCACGAGGTCGAGAAATTGCCGCATAAGCTCGTCGCGTTTGTCTTTAAGCAGCTTATGGCCGCGCAGCGCGAGTACAAGCTTTTTTTTCAGGCGCGTTAGCTCCATGCGCGTTGGGTTAACATGTGTGGTTGCCATGATGTCACCCCTTTGCTTTAACTTTGCCATAGTACTTGTCGAGGTATTCGTCCTTTATGCGTTTAAGTTCACTGCGCGGAAGCAGCGAGAGAAGTTCCCACCCAAGGTCAAGCGTTTCCTCAATGCTGCGGTTTGTGCCATAGCCCTGTGAAACGTAGCGCCGCTCAAACTCATCGGCAAATTTTGCGTAGAGCTTATCTATATCGGTGAGTGCGGCTTCGCCGAGCACTACCATCAGTTCTTTAGCATCCTTGCCGCGCGCGTAGGCGGCAAAAAGCTGGTTCATGGTATTCGCATGGTCGGCGCGTGTTTTTCCTTCGCCGATTCCTTTGTCTTTAAGGCGCGACAGCGACGGTAACACATCTATAGGAGGCTCGATCCCTTTTCTGTAAAGCTCACGGCTAAGGATTATCTGCCCTTCTGTAATGTACCCTGTGAGGTCAGGGATAGGATGTGTCTTGTCGTCTTCAGGCATTGTAAGGATAGGGATAAGCGTAATGCTGCCTGGTTTGCCTTTCTGCCTTCCTGCACGCTCATAGAGTGATGCGAGGTCGGTGTACATATAGCCTGGATAACCGCGCCTGCCAGGGACTTCTTTGCGTGCGGCTGAGACTTCACGCAGCGCGTCGGCGTAATTTGTAATGTCTGTCATAATTACAAGCACGTGCATATCCTGCTGGAACGCAAGGTATTCGGCGGCAGTCAGGGCCATGCGCGGTGTGGCGATACGCTCGACGGCAGGGTCGTTTGCAAGGTTGACAAAGACGACGGTCCTGTCTATTGCGCCTGAGTCACGGAAACTCTGTATGAAGAAGTTGGCTTCTTCGTATGTTATGCCGATGGCCGCAAAAACAACGGCGAAGGGCTCTTTTGTCCCTATGACTTTTGCCTGCCTTGCTATCTGCGCCGCAAGCCTTGCATGCGGGAGGCCGCTTGCCGAGAAGATAGGCAGTTTCTGCCCGCGGACGAGCGTGTTGAGCCCGTCTATGGCGGAAATGCCCGTCTGGATAAATTCCTGCGGATAGTTGCGCGCAGCAGGGTTCATTGGCAGGCCGTTTATATCAAGGCGCTTTTCCGGCAGAATCTCAGGGCCGCCGTCTATTGGGTGGCCGAGGCCGTCGAAAACACGGCCAAGCATATCCGGAGAAACACCAAGCTCCATGCTGTGGCCGAGAAAGCGCACTTTGCTTTCTTCAAGGTTAAGGCCGGCAGAATTTTCGAATAGCTGGACAAGCGCGTTGCCCTCATCTATCTCAAGCACTTTGCAGCGGCGCTTTTCACCGTTCGAAAGCTCTATTTCGCCAAGCTCATTGTATGCTACATCCTCTACACCCTGCACGAGCATAAGGGGGCCTGCAATTTCCTGAATCGTCCTGTATTCTTTTGGCATCAGGATTCCTCCTTCTTTCCAGCAGCGTCTGAAATTTCGTTGTGCAGTTCTTTAACAATGCCATTATATTCTTCCTGAACTTTTGCTTCTGGAACATACTTGAAACGCCCTATCCGCTCGCGCACGGGCAGGGTGACGACCGTGTCTATTGAAATGCCCTTTTTAAGGCCCTCAGACGATTCATCATAGTATGCAAGCACTGTTTTCATCATTAGATACTCTTTTTCAAGCGAGGCGTGCATATCGGTTTCATTAAAAGCATCCTGCTGCAGGAAATCCTCACGGACTGAACGCGCGGCTTCCATTTTAAGCCTGTCTGGTGCCGAGAGGGCATCCATGCCTACAAGCCGCACAATCTCTTCCAGTTCAGATTCTTCATGGAGAAGCAGAAGAATACGCCCGCGCAGTTCCATCCAGTCTTCATGTACGTCTTTATTGAACCATTTACCGAGTGTGTCGGTATAAAGGGAATAGCTTGTTAGCCAGTTGATGGCAGGGAAATGCCTCTTGTAGGCGAGGTTGGAGTCGAGACCCCAGAAGACCTTTACAATGCGGAGCGTTGCCTGTGAGACTGGCTCTGAAATATCGCCGCCTGGAGGGGAAACGGCCCCGATGACGGAAAGCGAACCCTCACGGCTTTTTGTGCCGAAAGTTTCAACACGCCCGGCGCGTTCGTAGAACTGCGCAAGGCGGCTGCCAAGGTATGCAGGATATCCTTCTTCGCCAGGCATTTCTTCAAGGCGACCGGACATTTCTCTCAAAGCCTCAGCCCACCGGGAAGTGGAATCTGCCATCAGCGCGACGGAATAACCCATGTCGCGGAAATATTCTGCAATAGTAATGCCGGTGTAAATAGAAGCTTCACGGGCTGCAACAGGCATGTCAGATGTATTTGCAATTAATACCGTGCGTTTCATCAGCGAGTAGCCTGTTTTAGGGTCTTTCAATGTTGGAAATTCATTAAGCACGTCTGTCATTTCGTTACCGCGTTCGCCGCAGCCAATGTATACAACAATGTCTGCGTCAGCCCATTTGGCAAGCTGGTGCTGCACTACGGTTTTCCCGCTGCCGAAAGGCCCAGGTATAGCTGCTGTGCCGCCTCTGGCAATAGGGAAGAGCACGTCTATAACGCGTTGGCCTGTCACAAGCGGCATATCTGGCGGTAACTTTTTGGCGTAAGGGCGGCCGCGCCGCACAGGCCATTTTTGCATAAGCGTTAGATTATGCTCGTTTCCGTCGTCTGATCTGACGGAAGCTACATTGTCAAGGACGGTGTAGTCACCTTCTTCAATGGATGACACTGTGCCGGAAATGCCATATGGTACCATGACTTTGTGGGTTACTATCTCTGTTTCCTGCACGGTGCCTATAATGTCGCCGGTAATAACCTTTTGCCCAACTGTGACGGAAGGGGCGAAATGCCATTTCTTTTTGCGTTCCAGTGCCGGCACTTCAACACCTCGCTGTAGGTTGTTGCCTGAGATTTCCATAATCTTGTCGAGCGGGCGCTGTATGCCGTCGTAAATGCTTCCGATAAGGCCGGGGCCAAGTTCCACGCTCAGAGGAGCGCCGGTAGATTCGACAGGTTCGCCTGGCTTAAGGCCTGAAGTTTCTTCATAGACCTGAATTGAGGCATTGTCCCCGTGTATTTCGATGATCTCGCCTATAAGGCGTTTTTTGCTGACGCGTACCACGTCGAACATATTTGCATCCCGCATCCCTGCGGCGACGACCAGAGGGCCGGCCACTTTTTTAATAGTACCGCTGCTCATTATTTCACCTGCTTCATTTTGATTCACCACTGAATATTATGTCGGAACCAACTGCCTGCTCAACAAATTTTTTAACATTTGCAATCCCGGAACCTGTGTTGCCCGAAGCGCCAGGGATTGGCACAATAGCGGGAACAAGCCGTTCGCTGTACCGTGCAATCTCAGGCACAATCTCATCTGCAACTGCTTCTGTAACATATATGACAGCGTATCCGCTTTCGGCAAGGTGGCGCAGCTTTTTCGCAGCTTCGTCTGCATTGCTGACTGGGCAGATATCAAGCCCAAGGGCTGCAAATCCGTAAATGCTGTCTCGGTCGCCAAGTACGGCAATCTTATACATAAGTTTCCCTCAGCCTTTCCCGAACGGAAGTGTCCGAAAGATTATTGAGTTTGCCTGAGAGTATTATCCTAACCATATTGATTTCGTTTTCACGCGCGAGAAGATATGCCGCAATTGGGGCGACGGTGAATGGATTGTACTTCTGCGGGCGGATACGCTCGATGAGAGCATTGTCGCACCAGCACTCAAAGGCTGCGAGCGATTTTTTAAGCGCCGGAACGGCTCTATCGTATGGCGTTGCCGCCAGGTAGGCGCATATTTCGTCAATGCCGGAAGTGGCGGCAACGGCTAACTGTTTAACATCAAGCGTATCGCATGGGGCAAGTGCGCGCTCAAGAAAGTCGCGCTTTTTGCCGGTCATTGCAGAACGCACCGCAATGCGAATATTGCTTTCGGCAACCGTAAGCTCAGCATATTGCTTTATAACTTCATTACCTGATTTTTTCCCGGCGCTGTAAATAGCGTCAAGTGCTGCGCGGTCCAAAATAACATCACAGAGCTGGCCATCATGTGTGTGCAGAAGCGTTTCATATGCTTCCTGGCCTGCGGTGCGCATTTGCTTAGGCAGCATCGAAAAATCGTGTTCCTTCACAGCCTTCAGTATTGTATCTGTGCTGACAGTGCCATGGCTGAAAAATATGCCCGGCGTTTCTGCCTGCGTGCAGACCTGCTTTATCGCTGCCTTTAAATTATGAAAATCGTTTTTATAAAGGAGCACGTTAAAATCAGGCTGCTTGCCGGCAATATCAGAGATAAAATCCAATGTTTTTTCACGCTCTGAAGCGAGCATTCCTGCCGCACCGCCTTCGGCACCTGTATCCCAGCCGCGCTCAGCGAGAAATTTAAGGCATTCTTCATAGCTTTTACATGCCATAAGCTGTTCAACAGTCTGTGCATTGAACAGTGAGAGCTCTTTTGTGCGGACGCGCGCCACAGCATAAATAAATTTGTCTTCGGCCATTTTTAAGCCCCCGCAAACAGAAGCGCCTGAACTCTATCTTGAAGTTCATCACGTTTCTCATCAAACAGAGCGGAAAAAGAACAGTTTTCTTCCACTCCTCCATAAACAAGGATAAAACCGCCGTCAATTTTGCGAGTCCGGCCTGAAATTTTCAGGGAAGAGCCCTTTTTAAGGACGGAATCGAGTTTAGCTTCAAACTGGCTTGGCATACGGGAGAGGTCTTTTTCAGAAAATATGATTTCACCTTCACCGGGGAGTGCATATTTAGCTGCTATTTTCAGGAGAAGGTCAAAGTACTCGTCCTGCGGAAGGCCAACAAGCTTCTGATATGCCGCTTCCATAGTCTCGCCTATTATCTGCTGCTTGGCTTCAAGCACAGCGCGGCGTTTGTGCTGGTCTGCCACTGATGCGGCACGTTCCCGCACAGCCTTGGCTTCATGTTCCGCGCGCAGGCGTATTGCCTCACACTCGTCGGCAGCTTTGCAATGTGCATCACTGCGTATTTTTTCAGCCTCCTGCCTTGCTTTTTCAAGTGTGGCAGAAGCCGAATCTTTAGATTCATTAGAGATATCCTGTACTATTTTTTCAAGTCCAGTCATGGATAGACTCCCCTCACTGCTGTGATATCAAACGTGTAAGTTTCCAACACCGCCGACTGACAGGATGGAAACCAGAAGTGCAAGGATAGCGTATGTTTCAACCATAGCTGGGAAAATCATTGCTTTGCCGAATTGGTCGGGGCGCTTCGCAACAAGCCCTATACTTGAAATTGATGCCTTTGCCTGGTCAAGTGCCGATTTGTACCCGACTATTGCCATTGGCAGGCATGAGCACAGGTAAAGCAAGCCTTTAACGGCGGAAATTGTTGTGGCTGAGCCGCCCATGATGCCTATCTGCGAAAGTGTAATAAACGCTATCAGCAGGCCGTAAATGCCCTGCGTGCCAGGCAGTAGCTGAAGCACCAGCACCTTGCCGAATTTTGCAGGGTCATCTGTAACAACCCCTGCGGCGGCCTGGCCTGCTGCACCCACACCTTTTGCCGAAGCTATGCCGGGCATCAGGGCAGCAAGGACTGCTCCTAACAGGGCAAAAACAATTCCAAGGTTATTGAAAATATTCATAATTTGCGTTCCTCCTTAAACTGATAATATTTTGTGCTGCAATCTGCAGAGAACGGAGTGAATTTTTCACCGCCTCCGGAATAAAACTTTCCGAAGAATTCCACATATTGCAGCCTGTTTGTGTGCACATAGGCACCCAGCATGTTTATAAGGATATTCATCGTGTGCCCGACAAGGAATATCACGATGAATACAATCACCCCGATAAATCCGCTGATTTTGCCGCCGGCCATCGCTGCCATTTTGTTGACGACGGAAGCAATGACGCTCGTCGCAAGCCCGAGGGCAAGCAGGCGCGAATAGGAAAGTACGTCGCTTAGGTAACCTGTAATATTGTAAAGGCTATAAAGCCCCTTAAGAAAACGCTTAAATGGATTGCGTGAGCTGCGGCCGCCAGTCAGCACAATGCCGACGGCACCGATTGCCGCGATCCATCCGGCAGCGTTGCCAACCGAAGAGGGCAGTGTAAAGCTTATGCCGAATGTGCCTGTCATGCCCTTTATGCTGAGCAGAAGGACAACAAGGCCACCGACAAGCATATACCAGAATACTACATCGTATATGGCATCCTTGTACTTCTTCGCTTTCCACGATTGATAAAAGTTTATGCCCAAACCGGTAAACAGGTGGATAAGCCCTACAAGGAAACAGAAAACAAGAAGCTTCATAGGCTTGTTTATCGGCTCAAACCATATAGGCGGTAGCGCTACATTAGAATTAAAGAAAGTCTTGCTGATAACGCCTACGGCATCGCCGAAAAAGCTGCCGAACATAAAACCCCAGAATGTTGTTGATATGCCGCAGAAGAAAAACATGCGCAGTGTTCGCTGCATTGTTTCTGCCATGTGTTTATGCTTGTGCAGCAGAACAGCAGTGATAGCCATCATTATAATTCCGTATGCCGCATCGCCGAGCATCATTCCAAACAGGAAATAATAAAACACCGCCATAATTGCGGAAGGGTCAATCTCACCAACCCCAGGCAGGCTGAACGCTTCGAGCACGTCTTCCATAGGGGAGGCAAAATTATTGTTTTTTAAGAGCACCGGTGGTTCTTCCTGTTTTGGCGGGTCGTCGAACTCGACGGCTGCATCGAATTTATGCGACAGTTCTTGCTCAAATGAGGCAGCTTTGCCAGCCGGAATATAGCCGAAGAGAAAAAAAGTGCGCTTGCCTTGCATCAGTCTGGTAATAACACCGTATTTTTCATACCGCATGGAATCATAGTCCGCAAGGAATTCAAGATCGCTGCGGAATTTTGCGCATTCGCATATCGCGGATTTCTTATTTAAAATAAAATCCTTTTTTGCGCTTATTTCCTTCTCAAGGACAGAGCTCTGCTCTTTCGGTGGTTTTTCAGAATGTATTGACGGACGCGAAAATCCACCGGCGATCAGTGCCTTTTCTACCTCAGCACGATGCTTCTTTTCACACAGTACAAAGATGCATGTTTGCTCCGGGCTTGAGCTGATGATCTCAGCCTCGGCGGGCCCGCCCTGTGGAGCATTCTGCGCAAGCAAAGCTGTAACTTCCTCATATGTCCACTGGTTTGGCACTGTTCCTATGAAAGCTGCCGTTGACTTCGTGCCTTGAAAATTGAGCGGCACATCGAGAGTAAACCACGGCTTAAGCGCCTCAAGCTGCACTTCTATTTTTAGAATATCTGCATTGGCCTGCGCTGTTTCATCTTCCAAAAATTTAATGCGCTTTGCAGTTTCAACTGTGCGGTCATGTTTTGCACTGAATGATTCATACTGTTTGGCAGTTGCCTCTTTTTTCCCATCAAGTGAAGAAAAAGGCGACTTTTTTACTGAAGTTTCCGCATCAAGGATTTTTAGGGCATCATATGCATATTTGATGTTCTGAGAAAAAGTAGAGCGCTGCCCTTCGAGGCCGGGATTGCCCTCCTTGAAAATACTGTCTTCATGCAATGCGGGCTTCATAACTTCAACATCACCGCGCAGCTGAAGCCATTCCAAAATTTTTTTTCTGTCTTTTTTCAGCCCGCACAGCCTGATACATTTCATCTGCTCAATTGCCAAAAATGTCCCTCCTTTGCGTGACAGAATAGTTGGCCAAAGAAACGCTCAGTAAAATTCCGATATGATTATGCGGATGGCTTCGGGCTTTTTCTCTGCGGCTTTGGCACGGAGCAATGCAATATCATTTTGTGCACCATCTATGACTGCTTTTTCTTTCTGCTTGCTCTCATCTTTAGCGCGCTGTGCAAGCGCACCTGCTTCTTTTTTTGCCTGTGCCTTCATTTCCGCAGCGGAAACATCACCCTGCTTTTTGGCATCGCTGAGTATCAGTTCCCGCTCAGCTTCTGCTGAGCTTTCGGCGTGTGCGGCGTCTGTTTCAGCTCTCCGCACTGTTTCAACCATTTCTAATGCCATTAATCTACCTCCTGCTTCAAACTGCTGAAAATGCTGAAAATTAAGAATTGAAATAATTACTGTTATCATTTTATCGCTAAATTTGGAATAAATCAATATCAAAATATAAAAATAGTTATAGATTTTAACTTTTTGATATGCCTGCATAAAAATGTTTTCACTACAAGCTAACAATTATAGATTTTATCAATAACTCTAACTCTAAGCAAAATATTAAAATCATCTGTCTGCTTTTTCGGAGGATCTTTGCAAAAACATTTTGCCTTTTCTTTAATAATAAAATATTACTGGTGCTGCTGTAACTTTGTATATGGATAATATTTATTACATCCTTTTAAATACACGCGGATGCAATAAAAAATTTTGAAAAAGCCAGGTTTCACTGATAAATTTACCTATAAAAAATTATTAATAAAAAAAGCAGAAGATAATTATATCTTTTATATCTATATCTTTCACAATTTGCAAATATAGCATAATGATGAAATAAGTTTTACAATTTCATCATTAAAATAAGATGCGCTTTTTTAAAAAGATCTATTGAATCTGTTAAGCGCTTGACAATTACGCTTCATAATTATATGATATATGGCAGTGCATACTGCATCTTTAAATTAGTATAGTATAACGAATGCGGCAATTAAAACCTGCTTTTTGATTTGGTTTTCCGGAACTTTCAGCGTAAGTAATTGTGCAGGAGGTTTTTTGAGCCAGGAAAAACAGGCTATATTGTGTACAGCTTAAAACACGCAGACTGGATCAGCAGAATATTCTGTTTTAATCTAACGGCGGCAAACGCAAGTCCCCAAAAGCCAGAGGGAACTTCGTTGTCGCCGCTGTCGCCAAAAGCTGCTTTTGCTGCATCGGTAAAGCCAGGGCAATTAATTTATGAAAAAGCAGCAGAAAAAAGTTCTTTCTACCAATCTGAATATCTCGCCTCAAACTCAGAATATCGCTCTTTTAGGCATACTAACAGCACTTGCGCTTGTTTTGTCGGCAGTTGAACTATTGCTGCCGCCAATTCCCATGCTTCCGCCTGGTGCGAAACTTGGCCTTTCAAATATCATTACCATGTATACTGCCGGAGCGATAGGGTTGGGCCCGGCTTTATGCATTGCCGTGGTGAAAGGCCTTTTCTCAGGCCTGATGCGGGGCTTTACAGCAATGCTGATGAGCATGGCAGGCGGCGTTGCAAGCACATTTGTAATGTGGCTGCTGATGAAAATCAAGAAAAATCCTTTCGGGTTTATCGGCATTGCAGTTGGAGGGGCTCTGACGCATAACGCGGCGCAGCTTCTTGTTGCTGTTTTTCTGACAACGCCCGCAGTGATTTATTATATTCCCTGGCTGATCGTTTTCGGAGTGATGACCGGTATCCTTACCGGTCTCGTGCTGAAGATGGTTATTCCATTGCTGAACCAAATATCTTAGCTGTGTTTGGAGGAATAAAAAACATGAGTATGTCATTACCTGATTCTCCATTTAAGACTCATGGCGGCGTAAATGTTCCTCACAGGAAAAATACCGCCAAAGTTGAATCCGCAGTGCTGCCGCCACCTGATACGGTCATATTGCCAATGCAGCAGCATGTAGGCGCGCCGTGCGTACCATGCGTCAAGGCAGGCGACCATGTATTGGTGGGCCAGAAAATTGCCGACAGTACGGCGTTTGTCAGTGCGCCAATACATGCGAGCGTCTCAGGCAAAGTTGTAGCCATCCAGAAGATTATGCTTGGCGGTGGCCAGCTTGTAGACGGCGTGAAGATTCAGTCTGACGGCAAAATGGAAGTTTCGCCTGATGTGAAGCCGCCGAAGATAGGCAGCCTCGATGAATTTCTGAAAGCTGTGCATGAGTCCGGCCTTGTAGGCCTTGGAGGTGCAGGCTTTCCAACTCACGTGAAGCTGAATGTTCCCAAAGGCAAGCATGTTGACACCCTGATTATAAATACTGCAGAGTGTGAACCATACATTACATCAGACAACCGCTGTGCCATTGAGGAAACGGATAATATTGTGAATGGCCTTGAGGCAGTTAAAAAATGGCTGGGCATTCACCGTGTTATCGTTGCAGTGGAGGGCAATAAGCCGGATGTTATTGAAAAGATGACGAAGGCTGTTGCCAATGACTCCGAAGTAAAAGTACTTACGCTGCGCGCGCGCTATCCGCAAGGGGCCGAAAAAGTGCTTATCCAGTCTTGCACGGATCGCCGTGTTCCTATGGGTGGCCTTCCGGCAGATGTGGGATGTATTGTGATGAACATAACATCGACGGCTTTCCTTGGCAACTACCTTGCCACCGGTATGCCGCTTGTTAAAAAGCGCGTAACGGTAGACGGCTCTGCGATAAAAGACCCGAAAAATGTAATTACTCCTATTGGCACGAGCATCCGTGCACTCGCCGACTTTTGCGGCGGATATAAGGAGAAGCCGAAGAAGATATTGATAGGCGGCCCTATGATGGGCGTCTCAGTCTTTAACGACGAAATACCGATTGTAAAGCAGAATAACGGCATTCTGTTCTTTGATGAAAAAGAAGCGCACAAGATGGAACCGACCACATGCATACGCTGCGGCCGGTGCGTTAACGTGTGCCCAATGCACCTGATGCCGACTCTGCTTGAAAAGTATGCCACAGCAAAACGTGTGGATGACCTTGTAAAACTCGATGTAATGGACTGCATGGAGTGTGGCTGCTGTGCATACAGCTGCCCAGCGGGCAGGCCGCTTGTGCAGTCTATCCGCTTTGGCAAAGCTTTGGTAAAAGCGAGGGGGAAAAAGTAATGGAAGAAAAACTTGTTGTTTCATCTTCGCCTCATGTCCACTGTGCGGCAACAACCAGAAAGATTATGTTGGATGTCATTATTGCGCTTGTGCCTGCGCTTGTCGCTTCAATTATAATTTTTGGCCCGCGCGCTCTGATGATTGTTGCAGTGACTGTCCTTTCGTGTGTTGTAAGCGAGTATATCTGCCGCAAAGTGATGAAGCGGGATAACACTATCGGTGACCTTAGTGCTGTTGTAACGGGCATTCTGCTTGCATTCAACCTGCCGGTAGGTATCAATCCGATGATGGCTGTATTCGGCGGCGTAGTTGCGATTGTGGTTGTTAAACAGATGTTCGGCGGCATTGGCCAGAACTTTGTAAACCCTGCACTGACTGCCCGAATTATAATTATGAACTCTTTTCCAGCAGCAATGACAACATGGGCGAAACCGTATTACTATCTGCATTCTACAGATGCAATGACTGCAGCAACACCGTTGGCACTTATAAAGCAGCATGCTTCACCAGACCAGCTGCCAAGCCTGCTTCAGATGTTCCTCGGCAACCGCGGAGGTTGCCTCGGCGAAACGTGCACTCTGGCGCTTATCCTCGGTGGCATTTATCTGATTATCCGCAGGGTAATAAGCCCTATTATTCCGCTTTGCTATATCGGCACAGCGGCGCTGCTTTCTCTTTGCATGGGCCGCAATGTGCCAATGGATCTTCTTTCAGGTGGACTGATGCTTGGTGCCATCTTTATGGCTACAGATTATACAACATCACCACTTACAAAGAAGGGCCAAGTGATTTACGCTGTAGGGTGTGGTGTAATAACAATGCTGATACGCAATTTTGCAAACCTGCCCGAAGGTGTTTCCTATTCTATAGTACTTATGAACATACTTGTGCCGTTAATTGATTCTGGCACACGCACGAAAGCATTTGGAAAGGAGCCTGTGAAGCAATGAAAGGTAATGCAAAAGAAATTTGGAAACCGACCCTGGTCCTTGTCCTGATTTGTTTTGTTGTAACTGCATGCCTTGCGGCGACTAATGCTGCGACAAAAGGTGCCATAGCAGCACAGGCTGAAAAAGACGCAATAGAGTCGCGCCTTGTGGCACTCCCTGAAGCCGACAGCTTTGAGAAAAGCAATGCTAAGCTTGTTTCTAATAAGGTCATCGACTGCTATGAGGGTAAAAAGGGCGGACAGCCTATTGGATGGGTGATTACAACAAAGACTGCCAGTTATGGTGGCGACATCACCGTTATGACAGGAATTAAAAAAAGCGGGAAAGTTTCCGGTGTTGTCCTTACTAATACAAGCGACACACCGGGGCTGGGCTTAAATGCTAAGAAAGCTTCTTTCCGCGACCAGTATAAACAGCAGGTTCCTGCAAATGGTTTTGAAGTCGTTAAAAACGGCAAAGCCGGCAATGGAAAGATAAATGCCATGACAGGCGCAACCATTTCCAGCAAAGCTGTTACAGAGGCTGTAAATAATGCCATTGCCGAATATAAGCAAGTGAAGGGCGGTGCATAATATATGGCTGTGAAAAAGAAAAATAGTCTCTGGCATGAATTTTCAAAAGGAATTGTAAAAGAAAACCCGGTTTTGCGTTTAGTCCTCGGCACATGCTCCGCGCTGGCCATAACAACAACTGCAATGAATGCCATAGGAATGGGTATTGCAACAACATTTGTGCTGGTTTGTTCTAACGCGATTATTTCATTGCTGAGAAAAATCATTCCTGACAAAGTGCGTATTCCGTGCTATATAGTTGTTATTGCAGGTTTTGTAACTGTTGTGCAGATGCTTATTGAAGCGTTTTCGCCGAGCCTTAAAACAGCGCTTGGTGTTTATCTGCCACTGATAGTTGTTAACTGCATTATCTTCGGCCGTGCTGAAATGTTTGCAAGCAAAAACCCTGTTATGCCTTCTATCCTCGATGGGCTTGGCATGGGTGTTGGCTATACATGCACACTGCTCTGCATGGGCATAATCCGTGAATTGTTTGGCAGCGGCACTTTCTTTGGCATGCCGGTTCTGTCAAACTTCATACCATCCATTATTATCCTTCTTCTTCCGCCGGGAGGCTTCTTCATCTTTGGCCTTCTGGTTGCAATTGCAAACCGCCTGTCTGGCGAAGGCAAAGCTCCTGAAGAAATCGGTTGTGCAGGATACCGTGGATGCGGCAGCTGTGAACTTGCAAATGGCTGCTCACTGACTGCTAAGAAAAACGACGGGGAGGCTAAAGAGAAATGAAACAGTTGCTTGCCATTTTTCTGACGGCTATTCTGACTGAAAACTATATTCTCGATAAATTCCTCGGCATCTGCCCTTTCCTCGGTGTTTCCAAGAAACGTGACAGCGCCATTGGCATGAGCATTGCCGTGACTATAGTAATGGTGATTTCAACCGCCGTTACATGGCCTATATATTATGGCATCCTTGTGCCGAATGGGCTTGATTATCTTGAAACAATTGTATTTATCCTTGTGATTGCAGTTTTGGTGCAGTTCATAGAAACAGTACTTAAGAAGTATATTCCTACGCTTTATAATGCGCTCGGTGTTTATCTTCCACTTATTACTACAAACTGCGCTGTGCTCGGTGTTACAATGCTGGTGCTTGACAAACATGCGGCGAATCCAACAACATTCGGTTATGCGCAGGCTCTCATGAATGCTTTTGGCGCAGGCATTGGCTTCTTGGTTGCACTGGTAATGTTCTCAGGCGTTCGTGAACGCATTGAGCTCAATGATGTGCCTAAGTTTTGGAGAGGCCTTCCGATTACGCTTGTCGCGGCCTCGATTACATCCCTTTCGTTCCTTGGCTTTTCTGGCCTTGTGACCGGAATGCTGGGTGTAAGCTAAGGGGGTGGATGAAATGAATGATATAACATTTGCGATCGTTTTAGTTACAGGCATTGGCCTTATTTCAGGCCTTATTCTTGCCATAGCATCCATTGTGATGGCTGTTCCGAAAGACAAGAAGACAGAAGATATCCGCGCAATGCTGCCAGGAGCTAACTGCGGTGCCTGCGGCTTTTCTGGATGCGATGGTTATGCGAAGGCTATGGCAACGGGGGAGGCACAGCCGGGTTTATGCACGGTTGGAGGTGCGTCTGTAGCGGAAAAAATTTCGAAGTACCTCGGCGTTGCTGTAGCGAGTGCGGAGCCTCATGTGTCGGTTGTACATTGCCTTGGCAGCAATGACAATACAACGACTAAAGTAGATTATGAAGGCATAAAAACATGTGCGGCTGCTGCTCAGATAGCTGGAAGCCCTACAAAATGCAGCTATGGCTGCATTGGCCTTGGTGACTGTGTGAATGCCTGTAATTATGATGCATTGAGCATCCGGAACGGTGTAGCAATGGTTGAGCCTAAAAACTGCGTCGCGTGCGGACAGTGTGTCACAACTTGCCCTAAGCACCTACTTTCGCTGATTCCTGTTAAAAAACAAGCAGTTGTCATTTGCAGCAGTTGTGACAAAGGCGCTGATGTTATCAAGACCTGCAAAGCAGGCTGCATTGGCTGTATGCGCTGTGAAAAGACGTGTACGCACGATGCTATTCATGTTAAGAATTTTCTCGCGCGTGTTGATCCGGAAAAGTGCGTAGGGTGTGGCGACTGTGTTTCTGCATGTCCACGACACATTATTCGGCTTACAGGTATGTCAAATTCGCAGTAATTGTCTTTTATGTGCAGCCGATTGGCTGTAAGGTTGAAAACTGGATAAACTGGAAAGTCCGCAGTGGAATTGTTTAAGCATATTTGCTGAGAACAAATAACTACGGACAATTTGTTTTCTACTGCTTTAAGCAATTAAAGAATTACTTCCTGCTTATCACTTTGCGGGCGTGGCGTATAGAAAACTAAGATTATTTAGGGGGCAAAAAAATGTCATTCGATGTAGTGCACATCGTTTTGTATCTTGGTATTATACTTTTTGCTACAAAGGGACTTGGCCTTCTAATGAGGAAAATCGGCCTTCCTCAGGTAACCGGCATGGTAATTTCCGGATTGCTGATTGGCCCAGCAATTTTTTCCAATCTCGGAATTGGGTTTAAAGGATTAATAAACCCGACAAAACCGGAAATGGACGTTCTTGAGACATTCGCAGAGATTGGTGTTATTTTAATTCTATTTTCCAGCGGCCTTGAGACTGATATTAAAGCTCTGAAAAAAAGCGGGGCGGCAGCAACGGCATAGCTACTGTTGGCGTGCTTGTGCCTATGGCACTTGGCACTTTAAGTGCAGCTATGTTTATGGGCGGCTTATACACTCTCGGCGACCATACAAAATTAATGAACGCCCTGTTTGTAGGTGTTATACTTGCAGCTACAAGTGTCGGCATAACAGTCGAAACTCTTCGTGAGTTGGGAAAACTCGATACACGTGCAGGCACGGCGATTCTAAGTGCTGCGATTATCGATGACGTATTGGGCATTATAGCTCTGAGTATTGTCACAAGCCTTAACGGCAAAGGCAGCATTGGCATTACATTGCTGAAAGCTGTTGGCTTTTTTGCCTTTACTATTGGCGTAGGTATCCCGCTGCGGGCGCTGTTTAAATGGATAGCCACCAATCATCCGCACACACAGCGCACGGGTATCTTTGCACTTGTAATGTGCTTTGTTTACGCTTACTGCGCAGAAAATTGGTTTGATATTACAGCTATCACAGGCGCTTATATGGCTGGCCTAATGCTTAGCGGAATGCATGACACTGCATACGTTGACCGAAAAGTAGTTGTAAGCGGATATATGTTCTTCACACCGATTTTCTTTGCTTATATCGGAATAAGCGCTGATTTTAGCCATTTCAAGATAAGTGAACTGATGTTTGGGCTTGTGTTTGTAGCTGTTGGCATTATTGGCAAGATTATTGGCTGCGGCCTGACGGCAAAAGCTTTCCATTACAGCAACCATGATTCCCTTACAATAGGCGTAGGAATGATTGCGCGCGGTGAAGTAGCGCTTGCTGTTTATTCAACTGGTAAAAACCTTATTGACAGAGCGGCGAATGGAACGGTAATCGGAATCGATCCGCTTGTAGGAACTATCATGCTGATTATTCTTTCTTCTGTGCTTTGCCCTATTTTACTCAAAATGGTTTCCAAAGGTTCAAACGATAGCCATCAAGGCAACCCAATGCAGGGAACAGCTGACAGCATCACGGAAAGGGACGAGTAGCATGTTATTTGGCAAACAGCCGTAAAATGAGTTACATAGCGAATTTGCTTGGAGAAGCAAACCAAAATTAAGAGTGCGCTTTGGTCAGACTACCGAAAGTCTTTTCAAGGCGCCTTTTTTTATATTCTATTGACAATACAGAATAACAATGCTATTATCCATTTGCAAGAAGCAGGGGGCCGCACTTATTCTGCTTCTTCAAGAGGCCATATCGGATTAGTTTCTGGTGTGGCCTTATTTCTGCCCACTTTATATAAAATCAGGGTTAACATGTAAATTACTTGACAAAAGAGTGTAAAGTATTTTACATAAAATTAAAAACGTAAAGTATCCATTAAATTTGAGCTTCGGATTAATTCCCGGAGCCCCTTTTAATTTTGCAACCCATAAAAAAATTTATATACCAATTTATGTTGCCTAAAATTAAAAAACGGTACAAGTGTCGTACGGGCGAAAATTCAAGTTAAAGCGGGCAATAAAGAAAGCCACATGATTTACTAAAAATTCAGCAATCATGCGACTTTCTGGTGCGAGAAGAGGGACTTGAACCCTCATGGACTTTTAGTCATCCACAAGAACCTGAATCTTGCGCGTCTGCCAATTTCGCCATTCTCGCAAATGACTTTATTAGTTTATCATATGGTATTCATCTTGTCAAGACATCTGAAGTTGCAGAATAATGTTTGAAGGACGATTCATTTTTTGCTTTCGGGAAACCAGCCATTTTTTTCTGCAATAAGCGCCGCAATAAGCCAGCAGACAAGGCTTTCCGCGCCTTCATTCGGATTTAGCCCGTTGGGTTTAAGCCCGTCATAGCACCCACCCGTTTGAGAATCAATCATAGGAGTTTTCGTTATGTTTTTGCCAAGGTACCATAGAAAGCAGTTTTTTGCTTCGTCAAGATATTTGCTATTTTTTGTTATTTGGTATGCTTTAAAGCATGTAAGCATCATGCTGCACGCTTCTACCGGCTGTTCATCATATAATGCCATCTTTTCTCCACGGCTGAACCAGCCCTTACAGCCAATTGGAGTAAATATACCATTGCGAAATACAGTTTCAGCCAGAAAATCAAGGCTTTCGAGGCCAATCTTTATTTGCGGTCCTTCTGTTTTACATGCACTTAAAACAGCAAGGGGAAGGATGGCACTGCAGTAGGTCATTTTTCCTTCAAACCAGCGCCAATCCTCTCTGCGGCACTGAACATATGTATCGGCAATAGAATCGCGAAGCATTTTAACATATGGCTGTGCACATGAATTATTCCATAACGTAAGGCCGGTAAGCGCGTAGGCTTTGCCTTTGATATATGAAAGGCTTGAGCAGCTTGAAGCAACGCGTTTTAGAAGGTGATCTGCGCAACCTTTTATAGAAACCTGGATATCCTGCCGTGAAGCCACAAATCCAAGGGCAAGCAGGCAGCGGCCGAAACAGTCTTCAGAGCCGCGCTTTTCTGTAAATGTGCGGCTGTAATCCATAAAATTGCGGAACCAGCGCCCCTTTTCAGCGTAAAGGAGAAAACTTAGATAGTGCGCCGCCATGTTTTCATATTTTTGCTCATGGTAACGTTCCTGCAGTATAATGGCCAGTATAAGTGCGCGGGCGTTGTCGTCAGTAGTATAGCCCTCTGATGGGTCAGGAGTGCCAAACACCGAGTGTTGAAACATACCGGTATCATCTGTTATGCGGAAAAGATACTGAAGATTAATTGGGTCAGTCATTAGCAATCCCTTTCATACTTATATTGATTGGCTGAATACAGAAAAATATTTTTCCGCTACACAGCTCCACATCATGTTTTTGCCAAATGAGAGCATTTTATTTTCCATCATATTCTGCTTCTTATGGTCGCGCATGACTTCCATAATACATTTGGCAAGCGAATCTGCATTTTTAAATTCTGCAAGAAGCCCGCGCCCATCTGCAAGCATTTCTTCTGCGTACGGATAGGGGGTGGAAACTATCACGCGGCCATATCCTGCGGCATAGGCAAGTGTTCCGCTTACGGCCTGGTCCTTGCCAAGGTACGGCGTCATATAGACGTCAGATATGCAGAGGTAACGGATTATCTCCTGCTTTGTAAGGTATTTGTTAACAAACAGCACATGCTTTGAAATGCCATACTTCTGAACAAGCTTTTCAAGGCTTTCGCGGTACTTTTCACCGTTGCGCTTTTTTATGCCTGGATGTGTCTGGCCAAGGATAAGGTAGATAATTTCGGGATGCTGCTTAGCTACACGGGCGACAGCTTCAATGCCATATTCAAGGCCTTTTCCAGGGCTCAGCAGCCCAAATGTGCTCACAACAAAACGCCCTTCGAGGTTTTCCTGCTTTTTTAAGGATTCCCGGTCTTCCATTGGGAGCTCAGGTACACCGTGAGGTATAACGGAAATTTTTTCTTTGGGAACTCCGTAAATATTTTCAAGCAAATGGACCGAAGAAGAAGACATTGTTACAAGCTTTTTGCATCCGGCAGCGAGTTGCCGGATTATCATCTCTTGCTTTTTAAGTGGCTTTGGCAGAACGGTGTGCAGTGTTACGCAGTAAGGCTTTTTAAGCGCTTCTGTAAATTTCAGAACATATTCGCCCCATTCACCGCCATAGATTCCAAACTCATGCTCAATCATCAAAAGGTCAGCTGATGAAGAATTAATTTTTTCTGCTGTTTCAGGGTAGCTTTCAGGGCTGTACTGTTTTAGGGTCATCTGCACTTCCGGAGGGTAATCGTAGTCATTGTCATTCACAGCCACAATACCGGTTTTTATTTTTCCGGTTTTTGAAAGAGCGCCGACGAGGTCCTGCGTAAATGTGGCAATCCCGCATGCGCGCGGCGGATAAGTGCTGAGAAACATGATCTTTGGATTCTTTTTGGTACTCAAAATGCCAGTCCTTTCTAAATCTTAGTATTTATGCAAACGGTAATTTGCTTTCCTGAGAATAAATCGTGTTTGCACATTGAGTGCCGTTTTCAATGTGGCACCCAGAAGTAATCACGGAGTGTTCAATGTCTACACCGCTTCCTACTGAAACATTGCTCCAAATTATGCTGTTTGTGATTTCACATCCGCGCCCTGCTTCAAAGCCGTTGCCTATTACGACGTTTGGCCCTATTACGGCATTTGCGCCGATATGCACGTTTTTGCCGAACCACACTGGCCCTTTGATTTTTACGGTGGGGTCAAGCTCGGCGTTTGCCAGCCCGTAAATTTTGTCGTTTTTGAAATCATTCTCAGAAATAGAGCAGGAACCGTCGAAGATGTCTTTGTGTGCCTGCATATATTTTTCAGGTGTGCCTATATCTATCCAGTATTCGCTTTTACGGAATACGGCCATGCGGTATCCCTTTTTAAGCAGAAGCGGGAATGTATCGCGCTCAATTGAAACAGGCAAGCCGGTTGGAATCAGGTCGAGCACTTTTGGCTCGAAAACATAGACGCCTGCGTTGATATAATTCGACTTTTCTTCTCCGGGCTTTGGCTTTTCTGTAAATGAAACTATCCTGTCATCGGAGTCATACTCTATGACTCCATAGCTTGAGGGGTCTTTGACCTGCGCTGCAGCAATGGTGACATCAGCGTGCTTTTCCCTGTGAAAATCCACCATTGCCTTAACATCGATGTTGCTGAGTATATCCGAATTAAAAATAAGGAAAGTGCCGTCAAAATATTTCTGGCAGTTTTTAATTGCGCCTCCTGTCCCAAGAGGTTTGCCTTCACAGACGCATTGGATCTTCAGGCCATTGTTTATTTCGTCGCCGAAATACTCTTCAATTCTGTTCGAACAATAGCATGTGCTCAACACTATCTCGCTTATGCCGCAGCGCTTAAGCTCTCTTACGCTCCGTGCAAGAAGAGGTACTCCCATCACAGGTACCATGGGCTTTGGAATATGATTTGTCAGTGGCCTGAGCCTTGTGCCCATCCCTCCAGCAAGAAATAATGCTTTCAAATCAATTCCTCCTTTCATTTCAGTGAATGAAAATCAACATATATGACGGAATCTTTCAATAACTGTCCTGCCTGAGCTGTGACGGGCAGCTTTTGATATATTCCAGAAGATCGCTCAATGATGCCGTTGCGAGGCATATGCGTGAATCGGCGGCACCGTAATACATACGAACTGTCCCTGACTTTTTGTCGAGAATCCAGCCGCACGGGAAAACAACATCGCGGACGTCGCCTTCACGTTCATATCTTTCCTCAGGCCCGAAAATCCATTCATCGCTGCGCCGCAAAACAATTGTCGGATTTTCGAGTCCGAGGAGCGCAAGCCCGAGGCGGTAAATCGCTCCGGATGCTGTCTGACGGACGCCGTGGTAGAGAATCAGCCACCCGTCTGGTGTTTCGAGCGGCTGTGCACACAGCCCGACTTTGTTGGCATCCCACCAACCGCCTTTCCTTGCATTTATAAGGATTTTGTGATTGCCCCAGTACTTGAGGTCGGAAGAGAAAGAAAGCCAGATATGTGCTCCAGGCCCCATTCCTTGAAAATCATTTATCCTTGCGCCTATGGGCCGATGTATAAGTAACCATTTACCATTAAATCTTCGCGGGAAAAGCGCCGCGTCTTTGTCTTCAGGCGGCATGATGGAACCCGCTTTTTCAAATGTGACAAAATCTTTGGTAAGTGCAAGCGACACAGTAGGCCCAGCATGGGAGTAAGAAGTGTAAACTACGGCCCAGCAGTCAAGTTCATCTATCCGCGTGATGCGAGGGTCTTCGATTCCCCATGCTTCTTCAGGATAATCAGGGCTTGCTTCAAGCGTAGGCCATTTATCAATCTGCCAGTGAGTGACACCGTCGTCACTTACTGCCTTTGTAAGGTGTGAAAACCCACGTCGGTCTTCCACACGGGCCAGCAGCAAAACTTTGCCGTTGAATATTGTGGCGGCTGGATTGAATACTGTGTTTACAGCGTATGGCCAGTCTTTTGCTGTCAAAATAGGATTGTTTGGTGAACGTATGAATAATTCACGGTATGTGTTGTTACAGCTTTTCAGCCTTGTCTCAAACGAAGGCATAAGTTTCATTCCCTTCATTTTCGTTTTTCATCCGTGCAAGTAAATAAATAGCGTAAAGGAGAAAAACGATCCACAATATTCATCTTTGCAATAATAATTATTATAGCATATTTTAAGCAAAATTCATTTAAAAAAGTAAAAACTTTTATTATACATCTTTTATACATGAATAAAAGTGCTATGTACCATTATTTAAACTATTTTTTAAAAATAAGGATTGTGCACTGTAGCTGTTTTAAGCAAAGCTTCCATTTTCAATAGTATTAATCTATTTTACAAAAAAATTCCTGTTTTATATAAAAAGAAAGCAGAAAAGCGGAAAGCGCTTGCGGCTTTTTGCCGCAAGCGCTTTCCGCTTGTGAAAAAATGGTGTAGTCCATCTTGTGAGGACAAAGGTGTAATCAAATTAATTAAATAATAAAAAATATCGATGAAATAAGTAATAAGAAAGAATAAATGCCGAACATCCAAAATTTTAATTCGCTACGCTAAGTCTATAATATTTTTAATTGGATTTCAATAGAGTTTTAGCAAAATCGGTCATAAAGCCAGACATTTGTAGGCTTTCACAAATTTAAACGGAAATTTATGCCAAATGAAGTGAAACAAAACTAAATGCTGACTTTTTAACCTTAAAAACTACTCAAAGTGTATTAAAAAATATAGAAAACAAACCCGCATGGAAAAATCTAAACAATCAAATATTTAAACACTATAATACCATTATTAAAAAAACAACAAAAAAATTATTTAAAATTAGAAATATTGTAAATATGGCTGAAAATTTGAAATGCAGGAAAGATTTTTGTCATTTTATTATAGCTGTGCTATAATAAGCATATTGAAAAATGTTACACATACTTATAAAAAGTACTTTATGTAGTTTATAATATTACGTTAATCATAAAAGTTTCTAAGCCGTAGCGGCAAATTACAAATTTTAATTTACAGGGGGTAAAAAACGAATGATAAACCGTACTGTTGGTTCAATGCTGGATTCAGTTGCTGAAAAATTTCCGGACAGGGAAGCCGTGAAATATAACGACCGGCCTTACCGTCGAACATGGAATGAGTTCCGCGACGAATGTGACAGAGCTGCAAAAGGACTGCTTGCCATAGGCATCAAAAAGGGCGATCATGTAGCCATTTGGGCTACAAATGTCCCAGAATGGCTTATTACTCTGTTTGCTGCGGCAAAAATTGGTGCCGTGCTCGTCACTGTAAACACAAATTATAAAAAAGTGGAGCTTGAGTATCTCCTCCAGCAATCTGATACGAAGGCGCTCGTCATGATAGGCGGATTTAAAGGGAACGACTATATTCAGACTATAAATGGCCTTTGCCCGACGCTCAAAACAAGCAAGCCTGGGCATCTTTCAGAACCTGATTTCCCGTTTTTAGAAACTGTTATTTATGTAGGTGAAGAGACAGTCCCAGGGACGTTGCCATTTAGCGACCTTTACCATTTAGGCGAATCAATAGATGACAGTGAATATCATAAAATTGAGGCCTCGCTTGATCCGCAGGATGTTATCAATATGCAGTATACATCAGGCACGACGGGTTTTCCTAAAGGCGTTATGCTTACACATTACAACATTCTAAACAATGGCAAAGGCATTGGCGATTGCATGAAGTTTACGGAAAATGACAAGCTTTGCTTAACGGTGCCGCTTTTCCACTGCTTCGGTCTTGTCCTCGGTGTTATGGCGTGCTTGACGCACGCAACTTCAATGGTGCCTGTTGAGTATTTCCGCCCAACGCTTGTTATGAAGGCGATAGATGAAGAAAAATGCACTGCGGTGCACGGCGTGCCAACAATGTTTATTGCAATGCTTGAGCATCAGGACTTTCCAAAATATAATTTCAGCACTTTGCGCACTGGGATTATGGCAGGTTCCCCATGCCCTGAAAAAATGATGCGGCGGGTTATGGATGAAATGGGGATGCACGAGATAACTATCACATACGGTGAAACGGAGGCGTCGCCTGCCTGCACAATGACAAAGACGGACGACCCGCTTGAGGCCCGCATATCGACTGTTGGCAAACTTATGCCTTATGTTGAAGGTAAAATCATAGATCCTGAGACAGGCAAAACACAGCCTCTAAATGTTCCCGGCGAGTTCTGTGCCCGTGGCTACAATATCATGAAAGGATATTACAAAATGCCGGAAGAGACAGCAAAGGCTATTGACAGCGATGGCTGGTTGCATTCGGGTGATATTGCAGCTGTTGATGAAAATGGCTATTACCGCATTACGGGTAGGATAAAAGACATGATTATCCGCGGCGGCGAAAATATTTACCCAAAAGAAATAGAGGAGTTTCTCTATACTAATCCGGCAATTCAGGATGTTCAGGTTATCGGAGTCCCAAGCGAAGAATATGGTGAAGAAATTATGGCTTGTGTTATCCTGAAAAAGGGAGCGAACCTTACAGAAGATGAGGTGCGCGATTTTGTTAGTGCAAATCTTGCCCGCCATAAGATCCCCAAATATGTAAAATTTATGGACAGCTTCCCTATTACTGCGAGCGGCAAAATTAAAAAATACAAACTGCGTGAGATGGCTGCTAAAGAAGTTGCTGCACTTGGTGAAGAAGAAGTACATAGGAAAAAATAAAATCATAAAAAATTCAGTAGGCTTAGGTACTGCATTTATGGAAAAAATTTCATCATAGTGCAGTAAGATAGCTTATTATTATTTTAAAGAAAATACAAAAAGGAAAAATTGAATAGAATAGAATGATAAGATTCAAACTGGATTTATCATTTTGTTTTTTGGCATATGCAGAGAGAGAGAGAGTTTCTGCAGCATATGCGTGACGGAGGTATAAATGAGTTTTAAAATAATCGGTACTGGTAGCGCACATCCTGTGTGCTCTAAAACAAACGGCGATCTTGCAAAAATGATGGACACATCGGATGAATGGATTTATTCCAGAACTGGCATAAAAAGCCGATATGTATGTACTGATGAAACAATCACAGACATAGCCGTAGAGGCGGCACAATCTGCACTAAAAAATGCTGGCATCGAACCTTCGGAGCTTGACGGCATCATCTGCACGACTATACGCGGCGACTATTTTACACCGTCGCTTTCATGCTGTGTGCAGGAGCGCATCGGTGCTTCCTGCCCTGCATTCGATATGAACGCCGCCTGCAGTGGTTTCCTTTATGCGCTTGATACAGCAGATGGCTTTTTTGCACGGAAGCGCGTTAAGAAAATGCTTATTGTTTCATGTGAGAATATGTCTAAGTTGCTCGACTGGCATGACCGTACTACGTGCTGTGTGTTTGGCGATGGTGCTGGGGCAGCAGTGCTGGCAGAAGGGGACAACCTGCTTTCGATACGCATTGCAGCGCACGGTGACAGCAAAATAATGTTTATCCCTAATGTGAGCGGCAATTCCCCGTTTAACCGCACACCATGCCCGCCGTCGGTACTTACATGGAACGGCCATGGGGTTTACCGTTTTGCCGTAGAAGAAATGACGAAACAACTGAAAGCGGCTATTGCAGACGCAGGCCTTGAGCAGCAGGACATAACATGGGTGCTGCCGCATCAGGCAAACCAGAAAATAATAAATGCGGTGCGCAAGCGCCTTGATATTCCGGAAGACCATTACTGCTGTAATATTAAACAATATGCGAACATTTCCTCAGCGTCAATTCCAATCCTTATGGATGAGATGAACAAAAAAAATACTTTTAAAACCGGCGACCTGCTGGCAATGGTTGCGTTCGGCGGAGGCCTGACATCCGGAGCATGTGTTATCCGGTGGGGCTGACCGATTTTCAGAGAGGAGATTCTGCAGGATGATAAAGACTCCAATTTGCGATTTGTTAGGGATTGAGTATCCAATTTTTCAGGGCGGCATGGCATGGGTTGCAGACGCGTCCCTTGCTGCTGCCGTTTCAAACGCCGGAGGCCTCGGCATTATTGCAGGCATGAATTCGAACGGTGAGCAGCTGCGCGCTGAAATACGCACTTGCCGTGAACTCACCTCAAAACCATTCGGTGTAAATGTAATGCTCATGAGTCCATATGCAGATGAAGTGGCAAAGGTGGTAGTGGAAGAACATGTTCCGGTCCTTACCACAGGTGCAGGAAACCCGGGCAAATATATGCCTGAGTGGCTTAGAGCGGGTATAAAAGTTGTGCCTGTTGTGGCATCCGTTTCGTTTGCGAGGCTTGCCGAAAAGCGCGGCGCATGCGCAGTAGTGGCAGAAGGCGCTGAAAGCGGCGGTCACATTGGCAAACTTCACACAATGACGCTTGTGCCGCAGATATGCGATGCAGTAAAAATTCCTGTGCTTGCGGCTGGCGGTATAGCTGACGGGCGCGGCATAGCCGCTTCTTTTATGCTGGGCGCGCAGGGTGTTCAGGTAGGCACGCGTTTCCTCGTAGCCAAGGAATGTACGATAAGCCAGATTTACAAAGACAAAGTGGTCAAGGCGAAAGACCTCGACACGATTGTAACGGGAGAAGTGCTCGGTGACGCCGTGCGCTCACTTAAAACACCATTTTCAAGGGAATTCCAGAAAAAAGAGCGCAGCACAGAGATAAACAAGGAAGAACTTGAGAAATTCGGCGCAGGTGCTCTTCGCCGTGCTGCACGCGAGGGCGATGATAAAAACGGGTGTTTTCTTGCCGGAGAATCGGCAGGCCTTGTTAAGAAAGAACAGACGGCTAAAGAGATTATTGAAGAGATGTTCAGTGAAGCGGAGAATCTGCTGGGCGGTGCGTCAAAATGGGTAAAGTAGCTTTTTTATTCAGCGGGCAGGGCACGCAGCATACTGGAATGGGCAAATCGTTATGTGAATCTTCACTGGCAGCAAAAAAAGTTTTTGATTTGGCGGACAGTATCCGCCCGGGGACTTCTAAGCAGTGCTTCGAAGCGTCAAAAGACGAGCTTTCACTGACAGTGAATACTCAGCCTTGCGCTTACTGTGTGGATTTGGCAGCGGCCGAGGCTCTCCGCGAAGCTGGCATTGTGCCTGATGTGGCAGCGGGCTTTTCGCTTGGCGAAATCGCTGCGCTGACTTTCTGCGGTGTATTTACACCTAAAGACGGTTTTTCGTTTGTGTGCCAACGTGGGAAGTTCATGAATGATGCTGCCGAGAAGACTGGCGGCGGTATGGCTGCAGTTCTTAAACTCCCTGACAGCAAAGTGGAAGAGATATGCTCGCACTACAAGTATGTTTATCCTGTAAACTACAACTCACCGGGCCAGGTAAGTGTGGCAGGCGACAAAGAAGAACTGCCTGCGCTGTGTAGTGAAGTTGCCGCAGAAGGCGGCCGTGCGGTTCCGCTCGCTGTAAGTGGTGCATTCCATTCGCCATTTATGCGTGAAGCAGGCGAAAACCTTAAGAGGGCACTTGCCGAGTACAATGTTAATGCACCTGCAATACCGGTTTATTCGGACTGCATGGCTTCTTTGTACCCGAAAGACTCTGTCGCCATATGTGAAAATATTGTAAAACAGGTGAGCCATCCTGTCCTTTGGCGGAAAATACTGGAAAATATGCGTGGCAACGGGATAGATACTTATATCGAAACAGGGCCGGGCAAAGTTTTAAGCGGCCTCGTGCACAGGACGCTTTCAGACGTTAAAATCTACCATGTGGAAGATGCGGAGACTCTGCGGAAAACAGTTTCTGCGATTAAGCAGGGGGGGCGCTGTTGATGATTAAAGGCAAGGTCGCAATAGTTACGGGAGGTTCACGAGGGATTGGCCGCGCTGTTGCGCTTAAACTTGCAGAGCATGGGGCAGATGTGGCCATTATTTATGCCGGCAATGAAAAAGCGGCAAAAGAAACATGCACGCTTGCTGAAAAATTTTCAGTGAAGTGCAAAGCGTACAAGTGCAATGTTGCTGACTTCGCTGCAGCTAAGGATACGACGGCTGAAATTATAAAGGATTTCGGGAAAATCGATATACTTGTCAATAACGCTGGCGTAACACGCGACAATTCGATTGCGCTTATGAAAGAGCAGGAGTTTGATGATGTTGTTGCCATAGACTTAAAAGGCGTTTTCAATATGATACGCCACTGCTGCCGGCAGTTCCTTCATCAGCGCAGTGGAAAAATAATAAATATAGCGTCTGTTGCCGGAATTGCTGGGAATGCAGGCCAGGCTAATTATTCTGCCGCAAAAGCCGGCGTGATTGGGCTGACTAAAACTGCCGCGCGTGAGCTTGCCGGAAGGGGAATTACATGCAATGCGATTGCCCCGGGCTTTATAGATACGGACATGACGCGTCAGATGCCTGAAAAAGCTAAGGATGCCGTTGTCAGTGCTATACCGCTCAAACGTGCAGGCCTGCCGGAAGATATCGCAAACCTTGCGGTGTTCCTTGCAGATGACGGCGCTTCTTATATTACGGGTGAAGTCATCCGCGTTGACGGCGGCCTTTGTATTTAAAGAAGGTACTTTCCCGCTTTGGAGGATTATAAATGAGCAAAAGAGTTGTTGTTACAGGCATGGGGGCCGTTACCCCGCTTGGAAATGATGTAAAAACATCTTGGGATGGGCTTGTTTCCGGCAAAAACGGCATAGGCCAGATAACAAAGTTTGATACTGCTGACTATAAAGTGAAAATAGCTGCAGAGGTCAAAGATTTTCATGCGGCGGATTATATGAAAAAACCGATGATACGCAAAACAGACCTTTTCTGCCAGTATGCCCTGGCTGCTGCTGCGCAGGCAATGGAAGACAGCGGCATCGGTGGCAAAATAGCTCCGGAGCGCCTTGGCGTTTATGTCGGTTCTGGCATTGGTGGCATTTCTACGTTTGTAGAAGAGTGCACCAAATTAAACACAAAGGGCCCTCGGCGTGTTTCGCCGTTCTTTATCCCGAAGTTGATTGCCAACATAGCTGTTGGCAATATCGCTATAGCACATAACGCAAAAGGCCCATCGCTCTGCATTGTAACGGCATGTTCCACTTCATCTAACGCTATCGGGGAAGCATACCGCGCTATACAGAATGGTTCAGCAGACGCCATCATTACCGGTGGTGCCGAGGCGTGCATAACAGGCATAGGCATTGCAGGCTTTACAAACTGCATGGCACTATGTGAGACAAATGACCCTGAAAATGCTTCAATGCCGTTTGACAAACGCCGCAGCGGTTTTGTAATGGGCGAGGGCGGCGCAGTACTGATACTTGAAGAATATGAGCATGCCGTTTCGCGCGGCGCTAAAATTTACGGGGAAATACTCGGGTACGGCAATACAAACGATGCTTATCATATGACTGCTCCGCAGCCGGAAGCAGAAGGCATTACAAATGCAATAAAGCAGGCGGTAAGCGAAGCGGGAATCCCGTCTGATGCGAAACTCTACATCAATGCGCATGGCACAAGCACACCGCTTAATGACAAAACTGAAACGCTTGCGTTTAAGAAGGCTCTGGGAGAGCAGGCACATGTGGCGCTCATAAGCTCAACAAAATCCATGACTGGGCACATGCTTGGTGCTACTGGCGCTGTTGAAGCTATTGCTTCTATACTTGCCCTTAAAAACGGCATTGTTCCACCGACGATCGGGTATAAAGAGCCTGACCCCGATTGTGACCTTGACTATGTACCGAACAAAGCCCGGCACGCTGATATCGACTATGCCATTTCGACAAGCCTTGGGTTTGGCGGCCATAATGCCTGCCTCGTTTTCGGCAAAGCAAAGTAATGTGGCAGACAGATTTAAGATTCGAAAGGATGCCGTGATATGAAACTGGAAGATATTCGTTCCCTTGCCAAAATCATGGATGATGCAGATTTGACAAGCCTTGAAGTTTCTGAAGGCGGGCTAAAGGTTAAGCTTGAAAAGAAGCCGCCTGCTCCTCCGCAGGTTTCTGCTGTTATACCGGTAGGGGCAGTGGCGCCGCCTGCGGCGACACCGGCTGCTTCAGCGGCCGCAAGTGTTGCAGGGCAGCCCAAAGAACATTACAAAGAAATCAAAAGCCCAATGGTTGGCGTTTTCTATACGTCACCTTCACCGGAAAGCGAGCCTTATGTTAAGGTTGGCAGCACGGTAAAAAAGGGCGATGTCATATGCATTATTGAAGCTATGAAACTGCTTAATGAGATAAATGCTGACCAGGCCGGTGAGATTGCCGAAGTCTGTGTGGAAAACGGGCAGGTAGTTGAATATGGCCAGACGCTTTTTAAACTGCGCTGAGCAGTGACGGTTTTCTCCTTCCCGCGCGGAGCATACCGTACATATAACCTGCGCGGGGGAATGGCAATGTTTTATGAACAGAGAAGAGTTGAAGAAAATTCTTCCACACCGCGAACCGATGCTTCTTATTGATGAGGCAGAACTGAAAGAAGACAACCTCGCGGTAGGAAAATATACTGTTAAAGGCGACGAATGGTTCCTTCAAGGGCACTTCCCAGGTATGCCAATTGTGCCAGGTGTTATACAGTGCGAAATGATGGCCCAGACATGCTGTGTCTTGATGGCCGATAAAGTAAAGGGGAGCATACCGCTTTTTGGCGGCCTCGATAAGGTGCGCTTTAAAAATCCTGTGCGCCCCGGCGATACGATTGAGTTTGAGTGCAGCATGACAAAGAGCCGCCCGCCTTTTTACTTTGCAAAAGGCAAAGGCACAGTAGGCGGCAAACCGGCGGTCCGCGCTGAACTTTCGTTTGCCATAGTGCCTAAAAAATAAGGGGTGAAATCCTTGTTCTCAAAAATTCTGGTTGCAAACCGCGGCGAGATTGCCGTTAGAATAATCCGCGCATGCAAGGAAATGGGCATTGCCACGGTAGCGGTCTTTTCTGAGGCTGACCGCGACGCGCTTCATGTAAGCCTTGCAGATGAAAGTATCTGCATAGGGCCGGCCCAGCTTAAAGATAGCTATCTCAATATGGCAGCAATTATTTCCGCAGCGGAAGTGACAGGTGCCGGAGCTATCCACCCCGGTTATGGGCTGCTTTCGGAAAATGCTAAGTTTGCGGCGCTGTGTGAAAAATGCAACATTGCGTTTATTGGCCCGCCGTCGAACGTTATAGCCAAGATGGGCGATAAAGACATGGCTCGGCAGACAATGGAGGTTGCGGGGATTCCGGTGATACCTGGCTGCAGGAAGGTAAAAAACCTTGCTCAGGCTGAAGAAGAAGCGGAAAAAATCGGCTTTCCTGTTTTAATAAAAGCGCGCAGCGGCGGCGGTGGCCGAGGTATCCGCCTTGTAAAAACCATGGGCGAATTTCCGGATGCTTTCTGCACCGCATCAGCAGAAGCACGCAGCGCTTTCGGCGATGGTGCGCTTTACCTCGAAAAATTCCTTCACCCTGCGAAACATGTGGAAATGCAGCTTCTGTGCGATAAGCAGGGAAATGCCGTAGTGCTTGGCGAGCGTGAATGCTCGGTGCAACGCAAACACCAAAAACTTTTGGAAGAGAGCCCTTCGCCGGGCATCACGCCTGAAACACGCAGAAAAATGGGCGAATGTGCTATACGCGCAGCAAAAGCATCCGGCTATGTAAATGCGGGAACAGTTGAATTCCTTGTTGACGATAAGCAGAATTTTTACTTCATGGAAATGAACACCCGCCTTCAGGTCGAACATGCGGTAACCGAAATGGTGACTGGCATTGATCTTGTCAAGTGGCAGATACGCATAGCGGCGGGGCTTCCGCTCAATTTTACACAGGATGATGTTGCGCCGCACGGCCATGCGATAGAATGCCGCATAAATGCGGAAAACCCTGACCTTAATTACCGCCCGAGTAGCGGAAAAATCACACTTCTGCATATTCCAGGGGGGCCGTGGGTAAGATTTGACACCGCGCTGTTCCAAGATTATACAGTCCCGCCATTCTACGATTCACTGATTGGCAAGCTTGTTGTCCATGCCCAAACGAGGGAAGAAGCTATCCGGAAAATGCAGGCTGCCCTGTGCGAGCTTGTAATTACAGGCGTAGACACCAACAAGGAGCTGCATAGGAAAATACTTGCGAGTGCCGAGTTCCGTTCGGGTAACTACCACACGGATTTCATGGGGAAACTGGAGGGTGAGAAACATTGAAACTGCCGAAAAGCCTGTTTCAAAAGCCGGAAAACCCGCTGGAGTGGTATGACAGCCACATTAAGAATTCCATGCCGGATATTCCGGATCAGATGTGCATATCCTGCGCAAAATGCAAGGCAATCCTACTCACCGGTGACTTGAATGAAAATGCGCGTGTATGCCCAAAATGCGGATACCATTTTCGGATGAACGCCCGCCAGCGCATAGGCCTTATCACGGATAATGATTCATTTAAGGAAATGAATGGGAATATGCGCTCCAAAAATATAATCGGATTCCCGAATTATGATAAGAAGCTTTGGCATGCACGCCTTGCGAGCGGTGAAAATGAAGCTGTGGTGTGCGGAACCGCGAAAATAGGCGGTTATTCATGTTGCCTGTTTGTAATGGAGTCTAACTTCATGATGGGCAGCATGGGCACTGTCGTCGGTGAAAAGATAACGCGCCTGTTTGAGTATGCTACGAAACACTCGCTGCCGGTTATAGGATTTACCGTTTCGGGCGGCGCGAGAATGCAGGAAGGCATACTTTCGCTTATGCAGATGGCAAAGACGAGCGCTGCCGTAAAGCGCCACAGCGACGGTGGTAACCTTTATACGGCTGTACTTACCGATCCAACAACGGGCGGCGTTACAGCGAGTTTTGCAATGGAAGCCGATGTAATAATCGCCGAGCCTGGTGCGCTTATCGGTTTTGCCGGGCCGCGTGTAATTGAACAGAATATGCACCAGAAGCTCCCACCTAATTTTCAGACTGCCGAATTTCTTCTGGAAAAAGGTTTTGTTGATGACATTGTGCCGCGGAAACAGCAGAAAGAATATCTTACACGGCTGTTGTCGCTGCATCAAAGGAGGCCTGAGCATGGAAGCGTATGAAAGGGTAGCAGCTTCGCGTGCTAAAGGAAGGCCTACAGGCCTTTGCTATATTCAAAATATCTTTACAGATTTTATGGAAATGCATGGTGACCGCCGTTTTGGAGACGATGCGGCCATTGTTTCCGGCATCGCACGCCTTTACGAAATGCCGGTCACGGTTATTGCCCAGGAAAAAGGAAGCACTACAAAAGATAAAGTGCGCCGCAACTTTGGCTCTGCGCATCCTGAAGGGTACAGGAAAGCGCTGCGCCAGATGAAGCTTGCTGAGAAATTCGGCAGGCCTGTCATCTGCTTTGTTGATACTGCCGGGGCTTTCTGCGGCATTTCTGCTGAAGAGCGAGGCGAAGGGCAGTCGATTGCAGAAAACCTGATGGAGATGATGGCGCTTAAGACACCTATTATTTCTATATTCATAGGCGAGGGCGGCAGCGGCGGCGCGCTAGGGCTGGCTGTTGCCGACGAGGTATGGATGCTCGAAAATGCCTATTACTCTGTAATTTCTCCGGAGGGATGCGCGAGCATTTTGTGGAAAGACAGCTCAAAAGTAAAAGAGGCTTCGCAGGCACTGCGGCTTACGGCTGATGACCTGCTGCAGTTTCACGCGATTGAGCGCGTTATTCCGGAGCCTAAAGACTTTTCCGATTTTTCAGATGTTTATGAATCAATTAAAGCAGGTTTATACAAATCGTTGCAGCAAAAGCTGTCTGAAGATGAGACAGAGCTTCTGCAAAAACGCTATGGCCGTTTCCGCAAGTTCGGGGCAGATACGTATATAACTGTAAAACAAAATACAACGAACCATGTAAATTGAAAGAAATCCGGGTGGCCAGTAGGCTCCCCGGATTTTTTGGGAGGAATTATTAATGGGCTACAGAGAAGAGTTTGAAGCAATCTATCAGGAAAAGATAAAACGTGCTGGTTCCGCGGAGCTGCTCGCGTGGCTTCAGAAAACCGATTTTTTTATAGCGCCTGCCAGCACAAGGTATCACTGCGCATGCCTTGGCGGCCTTGTGCAGCACAGCGTGAACGTGTATCATGTGTTGCGTGAAAAGCATTTTGACCCGTCGGTCGATAATGAAGAGAGCTTCGCCATATGTGCGCTACTGCATGATATATGCAAGGCACAGTTTTACAAAAAGAGCACACGCAACTTTAAAAATGAAGAAACCGGCCAGTGGGAAAAACGCCCGTATTACACTATCGACGACCGTTTTCCTTATGGCCATGGCGAAAAGTCAGTCTTCCTCATTGAGCGTTTTATGCGCCTGAAAGTTGAGGAAGCCGTGGCCATACGCTGGCACATGGGTGGCTTTGACGACGCTGCCCGCGGAGGAAGCTTTGCCGTGAGCCAGGCGTATGAAAAGTATCCGCTTGCTGTAAAACTGCACCTTTCTGACCTTGAAAGTACATATCTGCGTGAAAAAGGCACGTCTGAAGTGCCGCGCAGGTAAATATATCCGCATGGTTTGCTGAAAGCGGCTCTGTAAAAGCGGGGCTGCTTTTTTATGCCAAATTTTCATCTGAAGGCTTGACAAATTTAAAAACTGATGTATTATTGTATTAGATACGTAATACAATAATACACTAATACAAGTGGGGGCGAAAAAATGGCTGAAATAGGTGAGACTGTCATTCAGATGAAGAATGTCAGCAAATATTATGGGAAATCTGCCGCTGTTGCGGAGATGAGCATGAGGGTAAACAAAGGTGATATCTATGCCCTTGTAGGCAAGAACGGCGCAGGAAAAACGACGCTGCTAAAGTTGATAAGCGGCCTTACACCGGCCACTGAGGGCACAATAGAAATATTTGGCCAGGGTTCTGAGCAGCACCTTGGGTTGGCGCGCAGACACATGGGTACCATGATAGAGACGCCGGGCTTTTTCCCTTACCTTACGGCGAGGGAGAATCTCGAATACTACCGTATCCAGCGCGGGAATAAAGATAAAGGGTGTGTGGAACGCGCCCTCCAGTTTGTAGGCCTCGAAGGCACAGGCAGAAAAAAATTCAGAGGATTTTCACTGGGTATGAAACAGCGCCTTGGCCTTGCGCTTGCCATAATGGATAATCCGGAAATTCTCATCCTCGACGAACCGATAAACGGCCTTGACCCGATGGGCATTAAGGATTTCCGCAACATTATCCTAAAAATGAGCCGCGAAAAAAAGACAACTGTTCTAATTTCAAGCCATATACTTGGCGAACTTTCACAGATTGCGACTACATACAGCTTTATCAACCGCGGGCGTCTTGTGCAGCACATTTCCGCAAAAGACCTCAAAGAAAAATGCAGGTCGTTTCTCTGTATTGTGTCTGACAGCGCGGACAGAACATCCGAGATACTGAAAAATAATTTTCAGTTCAAAAATATAGAGGTAGCCGATGAACATACGGTTCATGTAAATGAAAAAGTTGACGATCCGGCTTCCGCTGTAAAAGCACTTGTAGAAAACGGCATAATGGTTTCACAGGTGTATCAGTCGGGCATAAACCTGGAACAGTATTTTGTAAATCTGGTGGAGGGGAAAGAAAATGGCTAAACTTATTCATGCGGATTTTTATAAGACATTTCACAGGGCGTATTTTTACATTTTAGCGGCCGGCCTTGCGGCTTTGTGCTTTCTCATAAATTCTGCTATGAGAGGCGGCATGTACGGCAACATGAGCTCTTCGGTGCAATTTGCAGTCATGTTGATGGAATATCCTGTGGTCATACTTCCATTGGTTACGCAAATCGTTTTCTCGGAGGAGTTTCAGTTCCATACTTTAAAAAATACGGCTTCATACGGAACGAACCGGACTTTGCTTTTTACTGCAAAGCTTATTGCATCGATTTTGCTCTGCATGATTCTGGCGGCTGTTGTGCTCGCAGCTTATTTTGGAAGCATGTTTATATTCCTTAAACATGACGCAGAATTTACTTCGGGCCTGCTGAATAATTTCTTCATGCGCCTTGGCGTTTCGTGCGCAATTTATGCTGCATGCATTACGATGTCGGCTTTCTTCACAGTACTTTTCAGGCGCAACGGGCTTGCAATTTTCTTTTACTACGGCGTATTTTACCTTATGCAGTATTTTCTGGTGTTACTGCACCTTGAAAAATTTGAGCCTTATCTGCTTGAAGCACAGTTTGCGGTAATTAGAAAACCCTCTGTGACGTCTTTCCAGAAGCCGCTTATGGTTTCAGCAGTAACAGCGCTTGTGTTCTTTATTGCCGGAGCAGCTGCTTTCCGCAAAAAAGATCTTTGCTGAAATAAAAGGTTGAATTTATCGCAGACAATTGCACTATTTTTGAACAGCCACAGCAACGGAGGTGACCGGTATGCCATGGAACCTGGAATCAGACAGACCAATTTACACGCAGCTTATGGAGCAGATACAGATAATGATTGCTTCTGGGATTTTCCCGGCAGGCTCAAAGTTGCCGCCTGTGCGTGAGCTTGCCGCGGAGGCTGCTGTTAATCCAAACACGATGCAGCGTGCGCTTTTGCAGCTTGAAAGCAACGGCCTTATCTATTCGCAACGCACCAGTGGCAGATTCGTAACAGAGGATGAAGGTAAAATCATGCAGATTAAAAACAGCCTTGCAGCAGATTTAGTCCACAAATTCCTTTTTAAAATGAACCAGCTTGGCTATGACGGCCAGCACACAAAAGAGCTTCTTGAAAAAGTTATGGGGGAGGAAGAACAGAATGGATAGTATTGTTGAGTGCAGGAACCTCACAAAATGTTTTCCGGGCTGCGTTGCTTTGAATTCGATCAATCTCTCAATACCCAAAGGGCAGATAGTCGGCTTGCTTGGGCCAAACGGAAGCGGCAAAAGCACGCTGATAAAATTGATGAACGGTCTGCTTACGCCTACGGCCGGAGAAGTGTGCATAAATGGAATGAAGCCCGGAGCGGAAACAAAGAAAATTGTGTCGTATCTTCCAGAGCGCACATACCTTAATGACTGGATGTCTGTACAGAACATAATCGATTTTTTTGGCGACTTTTATGCTGACTTCAGCAAGGCAAAGGCGTATGATATGCTTCAGCGCCTTCACATAAACCCGAACAGGCGCATTAAAACGCTTTCTAAAGGCACAAAAGAAAAGGTCCAGCTAATACTTGTAATGAGCCGCGAAGCACAGCTTTATATTCTCGATGAGCCTATCGGAGGCGTAGACCCTGCGGCCCGCGATTATATACTCGACACGATTATAAGCAATTACAGCAAAGATGCGACTTTGCTGATTTCTACGCATTTGATTTCGGATATCGAAAAAATTCTTGACGGCGTTATTTTTATCAATATGGGCAATATAGTTCTTACAGCTTCAGTAGATAAAATACGCGAAAAAGAAAATAAGAGCGTTGACGAATTTTTCAGGGAGGTGTTCAGATGTTAGGCAAAATGATGAAATACGAGATAAAAGCGACACAGAGGACATTCCTTCCAATTTATGGCCTGATTATTATTTTTGCGCTTCTTATAAGGTCGTTTACACAGTTTAATTTTCAGCATATGAGTGGTGCCTTTTCGTTCTTGATGGGCATCGTGATATTAATTTATGTAATACTTATTGCTGCCGCTTTCATTATGACGATTGTTGCTACGGCGAAGCGCTTTACAACTAACCTCCTTGGCGACGAAGGCTACCTTTCATTTACGCTGCCTGTCAAAATTCATAGCCATATCGACTGCAAAATGCTTGTTTCGCTTATGTGGGCTGTTCTAAGCGTAATTGTCACTTTGCTTTCTGTTTTCGTGCTTTCTGTGAACACGGATTTTATCAATAAGAACAACCCACTCTTTGCAGGGCTTAAAGCCGATTATTCCCGTTATGACAACATGGCGTATCTTATAAGCTTTGAGATAATTGTCTTGGTACTCATCAGCATGCTGTGTTGCATTTTGCAGATTTATGCTTCTGCCACTGTAGGAAATCTTTGCGGCAAACACAGAAGGCTTGCATCTTTCGGCACTTTTATCGGCCTTGGCATAGCCCAGATGATTGTGTATTCGTTTATTATTAACTATATCAAAAATTTTTCTCTGCCAATGGATGAGCAGGCAATGCTCAGCGCCATGGCAGTTAACATTGGCATTGCCATGGCTGTTACAGCTGCTTTTTGTGTAGCATTTTATTTCCTGACGTACTGGCTCTTAAGCAGGAAGCTTAACCTCGAATGAGACGTTACGCATTGAATCAGCAAACTTATTCCGTATGGAATTCCGCGCTTTTGTATGGTATTATAAGCGTTGAGGTGATGATAAATGGGTGAACCGGCGATTCACGCCGATCGTCTGTCAAAGACGTACAATGGCACAGTTACAGCGCTGCGAGGCCTTTCGCTCGATGTTGCGCAGGGTGAAGTTTTCGGGTTTTTAGGGCCTAACGGCGCAGGAAAGACGACCACGGTAAAGCTTCTGAACGGCCTTTTAAAGCCGAGCAGCGGGTCATGTTCAGTAATGGGCCTTCAACCTTTGATTCATTCATCTGAAGTCCATAAGATGTGCGGCGTGATGACTGAAAGTGCAAAAATGTATGGTAATATGACAGGCATGGAAAACCTTGAGTTTTTTGCGCGGATGTATGGTGTTGAGCCGGGAAAAGCTAAGGCACGTGCAGAGTCGCTGCTTAAATGTATGGACTTATGGGATGTGCGCGGCAGGGAGCTTCATACCTATTCTACAGGCATGGCGCAGCGCCTTTCTCTTGCCCGCGCGCTCATAAATGACCCAAAAGTCCTTTTACTCGACGAACCTACAAACGGGCTTGATCCGGAATCTGCAAATGCTGTCAACAGCATGATAGCATCTCTCGCATGCAAAGAGGGGGTAACCGTCTTCCTCTGCACTCATCAGTTGCGCTATGCGCAGGATATTTGCAGAAGATATGGAATCATTGAGAAGGGTACGCTCTTGGCGTGTGGGGATTTGGAAACGCTTGCAAGGAATGCGCAGTTCTGCCCTAAAGCTGCTGTGCGGCTACCTGATGGTGAACAGCTTGAAAATTTTGAGCGTGGGAATGACGGCTGGTGGCGCGCGGATATAAAGGAAGATGACGACATGCCGCGGCTGCTGAAAAAGTTTGTTGAAGAAGGCCACCACGTTTATGAAGCGCGCATTGTCAGGCCGTCTATTGAAGACATTTATTTTAGGTATGTCCAGATAAACAGGGGGGAGGAATGGCATTGAAAAAGCTCTCTGTGCCTGAAGAGGCTATTATAAGAAAAGATTTTCATGAGATATGGGATTCTAAGATGGCGCGTTCAACGCTGATTACGGTTTCGCTAATGCTTGTTATTGCCATACCTGTCATCTTTCTCATAGTAATTGTCAATACTCCGGCAAACCAGATAAACGGGGCTGACAAACTGATGAAGATGCTTCCACCGTCTGCGCAGAACTTTAACATTAAACAGGCTAGTTTTTATATCATGACAAATTCGCTTTTTCCCATGTTCTTTCTGATGATACCGCTGATGTCGTCAAGTGTAACGGCAGCATGCAGCTTTGTTGGCGAGCGCGAGCATGGCACGCTTGAGACGCTTCTTTTAACTCCGATGAAGCCAAAGCAGCTTTTTGGGGCAAAAGTGAAAGGCTGCGTAATGCTGTCGGCCGTTATAACGGCGATATCATTTGCCGCTTTTGCCATTGTAACATCGGTTGGCGATATACTGTTGCACCTGCCGTTTTTCTTTAGCTGGAGTTGGCTTGTATTGATACTTTTATTTGCACCGGCTGTCACAGTGCTTGGCGTTATGTTCATGGTGCTTGCTTCAGCAAAAAGTAAAAGCTATGTTGAGGCAGTGCAAACTTCCGGATATATAGTTATACCGCTTATTCTTCTGTTCCTTGGAGAGTTTGCCGGCCTTTTTGCGCTTAATGCTGTTGCTTTTCTTATAATTTCTGCAGTGATTATTGCTCTGGATGTTATAATAGGAGAGATTGCTGCACGTTCATTTCGGACGGAGAAGCTTCTGAAATAACAAATTCTGTATAAAAAGCAAGGTGAAAAGATGGCTGCTGATCTACACTGCCACACACAGTCGTCAGACGGTTCCGACACTGCCGAAGAAGTTGTGCTTATGGCCAAGATGCGAGGCCTTTCTGCTGTTGCGGTGACGGACCACGACACTTTTGCAGGTTCTGCCAAAGCTATAGGCTTTGGAAAGAAATATGGCATCACTGTTGTGCCGGGCGCAGAATTTTCCTGCGTAGATGCGGAAACCGGGCGCAAGGCGCATATCCTCTGCTACTGCTGTGATGCGCCGGAAAAGCTTGAGCCTGTTTGCAGACGCATGCAGGATACACGCAGAAAGGCAGGGGATGCCATGCTTGAAAAGGTGCGGTCGATTTATCCTGTGCCGGCCGAAATGGTTATGAAATATGTACGCCGAAGCACGTGCTTTTTCAAACAGCACATAATGCATGCTTTAATTGACGCCGGCTATGCCGGGGAAATTTACGGGCCTGTTTACAAAAAGCTTTTTTCTTCTTCCGGTGGTGTAGCTTATGTGAAAATCGACTATCCGGAAGTGCATGATGTGATTGGGCAGATACGCAAGGCAGGCGGCATTGCAGTGCTTGCACATCCGGCTGAGTTTGACAGCTATGGCCTCCTTGACAGCCTGTCTGCCTCTAAAATGATAGATGGCGTTGAAGTGTGGCACCCGAGCGCCAGCAAAGACGCTGTTTCACGGCTTTCAGAAGCTGCGGCAGAATATGGCCTTGCCATGACAGGCGGGACGGATTTTCACGGTATGTACACTAAAATTTCACATCCGGTAGGCAGCTTTACCACGCCGGATGAGCAGCTTGGGAAGCTGCTTATGAAAAAACATAACTGGAGGAAAATTTGAAATGGAATATCATTACAAAACCGAAGGGACCTGTTCAAGGGAGATTATTGTAGAACTTGACGGCGATACCGTGCGCTCTGTGAAATTTATTGGCGGGTGCAACGGCAACACTAAAGGGATCAGCGCGTTGGTAAAAGGAATGAAAGTCGAAGACGTGATAAGCCGCTTAAAAGGAATAAAATGCGGCATGAAACCTACTTCATGCCCAGACCAGCTCGCGACGGCCCTTCAGGCATGTAAAGCAGAAGGAAAATAACACTGATATGGCAGTAAAAAAGAACGGGACTGCATTTTTGCAGCCCCGCTTTTTTGTTTCAGCAGTTGCAGTTATTGCAGCCACAGCCGTCGTTGCCACCGCAACCGCCGCAGCCACCGCAGCCGCAGCAGCAGCAGAGAACAAGAATGAGGACAATGACGCAGATGCAACTGTTGTTGCATCCACAGGAATTGTTACACATAAGTGATTTCCCCCTTTCGATTTACAGTACATAATATTGCTGGAAGATAAATCGTGTTACAGCTTTTTAATGGCCGTGCTTAGCTTTTGTACTTTGCCGCTGCATATGTTTTTATGTTATAATACATAGTAAAGAAAGAAAACTGCTGCAAGGCAGAACAGTATGTGTTTTTCTGCCTTGATTGGGGGAGTGAATATGATTTGTCAGTGCTGTGGGAAAAATCCCGCTTCTACCTACATTAAAATCGTTTCCGGAGGAAAACTGACAGAGTATGCACTGTGTGCTGAATGTGCAAGGCAGTTTGGCCGTGGAAACCTTTTTGCGGGCCTTGGCTACCGCATGAACGATATAGTGCGTGAATTTTTTAATGCTTCAAATGAAAATGATGTGCTTTGCCCATGCTGCGGTGCATCTTTCAGTGACATAGTGCGAAGCGGAAAAGTAGGGTGTGCTGAATGTTACCATGTGTTTTTTGACAGGCTGCTGCCTATGATACGGCAGATACATGGCAGCGATGTCCACCGTGGGAAAATTCCCGGAGGCTCGCTGCAGGTGCAGAAAGGCGGGAAGCTTGCTGTTCGTGTTAAGGACGTGCCAGTGCAGTCAGGGGATGAAAAAAAATGAAGAAGTGGTATGATGTTTCGGGGCCTGAAAGTGAGTCGGTTATTTCTTCATGTGTGCACTTGAGCCGGAACATGCGCGGCATCCCGTTCCCGGCAGGGCTGACGGCATCTGAAAAAGCGGCTGTGGTTAAAAGAACGTGCAGGGCTGTTTTCAGCAAAAACAGTTCCATAGCGCGTGACTTCCACTTTATTGATATGGCATCAATGAGTCTTGGGGAGGCTATAGCCCTTGCAGAGCGCGGTGTGGTAAGCGCGGATTTTATTGAAAACCGGTGTGGATGCGGCCTGCTTGTTTCAGAGGATGAAGCAGAGTGCATACTTGTAAATGGCGATGACCATTTTCTGATTCAGGTAAGGCTGCCCGGCCTTGCGCTGAAGGAGTCTTATGCGTTGGCAGACAGGCTCGATACTATTCTTGACAAATCGCTTAATTTTGCATTTGACAAAAGGCTTGGCTACCTTACATGCAACCCGGCACTTCTTGGCACAGGCATGATAGTTTCGCTTAATCTGCACCTGCCTGCACTTGCAGAAACAGGTGCCGCGGCACGGATTTCGTCAAACTTGCAGCCGCTCGGCATTTCTTTTTACAGCGCACTCAGCCCGTCGGCAGAAAGGCACGGGGCAATTTTCCGGCTTTCAAACAGGATGACGCTTGGGCTTTCGGAAAATGAAGCCATTACAAACCTGTGCGGCATTGCGGGGCAGATAATCGCGCAGGAAAGGGCGGCACGTGATAAGTTGATTAAAGATATTTCGGTGCAGGATACTGTTGAGCGTTCGCTCGGAATACTAAAAAGTGCCCGCCTGCTCGGATTTAACGAGTTTTTGGGCCTTGCGTCTATTATACGTTTTGGTATTGCGGCGGGGCTTGTAAAAAATATCAGCTTGTGCAAGGTGGATGGGCTTGTCATGTGTGTGCAGCCTGCTAACCTTGTGCTGCAGGCTGGGTATGGCCTGACACAAAATGAGGAACGTGCTTTTCGCGCTAAAATCGTCAGGGAAGCGCTTGCGCAGAGAGAAGGCAATGGCAATGGCTGAAAAAGCAGATGATGGACTTGCATCGGCACTACTGTTCAAGCTTGGCGAGGCTGTGCCGCATGATGCTGCAAGGGATGATGAAGCAGATGCGGTTATAAAACAGATTAATTCTGACAGTGGCGTGTTGATGAAAATCATATTGCTGTGCGGCAATCTGGAAAATCCGAAGCGGCTTTATATTTGTGCTAAGGCTTACAGCAGGCTTGGGAAAAAATATGCCGCCGATGCCGCGAAAGTTTTAAAAGCATATCTCATATCGCCAGGATGGGATGAGCTTCCGTCAGGTACCCGCACTGAAAATGGAGTAGCTGTCGACATTACAACAAGAATATATGATGACCTTTATATGGAGCTTGGCACGGCATATGCTGGCACTGAGAATTTAGAAAAAGCGCTTTCCACTTATAGGAAAGCGCATGACTTGGAGCCATACCGCATTATCTGTATTATAGAAGTTTCAAACACTCTTTTTTGCCTTGGAAGATACAAGGAAGCGATGGACTTTTTGTTGGGCCAGCGCGATAGCCCATACTGCAGGCCAAAAAAATACCGCGATGAAAACGGCAATGTACAAGTTGACCACTCTTTTCAGGAAGCACTGAACCGCCAGACAGAAGTTATGAAAAAGCGGATTGAAGGAATGGACTGACTTGACCATTTTGGTTTATATGAAATCCGTTATGATTTTTTTTTCACTTTCTGAAGGCGAATAAACAAAGCGGTCCATATGGTTGCCTTTGAAAAAATACTTTGGCGGTGACGGCCGGTATGAGAAGTCAAAAGTATCTATGATGACGAGCTTGACTTTCATTTTAGCCGGAAGGATGCTTTTTATGTAAACACTTGCCTGTTGGCCTGAGAAAACATTTTCTTTTGTTTCGGCAAGGCCGGCCAAGTTTGGTGTAAGTTCAACAAAAATGCCATATGGCTCAACTGAGCGTATGGTGCCGGCGACTGTTTCGTCTGCTGAAAACTGTGCGGCGTTTTCTTCCCAAGTGCCGAGCAGCTCTTTATGGCTTAAAGTAATTCGCCCGTTTTCGACCGATTTAACTATGGCACGGATATCCATGCCTACTGAAAAGCGCTCACGCGGATGGTCAATGCGTGATACTGAGATCGAGTCTATTGGCAGCAAAGCAACTATGCCGCAACCGATGTCGGCAAATGCGCCGAAGTTTTCAAGATGGGTTATCCTCGCATCGATGATGTCACCGGGCCGGAGTTTGGAAATGCGTTCTTTCTGGCATCTTTCCTGAGCTGCCCTGCGTGAAAGGAGCGCTGTCAAAGTGCCGTCGGGATTTTTTTCAAAGCCGGTTATAAGAAAACAAACGGGCTGATTTACACGTGATATTATGGCAATATCGCGCACAGTCCCTTCGCGGATGCCGATTGCGCCCTCTTCACGTGGAATGATTCCTTTCATGCATCCTAAATCGACCAAAAGTCTGTGTGAACTGTCACATATCGTGGCGCGGCTTTCAAGAATTTTGCCTTCACGGCAGGCGTCGTTGAGCGCTGAAAAGCTTTGCGTCGCGGCACGGTTTTCCTGTGTGTCGATGTTCCACCCTTCCGGGTAATATTCAAACATCACATTCCCTCCTTTTGTCTTTCGGTTATCTATATGCGCGGCAAAAGTCGGTCATTCTTTGTAATAGTGCTTAACCGCAGACTGTGTTTTTTACTAAGGAGGAATCATCGCGAAAAATGATTTGCATATCACTTTTGCTTGACAGATGGCAGCAGAAAATACTATAATAAAAAAATCGGCAATAATGGGAAGAAGTATGCTGAAGATTCCGGCACAGAGAGCCTGCGTAAGGTGAGAGCAGAGGCGGAGTCAGGCTGAAATACATCCCGGAGCCGCTGGGCCGAAACCAACTGGGCATTTCGCATGGTGGGCGTGTAAGCTTAGCCGTATGCGCACGTTACAGCGTATGGGTATTTTTGTACCCGCTGAGGCTGGCGCCGTGAGGCGGCAGCAAACTGAGGTGGTACCACGGAATAATTCCGCCCTCTGCAAAATTTTGGCAGAGGGCGTTTTTGGTGCCTCCTGCAGAAAGCTGAGGAGATAGCAATGGGAGTTTATGAGGAACTAAAAGAACGTGGCCTTCTTGCGCAGGCCACGGATGAAAAAAAAGTGCGAGACTTACTCAACAATGGCAAAACAGCATTTTATATAGGGTTCGACCCTACGGCAGACAGTCTTCATGTTGGCCATTTTATCCCGATAATGGTGGCTGCACATCTGCAGCACGCAGGCCACAGGCCAATTATGCTTTTTGGTGGCGGCACGGGCATGATAGGTGACCCAAGCGGCAAAACGGACATGCGCCGCATGCTCACAAAAGAGGAAATTAACCATAATATTTCATGTTTCAAAAAGCAGATGTCGCATCTTATAGATTTTTCGGATGGCTGTGCAATTATGGCAAACAATGCAGACTGGCTTTCTAATCTGAATTATATTGATTTTCTGCGCGACATAGGCGTGTGTTTTTCAGTGAACCGCATGCTTGCGGCTGAATGCTACAAACAGCGCCTTGAGCGTGGCCTTTCGTTCTTTGAGATGAATTATATGCTCATGCAGAGCTATGACTTTCTTGAGCTTTACAGGCGCTATGGCTGCCGACTTGAAATCGGCGGCGATGACCAGTGGAGCAACATCATCGGCGGTGTGGAGTTGATACGCCGCAAAGAGAATGCTGAGGCTTATGGCTTGACGGTTGCGCTCCTTACGAACAGCGAAGGCAAAAAAATGGGCAAAACAGAAAGGGGAGCTGTCTGGCTTGACCCGCAGAAAACTTCACCTTTCGACTTTTACCAGTATTGGCGCAACGTCAGTGACGGTGATGTGGTACGCTGCCTTAAAGTGCTTACCTTTGTTCCGCTTAAACAGATAAGTGAATTTGAGAGCCTGAAAGGCCAGCAGCTTAACGAGGCAAAAGAGCTCCTTGCCTATGAAGTCACACGCCAGATACACGGTAAGGAAGAAGCTTACAAAGCGAGAGATGCTGCACAGGCCATTTTCAGTAAAGGAATCGACGCTGAAAATATGCCTTCTACGGAAATTACTAATGCAGAGTTTGAAAACGGCAGGGTAAGCGTACTCGGCCTCCTTGTAAAAACTGGGCTTGCATCTTCCAAGGGCGAGGCCCGTAGGCTTATAAAGCAAGGCGGCGTAGCCGTTGACGGCAAAAAGATAAGTCAAGCCGACGCTTCACTTGCCGCTTCGGATTTCGAAAAGAATGGGAAGAGCTATGCGGTCCTGAAAAAAGGAAAAAAGATTTTTCATAAAGTGATTCTTAAATAAAGCAGTTTTTACGCAAAGCTCGGGCAGCCTTTAATCAGTTTTAAACAGGCTGCCCGCATTTTATTAATTGGCTGCGGATGCGGGAGGATGCGGTTTATGAAGAGAAAATATTCCTATTGGATGGCTCCTGCAGCTTCTGCAGCCATTCTGCTTTTGGTATATGCTGCATACGGCCTGTTTCCGTTTGGGAGCGGAACTATTTCATGGTGTGACATGAACCAGCAGGTTATCCCGTTCCTTATGGATTTTAAGGACATATTGTCTGGGAAAGCGAACATGTTCCTTAATATGCAAAATGCCGGGGGCATGAGCTTCTGGGGCGTGTTCCTGTTTTTCATAAGTAGCCCGTTTTCATTTCTCGTGCTACTTGTGAGCAAGGAGAAAATTTATTTTCTCGTTAACATTATGCTCCTGCTTAAGGTAATGCTCTGTTCGCTGACATCGTGCGGCTTTATGCTGCGCAGGTTCCGGAGCCTTTCAGCTGTGCAGGCGAGTGCTGTTTCGGTCATGTATTCCTTCTGCGGGTACATGATGTTTTATTACCAGAACATTGTTTGGCTTGACATAATGTGCCTTTTTCCGCTTCTGCTGATTGGCCTCGATAAACTGGTGCATGAGGGCAAACCGCTGTTTTATACGCTGATTTTTGCGGCAATCCTCACCGTGAATTTTTACCTTTCATACATGGTAGTCATTTTTATGGTACTTGCGATGGGGACATATCTTCTTTTCTGCGTTCCAAAAAATGAGCGTAAAAAAAAGGCCTTTATTTTTTGCCTTTCAACTTTGATTTCCGGCCTTATGACTGGTGTTGTTTGGGTGCCGTCTTTTATGCAGTACCTTTCTTCGGCGCGCACTGGCAACCTTGTTGCAAACCTGCGCTCAGGCGCATATTTTACGCGCATTAACACAACAGTGCCGGTGATTACGTGCACGGCTGCTGCCTGTGCGGCAGTGATTTTTGCAGTAGTTTTCATGCAAAAATACTGGGAAAATAGCACCGCATGGCTTTCCTGCATGCTGTTTTTGATGCTTGTCCCAGTCTTTATCCAGCCGGTGAATAAAATGTGGCATACAGGCAGTTACCAGTCGTTCCCTGTGCGCTATGGATACATTACCATATTCCTCGGCCTTATAATGCTGGCCGTGTGCATTTCATGGATAAACAGAGAAACGAAAATTCCAGAACAAAAAGGCCATAAAACTCTTTCGTGTATTATAGCAGTAGCTGCGATGGCAGCAGTCGCGTTTTGCTCTGCTGTAATCTTGCAGTGCAGCTTTAAAGATGTTACCGTCTACACGCGCACGCTATCTGGCAGCAACGGCAGCCTTGTGCGCCTGCTGATTTTTGCACTCTGTGCAACGTTTGCCTATCTTATTCTCCTTTTGGAGTACCATTATGGAAAAATCGAACAGCGTGTCTTTTCTGTTTTGCTATGTGCACTTACTGTAACTGAAGCGCTGTTTTATTCAAGTGTATATATAGGCTCCGCAAGGAACAACGCCGATTACTATGAGCCGATTATGGACTTAAGCGGCAGAATAATGGACAGTTCGCTTTACCATGTTAAGATGTACAGCAAATATTTCGACGTAAACCTTGTTGGTGGAATGGGCTACCCATCGCTCAGCCATTATACTTCATTGACATCGCGTGACTATCTTTTTGCAATGAAAAAGCTTGGCTACTCTTCTTACTGGATGGAAGTCGGCTCAAGCGGCGGCACGGAACTGACTGACGCGGTTCTCGGTAATAAATACTCGATTGTAAGGACTGACAGCAGGCAAAGCGGCCAAAAGTCCGTTTACTCAAACGGGCTTTATTCGGTAGTGGAGAACAAGAATTCCCTGCCAGCTGGCATTATAATGAAATCCGGCTCGATACAAAACCTTAAAAGGCTTCCTAATATGACACGCTTTAACATGCAGCAATATATTTTTCAGTCTGTGTTTTCTTCAAAAAAGAATTTGATTGAAGAGTATCAGCCGGCTGCTTTAAAAAATATCCGTATGTCTGAAAACGGCAAATACCGTTTATCGCTTGAAAGCCCATACCGTGAAGGCACTGTTTTATACAGAATACCGGTAAAAGGCACGCAGACGCTTTATTTCGACTGCTTTGACAGGCTTGGCAATTATCTTATGGAACCGTTAAACTCAAGCTTTTCGATTACCGTAAACGGGAAAATGATAGATATCCGGTATCCGTCGCAGTCGTCAAACGGCATTTACCGCCTCGGAACTTTTACGAACCAGACAGTAGGTATTGAGGTTGGCGTTCAAAAAAATGTTTACGCAAAGTCATTCGGTGTAGCCGGCCTTAAGGAAGATGTGCTTTCGGAAGCAGTGGCAAATACAAAGCGTGCGTCGCTCCACCAGTCGGGCAATTCTATAATTGGTACTGCCGCTGCCGACAGCAGCGATGAATATCTTTTTCTGCCGGTTCAGTACAGCAATGGTTTTTCAGCCGAAATAAATGGCAGGCACGCTCCCGCTTTACGTGTATTTGATACTTTTATGGCGGTAAAACTCGAAAAGGGGAATAACAAAGTTAAAATTTCATATATTCCAGACGGTTTTGTGCAGGGCGTTGTAGTTTCAATTTGCGGAGCAGCGGCGCTTTTACTGCTGATAGTTGCATTCCGCAAAGGATGGACTGAACGCGCAAAACATCTGCAGTCTGTTTTCGCAGTGCTTTTTGCAGCACTTTTTGTCTTTACTATTTTGGCGGTTTATATTCTGCCGGTTATCATATACCTCACTTAGACACAAATTGGCAGCAAAAAAGCAGCTTCCCGAGATTCGGAAGGCTGCTTTTGCTTATGCATAAAAATATGTAGTCAAACAATTCCCTGTGCAAGCATTGCATCGGCAATTTTTTTGAAACCGGCAATATTGGCGCCCATTACATAATTTTTCGCAGAACCGTATTCTTCTGCGGCTGCCGCCGTATTGTGGAATATATTGCCCATTATGTTTTTAAGTTTGCTGTCCACTTCGTCAAATGTCCATGAGAGGCGTGCGCTGTTCTGGCACATTTCAAGGGCAGAAACCGCAACGCCACCGGCGTTCGAAGCCTTGCCCGGCGAATAGAGGACGCCGTGTTCCTGCAGATATTTTGCCGCGTCAGGTGATGTTGGCATATTGGCGCCTTCTGCAACTGCAAAAACGCCGTTTTTAACGAGTTCCTTTGCATCATTCAACAGAAGCTCATTCTGGGTTGCACATGGCAGCGCGATGTCGCAAGGAATGCTCCATACGCCTTTGCCTTCATGGTACTGCGCGTGCGGATGGCTTTCCTGGTACTCGGAAATACGGCCGCGGCGGCCTTCCTTAATCGCCTTAACGGCTTTCAAATCAATGCCGTCAGGATCATACACCCATCCGGTAGAGTCGCACATAGTAACAACCTTCGCACCCATCTGCTGTGCCTTTTCACAGGCATAGATAGCGACGTTGCCGGCTCCGGAAATATCTATCGTTTTGCCTTTAATGGATTTGCCGTTGGCTTTCAGCATGGCGTCGAGAAAATAGAGCAGGCCGTAACCTGTTGCTTCGGTGCGCGCAAGTGAACCGCCATAAGAAAGGCCTTTGCCTGTTAGGATACCCTCATAATGGCCGGTGATGTGTTTATATTGGCCGTACAGGTAACCTATTTCTCTTCCGCCTACGCCGATGTCACCGGCAGGAACGTCAATGTCCGGGCCGATATGGCGGTAAAGCTCTGTCATGAAACTCTGGCAGAACGCCATAACCTCGCGGTCTGACTTACCCTTAGGGTCGAAATCCGCGCCGCCTTTGCCGCCGCCTATCGGCAGGCCGGTGAGTGAATTTTTGAAAATCTGCTCAAAACCAAGAAATTTTATAATGCTGATATTGACTGACGGGTGGAAGCGCAGCCCGCCTTTGTAAGGGCCGATGGCATTGTTGAACTGCACGCGGTAACCACGGTTTACGTGCACATGGCCGCTGTCGTCTACCCAGGCGACACGAAACCTGATTTGGCGGTCCGGCTCTGTAAGGCGCTCGATGATACCCTCTTTTTGGTACTGCGGATTACTTTCAATCACAGGCTCAAGGGACTTAAGTACAGTTGTCACAGCCTGAAGGAATTCAGGCTGGTCAGGATTTTTTTCGGCCAGCAAATTAAGCTGGTCATCTACGTATGACATTATGTTTCCTCCCTGTTTGTTTTTGAAAATGCGTGCGGCTGGATTGGCCGCCTTAATTATTTAACATAATAGCACATAAAAGTAGGAAAGACAACGAAAAAACTTTAAATAACAATTATTTTATATCAATTTTATAAACTAAATAAACCTAAAAGTGCTGCTGGAATTTTCAAATATTTATTCGGCAGCAAAAAAATTGACACGTAGATATAAATAGAATAAAATGAGTCTAAAAGAATGCAGTAATGCAATATTAGAATAAAAGCTGCCCTGTGGCGGCCTAACGACTTTTGAGGGGGAATCAGATTGGAAAAAGACAAAAGAGACGACATTCTGCGCGTTGTAAAGGAAGAGGATGTAAAATTCATACGCCTCCAGTTTACCGATATTTTCGGAACTTTAAAGAGTGTTACCATAACTTCCTCGCAGCTTGAGAAAGCCCTTGACAACAGATGTATGTTTGACGGTTCTTCTATTGAAGGCTTTGTTCGCATTGAGGAATCTGATATGTATCTGCACCCTGACCTCAATACGTTTGTGATATTCCCATGGTATACGCAGAACGGCCGCATTGCCCGCATAATATGCGATATCTACCTTCCCGACGGCATGCCGTTTCAAGGTGACCCGCGGTATGTACTCCGCAGAACGTTGGAATGCGCGTCAAGCATGGGCTACACATTTAATGTAGGGCCGGAATGTGAGTTCTTCCTATTTAACACAGACGAGTTTGGCCACCCGACAACAGTGACACACGACACTGCCGGTTACTTTGACCTTGGGCCGTCTGATGTTGGGGAGAACTGCCGCCGAGATGTTTGCCTTAACCTTGAAGAGATGGGTTTTGAAATAGAGGCGTCACACCATGAAGTTGCATGCGCGCAGCACGAAATAGATTTCAAGTACAGTGAAGCGCTTTCGGCTGCCGACAACCTGCTGATCTTCAAGCTTGTTGTGAAAAAATGCGCCGAGGCCAACGGGCTCTGCGCAACATTTATGCCGAAGCCGGTTACAGGCTGCGCAGGTTCCGGCATGCACACAAACATGTCGCTTTTCCGCAGCGGGCAGAACGCGTTCTATGATGCTGAGAAAGAATCGGGCATCAGCGACATATGCCTAAGCTTTATTGCAGGCATAATGAAACATATAAAGGGAATATGCGCTGTGACGAACCCACTTGTCAATTCATATAAAAGGCTTATTCCGGGCTTCGAAGCGCCGTGCTATATTGTGTGGACGACAAGTAACCGCAGCGCGCTTGTGCGCATACCGGCCGAGCGTGGCGAAGGAACCCGTGTGGAGCTGCGCAACCCGGATCCTGCCTGCAACCCATACCTTTCTTTTGCGCTTTTGCTTGCTGCAGGCCTTGACGGCATTAAGAAAAATATGAAGCCTGAGCCACCTGTTTCGGCCAATGTATACGATTTGAGCGCAAGAGAGCGAAAGCGCCTCGACATTGAAAGCCTGCCGCATGATTTAAACGGAGCTGTTTCGGAGATGAAAGCCGACCCGCTTATCCGCGAAACGCTTGGGGACCATGTCTTTGAGAAATATGTTGAGGCGAAAGAGAAAGAATGGCGTGAATATTCCACAACGGTAACGGAATGGGAGCTCCGCCGCTACCTAAACCAGTTTTAATATGTGCAAAGCCATATTTCTTGACGTGGGGTTGTGGGTATGAGCAGCATTATTGTGGCAAATTCAAGTCCGGATTACGCGAAAAGGATAGCGGCTCTTTTCCGCTCAAGCGGATTGTATGTCGGTGGCGTGTGCGTGAGCGGCGCGCAGCTGATGGATTTTGCACACAGGCACTATCTCGGCGGCGTTGCCGTATGCAGCGTTAAGCTCAAAGATATGATGGCGGTAAACCTACCGCATATAATTGGCCAGAACTATGATTTTGTCTACCTTGTAAGCCCAAATTTTGCGGGGATATGCAGCTCGCTCAATGCCACAAGCCTGATAATGCCGATTAACCGCGTCAATCTGCTTTCGACTGTCAATATGTTTTTAAACCTTGCCGAACACACCCCCACGGCCATAAAAAAACAGATAGACAGCGGCGCAGTCGATGAGAAGCAAACAATATTAAAAGCTAAAAACCTGCTTATTACACGGAACAACCTTACTGAGCCTCAGGCACACAGGCTTATCCAGAAAAAGAGTATGGATACAGGCAGAAAAATGGCCGAAACGGCCATGATAATCCTTAACTCATAAAATCTTTTCAGGGAGATCACTTTCATGAAACTGTACTTTACCAAAATGCAAGGCATAGGGAATGACTATATCTATGTTGACTGCATAACAAAAGACCAGCGTGTAAAAGACCCATCAGCACTTTCAGTCCGCCTGAGCGACAGGCATTTCGGCGTTGGTTCAGACGGAATTATTTTTATTGAGCCTTCGGCGTCTGCCGACTGCAAAATGGATATGTATAATGCGGACGGTTCGCGCGGAATGATGTGCGGCAACGGCATACGCTGCGTAGGCAAATATGTTTACGATCATGGCATTGTAAAAAAAGATGCGCTGGCAGTTGAAACTCTAAGTGGCATAAAGACGCTCCGCCTCGTAGTAAAAGGCGGAAAAGTGAGCACGGTTGAGGTTAATATGGGAAAGCCTATCCTCGAGCCGGAAAAAATTCCGGCAAAGTTTCCAGGCAGCAGGGCGGTAAACGTTCCAATTTCAGTCGGAGGCAGGCAATTTCACGTAACGTGTATCTCAATGGGCAACCCGCACTGTGTGCTTTTTACTGAAAATACAGACGATATACCTCTTTGGCAGATTGGGCCGAAGTTCGAAAAGCACCAAGCGTTTCCGCAGAATGTAAACACAGAGTTTGTGAAAGTCATAAACCGCAGTGAAATAAAGATGCGCGTTTGGGAGCGCGGCTCTGGAGAAACACTTGCCTGCGGGACAGGCACTTGTGCGGCGGCTGTTGCTTGCATGCTTAATGGAAAAACTGAGCGCAGCGTGCTTGCCCATCTTAAAGGCGGCGATCTTAATATCCGCTGGGATGAAACTTCGGGTGATGTGTTTATGACTGGACCCGCTGAATATTCTTTTGACGGTTCAGTCGAAATCTGATATAATAAAAGCTCAGAACGTACATTTTTGAATTATTGAGGAAGGGAATGTGCAAATCTTGCTGAAAATCAATGAGAATTTTGCAAAACTTCCAGCAAATTACCTGTTTGCGGAAATCGACAGCCGCGTTAAAAAATTTTCGCAGCAGCATCCGGAAATGGAAATACTCCGCCTCGGTATAGGCGATGTGACAAGGCCGCTGCCGGAAGCTGTGACAGACGCCATGTCTAAGGCGGCGCAGGAGCTTAGCCATAAAGAAACTTTCAGAGGATACGGGCCGGAAAACGGTTACCTTTTCCTTCGGAAGGCCATAAGCGAACATGATTACAAACAAAGGGGAATAGACATAGAGCCTGATGAGGTGTTTATCAGTGACGGCGCGAAAAGCGACACGGGCAGCATAGGCGACATATTCTCGGTTGACAACACCGTCGCTGTGTGCGACCCTGTCTATCCGGTTTATGTAGATACCAATGTGATGGCGGGCCGTGCCGGAAACTATGTAAAAGGCAAGGGCTTTGATAAAATCGTCTATATGCCGTGCCGCAGGGAAAACGGCTTTATGCCGCAGATACCCGAGCGCCATGCCGACATGATTTATCTCTGTTTCCCAAATAATCCAACAGGCATTGGCATAAAAAAGCCGGAGCTTAAAAAATGGGTTGACTACGCCCTTGAAAATAAAGCGGTAATACTGTATGACGCAGCCTACGAAGCTTTTATAACGGAAACTGATATGCCGCACAGCATTTTTGAAATTGATGGTGCGAAAAAATGCGCCATCGAATTCCGAAGCTTTTCAAAAACAGCGGGTTTTACGGGTGTGCGTTGCGCTTACACAGTGATCCCTAAAGAGCTTCAGTTCGGCAGTGTATATCTCAACCATCTGTGGGGGCGCAGGCAGTCTACAAAAATGAACGGCGTTTCATATCCTGTGCAGCGTGCAGCAGAGGCTGTTTTTACGCCGGAAGGGCAGGCAGGCATAAAGGAAAATATTGCGTGCTACCACGAAAATGCGCGGATTATACGTGAGGGCCTTTCTAAAGCGGGATTTGAAACTTACGGAGGCATTAATTCCCCTTATGTGTGGATGAAGGTGCCGGATGGCTTTACTTCATGGGAATTTTTCGACAGTCTGCTTTCAAAAGCCGGTGTGGTTGGTACGCCTGGCTCAGGCTTTGGCCCGTGTGGTGAAGGCTATTTCAGGCTTACAGCTTTTAATACAAAGGAAAATACGCTGAAAGCCGTACAGCGCATAACGGACACATTTGCAAAATGAAGGCGGTTTATTCGCCGATAATTTACAGAACGGTTGGTGAATCATGAAAGCGTTACTGATGCTTGAAAACGGTTCCTGTTTTGAGGGCACTGGCTTTGGCTGTGAAAAAGACACACTATGTGAAGTCGTTTTCAACAGCGCCATGTGCGGCTATACGGAGCTCCTTACTGACCCTTCCTATGCGGGACAGGGTGTTGTTATGACGTATCCGCTCATCGGAAATTACGGGATATGCTATGATGACGCGGAATCATCGAGGCCATGGCTTTCGGCTTATATTGTTCACCGTGTGTCAGACGTCGCGAGCAATTTCAGGGCTGACACCGATTTGAACACTTTTCTTAAAAATAATTCCGTGTCTGGAATTGAAAACATAGATACCCGTGCCCTTACGAAAGTCTTGCGTGAGAGCGGCACAATGAAGGGCATGATTGCGTACGGCGATTCTGTGGACAAAGAAAAAATGATTGAGAAGATAAAAGCCTACAGGCTTAAATCATTGGTGCCGCAGGTAAGCTGTAGGGAGCCGCGGGTTTACGGCGATGGGCCTGTAAAGGTTTCACTCATAGATTACGGCGTAAAAAACAACATTATCCGTTCGCTTGTTTCCCGCGGTTGCACTGTCAAGCGTTTTCCACACAGTGCTGCGCTTGAAGATGTAATGGCCTTTGACCCCGATGGCATAATGCTTACAAACGGCCCTGGTGACCCGAAAGAATGCGTAAAAGAAATTGCGGAGCTAAAGCGTATTTATGAGCACGGAATCCCCACTTTTGCTATTTGCCTGGGCCATCAGCTTATGGCGCTTGCCCATGGTTTTGATACATACAAGTTAAAATACGGCCACCGCGGCATAAACCATCCGGTAAAAAGGATGTCTACGGGCAGAGTTTACATAACGTCGCAGAACCATGGGTTTGTGGTGGACGAAAAAACAATTGATCCTTCAGTCGCTGATGTCAGTTTCAAGAGCATGAATGATGGCAGCATTGAAGGATTAACTTATAAAAACAGGAAAACCTTTTCTGTGCAGTTCCATCCGGAGGCCGCTCCGGGGCCGCACGATACCGCTTTTCTGTTTGACCGGTTTATGAGCCTGATGGGAGGGGAGCGGCTGTGAAAAGAAAAGATATCAAAAAAGTAATCATTATAGGTTCAGGGCCTATAATTATAGGCCAGGCCGCTGAGTTTGACTATGCGGGCACGCAGGCATGCCGTGCGCTGCGTGAAGAGGGCGTAGAAGTTATACTGATAAATTCAAACCCTGCAACTATAATGACAGACCGCCAGATTGCGGACAAGGTCTATATTGAGCCCCTCACAACAGAAACAATTAAAAAAGTTATCTTAAAAGAAAATCCGGACAGCATACTTCCTACGCTTGGCGGGCAGAATGCCCTTAACCTCGCTGTGGAGCTTGAGGAATCGGGCTTTCTTAAAGAGCATAATGTTGAGATGATAGGCACTAATGCTGACACTATCCGCAAGGCGGAAGACCGCGAGCTTTTTAAAGAGACTATGCAGAAAATAGGGGAGCCTGTTGCACCGAGCGAAATAGCGGAAGATATTGAAGGCTGCATTAAGGCAGCCAACAGAATAGGCTATCCTGTTGTTATACGCCCTGCGTATACGCTCGGGGGGAGCGGCGGAGGTTTTGCAAACAATGAGGAGGAACTTGTTGAGATAGCGAAAGTTGGCCTTAACCGCAGCAGGGTTCACCAGGTGCTTGTTGAGCGCAGCATAGCAGGCTGGAAAGAAATAGAGTACGAAGTCATGCGTGACCATAAGGGAAACTGCATAACTGTCTGCAATATGGAAAATATCGACCCTGTGGGCGTGCATACGGGCGACTCAATAGTTGTTGCGCCGTGCCAGACGCTTGCCGACAAAGAATTGCAAATGCTGCGCACATCAGCTCTTAATATAATACAGGAGCTGAAAATTGAAGGCGGCTGCAATGTGCAGTTTGCGCTTAACCCAAACAGCTTTGAGTATGCGGTGATTGAAGTAAATCCACGTGTCAGCCGTTCTTCGGCGCTCGCCTCAAAAGCTACAGGTTACCCTATAGCTAAAGTCGCTTCAAAAATTGCCCTTGGATATACGCTTGACGAGATACCAAACGCTATAACTAAAAAGACATATGCGTGCTTTGAGCCGACGATGGACTACTGTGTTGTAAAAATCCCGCGTTGGCCGTTCGACAAGTTTATACATGCAAGGCGTATACTCGGCACGCAGATGAAGGCTACGGGCGAAGTTATGGGCATTGCGCCAAACTTCGAAGCGGCGCTGATGAAGGCAATCCGCTGCCTTGAGCAGAATACATACAGCCTCCTTGACGATACGCTGAAGGACCTTTCAGATGAAGAACTTGACAAGCGCCTGCATGTCGTTGATGACCGCCGGCTCTGGGTAGTTGCAGAGTCGCTGCGCCGCGGCGTTACAAAGGAAAAAATACACGGAATTACAAAAATAGACATTTGGTTCCTGCAAAAGTTCCAGGACATCATTGAGATGGAAAAGAAAATTGCAGTGGGGCCAATGGACGAAGAGTTGCTCCGCAAGGCAAAGGAGTATGAATTCCTCGACAAGACGATTTCCAAGCTCAGCGGGATTTCAGTAAGTGACCTGCGCGCCATGCAGAAGGAGTGGAATATCCGTCCTGTATATAAAATGGTAGACACATGCGCCGCGGAATTTGACGCCGCAACACCTTATTATTACTCAAGGTACGGCGTACAGAACGAATCAAGCCCTGAAAGTGGCAGAAAGAAAGTGCTTGTAATAGGCTCTGGGCCTATACGCATAGGGCAGGGCATAGAGTTCGATTTTTGCTCAGTGCACAGCGTTTGGGCACTTAAAGAATACGGCTTTGAGACGATTATTGTAAATAATAACCCTGAAACTGTAAGCACCGATTTTGATGTTGCAGACAAACTCTACTTCGAGCCGCTGACGGAAGAGGATATTCTCCATATAGTTGAGCTTGAAAAGCCTGACGGCGCCGTTGTGCAGTTCGGCGGGCAAACAGCCATAAAGCTTGCGAAAGACATTGAAAATATGGGCGTGCCGCTTCTCGGCAGCACGTCGGACAGTATAGATGCTGCGGAGGACCGTGAACGCTTTGACGAAATACTTAACCAGTGCCGGATACCGCGTGCGGCAGGCCGTACGGTATTTACATGTGACGAAGCGATAGCAGCTGCGCATGAACTCGGGTACCCTGTGCTCGTGCGTCCGTCGTATGTACTCGGCGGCCAGGGCATGCAGATAGCCTATTCTGACCAGGACATAATTGACCAGATAGGAATTATCAACCGTGTTGTGCAAGAGCACCCGATACTTGTGGACAAATACATCATGGGTACCGAAGTGGAGGTAGACGCCGTATGCGACGGTACCGACACAATGATTCCGGGCATAATGCAGCACATAGAGCGCGCCGGCATACATTCCGGCGACAGCATTTCAGTCTATCCGCCGATAAGCGTAGACAGCAGAATGCAGAGCCTCATCGTTGAGTACACGCGCAGCCTTGCAAAAGCACTTAAAGTTGTTGGGCTTCTTAATGTGCAGTACATTGTGAAAGATGAAAAAGTCTATGTAATAGAAGCAAACCCGCGCTCTTCACGCACGGTGCCATATATAAGCAAAGTAACCGGTATACCGATTGTCCCGCTTGCAGTAGGAACGTTTTTCGGCAAGACTCTGCCTGAGATGGGTTACCATTACGGTCTGCAGAAAGAGCGCCCGCTTGTTGCCGTGAAAATGCCTGTGTTCTCGTTTGAAAAGCTCTACGGGCAGGATGTGAGCCTCGGCCCAGAGATGAAATCCACAGGTGAAGTCCTCGGTGTGGCGAAAACATATGACGAAGCCCTTATTAAAGCGTTCTACGGCGCAGGTGTCCACAAAATTGAAAAGGGCAATGTAATAATAACGGTAAAAGATTCCGACAAGGAAGAGATGCTTCCGATTGCAGAAGGCCTTTATGACCTCGGCTGGACCATATACTCAACGGCAGGGACGTCCGAATTTCTTAATGGCCACGACATCCCTACTATACGCCTGCACAAAATAGGCGCAGGCAAGCCTGATATTCTCGACCAGATACTTTCGGGGAAAATAAATCTTGTTATAAACACGCCGTCAAAAAGCGTCGCCCATCACCGCGACGGCTATAAGATACGCCGCAACGCTGTTGAAGCAGGCATACCGTGCCTTACATCGCTTGACACGGCAAACGCATTTTTAAGGTGTGCACGCCATGTTGAAACAACGCAGCTTTCCGTTGTAGACATAACAAAAGTATCGTCGTTTCTCAATTTTATCTGACAGCCATTCACCCATTTATATAAATTAAGCGGAGGGAAAAGAGCTATGGAAAAAAGAGAACAGTTGTATGAAGGAAAAGCCAAAAAGGTCTTTGCTACCGATGATCCAGACCGCTGCATAGTCGATTATAAAGACGATGCCACGGCATTCAACGGCCAGAAAAAGGGTACGATCACCGGCAAGGGCATTGTAAACAACAAGATGTCAAACTATCTTTTTAAGCTGCTTGAAAGCAAGGGTATACCTACTCATTTTGAAAAGCAACTCAGCGACAGGGCGACCCTTGTGAAAAAAGTTCAGATAGTCCCTCTTGAAGTGATTGTAAGGAACAAAGCGGCTGGTAGCCTTGCAAAGCGCCTCGGTATGAAAGAGGGTTCGGAACTGCGCTGCCCTGTGCTTGAGTTTTGCTATAAGAGTGACGAACTTGGCGACCCGATGGTAAATGAAACCCATATCCTTGCCGCAGGATTCGCAACAAAGGAAGAAATTGACGAAATCAGCAAAATGGCAATGAAGATAAATAAAATACTTATAGATTTCTTCCTCTCTGTAAATATTGAGCTGATCGATTTTAAGCTCGAATTCGGCCGCTACCATGGCACGATAATTCTTGCGGATGAGATTTCACCCGATACATGCCGGCTTTGGGATGTGCGTACACATGAAAAGCTTGACAAAGACCGTTTCCGCCGGGACCTTGGCGGCGTCGAGGAAGCATACCAGGAAGTTATGAAAAGGATAGGCCTGTAAATGGAACAGAATCAGGTTGGCGATACGTTTGAAGAAGAGCATCCAGGGGAAGAATGCGGCGTTTTCGGGATTTTTTCGGATGGCACCGTAAATCCCGCCTATGCTGTGTATAATGGCCTGCTTGCACTTCAGCACCGTGGGCAGGAAAGCTGCGGCATTGCCGTAAGCGACCGCGGCGTGATTTCGTACTCCAAAGATATGGGGCTTGTAACGGAAGCGTTCAACCATAAAACTCTCGACAGCCTCGTTGGGCAGATGGCAGTAGGCCATGTGCGCTACTCAACTTCAGGTGCAAGCGTGAGGGAAAATGCGCAGCCGCTTGTCATGCGCTACATTAAAGGCACACTTGCCATTGCGCACAACGGCAACCTTACAAATGCCTTTGAACTTCATCAGGTGCTTGCGCGCCAGGGCTGCATTTTCCAGACAACGACCGATACGGAAGTAATTGCTTATATGATTGCACGTGAGCGTGTGAATGCGCCTTCAATAGAGGAAGCTATCCACCGAGCTATGCCGAAGCTGCACGGTGCTTATTCCATGGTGGTAATGAGCCCACAGAAAGTAATCGCAGCGCGTGATCCGCATGGCTTTAGGCCGCTGTGCATTGGCAGAATCAACAATTCGTACGTGTTTGCTTCCGAGACGTGCGCGCTCGACGCATGCGGTGCCGAATTTATACGCGACGTAAAGCCGGGCGAAATAGTTGTTGCCAGTAGCGGCGGGCTGCACAGCATTTATGACCATGTTGATGTAAAAAAATCGCTATGCATATTTGAGTATATTTATTTTGCAAGGACGGACAGTATAATTGACGGCATAAGCGTTTATGAAGCGCGTAAAAGGGCGGGCCGCCTTCTCGCAAGGCAGAAGCCTGTAGATGCTGATATGGTAATCGGCGTTCCCGAGTCAGGCATTGATGCCGCTATAGGCTACAGCGAAGAGTCAGGCATACCTTACCAGAAAGGGATAGTTAAAAATTCATATATAGGCCGTACGTTTATAAGGCCAAGCCAGCCTGAGAGGGAAAAAAGCGTGCGCCTGAAGCTTAACCCGCTTGCGACCGCCGTGCGCGGCAAGCGCATAGTTATGCTCGATGACTCGATAGTGCGAGGCACAACGAGTGCTCGCATTGTTTCCATGCTAAAAGACTGCGGCGCAAAGGAAGTGCATCTGCGCATAAGCTCACCGCCTTTTTTGTGGCCATGCTATTACGGTACGGATATACCTTCGAAAGATGAACTGATTGCGTATAGACATTCGGTAGAAGAAATAGGTAAGCTCAGCTATGCCGATTCCATAGATTTCCTAAGGCTTGAGAACCTTCCTAAAATGCTTGGAAACCGTTGCACCGGTTTCTGCGACGCATGCTTTTCCGGCAATTATCCGGCAGAGATACCCGACATACACACTTCCAACAATGAACATGATTACTGCACTCCAATCAAACGGCTTTAAGTCATGGAGGTTTCAAATTGAAAGATACTTATGAATCCCCGCTTTCGTCGAGGTATGCCGACGATAAGATGAAATATTTGTTTTCACCAGATAAAAAATTCCGCACATGGCGCCGCCTATGGATTGCTTTGGCTGAGGCCGAAAAGGAGCTTGGCCTTAACATTACGCAGGAACAAATTGACGAGATGAAATCCCATGCAGACGACATAAACTATGATGTCGCTGAAGCGCGCGAAAAAGTGGTGCGGCATGATGTTATGTCACATGTTTATGCTTTTGGCATCCAGTGCCCGAAAGCAGAACCGATAATACACCTCGGAGCCACATCATGCTATGTGGGTGATAATACCGATATTATTATTATGCGTGAAGCGCTGCAGCTTGTCCGTGATAAGCTTGTACGCGTTGTGCGTATCCTTGCAAAATTTGCGGAAAAATACAAAAGCCTCCCAACACTTGCATTTACACATTTTCAGCCTGCACAGCCGACAACAGTTGGCAAGCGTGCTGCTCTCTGGCTCCAGGACATACTCATTGACCTTGAAGATGTGGAATATGTCATGTCGGGCATGAAGCTACTCGGCTCAAAAGGGACAACCGGCACACAGGCAAGCTTCCTTGAACTGTTTGACGGCGACCATGAAAAAGTGCGTAAGCTCGATAAGATTATTGCAGGTAAGATAGGCTTTAAAGAGTGCTTTGCAGTTTCAGGGCAGACGTACACAAGAAAACTCGACAGCCGCGTGCTTGCTGCCCTCAGCGGCATTGCACAGAGCGCCGCAAAGTTTTCCAATGATATACGTCTGCTTCAGCACATGAAAGAAGTTGAGGAGCCGTTCGAAAAAAATCAGATTGGTTCTTCTGCAATGGCATACAAGCGCAATCCAATGCGCAGCGAACGGATAGCTTCGCTTGCACGTTATGTGATTGTAGACAGCCTTAACCCGTGCATTACGGAGGCAACTCAGTGGTTTGAACGTACGCTTGACGACTCCGCCAACAGGCGCATAAGCATTCCAGAAGCATTCCTTGCCGTTGATGGAATCCTTAACCTCTACGCCAACGTGGCAGACGGCCTTGTCGTTTACCCAAGAGTCATAAAAAAGCACCTTGAAAGCGAGCTGCCGTTTATGGCTACGGAAAACATTATGATGGATGCCGTCAAGCGCGGAGGCGACCGCCAGAAGCTGCACGAGCATATACGTCAGCACTCGATGGCTGCCTCACGCGTTGTAAAAGAAGAGGGCGGTAAAAACGATTTGCTTGAGAGAATTGCAAACGACCCGATTTTCGGGGTTTCGCTTGAAGATTTAAACAAGATTGCCAACCCTGAGAAGTATGTGGGCTGTGCTCCGCAGCAGACGGAAGATTTCATCTCTGGAACGGTTAAGCCTGTTTTGGAAAGATACAGCAGTGTCACAGATGAAAAAGCAGAAATCAGCGTATAATTTGGTTTGCCTTTTTTCTATTTTCATGCTATAGTGTAAAGACTATGTCATGCTGCCTTTTGCCGCGGGAGGCAGTTAGGCTACTTTATTTACTAACGCGGAGCAGTAAACAATGGAGTGATGATTTGAAATGGTAACAGCTATTGTAGGGGCAGACTGGGGCGACGAAGGCAAAGGCAAAATAACTGATGTGGAGGCCGAAAAGTCAGACATCGTTGTTCGCTTTCAAGGCGGATATAATGCCGGCCATACGATTGTAAATGAATATGGCAAGTTCGCGCTTCATCAACTGCCTTCAGGCGTTTTTCATAGCAATATAACAAACATTATTGGAAATGGGGTTGCCCTGAATCCTGAAAAATTTGTTTCGGAGCTCGACAGCATAACGTCGCGCGGAGTTCCAAAACCTAAAATATTGATTTCGAACCGCACACAGATACTGATGCCTTATCACGTCCTTCTCGACACATGCGAAGAGGCGAGGCTGGCATCGCATTCTTACGGTTCGACAAAATCAGGCATTGCACCTTTTTACTCAGATAAATTTGCAAAAATCGGTTTCCAGGTCAGTGAGCTTTTCGGCGGAGAATCATATCTGCGCGAAAAAATTGACCATGTAATAGCAATTAAGAATGTCCTTTTAGAGCATCTGTACCATCAGCCGAAGCTTAACGCCGACGATGTTTATCATAAACTGATGGAATATAAAAAAATTATTGAGCCTTATGTCACTGATACGTTTAAATTTCTTTCAAAAGCGGTGAAAGACGGAAAAAATATTCTCCTTGAAGGCCAGCTCGGGGCGCTTAAGGATCCTGACTTCGGCATTTACCCAATGGTCACATCTTCAAACACCCTTGCAGCTTATGGCGCCGTAAGCACCGGCATTCCGCCGTATGAAATCAAAAATATAATAGCTGTTGTAAAAGCTTACTCAAGTGCAGTTGGGGCAGGCGAATTTGTAAGTGAAATCTCAGGCAAAGAGGCCGATGAGCTTCGCCGCAGAGGCGGAGACAACGGTGAGTTCGGAGCGACTACTGGGCGCCCGCGTAGAGTCGGCTGGCTTGACCTCGTCGCTTCACGCTATGGCTGCCACGTGCAGGGAGCTACATGTGTTGCACTGACAGTTCTCGACGCGCTTGGCTACCTTGATGAGATTCCAGTGTGTGTTGCCTATGAGCTTGACGGAAAGCAAATAGATTATTTCCCGACAACTGTGGAACTGCAGCGCTGCAAACCTGTATGGAAGGTTATGCCGGGCTGGAAATGCAATATCCGCGGCATTAAAAAATATAAAGACCTTCCCGACAACGCAAAACGTTATGTGGAATTTGCGGAAGAAAAAATTGGAGTGCCAATTAAAATAATATCTAATGGTCCTGCACGCAGCAATATAATTTACCGCTGAATATTTTGAAACGGCGCCGACAGTTTCTGCCGGCGTTTGTTGTTTTTAAGGATTAATGCAGGAAAGAGGGAATAAATAGAATATGCAAAGTAATGAAACTATTCTTGTGATGGATTTTGGGGGGCAGTACAGCCAGCTTATTGCAAGGCGTGTGCGCGACCTCAACGTTTACTGTGAAATTAAATCATACCGTACTCCTGCTGAAAAGATTACTGCATGCGGTGGTTATAAGGGCATTATTTTTTCCGGTGGACCAAACAGTGTGTATGCAGATAGAGCGCCATGCTGTGATAAAAAAGTGCTTGAGCTCGGCATTCCAGTTCTCGGCATTTGTTACGGTGCACAGCTTATGGCAAAACTGCTGGGGGGCGATGTCGCTAAAAGTGATTTGCGCGAATATGGCAAAACACCGGTCAAAACGGAAGTTGGAACTGACCTTTTCTCAGATATGTCTGAAAAGTCTGTTTGCTGGATGAGCCATACCGATTATATTTCCAAAGTACCTAAAGGATTTAATATAACGGCCGTAAGCAAGTCATGCCCTGCCGCCGCGATGGAAGACAGTGCCCGAAAACTGTATGCAACACAGTTCCATCCTGAAGTTGAGCATACGGAGTATGGCCAACAGATACTAAAAAATTTCCTTTTTAAAATCTGCAAATGCTCCGGAACTTGGAGAATGGACTCTTTTATTGCTTCAACGGTTTCATCGCTTAAACAGAAAATAGGCAACAAAAAAGTTATTTGTGCCCTTTCTGGGGGCGTGGATTCATCTGTTGCGGCAGTCCTTGTCCACCGAGCGGTAGGCAAAAACCTGACATGCGTTTTTGTTAACCACGGCCTTTTGCGCAAAGGCGAAGGTGAAGAGGTGGAACGTGTATTCCGCGAGCAGTTTGACATAAACCTCATATGTGTCGACGCCAAGCAACGCTTCCTTTCTAAATTGGCAGGCGTTACGGAACCGGAATGCAAAAGAAAAATTATTGGTGAAGAATTTATCCGCGTTTTTGAAGAAGAAGCAAAAAAAATCGGCCATGTGGATTACTTATGCCAGGGAACAATTTACCCTGATGTAGTTGAAAGCGGAACAGGTGATGCGGCAAAAATCAAAAGCCATCACAATGTTGGCGGGCTGCCAAAAGATATCGGTTTTACTGGCCTTGTTGAGCCGCTGCGATATCTGTTTAAGGATGAAGTCCGTAAGGTAGGCACGCAGCTTGGAATTCCAGACAGCCTTGTGTGGCGTCAGCCTTTCCCAGGCCCTGGCCTTGCCATAAGAATTTTAGGAGAAGTGACGGAAGAAAAGTTGGAAGTTCTCCAGGATGCTGATGCTATTTTTCGTGATGAGATTGCAAAAGCTGGCCTTGATCGTAAGATTAATCAATATTTTGCTGTGCTCACGGGAATTAAAAGCGTTGGAGTTATGGGTGACGGCCGCACGTATGACAACACCGTTGCACTTCGCGGAGTTACAACTTCAGACTTTATGACGGCCGACTGGGCACGGATACCTTATGACGTTCTCGCAAGAATTTCTGATCGCATAATTAATGAAGTTGACCACGTAAACCGCGTTGTTTATGACATCACCAGCAAGCCACCCGCTACGATCGAGTGGGAATGATTTTTTGTATAGTATAGTAAATAATCTTTGCAAAAGCTTTATTATTAGTACATAGTGCACTAATTTTTGGAGTAAAAAAGGTTAGTAGTATTAGAAATAGATGACTATGTTTTACCTGCTTAGGTGAAATCATAGCCATCTGTTTTTTTATTTTAAAGGAGGTCTTCCCTGTGAAAAACGGCATAAAAGAGCCTACTGTAAAACGCCGTAAAAATCTACTAACCAGTAAGGTCGTGGACATTCCTTATCATGATCTTTATTTACTTTACGAGAATGAATGTAGACTTAAAAACTTATCGGAAACAACAATCAGAGGATATTTTTTTGCAGACAAGTATTTCACGCAGTTTGCAGGCGAAAATTTAATGGGCGAACCTGATTGTACCAAACATAGGCGAACTCTGAAACAGCATGTGCCAATTCTTCATCGGTTCGAAAGTTGAAGCGATTGATCAATTCCGCCTTAAAAGTATTGTAATAACGTTCCATTGGAGCATTGTCATAAGGACACCCTGCCGCGCTCATACTCTGCTGATGTCATGTTCTCGACAATAAAGGGTAAACTGAACGGAAGTAAACTGGCTTCCCTGAAGTATATGAGTTATCATATACTGAAGCAATTATAATTTCAAGGAATTAACTAAATTCTTATTATTTATATAGACGCTATTCGTACGACGCAAACGGGAACATCCTGACCGAGAATTCAACTACTACGAGTACGGATAACGCGGCTATGGTTTATGACGCTCTTGGAATAAGTACAGACTTAAGTAAAGAATTATTAGGAAGAAAAACAAAAAATGTTAATTGGTTTGTCGATGAAGAAGGCTATATAAGAGGATTGCCCGGCGAAGGTCTTGAGGTTGCAAAATTTCCTAAAATTGTAGGTGCGTTAGGCAAGACATCAAGTATCATTACTTATGTCGGAGGTGGATTGGATATTGCAAATACATGGACTGAAAATAGCGGTAATACCAATGGTCAGAGAGTAGAGAAAACCGGAATCCAATTAGCGGGAATAGGTGCTTCAATAGCTGGGGGGGCTGCTGGTACTGCATTAATTGTCGGAGCAGCCAATGCTTGGAATCCTGTGGGCTGGATTATATTGGGTGGAGCACTGATTGTAGCGACACCATTACTTGTTAATGCAGTACAGAATTTCGCTTACAGCCAGTTAGAAATAAAATAGACTTGACGTAAAGCAGTTGTTGCCCTAGTATATAATTTAGGTTTTGCTGTCTCTCTCGTCGATGGCGAGGGAGGCAACATCTTTTCAAAGCCTTATTGTGATTGCTGTAATTCCGAGCCATTATTTTCTATAATGCGGAGGTCTTTTATGATTAAAATATACAAAAATAAGCCGTTATATCTTGCTTTGTCTTTTTTAGCATATTTTACAGTATTAATCGTCGGAATATTTGCTTTTTTTAAAGTCATAAAATTTTCAGCAGTATATTGCTATTTATATTTTTTATTTGGTGTCTATTGCATTGAAGGGCTAAGAATATGCATTAAGGAATTAACCTCTCAATTGATCGTGAGCGATGATGGGGTCGAAACAAAGAAAAGCTTAAAGAATATTAAATTGAATTGGAAAGAAATTACTCGCATTGAGTATTGCGGTACCATTTACTTATTTAACGAAAGAATTATATTACATTCTGAACGAAATGCGATTTTTGTATCATTGCATCGTAATAAATATCTTGAAGCTTTTCAGATAATATCATCTACATGCTTATTAAACAACCCCGGCGTTCTCATCGATCAATCGTTACAAAAAAGGTTGGAAAATCTTAAACAGCATATAATCTGATGGGAATCTGACCTCTTGCACTCTCGGCGGCAGCGTGGTATCCTTAGCTTATGATTCTGGAAACCGGCTTATTCAGGTGGGAACAGCAGCGTACACTTACGACGCGAACGACAACCGGATTACTTCTGCTGTTGGCAACAGCAAAACGCAGTACGCCTATGAAAACACTGCGGCAAAACTGAGCCAGCTTCTGGTGCGTACCAACCCGGACGGCAGCCAGACGTTCTATGTGTATGGACTTGGCTTGATCGGGCAGCAGGATTCCACCGGGTACAGCGTTTACCATTTTGATTTCCGCGGGAGCACGGTGGCCCTGACAAATTCGTCGGGAGCCGTCACCGACCGCTTTACCTACGGGGCCTATGGCGAATTACTGACACATATAGGCAGCAGTGATACGCCGTTCCTGTATAATGGCCACGACGGGGTTCTTACCGACGCAAACGGCCTCTACTATATGCGGGCGAGGTACTATTCCCCCGAACTGAAACGGTTCCTCAACGCAGACAGCAAAAAAGGTTCCATCGACAAGAGTAAGTCGCTTAACATCTATTCATATGTTACCGATAATCCAGTCCTACTTGTTGATCCCAATGGACAATTCCCAACCATAGCAATCGGTGCGATAATTGGCCTTGCAATTAGTGCAGGCACCGATCTTGTTAACCAAGGATTCCAAAACAACTGGAACTGGAGCGAGATGAATTGGAAAGAGATCGGCATTAATGCAGTTGCTGGGGCGGTATCAGGAGCTCTTGCAGGAACCGGGGCTGGTTTGCCTTTGGTTGTCGCGGTCAATGCACTTCTCGGCGGTATGTCTTACGCTGGAATCCAATTAGCCGATAACGATGCCGTTAATCCATGGAAACTGGCCTTTAGCACAGCAGCGGGTGGAGTTGCCGGAGGAATTGGTGGCCCTGGCATCCTCCATGGGGAAACCGGCGATATAATTCGTAGATGGACAGAAAGTGGATCGTTTGCTAGATATTTAAATGAATCAGCGGGAAAAACAATAGCAAATGGAGACGAAATTGCAAAAGAAGTCATCCAAGATCTGTTGAAGAAAGCTGGGACACCAAGTATAATTCACACAATTTTCGGAGGCATTATTAGCGCAACTGCAAACGATATATTTGATAAGCATGAAAAGGCCTTGAAATAATTTAATAATCATTGTTCTTCTGTGAAAATCGGTCCTGTAGAGTGGATTATAATGAAGAATCAGAGTTTTCTTTAACCTAAGTATTAGCACCATGCCGAATGGTAGAGTGATATGCAATACCCACTACTCTGTCATTCGGCAGTTTTCAACTTTCATTCAAAAAGAAATGGTTTATGCTTTACAAGAGATTCTATTATGAAGTAACTTGCTTTTAGTCCAGTCAAGGACATGGTGCAGCAATTGGGTACAAGTTAATTCAGTTATGAGAGGAGTCATATTTTGTTGTTTGAATGGGTGTTCAGACTTTCGATACCTTTGCAATTTGTTACACTGTTTGCCGGATTCTTTTTATTGATTTTAGCAATGCTTACTATTGGCCGAGCAATTGGGGTAAGAATGTGGGGATCGGTAAGGCAGTATTTTAAGTACGATCCTAATTCAATGACTTTTAAACAAATTTTATTTAGATCATTTATCATGTCAGCAATTTTAGTTACATCTCTATTTGTATTTATTCTGTTCAGACGGAAGTAGTGATTTGCCAGGGAAATTGGAGGTCCTGGCATCCTCTATGGGGAAACCGGCGAAATGATTGGCAGATGGACACAAAACGGATTACTTGCAAAATACTTAAATAAATCAGCGGGGAAAATAATAGCCAATGGAGATCAAATTGCAAAAGAAGAAATTGCGGATATCTTGGAAAAAGTAGGACTGAAAAGTATCGCCTATACCATTGGTGGCAACGCAACAGGAGCGTTTATTAATGATGTCTTTGCTGGAAATGAAGTTAAAGCGCACGCGGCAACGATAAACAAAAAATGATTGCGTGAGGGGGCCATCTTTTTGTTAGTTGAGTTTTTCTTTCGACTTCCAATACCAATACAAGTTATTGTGATGTTCTCTGGTTGGTTTATTCTTCTGTTTGTATTTTTTGGTATTGGCCGGGTTGTCGGAATAAGAATGTGGGGATCAGAAAGACAGTATTTGAAATACGATCCCAATTCAATGACTCATAGAAAGATATGGTCTAATTCCGCTATCATTGCAACTATTATTGCACTGATTTTTCTTGTCTCCATACTTATAAGAAAGCCTTAAGCATTACAGTGCAAATGCATGTAATCACAAAAGCCAAATGCAGAAGGTAAAGTCGCCCTCTGCATTTGGCTGGTTTTAACCTGTGTACGGGCTTGGCCTGATTGGGCAGCAGGATTCCACCGGATACAATGTTTACCATTTCGACTTCCGTGGGAGCACGGTGGCTCTGACGAATTCGTTGGGAACTGTCACCGACCGCTTCACCTACGGGGCCTATGGGGAATTGCTGACGCATACCGGAAGCAGTGACACGTCGCTCTTGTACAATGGCCGCGACGGGGTTCTTACTGACGCAAACGGCCTGTACTACATGCGGGCGAGATACTATTCCCCCGAGTTGAAACGGTTCCTCAACGCGGATATTAAGAAGGGGTCTATCGATAATATCCAGACGCTGAATCTTTATAACTTTGTCGTTGGAAACCCGATATTGTTTGTTGATCCTCTGGGACAGGTTGCAGGGATTGACGACTTAATTCTATTAGGAGTTGGTGCCGCCACAGGCCTTATTACAACTTTTGCCAGCGATGTGATTGCGAACGTAGCAACGGGTGGTAAAGAAGCTGGAAAGCTACAAGACCCTGACAAGCCGGAAAAGGGCGGCAAAGGGCAATCCGAAAATCACCGCTTTGCAGGTAGAGCTTGCCCGTGTGGACAGTGAAATTGAAAAGCTGGTGGACAGTCTGACCGGAGCGAACAGCGTTCTGCTTGCCTATGTAAACGTGAAGATTGCGGAACTGGACAGCAGGAAGCAGGCTTTTGTCAAAGAGATTGCGGAACTGACCGTCGCGAGATAATCAGCCCGGAACAGGTGAAGCAAATTTCCGGCTATCTGGTCTGGATACATGGGGCAGCGTGAGCTTCGACGATAAACGCCTGGTGCTGGATTTGCTGGTTACTACCGTGGATGCCACCAGAGACAGGCTGAACATTACATGGAAAATCTGACGGACAGAATACCCGTCAGACCGTTACACTGTGTCGTCCCTTGTAAACTGTACTTTGGTATGCGATAAGCTTTTCTCGTCTATTGTTATGGATGAACCCCATTTTGCTTTTTGTGCGGTTGGCGTTACCCGCATCTATTTTAGCAAAATGAGGTCCTTATTTTCCATATCGACGCTATCGATAGACTATCTCACACGCATAGCGTGTGGTTGAGGGGGGTCATCTAAGTTTATGGGAGATTCCAATGCTTGTTATTCGAAAGATTTATAACCTGTAAGAATTTCCTCGATAGCAATGGGCTGCGGCATGTTTTTTATTCTGTCACTAAAGTTGTTTATAAGGATATGCCAGAGCACGGTTTTGAAAAGATAAAATATCTTTATTTAGAATTTTCCCATCTTTTATATCTGTTGCATCTTTTAAAACCTTATTCTCTGATTCCTCTACAATATATGGCAGATAAGGCAGAATTCCGTTTGATATTTCCCAGGATGCGCTGTTCCATAAAAGCGATGGGGTGTGATCGACTGCATAATACTTGATATTCCCGATCTTAAATATCGGATCGGAAAAGCTCGTCGGACGTGCAAAGCTGAATCCCATTCCCGATGAGCAGCTTATATCAATGATCAGGCATGTCTTCTTGAATTTTGCAATATCGTTTTCTCTAATATACATATCCGGGTTATTCGGATTCTGCAGGACGCCGTTCACAATGACATCCTTTTCTGTCAGCTCATCGACGAGAGGCATTTTATCTCCGTTAGAGCTTATAACCTCGATTAGCCCTGCCGCATTTTTAGTCATTTGCTGATATTGAATTCCCGGTATCTTATCAATAGTTAAATAGGACGGCCGCCGGGTGTACACCGTAATATCGGTGAATCCATGTCCTAATAAGCCATACAGAGCCCCTCTGCTGGCAGAGCCCATGCTTATGACAGCCACCTTTCGCTTCGGCCCATAGCCTCCGTCTATTCCAATTAGCTGAAGAGCGTGCTGAACGCCGCAGTACCCGGCCATTTCGTTGTTTCTATAAAATATATGGGTTAGGTCACGTTCTCCATGATGATACATATTTTCCCATGCTATCAGGGTCAACTTCTTGTCGATCGCATACTGAGTTATGATACTCTGTTGGACACTATGAAGCCAACCCCATACAAGGGCACCCTCCTGCATCTCTTCAAAATCTTCCGCAACAGGTTTTGTAATTAGAATTGCCTTACAAGCATGGAAAAGCTCTTTGCGTTCTATTGAACGATTTCCGGTCAGCAGAGATATTTTCTCATCGTCCATGCCAAACGGGACTCCATATCCCTTTTCAAAGAATAAATGCTTCCTTGTTTCCGGCGGTATCCAGCTAATTTGATCCGGGTGGATGGGAACCCTCTTTTCATGTTCTTTTTTTGATGTTCCAATTATTGCAATGTCCATGTACGTGTCCTCACAATCATGCTATTTTAATCTATTATTCCCCAAAACAAAGGATTACTGCCAGCCGAGCCATCTATTTCGTGAGCAACGATTCTTCCTTTATCGCGGTATTTTACTGCCAATCCTCATATACGACTTTGAATCTCAGGAAAACATCAGAAAAGAAGCCCACAAAGATTGTTGGCTTCTTTTATGATGTTTTGAACTAATTCCATTAAGGAAGGAATCAGCCGCGGCAAATGGATGCAGTCTGTAAAAATTATTTGGCATGGGGGTTCATTGCCAGATAAGCAATCCAGAAAGATACGACACTTTCGGCACCTTGGTTCAGGTTCAATCCGACAGTCTCTATTCCATCGTACCAGCCGCCTGTTTCATGATCAAGCAGACACAGCTTTCCCGAATTGTTGCCACAATACCAGAAAAAGCACATCTTAGCCATGCCGAAGCCATGCCGAGATATTTCTTGTCCTGAGAGACCGCATAGGCCTCAAGAAATGCAATGTCATTTCACAGGCCTCTACGGGCTGTTCGTCAAATCCGGCTGGCTCTTTTCCTTTTTGAAGCCACCCGTTACAGCCAATCGGTTTAAAATAATCCTTTGTTAAGGTCATGCGTTTCAGAAAATTCAGACTTTGAAATCCAATTTCTCGAAATCGTTTTTCTTTTGTAATTTGATAAGCCGTGAGCATTGCCCACGGCAGCGTTGCATTACTGTAGGTTATGCTGTCTTCAAATCAGTGCCAGTCGCCATCGTTATGGAGATCATACTGTTCGGCAAGAGAAGAAGTTAGTCCTGAAATATAATCCGTATTTTCTCCGTCGCTCAGACAACCCAGCCCAATCACTATGTAGGCTTTTGCCCTGGGGGAAACCCCCTGGGGGAAATAAGTTTCAAGCAATGGGGCAGTGCCCGCTGAATCATTTCCCCAATGGTCCTTTTCACGTTTTGCGGAGTGACAGAGCTACCAAGAGTGTAGCACAGGACCCACAGACAGCGCCCGAAACAGTCTTCCGAACCTTCTTCTTCCAGAAATTCACGGTTGTAACCCATGAAATTCCGGAAGGTTCCGTTCGCGTTTTGAGCATGGCACAGGAAGGCAACATATTTGTAGATTAATTTCTTAAACTTCTTCCTGCGGTATCGGTCATACAGACCAACGGCCATAATCAACGCTCTGGCACTATCATCGGATGTATACCCCTCTGAGAGATTGGGGACTCCATAGATGGAGTGCTGGAGCATTCCGGTGTCGTCAGTCATATGAAAAATATAATCGGTCTTTGTCTTTATTGTAGTCAGACAATCGCTTCCATTTTTGAAATTTTATCGGTTAATGGCTTCAGTCTTGTTCCCATTCCTCCTGCTAAAAATAATGCTTTCATGATTCCCTTTCTCTAAGCAGGTTACTGTCCGGCAGAAATTTGCTTCTATCCGGGCATGTTCAATCCTGAAATCTATCATATATGCATGCAAGATTCCCCATGCATTTTATAAAAAAGCCGAGCCTGTTTACCTTACGGCAAAACAGGCTCGGACGTAATATAATATTTAATTATATCTTCCTATTTCACTTCCGGACAAGATTTGATATACTGATATACTGAAGCAAATCACTTAAATTTGCTGTAGCAAGAGCGATGCAGGTATCCGCCGCGCCGTAATACATCCTGACCTTCTCCGCGGAAGGGTTCAGCAGCCATCCGCATGGGAATACTGCGCCGCCCACATCGCCCTTTTTTTCGTAAATCGTTTGCGGCCAGAATATCCATTCATCGCTTCTGTGCAAAATTTTAAATGGGTCTTCCAGATCAAGGAGAACCAAACCCAAACGGTAAATGGCTCCTGCCGCAGTCTGCCTCATACCATAATACAGAATCAGCCAGCCGTCCGGAGTTTCAAGCGGCTGTGCACTTAAACCAACCTTGTTCGCATCCCACCAGGCACCTGCGCGCGCAGGAATCAGTACCCTATGGCCTTCCCAATGTTGCAGGTCTTTCGAACTCGACGCCCAGATATGCATCCACGGTTCTCCGCTCACAGTAACCGGTCTGTGAATCAGAATCCATTTGCCGTTTATCTTTCTTAGAAACAAAGCGGCATCTTTATCCTCCGGAGGCAAAAGAGAACCCATTCTCTCGAATTCGGTAAAGTCTTTTGTCAGTGCGAGGGAAACCATAGGCCCTGATTTTGGAAATGCGGTATATGTGATTGCCCATTTGTCCAATTCCTCAACCCGCGCAAGCAGTAAAGTCTTGTTCTGGAAAGAGGTAGCCGCCGGATTGAATACCGTATTCGCCGGATATGGCCAATCCTTTGCTGACAAGACGGGATTAGACGCGTAACGGACAAATAAGTCCTGATATGTATTGTCGTAGCTTTTCAGCCTTGTTACAAAATGTTGCAATAAAACGCTATTCTTTCTAAAAATCAATGTGGTATGATGAAAAATAAAGCAATACTCGATTCCAAATGACGTCATCTTTCCGATATGACAGCACTCATCTTATTTCAAGTTCTTATAAACTCATTGTAACACATGGTTTACATAATACAAGTAAATTCCAATATTTATTTTTTTTGTAAGACTTTTCTTGGAAAATTTAGACTGACTGTTAGTGCAATAAACTAACCTGCAATTTAGAAAGTAAATATAAGAAGACAAAGCTGCGGTTTCATAGCCGTAACATGGCATGAGAGCAAAAAAACATAAGAAAACCTGTTTTAAAGACTTCCTTATGCATGGTAGAGAAACGCGGAATTAGGCTGCTGTGTGGTATGTGAAAGTACATACCATCGGTTTCCGACCCACGCAACCAAAGAAAATCCAAAAGCCATGTGGCTCCTGGATTTTTTCATGTCTTGATGACTGTAACTAAAATGCTGTTTGACGGTAAATTTGACGGTCAAAAAGTAGGGAAAACAGGAGCTCTCTTGCTTTGACGGTAAATTGATGGTAAAATTTCGATCTGATCTGTTTCTATCCTAAAGCTCTTAAATACCGCAGAGTGATAGAGAAATTATATAACGAGTTACTTCATTTATATAATCCAGCCATTAACGACATTGCTTCCCGTTTTTGCTCATCCAAAGAGTGGACGTATCGGTTGAGCGTTGTGTTTACATCTGCGTGCCCTAACAATTCACTTAGAGTCGCTTGCCACCGGTCTTTCTATCTTTCTGATGTTCGGCGGCAGTTTTACGAGTCAGATTGCCGATAACTTCGGCTGGGGCAAGCTAATCTTCTTTGCGGATACGGGGTTCAGTTCGTTTTTGAGCAGAGGCGCACCGTTTTACGGCATGGCGCTGATCATCTGCGGCGTATATTGTGTTGCGTTTCTTGCAGCTGCATATATTGCCTTTTCCCGCCGGGACATTGCTGGATGAGCAAGACATTTCTGACAATATTGATGTCGAAATTGGAGAGAATAAAAGAAAATTTTAGACGTTGGATGTAGTTTATATTCCCATTGTTAATTGGCACTAAGCGGCAACATTTTGGCAACCGGAAATAAGTAAGCCCTTCCAATATGAATATCTTATGGAATCAGAATATGTAAAGTTATATTTGCTAAACAAAATTGTTTAAGATTCACCCAAAGTGAGCGAGTGGGAATAACCTACAAAGCCCCCAGGAACCGCATCTTTACGCAGTTTCTGGGGACTTTTTTTACCCTCGTGATACATTTATGATACACAAAACGCAGCAGAAGGCCGTATCGGAATTGCTCCGGTACGGCCTTCGCCATAATTAGACAATTAAGTGAATTAATAGTTAGTATAATAATCGCCAAAATTATTATCGAAATAAGCTACGTTATTTACCATATAAGTCACAGTGAACTTTACATTCGAACCGTGAGGAATACTGCTTGGTATTTTCCATTGTTCGATATTTTCTGACAAAGATTTTTCATAGTTGGCATCTACACTGTTGGAAGTGGCCCAGTTATCCGTTGTATAATTTATAAACACCATTTTTTCATACGCAAGATTTTTAAGTAGAATAACTGCGGGGGCGTTTTCACTAATCTTTACTGTTTTAAGTACGCATTTTCCAAGAATAATTGGAGCAGTCGGTGAAACGGTATAGTTATTCCATTCATTATTATCCCAGTAAGTTTGTCCGTTGACTTCGTATTTTATGGCAAATGTTAGTGATGAAGAAGGTATGGCCATGCTGAATTTCCAGACATCATACTGTGGGTCCTCAGGATCTGCTTTAATATATTCTGCTGAAATATCCTGCCATGATTTTCCGTCTGTGGTATAATGTACGGTCACATTCTTTTCATAGGCGAGATTTTTAACATCTATATATCCAACATATCCATCATATCCATAATTTGAAGCTTCGCCCAAGTCGTATTTCTGGACGTAATCAAGCTGGACATTTGGATCCGCAGAACTTGCGTGCGCTTTTGTAGATGGCATAAAAGACATTGCTGCTGTGATTATGCAAAATGATAAGACCAAGCAAATATTACGTGATAGGCGTTTGCTTCTTAACATGAAAAACAACCTCCTTAATTTTAATTACTTAAAATGTTGGTACCAATTTTTAAGCTATCTTTATTATAATAGAGCTAAATTTCCCGTCAAGATTAATAATAGACAAACTTATTTAGTAGAAATAAAGTATTTTGCACATAAAATTACATTATTAGAATAAAAAAGATAAAATGTAAACAATTTATATATAATACCATAAATTGCATGCAACTTTTACTGCTATGTTTAATTTACTCTTGAAAGTTTTTTGATAAATGAAAAATAATAATGCGTGAACTGCCAGGCAGTGCACTTAAATTATTGTCTTATCCAAAATATATGCAGCTTTAAATACCTATTTCAAATTCCTTATTGACATTCAATATACATAATAGTAGTATGATAATAACAAATTAATAATAAGTGTAGAAAGGAAAATAAATGTGTCAAACAAAGAGCTCAGAAATGATGAAGGGCTCACAGAAAAAGAATTTTTGAGCCGTTACCGTGCGGATTTATATAAAAGGCCTTCTGTTTCAGTCGATATTCTCTTGTTCACAGTTGTAAACGGCCCGAAGCTTAATTTTCGGAAACTACCACAAAAAGAATTAAAAGTTCTGATGATAAAACGCAGAAACCACCCATTTATTGGCGAGTGGGCGCTGCCCGGCGGATTTATGTCTGTTAATGAAAGCCTCGACGACGCCGCTTACAGGGAGCTTAAAGAAGAAGTAAATGTCAGCGACGTCTATGTTGAACAGCTCTACACATGGGGAAGCGTCGACCGTGACCCGCGCACACGCGTTATCAGCTGCTCTTATATGTCACTTGTAGACAGTTCACGGCTGCAGATACGTGCAGGGGCAGGTGCGTGGGAAGCCAAATGGTTTAAAGTAAACTGCGATGTGGAAGAGGAGAAAAAAACGCTCATCAAGGATGGATATGTATTTCAGAATCGCGTAAAGCTGACGCTTTCAAGCGATGATGTGATGCTTTCTGCAATTATTCGCAACCAAAAGCGCATGCAGGGTAGGCAGAAAACATCAAAGCACTTTATTGTAAAAAATAATGGCATTGCGTTTGATCATGCGCTTGTTATTCAGTATGGCATTGAGCGCCTGCGCAATAAAATTGAATACACAGATATTGTATTTAACCTTATGCCAAAGTATTTTACCCTTACGGAACTTCAGCAGGTTTATGAAGTAATTTTAGGAAAAGAACTTCTAAAAGCGAATTTCAGAAGAAAAATATCAGATATGGTAATCGAAACAGACCATGTGAAAAAAGATGAGGGGCACCGTCCTTCAAGGCTTTATACATTTAACTCATGCTGGCGTGCAAATGATTTTGACGTTTAAATTAGAATTTAATATTTAAGAGGCGTAAAAATGGATAATCTTCAACTTGCAGAACAGATTGAAAGGCTTAAGAAAAAGCAGGATGCGTTGATTTTAGCACATAATTATCAGCCGCCTGAAATACAGGAGGTTGCCGATTTTGTAGGTGATTCTTTCGCACTTAGCCGCCGTGCACAAAGCTGCAGCCAAAGTGTAGTAGTTTTCTGTGGTGTGCGCTTTATGGCAGAAAGCGCGAAAATACTCTCGCCGCAGAAAACTGTCCTGTTACCTGCTGTTGATGCAGGTTGCCCGCTTGCTGATTCAATAACTGCGCAAGAGCTGAAAGCTGCGAAGGCAATGCACCCGCATGCTGCGGTAGTCTGTTATATAAATACAAGTGCTGCTGTCAAGGCCGAAAGCGATATCTGCTGCACTTCATCAAACGCTGAAAGAGTCGTAAGGTCATTGAGCAACGATGAAATTCTTTTTATACCTGACTGCCACCTTGCATCATATGTACAGGAAAAAGTACCAGAGAAAAAAATCATCCCATGGCGCGGTCACTGCATTGTCCATTCGAGAATCACCGTAAACGATGTGCAGAATATGAGGGAAAAGCATAAAAATGCGCTACTGCTTGTCCATCCTGAAGTACCGGATGAAGTTCGCCGGATATCGGACTTTGTAGGAAGCACTGGCCAGATTATCGAGTTCGTCGGTAAATCGCCATGCAGGGAGTTCATTATCGGTACGGAAACAGGTGTCCTTGAAGCGCTCCACTCGGCAAGGCCAGACGCGAATTTTTATATGCTTTCAGAAAATCTTCTCTGTGTGAACATGAAAAAGGTCACGCTGCAGAAAGTTTATGATACACTTTACAAAAAAGAAAATGAAATAATTGTGCCTGAAAAAATCCGCAAAATGGCATACAAAAGCCTTTACAGAATGCTAAAGGCATGAAAGGGGAAATTCATTTGACAAGATACCTTTCTGACTTCGATATGCAGTCTATGGAGTGCATGAAATTCGATACAGTAATTATTGGTGGAGGGCTTGCAGGACTTTTTTGCGCCCTTAAGTTGCCGAAAAATATGAAAGTTGCAGTTCTGTGCAAGGGAAAAGCAGAAGACTGCGATTCATATCTTGCTCAGGGCGGCATTGCCGCAAGCATTGGCGATGATGACCGGACGCTTCATATGCGTGATACAGTAACTGCCGGCTGCGGTGTCAATAACCGCGAGGCGGTAGAAATACTTGTGAACAGCTCAGAAGAAGCAATAACAGATCTTCTGCGTTTAGATGTACCTTTCGACCGAAATGCTGACGGGACGTTTAAGCGTTCGCTTGAAGGCAACCATTCGATCAAACGTATTCTGCATGTAGACGGTGATGCAACCGGAAAGGGCATAATGACATCGCTGTTTGCAGACTGTGCCAAGCGCGGCAATATTCGGCTTTTAGAAGATACGTTCGCCATAGATTTAGCAACAGATGATGGAAAATGCATAGGCGTTATATCACAAAGGAAAAGCGGCAAACTTTTCTTGTCTGCTGCAAACTGCGTTATGGCAATGGGAGGAATAGGCCAGCTTTTTCCGGCTACAACAAATTCAACCGTGCTTACAGGCGACGGTGTAGCCATGGCAGCCAGGGCCGGAGCAAAGCTTTCTTCTCTTGAGTATATTCAGTTTCACCCTACGGCGCTTTATATGCCGGAAAAAGAAGAACGCGCTTTTCTCATCTCAGAAGCAGTGCGAGGTGAGGGTGCAGTGCTGCGCAATAAAAACGGTGAGCGCTTTATGCCATATTACGACAGTCGGCTGGAGCTTGCACCGCGCGACATAGTCGCACGCGCTATTTACGACCAGATGCTGAAAACCGGCAGTCCCTGCGTATACCTCGATATAACAGCAAAGAGCAGGGACTTTTTGAAAAAGCGTTTTCCGACAATTTTCGGCGAATGCCTTAAACATGGCATTGACATTTCTAAAGATCTGATTCCGGTAGCTCCATGCGAGCATTATTTTATGGGCGGTATAACAACAGACAATAATGGACGCACAAATGTAGAGAATCTGTATGCGGCCGGCGAGTGCGCATCAACTGGGGTGCACGGTGCTAACAGGCTTGCGAGCAATTCGCTTTTGGAAGCTGTTGTGTTTGGCGGAAGGGTAGCAAACGACATTTCAGGGCGGACTGTATCACATGCGCCGCAGAAAATGCTGCGGTTCAGCCAGGCGAGAAAAGGCAAATTAAAAAATGTGGATTGGCAGCGTGAGCATCTTCGCCAGATAATGATGGACAATGCCGGTATTATACGCAGTGAGAAAAAGCTATGCTTTGCGCTGCAGGAGATTGAGAATGTGCAGAAAAGGGAAATAGACGATGCCCTGCTATGCACTGAAAAAGATTTTGAAACGGCCAATATGTATGAGACTGCACGCCTTATCGTGCAGGCAGCTGCAAACGACAGGCACAGCATTGGCAGCCACTATATAACAGATTAAAAGAGAGGTGCTCTTTAAAATGATTAATGTACTTGCGTTAGATGATTTTTTAAAGATGGCGTTGAACGAGGATATAGGTTGGGGAGACGTTACTACTGACAGCCTTATTGATGTTTCTCAGAAATCAAAAGGAGGCTTATATGCAAAAGAGACGGGAATTATTGCCGGCATAAAAGTAGCAGGCCGTGTTTTCAGCCTGCTGGATAAGAATGTAGTTTTCACAGCCTGCAAATCTGATGGCAATGCAGTGAAAGCAGGGGATAAGATTGCTGAAGTTGAAGGGAATACGAGGGCAATACTTAAAGGCGAGCGTGTGGCACTCAATATTCTTCAACGCATGAGCGGTATTGCGACAAAAACGCACCATTTGTGTGAGCTTGTGAAAGGCTATCCTGCCAAAGTCGCCGATACGCGCAAAACGCTGCCTGGATTCCGCATGCTTGACAAATATTCAGTTGCTATAGGTGGAGGCATAAATCACAGGATGTGCCTTTCTGACCTTGTGCTTATAAAAGACAATCACATTGCCGCTGTTGGCTCTGTTTCGAAGGCTGTAGAGCTTGCGCGGGGAAAGGCACCATTTTCAGTTAAAATAGAAGTAGAAGTCGAAAACATGAAAGAGCTTGAAGAAGCTGTTGGTGCCAAGGCTGATATAATAATGCTCGACAATATGTGCTGCAGCGCTATGAAACAGGCAGTGCAGTTTGTAAATCATCGTGCTATGTTAGAAGCTTCGGGAAATATCGATGAAAAAAACATTGCTGAAGTTGCAGCAACGGGCGTAGATATTATCTCATGCGGATCATTGACACACTCAGTCAAGGCGCTTGACATAAGCCTAAAATTCAATAAGTAAATTCTTGTATATTCCAGGAATGCAGGTTTCGGTCCATTTAGCTTAAATGGCGTGGCCTGCTTTATTTTTCTTCTGTAAGGCGTGCCAGTTTTTTCTTCCGAAAGTAAAAGACAGGCAGGCCTATTAAGGTTAGGCCTATTCCGATAAGTGACTTTACAGGGTTACTGACTATGGTGTTTATCACTATGTATATTCCGCCTGCTGCACCGATTATAGGTGTGACAGGGTAGAGTGGCACACGGTAGGCGCCTTTAGGAATTGCTGCCCTCTTTTTTCTTAGAATAAAGACTCCAAGCACACCCATTGTAAAGAAAATCCACAGCACAAATACAAGCAGGTCAGTCAATGTGTTGAATGTTCCAGAAAAAATATAAACAGCGGCGAGAATACTTTCAAAAATCAGCGCGTTGGTAGGCGTTTTCAGTTTCGGGTGTATTTTTCCGAGGACGCCAGAAAAGGGAAGCTCACCCTTTTGCCCCATAGCCTGTGGCACTCTTGCGGCAGTCATCAGGTAACCATTTAAGGCACCGAAAGTCGAAACCATGATGCCGGCTGTGATAAATGCGCCGCCCTGGCTGCCAAAGAGTGCTTTTGCTGCATCTGCACCTGGCACTGGGGAATTCATTACGACATTTAGGGGAAGTACATTGAAAATTGCGATATTAAAAGCAACATATACAAGAATGACGAAAAGCACGCCAAAAGAAATGACTTTCGGCAATGTCTTCGATGGATTTTTAACTTCGCCGGCCATGTTAGTTACACTTATCCACCCGTCGTAAGCCCAGAGAGTGCCTAAAACCGCCATACCGAAACCGGCTCCAGAAGCGGCTTCGGCTTTAATGCCGCTGTAGCCCGGTGCAGTGTGTGAAAAAAGCCCGAAAGCGATAATGGCGGCAATAGGTACAAGCTTGCCTATAGTTGCAGCTGTCTGTATTACACCGCCGCATTTAGTCGAAAGTATATTCATTATAAGTATAAATATAAGTACGCAGACGGCGAGCAGCTTTTGCTGCAGCAGCCCATCCATGGGGAGAAAAAAGGCAGAGTATGTGGCAAATGCGATGGCCTGTGCAGCAACTGATGCGGGGTACGATATCACTGTTTGCACCCACCCGAGAAGAAAGCCTGCCGGTTTTCCATAAAGCTCTTCAAGGTAAAGGTAAAGTCCTCCGCTTTTTGGAATTGCGGATGCTATTTCGGCGACCGAAAGGGCTGACGCAAGCGTAATGATTCCGCCTGCTGCCCATGCAAGGACACTCATCAGAGGCGTGCCGGCGTCCTTAAGCACAATTCCCGGCTTTAAAAAAATTCCTGAGCCGATTATCATGCCAACTACAAGTGCCATAGCTTCGAGAGAATTCAATTTTTTCATACGGCAGTTTCCCTTCAGACAGTATGGATTTATGCTGGCCTGCTGATCTTTTCCATAACGCAGTCCTTTATTGCAAGCGCGATTTCTTCTTTTGTGGCAAGCTTTTTCATGAAACCTCGGCTGCCAAGCAAAACTGCTTCGTGGCGCTTTTCATTCATGTTTTTCAAGTCGTTTGCTAAAACGAAGTCGCACTTATTTTTTTCCATAAGGTTTTCCGCTGCGCCGAGAAGCACATTTTCTTTTACACCGGAAAGGAGCTTAAAGCCGACGAGGACTGTTTCAGGCTGTAATGACTTAAAAAGCTTAATGATTTTAGGTGTGCTTTCAAGGCATAGAAACATATGGCTGATGCTTGATGGAAGCTTTCCGGCTTTTTGCCCACTGCCGTATGCGAGAAGAAAAGAATAGATTTCTTCTGCAAGTTTGTTTGGCTCTACGTTGTTGTTCAGTAGGCATGATGCGAGGCGTTCAGCAAGGCCTTTTGCGGGAATGCTGTATTTAACAGTGTAATCGCTTACAGCCATTGAATGGATAACTGCTTCGTACTTTTTGCAGTGCATTTCTTCCTCTATAGCCGCTTTGAGGCTCTGCACATTGCTTATAGTGAGGATGCGGGCACGTGTGTTATGCGGCCTTGCTGCTTCCTGCGAGCAGATATAGGTTACAGAAACATCGCTGTTTTCCAGGAAGCGGTCAGCAATAAGGCTGCCAAGACGGCCTGTTGCCATGTTTGTTATTCTGCGGACGTCGTCGATTTTTTCCGAAGTTCCTCCTGCAGTTATAAGTATGTTCAAGTTGTTTTTCCTCTTTTCAGAATAAGCTGGAATGTAAATTGTGCGGCATTGAAAGCCGATTTGCCAATATAATGCGATAAAGCAGTTTACTATTAAGAATAAGACCTCAACTACGGAAATGTCAATACTTTTCTTTAGCTGACAGTTTATGCCGGAATTTTTTCACTAAAAACATGAACTGTGTGCTGAAATGCCATAATGCAAAAAAATATCCTGCCCTTTAATGCAGGCGGGATAAAAATCAACAATATTAAAAACGCTGAAGCATTTCTGAATTTTATTCTGATCTTATTGCAGCAAATGTTTGCGGTGCCATAAGAACGGAACCTTTTTTAAAAACAGGTTCAGGCCCTTCTGAGAGCACTACCTTGCCGCTTACAGGCACGGGCGCTTCTGCGGTAAAGCGGGAAGGATTGAAGGCAAGAATGAAATTACCGCGCCGGAAAAGAAATGGAAATTTATTGTGTTCTGCATAAATTGTTTCAAAGGGGCCGTCGGCGTGAAGCGCAGGGTTTTCATGCCGAAGCCTTATCACGGCACGTACTGTATTTAAGAGGGAATTTTTCTGTACGGTTTGCCCTTTGACATCTGGCGCATCGACGCTGCTGTCCATTGGTAGGTACAACTTTTCGGCTGGAGCTGGAGAAAAACCAAAATTTTTCTTAGCTTTGTCCCACTGCATTGGCGTTCTGGAGCCTGTGCGGTCATAGCTTCCTTCCCGTGTGGGTGCCTTGTCAAGAAATTTCATCCCGATTTCGTCGCCATAGTATAAAAATGGCACACCAGGCATGGTGAATATAAAACTGTAGGCGAGTTTCAGTTCCTTTTCGCTGAAATGCTGGCTCATCCGTGGTATGTCGTGGTTACCTGTTATGAAACTGATATATCCATACTTCTTTGTACTTTCATAGCTTGGAATGTAATCGCCGGTAAATTTCATAATGTCGCCATTGCCTTCGGAGCTGAAGCAGCTGAGCTGCCGGCCTGTGCGCCTGTCGATATTACGGAACAGGGAATGGTAGCCGTTGCCCTCATGGTTTAGGTAGAAATCACAGTGAAACCCATACTTAAGCGAAAGCTCAGGGTTTGACCATTCGGAAACGATGGCGGCATTAGGGTACTCATGGTCGAGCAGTGACCGAATCTCTTTCCATACGGCACCGGTGCCGTATTTTTTTCCGTCATCATTTTTTACGAGGGAATCAGCCATATCGACGCGGAACCCGTCACAGCCTTTTTCAAGCCAGAAGCGCATAACGTCCTCCATGGCCTTTCGTGTGGCAATGCAGTCAGGGTGGCTGCAAGGCAGCTGCCAGTCGGCTTCAGGCTTTAGAAAACCATAATTCAGTGCTGGCTGAGTGCTGAAAAAGTTTACAAGGTAATTCCCGTTCCGCTCAGCCCTGCCGCTTATGAGCCGGCATTTTTCAGGATAGTCCCATACGCTTTTAGTCCAGATGTACCTGTTGGTGTATTCGCTTTTTTCAGCGCGGCAGCTCTGCTTAAACCATGGGTGCTGTTCGGAAGTATGGCCGGGAACAAGGTCAAGCAGGACTTTTATCCCCATTTTATGGGCCTGTGCAAAAAGACGGTATAAATCTTCGTTAGTGCCATAGCGCGGGGCCACTTTTTTGTAATCGCGGACATCATAACCGGCATCATAGAACGGTGAGTCAAAACAAGGATTTATCCATATGGCATTGCATCCAAGCCATTTAATATAATCGAGCTTTTCTATAATGCCGTTGATATCTCCGATCCCATCTCCATTTGTGTCGTAGAAAGACTGCGGATAGATTTCGTAAAAAACAGAATCTTTCAGCCAGTCTGGCATTTGCTACATCCTCTTCCTTTTTTATTTCTTTAATAATAGCTTTCACATATATGTTAGTCAATAGTTTTCGATAAAAAACATACTTCACTGCAAAACAAAACATGCCTGAAATTACTTGATATAATCCGTTTTAGCAGAAAAGTTTTATATGTAATCAGCCTGAATTACCGTTTACTGTATCCATACTTTTCGAAAAAACAATAAAAACTGCGGCAGGAAAGCTTGAGCAAATCCTGCCGCGGCAATGTTTTTATTAAATGGAAAGCCATGAATACACTTAAAGGCTGTTTTTGTCAGGCTGTAATGCCATATCAGGCTTTTCACCATTATTGCCAAAGCCATAAAACGAAAAACAATTCTTACCGATCTTTTTGGAGTTGTAAAGTGCTGCATCAGACATCTTGTAAAGCTCGAAAAATGATGTGCTGTCATATGGATAAAAAGAAACACCTATGCTTCCGCTTATCCTGAAAGAATTGTCTTTAAGGTGTATTTCATTGAAATACTGCTTAATTGAATCAAGCTTTTTAATGAGAACATCAAGGCTGCTTATGTTTTTCATAAGGGTGAGAAATTCGTCGCCGCCCACACGGCCGACAATATCGCTTGTGCGGAAAAGGCTCTTCAGCTTATGCGCGACCTGCACAAGCGCAGAATCGCCCTCTGTGTGGCCCATGGTGTCATTAATGCGTTTAAAATTATCTATATCGACCATAATCAGGGCATGATGGCCGCTGCACCCGTCACCTGAAATAAAGGACTCAATCATATCCTGAGTAACTTTTTTGTTGTAAAGGCCTGTTAGCCCATCTTTCTGGGACTGATTGAAAATCTCTATTTCATGCTTTTTGCGCGCATTGATATTTTTAATATACCCTATGATTTTCAGGCTGTCAGTTTCACTGGAATTCAGAAATACAACTGTAGCAAAATACCACACAAAACCGCCACTGTTGTTAAGAAGGCGGTATTCCATTGTAACTTCTTTCGTGTTTTTGTGGAGAAAGGTATCGGCAAGGTTGCTGCGTGAAAAAGTACCGCAGAATTTTTTCGCGTCCTTTGTGCACACAACTTTTTCTGAAAGGAGGCGTATCATTTCGTCATACATTTCAGTCTGCAAAAAAGGAAATGCGCGGTGATAAGAGTCATAACCGTAAAGAACCTTATTGTGTGTAAGGTCAGCTTCAAACAGGCGCTCGCATGTAAGCTCAAGGGCAGAGCGGTAAATTTTTTCGTTTTCATACAGTTTGTTTTGGAGAATTCTGTTTTCAGAAAGTTCTTTCATCTGGCTTTCTACACAATTCATCAACTCATTAAATGCAAAGCTCAGACGGTTGAGTACACCGCCTGTATCATATGAAAAAAAACGTGCATGATAATCACCTTTAATTGCCCTGTAAATCACATTTATAAGGCCCTGTACCGGCCTGTAAAGCAAAAAATGGGATATTAAAAATATGCACAAAGCCTGCACACATATAAATATGACTATATCTAAACCGGTGACAGTAAGCTTAAACCCCTCAGTCATTATTGCAAGGACGATTACAGGCAATAAAATCAGCAGAATATACAAACACCATAACCGCTTTTTCACAACAAAAACCTCCATTTTATATGGCACGTAAGTCAATGCCATATAAAGCAACGCGGAAAAACTGGCTGCTGGCAGTTTGTTTTACTTTAATTTTTTATTATATTTGATGGCGAATAGAATTAATACCTAGAATATTTTATTTACAAAGTACAAATACAGTATACTGCTTAAAATGCGATCATGCAAGTAAAAAGAATTTGAAAAAGAAATTTTTTAAAGCAAAAAGCGTCTGCCATGCTGCAACATGGCAAACGCTTTTTGCGATGGATTTTAATGGCTGTCAGCGAGCCCTTTATTTAGATTTTCTCTTGCGATGGCAAGCATTAATTTTATGCGGTTTTCCTGATTGACACGCGTTGCGCTCGGGTCGTAGTCTATTGGCACTATATTAGACTTTTCATTGAGCGTTTTTATGCGGTGTATCATGCCTTTGCCGCTTATGTGGTTAGGCAGGCAGCCGAACGGCTGGGCACAGACGATATTCTCATATCCCGATTCCGTCAGCTCAAGCATTTCGGATGTCAAAAGCCATCCTTCACCCATTTTGTCGCCATAGCCTACGACGCCTTTTACAAGTTCTTTTATGTGGGCATAAGGCGGTGGCGCCTCATAGCGCGGTTCGCTTTTAATTGCGGCAATGAGCGTATTCTGTATTTGAAGGAGATACTGCATAAGAAGATTTACAAAGAAATATTTGACTGGATTGCCGCCGTAAAGCTTGATGTCATCAAGGCGGTTGTCAACTTTAAAAAGGCCAAAGTCCATAAAGCCGGGAACATTCACTTCACAGTCTTGCTCACGCAGAAAGTTTTCGAGGTTGTTGTTCCCAAGGGCAGAATATTTTACATAGATTTCACCCACAATGCCAACTTTTACTTTTGGTACTTTTTTAATTGGAATTGCAGCGAATTCTTTCACTATGCGGAAAAGATTATCTTTCTGTTGCTTCCTTGAAAGCGCTTTGCCGTGGTTGAACTGATCGTTTAAATAGTCATTCCATTTTTTTACGAGCGCATTGCTTTCACCTTTATGTATCTCGTAAGCTTCGGTCTGATTGCGCAGAAGCATAAGCGCATCACCGTAGACCATGGCGGCGATAAATTTGCGTATCATCGGCAGAGTGACGTGGAACCCTGGATTGCTTTCCAAAAAAGAAAGGTTGAGTGAAATAACAGGCACTTGCTTAAGCCCTGCTTTTTCAAGCGCTTTGCGCAGAAGGTGGATATAGTTAGAGGCTCGGCATCCGCCGCCGGTCTGCGTCATTACAAGAGCTGTTTTGTTAACATCATACTTACCGGATTTTAAAGCATCTATTAACTGGCCGATTACAAGTATGGCTGGGTAGCAGGCATCGTTGTGGACGTATTTGAGCCCCTCCTGCACAATATTGGGTCCAGTAGTGTCGAGAAGTTCAAAATGGTAGCCGCAGTTCCGCAGCACATCAATCATCAGATGAAAATGGATAGGCGCCATCATTGGTGCCAAAATAGTGTAATCCTTTTTCATTTCACGCGTGAATAAAAGCCTGCCGCTTTTATCGTACTTTAATTTTGCCAAAAGAATCCCTCATTTCTCAAGAGCGGCAAAAAGGCTGCGAAGCCTGATTTTTACTGCACCAAGGTTAGTGATTTCATCAATTTTTATCTGCGTGTAGATTTTTCCGCTTTTTTCAAGTATGCGCCGCACTTCATCGGTAGTAATGGCATCGACGCCACAGCCAAATGAAACAAGCTGCACGAGGTTCATGTCAGGCTTGTCGCTTACATATTTTGCTGCAGCATAAAGGCGCGCATGGTATGTCCACTGGTTGAGGACGTGTGTCTTGAATTTTTTAACTTTGTAGCTTACTACATCCTCTGAAATCACGGCAGCGCCAAGGCTTGTAATCAGCTTGTCAATGCCGTGATTGATTTCAGGGTCGAGATGGTATGGCCGGCCGCTCAAGATAATGATAGGCATTTTACGCTTCCGCGCTTCGGTGATCATCTCCTGGCCTTTTGCACGGATGTTGCTCATGTATTCATAATAGGCGCGGTAAGCCGCATTTGCAGCCTTGCGGACTTCCGGGAAAGTTATGTCAGGGAAGCTTTTACGAAGGATTGCCGTCATCTTATGCGGAAAATCGTGTTTCCTATGTATCCCGACGTAATCGTGAATGAAGTTGCATCCGTCAAGGCAGCGCATGTTGGCGTTTATTACTTCTGGATAATATGCCACTACAGGGCAGTTGTAATGGTTGTCGCTTATATGTTCATCGAAGTTATACGACATGCAGGGGTAGAATATGTTTTTAATCCCTTCGTCAACAAGCGCTTGGACATGGCCATGCATCATCTTTGCGGGGAAGCAGACGGTGTCCGAAGGAATCGTTGCCTGGCCGGCAATATACAGTTCTCGGTTCGAAAGAGGCGAAAGGACTACCTCGAAGCCGAGGCTTGTGAAAAAAGTATACCAAAACGGAAGAAGCTCATACATGTTGAGCCCCATCGGTATGCCAAGTTTTCCACGCGGCCCTGCAATGGGCTTATAAGAACGCAGAAGGCCGAGCTTATAGGCGTACATATCGAGTTCAGATTTTGCCGAGCGCTTGGTTACAGGCTTGTCGCATCTGTTGCCGCCTATAAAGCGCCTGTTGCCGCCGAAAATGTTAATGGTAAGACGGCAGTGGTTGCTGCACAGCCCACAGTTTGTAACCTTGACTTCATGCTTGAAGTTTTCAAGCTCATTTTTGCCTATTAATGAACTTTTGCCTTTTGACTTTTTCATGGCGTACACAGCTGCGCCATAAGCACCCATAAGCCCTGCAATGTCCGGCCGTGTCACTTCAACCCCGAGTTCTTTTTCAAACACGCGCAAAACAGCGTCGTTCAAAAATGTGCCGCCCTGTACGACAATATTCCTCCCAAGAGCTTTTGCGTCGGGAACACGTATGACTTTGTATATTGCATTTTTTACGACGCTCACAGAAAGCCCTGCACTAATATCAGCTGTTGTGGCACCGTCTTTCTGTGCCTGCTTTACCTGTGAGTTCATGAATACGGTGCAGCGTGAGCCGAGGTCAACAGGGTGTTTTGCAAACAGGCCAAGTTTTGCAAAGTCTGCAATGCTGTATCCGAGCGTGCTCGCGAAAGTCTGCAGGAATGAACCGCAGCCTGATGAGCAGGCTTCGTTGAGAAAAATATTGTCTATCGCACCGTTGCGTATTTTAAAGCATTTTATATCCTGCCCGCCTATGTCTATGACAAAATCGACATTTGGGCGGAAACATTTGGCAGCAGTAAAATGCGCGACTGTTTCAACAATGCCAAAATCTATGCTGAAAGCATTTTTCAGAAGCTCTTCTCCATATCCTGTAACCGCGCTGCTTTCAATGGTTATGTTTGGATACTTGCTGTAAAGGCTATGAAGATAGTCTTTGATTATAGGTATGGGGTTGCCTGAGTTGCTGCGGTACATGGAGCTCAGCACTTCGCCTTTTTCCCCGAGCAAAACAGCCTTTACAGTCGTTGACCCTGCATCAACGCCAAGGAAAGCGCCGCCTTTATACATTTTAATATCGCCGCGCGGAGCTTTGCACTGCTCATGTCGGCGGCAGAATTCATCGTATTCTTCATGGCTTGTAAAAAGGGGAGAAATTGAAAGGAAATTTCCTGTAGAGCCATATTTGCTTATGCTTTCAAGTGCTTTATCGAGGTCAATTTCTGTAGCGCTGCAGTAAGCTGCGCCGAGAGCAACATAGTACAGGGAATTCTCAGGGCAAATGCCCTCGACTTTCAGCGCACGGTCAAAACTTGCGCGCAGTTCGGAAAGAAAAGTCAAAGGGCCGCCTAGGTATAGGACCTTGCCTTTGATTGGCCGCCCCTGTGCAAGGCCTGCGATGGTCTGGTTTGCAACTGCTGCAAAAATGCTTGCAGAAATATCTGTCTTGCGTGCTCCCTGATTAAGCAGAGGCTGCACGTCAGACTTAGCGAAAACACCGCAACGGGAAGCAATGGTGTAGATTTTTTCGTACTGCTTTGCAAGGTCATTCATCTCATCGAGCGACACGTTCAGCAGAGTAGCCATCTGGTCAATAAAAGCGCCGGTGCCGCCAGCGCATGAACCATTCATGCGGACTTCTGTCCCTCCTGAGAGAAACAGAATTTTAGCGTCTTCACCGCCAAGTTCAATTATAACGTCGGCATCGGGAATAAGTCGCCCCACGGCTATGCGTGTGGCGTAGACTTCCTGCACAAACGGGAGGTGGCAGGTCTGTGAAATCCCCATTCCGGCAGAGCCTGAAACGGTGAGTGCCGCCTTGTCACCATGGACAATTTCATTTTTAACTTTTGTGAGTAGTGCTGTCATCTTTTCTACTATTTTAGAGTAATGCCGTTCGTAGGAATGATACAGCATCTTGCCGTTGTCATCAGTTACAACACATTTTATAGTGGTTGAGCCAATATCCAATCCAACTTTCATTATGAACCTGCCAATCTTGAAATTCCAATTCAACATATATTTTACCAAACAATTAATTGTAGTGCACGCCGATTAACCTTGTCAAGTGGCGGCGTCGAAATTAGGCGTCGAAATTAATAGTTCAGATATAATTAGGGTAGTAAAAAATCATGCCATTAAAAGGTAAATCTTTAGTATATAAAGTTGTTAAATGATTGACAAGCCGCAGTTAACTGTTTATACTTTCAGATAAAACAGCATTGGCATTATCCCATTGAAAAGCTTGGGGAACTTTCTGCCGATTATTTTGCCCAGCTGTATTATACGATACAAATGACAAATGCAAAGTGCTGCTGTTTCAGACACTTTGCAGGTTTTAGCATACTGATAAAGGGAAGTATACAGAATGAAGTTTCGGTTAAAAGGCAGGATTATTTCAATAGTATTGGCATCAGTCATGCTGGTTGCAGCTTCAGGTTGCACAACGGGAAATGGAAACTCCAGTACTATTTTGTCAACACAGGCATCATCAATGGTTTCATCTGTGCAGGCCAATTCGGAAAAATCAAAAACGCAGATACATGTCCTTGGGTTGAAAGGCCCCACAGGCCTTAGCATGGTAAAACTTATGGATGACAGCGGCTTGGGAAAAGCAGAGGGAAACTGTAAATTTTCAATAGTTGCTTCCCCTGATGAAGTTGTTTCAAAACTCGTAAACGGTGAAGCGGATATTGCGGCTGTTCCGACTAATCTTGCCGCAACGTTTTATAATAAGACAAAAGGGCAATTAAAGCTTGCAGCAGTTACTACGCTCGGTGTGCTTTCTATTGTGACAAACGGAGAAGACGTAAAATCGGTGCGTGACTTAAAAGGAAAGACAATTATCGCGTCAGGCAAAGGTGCCGTTCCGGAATATGTGCTCGACTATATTTTGAAGCAAAACGGCCTGCAAGCGGGTAGAGATGTTAAGGTTGAGTATAAAGTCCAGCATGAGGAAGCCGCAGCAGCAGTGATTTCAGGCAAAGCTAAGGTCGCTATGCTTCCGGAGCCATTTGTTACAGAAGCAACTGTTAAGAACAAAAATATAAAAGTTGCTTTGAACTTAACTAAAGAATGGGACAGCGCTTCTAAAAAGGCAAGTGTGCTGACAATGGGTTGCCTTGCTGTGCGCAAAAGTTTTGCAGAAAATCATAAAGCAGAGCTTGATGATTTTTTAAATGAGTATAAATCATCTGTAGATTTTGTTAACAGCAATGTGCCGGCTGCCGCAAAACTCTCAGCTAAATATGGCATTATGAATGCGGCTGTTGCTCAGAAGGCAATCCCAGACTGTAGCATCGTTTATATTGGTGGCAATGACATGAAGACAAAAGTTCCGTATTTTCTGAAAGTTATGTACAAAGCTAATCCGAAATCCGTTGGCGGAAAACTTCCGGGGGATGATTTTTATTATCAGGAATAAATTGCATGTTCCGGACTTTGCGGTAAAAATCATAACAGTGGTTTTCTGGCTTTTTATATGGCAGGCTATATATGTCTGCGTTGGGCAGGAGATACTCGTGGTATCTCCTGCCTGCGTTTTCACCAGGCTGTGCAATCTTGTAACCGACGGTGGATTCTGGTTTACTGCTTTTGCTACAATGGGAAGAATTATGGAAGGATTTATAATTGGAGTGCTTTCAGGTCTTGTGCTCGCAGTGCTTGCGGCGCGGTCACATGTATGCCGGACGTTAATGCAGCCTGTTGTCCTCATTGTAAAGGCTACGCCGGTGGCATCTTTTATCATTTTGGCGCTTGTATGGATGCACGCGGATTTCGTTCCGGCTTTTTCCGCCTCGCTTATAGTTTTTCCTGTTGTATGGGGAAATGTGCTGGAAGGAATACAGAAAACCGATGAAAAGCTTCTACAGATGGGTAGGATGTTCCAATTTGGGAAAATGAAGACTGCCGGCAGGATATATGTGCCGTCGGTGGCCCCTTATTTTACAGCGGCATGCACAACAGGCCTTGGCCTTTCATGGAAGGGCGGCGTTGCAGCAGAAGTGCTTTCAGATTTGCCATTTTCTGTAGGCGGCCATATTTATGACTCAAAAATTTATCTCGAAACGGTAGACCTTTTTGCGTGGACAGCAGTTGTGATTATTTTCAGCGTTTTTCTTGAATTTCTGATGAAACGCCTGATGAAGGTAGCAACAGACAAGTTCAACCTGAATATTTAGGAGGAAAGGATATGCCCCTTCAGGTTAATGGTGCGGTAAAAACTTATGGCAGTGAAAAAGTCCTTGACGGGTTTAATATAAATTTTCCGGAGAAGGGCACGGTTTGCCTTTTCGGACCATCTGGGTGTGGTAAAACAACACTTCTGAACTGCATCGCCGGTTTGGAGAAGCTTGATTCAGGAATGGTTTCCGGCAGGAGCGGCATTAAATTTTCATGCGTTTTTCAAGAGGACAGGCTTCTGCCATGGCTTTCAGCACGTGAAAATATCGCGGCTGTTTTTCATGACAGAAAAATGGGGCTTTGCCATGCCGATGAATGGCTTGGGAAAGTTGGGCTTGGCGGTGAAGAGGCGAAAAGGCCATGTGAACTTAGCGGTGGGATGTGCCGGAGGGTTGCCATTGCGCGCGCACTCGCATTCGGAGGTGATGTTTTCCTCCTTGACGAACCGTTTCAAAGGCTTGACTTGAAAACGCGCAGCAGAATGATAGGGCTTGTTAAAGAAAAAGCGTCAGAAAGCCTCTGCATATTAGTTACTCATGATGAAGTTGAGCGCAGGGAGATGGCAGATATTGCCTATATTTTAGAAGGACCGCCGCTAAAAACTATTGATATTGTTTAACATAAAAGGCGAAAAACAGCAGCATAAATGTTAAGAGGGAAAATTTGTGTTTATTTTATTTTGAAACTGTGCTATACTAACTCAGAGCTATGCTAAAAGACATATGGCTGTTTATCAGTCAGCATTCTATGTCTTCAATTTGTATTGAATTGGAGTAATTCTATGATAAGCAAAAAAAACAACCTCAGAAATCTTATTCCGCAGATTATAATTGACGCACTATGCGTCTTTTTCAGTTATTGGCTTGCGTTTGTGTTCCGCTTTTTGCCGGATCACAAAATACCATTCATGATACCGCAACAGTATGTTTATGCTTTTAATGCCACAATTCCGTGGATAACGTTAATCTGTCTTGCCGTTTTTGCAATTTTCCGTTTTTACAGCACTATGTGGGCATTTGCAAGCCTTGACGAACTGTTACAGATATTTTATGGCACAACAACAGCGTGTGTAATTGTAGCGGTGCTCGGCTTTAATGTATTCCCAAATACAATGAATGACCCCAACAGTGTACGCATTTCGCCTTTTCCAACCCTTGTTTATATAATGGGCTGGCTTCTTACAGTCTTTCTTGTTGGCGGTTCCCGCTTCTGCATCCGCATTTCACAGCGCAAAGGCGGCGGCAAAGCCGGCCGCGGCGAAAAAAACCGGCGCGTTATGGTAGTAGGTGCCGGAGAGATGGGTTCCATGGTTATCAAGGATATGAAAAATGCGCCGCAATCAAAGGGAATTCCGGTAGTGGCGATTGATGACGACAAGAAAAAGCGCGGCACGCGCATTCACGGTGTAAAAGTTGCCGGCGGCAGAGAAAGCATACCAAGGATAGTATCACACTACCATGTGGATGAGATTATTCTCGCCATCGCAACTGCAAAGCAGAAAGATAAGCGTGAAATAATAAATATCTGCTCTAAAACCAACTGCCAGCTCAAAACAATCCCTGCACTCTATGAAATGCTGGAAGGTGAATCCGCGCCGCTTAAACTGCGCGATGTAAATATAGTCGATCTTCTCGGCCGTGATGAAATTAAACTGAATACCGAAGAGATAAGTGGGTACCTTGAAAACAAGACAATTATAGTTACAGGCGGCGGCGGTTCCATAGGCAGTGAACTTTGCAGGCAGATTGCACGTTTCTCCCCTAAGAAGATTGTCATTTTAGAGATCTATGAAAACAACGCCTATATACTCCAAAATGAGCTTAAACGCCGGTATCCGGGCCTCGATATTGAGGTGGTTATTGGCTCGGTGCGTGACAAGGCTCGTGTTGAACATATTTTTGAGTGCTACCACCCAGACGTTGTTTTCCATGCAGCAGCACACAAGCATGTTCCGCTTATGGAGCTCAGCCCGGGAGAAGCTGTAAAGAACAATGTTTTTGGGACGCTGAACGTTGCCCAGGCATGCGACAAGTATCATGTGAAGCGCATGGTGCTCATATCTACCGATAAAGCCGTAAACCCAACAAATATTATGGGTGCGACTAAGCGCATATGCGAGCTGATTGTCCAGTATTACAGCAGGCACAGTAAAACTGGCTTTGTTGCTGTCCGTTTTGGCAATGTGCTCGGCAGCAGCGGCAGCGTGATTCCTATATTTAAGCAACAGATAGCCGAAGGCGGTCCCGTAACCGTAACACACCCTGACATTGTCCGCTATTTTATGACTATTCCTGAAGCTGCGCGGCTTGTCATACAGGCAGGCGGCATGGCCAAGGGCGGGGAAATTTTTGTACTTGACATGGGCGAGCCGGTTAAAATTGTTGACCTCGCCCGTAACCTTATACGGCTTTCAGGGTTTGAGCCGGATGTGGATATTAAAATCAAGTACACAGGGCTGCGCCCAGGGGAAAAACTGTATGAAGAGCTTTTGCTTGACAGTGAGGGCGGATGCAAAAAGACATCCCATGAACTTATTTATATTGGTAATCCAATTCCGTTCAATGAGGATACTTTTATTGGCGATATTGAAGAGCTGAGAAGTGTTGCCGGTGTTGACAATGTGAAAATGATGAAAATCATACATCGTCTTGTTCCAACTTACACCGGGCATGCAGAAAAGACGGATTTGCTTGCGGATGACAATACGGGCGAATAAAAACAAACATATGCAGGGCAATATAATAATAGAAAAGGATGGTGTGGCTTTGACAGATGAAAAGCGTTTCGCAGTGCTAATAGATGCTGAAAATGTTTCGGAAAAATATATAAAGTTTATTCTGGATGAAATTTCAAACGACGGCATTGCTACAATAAAACGCATTTACGGCGATTGGACAAAACCAATTATGAATTCATGGAAGAATGTTCTGCTTGACAATTCCATCACCCCAATTCAGCAATACAGCTATACGACTGGAAAAAATGCGACTGATTCAGCCATGATTATAGATGCAATGGATATCCTCTACGCGGGCAATATAGATGGATTCTGCCTTGTTTCAAGTGACAGCGATTTTACAAGGCTTGCTGCCCGTCTGCGCGAGTCGGGTATGATAGTTGTAGGCATGGGCGAGAAAAAAACGCCGTCACCATTTATTGCTGCATGCAATAAATTTAAATATCTTGAAGTGCTGGCTCAGAATGATATTTCTGAGAATCGGGCGTCTGTCCCTGCAAAAAGCCTTTCAGGGCTTGACAGCACATCGCTTGATGCAGTGCGCAATACCGTATTAACCATTGTTCAGGAAACTTCTGACGACGACGGATGGACTTCTCTCGGCGATGTCGGCAATATACTGACAAAGCGTTACCCCGATTTTGATGTGCGAAATTATGGCTTTCATAAACTTACGCCATTTATAAAGTCGCTTAATATGTTTGACATCCGCGCTGTAAGCGGAAAAAACGGGCATGTGCGGCTTATGTATGTTAGGGAAAAAAAGGCAGATACTGAATAGCAAAATGAAAAGAGGTGGCCGTGCCACCTCTTTTGTTTGTGACTGAGTGTACGAATTTCAATTTAAGCTGTTTCAAGTGTCCTTGTACTTTTGTGATTCGGCTACGGCCATACGGTCGCAAAGCTCGTTTTCAGGGTAACCGGCGTGTCCTTTTATCCATTTAAAAGTTACATCATGTATTTTGAGCAGATCAAGGAGTTTTTCCCACAGGTCGCTGTTAAGGGCAGGCTTTTTATCTGCTTTGCGCCAGCCATTTTGTTTCCATTTTTTAGCCCAGCCCTTGCCGATGGCATCGCATACATAGCGTGAATCGCTTGTAATTATTACGCAGCAGGGCTCTTTCAGCTGCTGCAATGCTTTTATTACGCCTGTAAGTTCCATACGGTTATTAGTCGTTTCTGCGGTTCCGCCGCTGATTTTTTTTTCTCGGCCACAGTAGCGCAGGATGGCTCCCCAGCCACCAGGGCCAGGATTTCCGCTGCATGCACCATCGGTAAAAATCTCTACTTTCTTCATTTTGTCCTCCACTCCGTGCTGCTTTTTGTCTTTAGATATTATATCATCTTTTAGTGCGGAAAAAAAGAAAGCCATATTTTTTATGTTGGCGGAGAATGGCGATTACAGCAGTATGATTTGTAAATACTATTTTTTGAGCTTGTCTGCTTGACAGAAAATCTTATCCATAGTATCATAACTTGTATGTGTCTATAGTGCGGATTAAATGTTTTTACAGTTTACTTGTATTTTATTTTTTATTTTGGTAATTTTACGTTTTGTGTGTTTTATACGCAAAAAGTATGATGATAAAAAACGGTGTGCTTGTACCACATGGCCCGTTTGCCTGTGAATTCAAGTTTTGCCAGAATTAAATGGAGGTTATTTTGTGACAGAAAAAAAACAAAATAGTTCAGCGGAGCGTAGCAGTGCTGCAAAATCACAGTCCGAGACGGGGAACGGTATACGCCTTGGCCTTTACCAGAAGGGTGAAATCCCGAAACGGCACAACGCGCAGCAGCGCCCAAACACGCGCCAGCACAGCCGCCAAAGTGCAAAAAGTGTTGTTCAGCCGGAAAAAGGCGAAAAGGCGGGGGAGATAAAAAGTGCTCAGCGCAGAAAACGTCAGCCTGCTAAAACAGCGCCACTGAAAATGCAGCAACCAGCAGCTGTTGAAACTGCAGCAACGCAAAGGCTTCAGAGGCCGACAGCTTCAAAACGGCAGGGCAGCCGTTTCAGCCGTGAGAAAAAGGGTGCTGTAAAGCCGGCAATACGTGCGTATTTTCTTGGCGGCCTTAATGAGATCGGCAAAAACTTTACGGTGTTCGAATGCCAGGACGACATGATAATCGTAGACTGCGGGATGTCATTCCCTGACGACGATATGCTTGGTGTCGACCTTGTTATTCCTGATTTTACTTTTGTTGAACGCAATGCAGGTAAGATACGCGGCGTGGTGCTTACTCATGGCCATGAGGACCATATTGGTGCACTGCCTTATCTGCTCAAGAAGTTCAACTTCCCGATTTATGGCACACAGTTTACTTTGGCGCTTGTAGACAGCAAGCTAAAAGAACACGGGCTTTCGGGAAAAGTGCGCGCGGTGATGGTGCGCCCGGGCGACCACATACATCTCGGATGCATGGATGTGGAATTTATCCACGTAAACCATTCTGTTCCTGATGCTGTCGCACTCGCGATACATTCACCTGCAGGCACTATCGTCCATACCGGTGACTTTAAGATAGACTGTACGCCTACGCTCGGCGGTATGATTGATCTTGGCCGTTTTGCGGAACTTGGCAAAGAGGGAGTCCTCGCGATGTTCTGCGATTCTACAAATGCGGAGCGCGAGGGATACACAAAGTCTGAGACAAAAGTCGATGATTCATTTGACATGCTTTTTCGCCATGCTGTGGACAGCCGGATTATCATTGCGACTTTTGCCTCGAATGTAAGCCGTGTCCAGCAGATTATAAACTGTGCAGTCAAATATGGCCGCAAAGTGGCGCTTTCGGGTCGCAGTATGGTCAATGTGATGTCGATAAGTGTGGAGCTTGGCTACCTGAATGTTCCCAAAGGCGTCCTGATTGACATTGACGATATAAACAAGTATCCTAAGAATAAAATAGTGCTTGTCACAACTGGGAGCCAGGGTGAACCTATGAGCGCTTTGACGCGCATGGCATTCGCCGACCACCGCAAAGTGGAAGTTGGCCCCGGCGATTTCATCATTATTTCGGCAAGGCCTATACCTGGAAATGAAAAAACGATAGGCAACGTTATTGATGAACTGATGAAACGCGGCTGTGAAGTAATTTATGAGTCGATGTACGACCTACATGTTTCAGGCCACGCATGCAGGGAAGAAATCAAGCTTTTGCAGGCTCTCGTAAGACCAAAATATTTCATACCAGTCCACGGTGAGCAGAAGCATTTGCAGAAGAATGCAAAAATTGCCTATGAGCTCGGCAAGTCTCCGAAAGATGTTTTTATTGGCGACAACGGCGACTGCGTGGAACTGCATGAAAACTATATGAAACGCCTTCCGCCGGTGCCTGCCGGCCGTGTCCTTGTTGACGGCCTCGGAGTCGGAGATGTAGGCAGCATCGTGCTTCGTGACCGCAAGCATCTTGCTGAGGATGGCCTTATTATAGCTGTTTGCACAATATCATCAGACGACGGCCACATACTTTCGGGTCCGGATATAGTTTCACGCGGGTTCGTATACGTCCGCGAATCGGAGCCTCTGATGGATGATGCAAGAAAGCTTGTTACGAATATCCTTGAAGAATGTGCGGCAAAGAAAATTCACGACTGGGGTACCCTGAAAACGAAAATTAAAGATGCACTTTCCAGGTTCCTGTATGAAAAGACCAGGCGCAGCCCCATGGTTCTGCCGATTATCATGGAGATTTAGCGTCGGCGTATAAGGGGAGTATTTGGAGTGAGAAAGAGGATCTGGGTGGCTTCGCCCGTGTTCTTCGTGTTGTCAGCAATTATGGTGGCAATGGCATGTGTAAGCTGGTTCTGGAACAGCACAGTATGCTATATTGAGTTGTGTGCAGCGGGTGCGTCTGCCGTGTTCGTATTTGTAACAACGGTGCATTTCCGCGCACATGTGCTTGATACGGTGAAAGGCGCAAAAACGGTAATGCCTGGCGGCCAAAACGGCAGTATGCAAAAATTTGCCATTCCCCTTGTGCTCGTTGGCGCAGCGGGTGACATAATCTGGGTTAACGACGCATTTTGGAACACAGTTTGTGAAAAGCACGAATGCCGCGGCGACAGTATCCGTAAATTTATCTATCCTAAAACAGTAGAGCAGATCCTTGAAGCATCAGGAACTGACATCACGATTGGAAAGCGCCATTTTACAGTGTATGGCACTCAGACCTCTTCGGGCTGCATTATGTATTTCACAGATAATACCTACTATAAAAATATTGAGAAAGAGTACAGGGAAACGCGACCTGTTGTCGCCCTTGCATATTTTGACAACCGCGAAGAGCTTGCACGGTGCAGCAGCAGCAGTGAGGATACGCGCATAGCTTCTGAAGTGGAAGAGACGCTTATACAGTGGGCACAGAGCATGGGCGGGTTCCTGAAAAAGATGAGCAGCGGCCGCTTTATTATTGTGACCGACGAACGCCATATAAAAAATGAGATGGAGCGCCGTTTCCCAATACTCGATTCAATCCGCGCTATCCATGCTGGGGAACATCTCACAGCGACTATTTCCGTTGGAGTTTCCCTGGATGCTAAATCGCCGAAAGAGGCGGAGAGATGGGCGCGCACTGCACTTGATATGGCTCTTGGCCGCGGCGGCGACCAGGTAGCAGTGAAGAAAAAAAATGATACATACGAATTCTTCGGCGGCCTTTCAAAGGGAGTTGAGAGGCGCGATAAAGTGCGTACGCGTGTATTTGCGGCTACAATTTCCGATGATATCAAGGAAAGCGACAATGTGCTGATTATGGGCCACCGGTTTTCGGACCTCGACTGCATGGGTTCTGCTGTTGGTATGTGGAATGTCGCATCAAAATGCCTAAAACGTCAGACATATATAGTGGACGATTCATCACAGACACTGGCGTCTTCGCTTATTAACATGGTTAAGGCAAAATATCCTGAGGAGAAGATATTCATATCACCGCAGGAAGCCGTCACAAAGGTTATGCCGAAAACGACTCTGGTAGTCCTTGATACACACTCCCCTGATTTTGTCGAGAGCCCGGAACTGCTGAAATCTGTTACCCGCGTGATTGTTATAGACCATCACCGCATGATGGTGCGCCACATCGAAAATGCGCTTGTGTTCTATCACGAGCCGTTTGCAAGCTCAACATCCGAAATGGTGACGGAGCTTGTGCAGTATATTGGCGACACAACTTTAACAGAGTCTGAGGCAGAAGCACTGATGGCAGGCATTATGCTCGACACGAAAAACTTTGTGCTTAAAACAGGCGTTCGCACTTTTGAGGCGGCAGCTTACCTGCGCCGCAAGAACGCCGATACTGTTAAGGTAAAGCGTCTGTTTTCTGATTCTATTGATGCGTACAAAGCAAAATACAGGATTGTCTCCAATGCCAAGGTCTACGGCAATTTTGCTATTGCTTCCGCGAATTCTGAGTTTTCGGATATACGCATTTCGGCAGCACAGGCGGCCGACGAACTGCTTTCTATCAAAGGCGTTGAGGCGTCGTTTGTTATTTACCCGGCCGGCGGTGTAATAAACATCTCGGCCCGTTCACTCGGCGATGTCAATGTACAGCTTGTAATGGAGTCACTTGGCGGCGGTGGCCACCTCACTATGGCAGGAGCACAACTTGAGAATGTTACGGTAGAACAGGCAAAAGAAAAATTGATTTCAGTTATTGAAAAATCCAAAGCAAACAAAAAGAGGCCGTAACAAAAGAATTATGGAGGTTTGTTATGAAAGTAGTATTGCTTGCGGATGTCCGCGGAACCGGCAAAAAAGGCGAACTTGTTAAGGTGAGCGATGGATACGCGAGAAATTTCCTCTTTCCGCGCGGGCTGGCAAAAGAGGCAGACGCTCAGGTAATGAATGAACTGAGAAATGCTGAAGAATCTAAAAAATACCACATTGCGCAGGAAAAAGCTCAGGCCAGCAAGATCGCTGGGTCCATTAACGGCAAGACTTTAAAGCTGACTGCAAAGTCCGGCCAGGGCGGCAAACTGTTCGGCTCTATTACTTCTAAGGAAATATCCGAAGAGATAAAGCACTCTTTTAATATTGATGTCGACAAGCGTAAGATTATGCTTAAAAGTGAAATAAAAGCATTTGGTACTTATGAATGTGAACTGAAACTTTACAACGGTGTTTCTGCTAAAATATATATAACGGTGAGTGAAGGCTAAAACGGGATTTTATAATTCGGGGGGGCGTGCAGCATGGATAATTCGGTAACAGCCGGATATGGCGGCATGAACCTGCCGTTTAGCCCAGAGGCAGAGCAATCGGTTCTCGGAGCAATCTTGCTTGACTCTTCGTGTTTGGACAGGGTTGCGGAAATCCTGCCGCGCCCTGATTATTTTTATCTTACAGGCAACAGGCAGATTTACGCTGTAATGCTTCAGATGTTTACTGACGGGCGTCCGATTGATTTTGTTACCGTCCTTGAAGCACTGAAGAAAACAGAAAATTTTCACGAAGCTGACGGCAAAACTTATCTCCTGCAGCTTGCACAACTTGTCCCTTCCATTTCTAATGTAGAGTCTTACGCCGCGATTGTGCGCGACAAATATGACGTGCGCATGTTGATAACAACTGCACGGGACATCATCGAAGAAGCTTCGTCAGGCGAAGCGGACGCTTCCACTCTGCTTGACTCGGCTGAGCAGCGCATTTTTGACATACGCCGCGGGAAAAATATGCAGGGCCTGCAGAAAATAGACGAGATAATCCTTGATGAGTTTGACAGGCTGGACAAGCTGAATTCCCCTGACGCGGACAAGTACCGCGGCGTGCCTACAGGCATAAAAGAGCTTGATGATACGATTACCGGCCTTAACAGGACCGACTTTATTCTCCTCGGTGCCCGCCCGGGCATGGGCAAAACAAGTTTTGCGCTTAATATAGCACGCTATGCCGCCATAAAAGCCGATAAGCGTGTGGCGTTTTTTTCACTTGAAATGAGCAAGGAACAGCTCGTTTCACGCTTGCTGTCAACCGAAGCTATGGTGGAAGGGACTAAGTTGCGCACAGGGAAACTGAACGAAGACGAGTGGGTAAGGCTTATAGAGGCGGGTGATATTCTCTCCAAGGCCCAGATCTATTTTGATGATAACCCAACGATTACAGTTCCGGAGATAAAGGCCAAGCTTAGGCGGATGAAAGATGTTGACCTTGTGGTGATTGACTACCTGCAGCTGATGACTTCATCAACACGCATAGATAACCGTGTGCAAGAAATTTCACAGATTACAAGAAGCCTGAAAATTATGGCAAAAGAGCTGAACGTTCCGGTGCTGACACTTTCGCAGCTTGCGCGTGACAGCGAAAAGCGTACCAACCACCGCCCTGTGCTTTCAGATCTCAGAGATTCCGGTTCTATTGAGCAGGACGCCGATGTTGTATTGTTCCTTTACCGTGACGACTATTATCAGGACTCTGAGACGCCGGACGAGAACGGTGATAAAAACCAGTGCGAATGTATTGTAGCCAAAAACCGCCACGGTGAGACAAAGACGATTCCGCTGCACTGGCAGGGCGAATATATGCGCTTCACGGCTCAGGAGGTCATACGCAGTGAATAAAGGCGTTGAGACCATTGAGAGAAAAATCAGCAGTACAATTCATGAATGGGGTATGCTTCCGCGAGGCTGCACTGTTGTGGCCGGCCTTTCAGGTGGTGCTGACTCAGTCACAATGACACATTTTCTTTTCCGCCATGCTTCTGAGTATGGCATAAAACTTACAGCTGCACATGTTAACCATGGCCTTAGGGGCAAAGATGCCGACTCAGACGAACAGTTCGTAAGGAGCTTCTGCGAAAATTACAGCATACCTATTCATGTGCTCAATGCTGATGTGCGCAGCATTGCACGGCAGAATTCCCAGGGTATTGAAGAATGTGGGCGGAATGTCCGTTACTCTTTTTTTCGCAGCCTATGCGGGGAAAACGGCCGCATTGCGACAGCGCATACTCTTTCTGACAGCGCCGAAACATCGCTCATGAATTTTGCGAAAGGCGCCGGCGCAAAAGGGCTTTGCGGCATACCACCGGTGCGCGGCAATATTATAAGGCCAATAATAGGCATCACGCGTGGGGAAGTGGAGGAATATTGCAAATTTTACGGTTTGCAGTATGTGACAGACCGCACTAATTTTGACGACAGCTTCGCGCGCAATAAAATCCGGCTACATGTTATGCCAGTGCTGCGTGAAATCAATCCGGAGTTTGAAAATTCAGCAGCACGTGCCTCATATATTCTGCGCAGCGATGAGGAATATCTTGACAGCCTTGCATTGGAGGGCCTGCGGAAAGCCTTGCTGAAAGGCGGCGGCTATCGGCTCGATGAGCTTCAGCAAATGCCGCATGCGGTTTTGCTGCACGCAATTTCCATTATTTTCGGCAAGATGAAAAAATCGCGGTCTGATTTCAACCATATTGCCGCAGTGGAACGTATTATAAATTCGGGCGCTGGTTCTGTAACATGCCCAGGTAGGATACAGTGTGCAGTTTCAGGAAATACTTTTTTTGTGGGAATTCAGCAGTATGATGATTGCGCCGAATGGAGTGTGCCATTTTCACTGAATGGGGCGGTTTTGCCTGATGGAAGAAGCTTTGAGCTGCATAAGGTTTCCGCTGAGGCCATGGAAAAGCATCAGAAAATTAATAAATTATTGTTTAATAATCTTATCAACTATGATACAATACTTAGTATGAATAAGCTCGTAAGGAGCAGACGGCCCGGAGACGCATATCGTCCTGCCCGCCGAGGTGTAAAAAAAACGCTGAAAAAACTTTTCAACGAAGCAAAGGTTCCTGTAATGGAGCGGTGCCACAGGGCAGTCTTTCAATGCGGTGATAAAATCGTATGGGTAGAGGGTTTCGGCGTTTCACAGGAAGCCTGTGTATCAGAGAATACGAAAAACATTGCAGAAATAATAATTAAGGAGTGCAGGTAGACAGTGCATAGCATGGAAGATGATATTGAGGAAATCCTTTTCAGCAAGGAAAAACTGGCAGAGATTGTGCATAGCATGGGTGCACGCATTAGCAAAGAGTACGAAGGGAAAAATCTTCTGATGGTAAGTATCCTTAAAGGCTCGGTTGTTTTTATGACCGATTTAATGAGGGCTATTTCAATTCCCTGTAGCATAGATTTCATGGCGGTTTCCAGCTATGGTTCCGGTGTTAAAACTTCAGGCGTTGTAAAAATCATCAAGGATCTTGACCTTGACCTTAAAAACTGGGACGTCCTTGTAGTTGAGGATATACTCGACAGTGGCCTTACCTTAAGCTATATCTGGAAACTGCTGAAGGCTCGTTCGCCTAAAAGTCTCCGCCTTTGCACTCTTTTCGACAAGCCGGACCGCCGCACTGTAAAAGTAGAAGCAGACTATGTGGGTTCGGTTGTGCCGGATAAATTTATTGTTGGATATGGCCTTGATTATGCGGAAAAATACCGCAATCTGCCGTTTGTAGGAGTCCTGAAACCGGAGATTTACAGCAATGCCGGTGTAGGCGGGACAAATAAGGAGTGAATCGCTTTTGGATAACAAAAAAGCATTAAAAAATATCGCACTTTTCATCGGCATTCCGGTGCTTTTGATGATCCTTCTGGTAACGGTTTTTTCCAAGCCGGCAGAAGTGACCCATAAGTATTCTGAAATAGTTTACTATTTTCAGGATCAGAAAGTTTCACAGTATACACTGGACCTTGGAAGCGGCGATATGTCAATCACGCTGAACGACGGCAAGCAGATTTCTTATGTTGCTCCTAACGCCGGTCAGATGATTGAAGACATACGGCCTTATGTGCAGCAATACAATAAAGCGCACCCCAATACGCGTATGTCTTATAATTGGAACCGCCCGGCGGACTCTTCGTGGTTTACTTCCGGGTTTCTGCCTGTTTTGTTGACGTTTGTTTTGTTCGGCGTTTTCTGGTGGCTCATGATGAAGCACATGAATACAACACTTGGGGATACCGGGAAGCAGATGAGCTTCGGCAAGGCGAAAATAAAGCAGATGGCAGATGAGAAACGCAAAACTACGTTTGCCGATGTTGCCGGTGAAGATGAAGAAAAAGAAGAACTGCGCGAAATTGTCGAATTTTTAAAAAATCCGCGAAAATACAATGAACTCGGTGCGCGAATTCCTAAAGGTGTGTTGCTTGTAGGCCCTCCGGGGACAGGTAAGACACTGCTTGCTCGGGCTGTGGCTGGCGAAGCCGGCGTGCCGTTTTTCTCAATTTCAGGCTCTGACTTTGTCGAGATGTTCGTAGGTGTTGGTGCTTCGCGTGTGCGTGACCTTTTTGATCAGGCAAAGAAAAATGCACCGTGCATTGTATTCATAGATGAAATTGATGCTGTTGGGCGTCAGCGTGGAGCCGGCCTTGGCGGCGGGCATGATGAGCGTGAACAGACGCTGAACCAGCTTCTTGTTGAGATGGATGGGTTCGGTGCCAACGAGGGCGTTATCATGATTGCCGCCACAAACCGCCCGGATATCCTCGACCCGGCTCTTATGAGGCCAGGACGCTTTGACCGCCAGGTTATGGTAGGTTACCCTGATATAAAGGGTAGGGAGGCTATCCTTAAGGTGCATTCGCGGAATAAACCACTTGCACCTGATGTTGACCTCAGTATAATAGCGAAATCAACAGCAGGGTTCACAGGTGCGGACCTTGAAAATCTGCTCAATGAATCGGCGCTGCTTGCAGCGAGGAAAAATCTCAAAGCTATTACAATGGCTGAGATTGAGGAAGCAACTGTAAAAGTCGTGATGGGCACTGAAAAGAAAAGCCATGTGATGACGGAAAAGGAAAAGAAGCTCACTTCTTACCATGAGGCGGGGCATGCGGTCGTGACGTATTACTGCCCGATGCAGGATCCTGTCCATCAGATTTCTATTATTCCGCGCGGCATGGCAGGCGGTTATACTATGCAGATACCAACAGAAGACAGGTCATACCGTACCCGCCGCGAAATGGAAGAAACACTTGTGGTGCTTCTTGGTGGCCGTGTGTCGGAGTCACTTAATCTTGACGATATTTCAACTGGTGCTTCAAATGATATTGAGAGGGCGACAAAACTCGCACACAGCATGATTGCAAAATATGGCATGTCCAAAGAGCTTGGGCCTATAACTTATGGTAGGGACGAAAGCGAGCCGTTCCTTGGGCGCGATATGGGTCATATCCGTGATTATTCGGAAGCTACATCATGTGCGATAGACCGCGAAATAAAACGTATGATGACACAGGCTTACCATAAAGCTGAAGAAATCCTTAAGGCTCATATGCCGCAGCTACACCGCGTTGCAAAATATCTTTTCGAAAATGAAAAGATGGATGGCGATGAGTTTGCAAACCTGATGAAGGAAGACGAGATACCGGCAGAATCAGGCAGTTCGGGAGGGACACCGCCGCAGCCAACACCGCCGCAGGTGCAGCCAGACCCGCAGCCTGCCCAATAATTTAAAACCTTAAAGGAAATGAATAGGCATTCTTTTTTCACTGTGCCCTGCTGGGTACCGATTTTCAGATGCACAAGGCGTTCGGAAAATTGTTGCCCGGCAGACTTTTTTTGCCGCTAATCATAATGCTCTGTATGCATTATGAAAAGTTAAAAATCATGCGGCACAATATGTTCTCAGCGGAGGAAACAGTATGACATCAAAAAAAGAATATGGTAATGAAAGTATCTCAAGCCTGAAAGGTGCTGACCGTGTAAGGCAGAGGCCGGCTGTTATTTTTGGCTCAGACGGCCTTGAAGGATGCGAGCATTCAATCCTTGAAATAATATCAAATTCGATTGATGAAGCGCGTGAAGGATTTGGAAAGCAAATCGTTGTTACAAAGTACAGTGATGATTCTGTTGAGGTGAATGACAGCGGCCGTGGGATTCCTGTAGAATATAACCATTCAGAACAGCGTTGGAACTGGGAGCTCGTTTTCTGCGAGCTTTATGCCGGTGGAAAATATAACAACGATGAAAATGAAAGCTATGAGTACTCACTTGGGCTGAATGGCCTGGGGCTTTGCTCGACGCAGTATGCATCGGAATATATGGATACTGAGATTCACCGTGACGGTATGTGTTATACACTTCATTTTGAGCATGGGAAGAATATCGGCGGGCTTAAAAAAAAGAAATATTCTGGGACAGACACGGGCACAAAGATACGTTGGAAGCCTGATATTTCGGTATTTACCGATATACATGTTCCGGATGAATATTACTGCGACACACTTAAACGGCAGGCGATAGTAAATGACGGAATCAGCTTTATCTTCCGCAGCCGTAAGGAGGATGGAAGCTTTGCGGAGCAAAAATTTCTTTACCAAAATGGCATCGTTGACCATGCCAAAGAGATTGCAGGGAGTGATTTTTTAACTCCAGTGCAGTATTGGCAGGCGCAGCGCCGCGTGCGCGACCGCAGTGACAAGCCGGAATATAACGTTAAAATGAATATTGCTGTAGCTTTTTCAAACAAGAACCCGTCAATTGAGTATTACCATAATTCAAGCTGGCTTGAGCATGGGGGCGCGCCAGACAAGGCAGCCCGCAACGCTTTTGTTTACCAGATAGATTCCTACCTTAAGCAAAACGGAAAATACAATAAAAAAGAAAGCAAAATCACTTTTAATGATGTGCAGGACTGTCTGATACTGATTATATCTTCTTTTTCTAACCGCACTTCCTATGAAAACCAGACTAAAAAGGCAATTACAAATAAAGGAATTCAGGAGGCGATGACGGATGTACTCCGCCATCAGCTTGAAATCTATTTTATCGAAAATCCGCTTGACGCTGAAAAAATTTCCATGCAGGTGCTTGTAAATAAACGCAGCCGTGAAGACGCGGAGCGGACAAGGCAGACAATAAAGAAAAAACTTTCAGGAAATATGGATATGACAAGCCGCGTAGCCAAATTCGTTGACTGCCGGAGCAAAGATGTAAAAGAAAGGGAAATTTTCATAGTGGAGGGCGACTCTGCACTTGGCGCATGCAAACAGGCGCGCGACCCTAACTTTCAGGCAATCATGCCAATACGCGGTAAAATCCTTAACTGCCTTAAAGCAGACTATGATAAGATTTTTAAAAGCGACATCATCACAGACCTTATAAAGGTCCTCGGATGTGGTGTGCAGGTTAAAGCAAAGGCAAATAAAGACCTTTCATCGTTCAACATGGAATCCCTGCGCTGGAACAAGATTATATTGTGCACAGATGCAGACGTCGATGGGTATCAGATACGCACGCTTCTGCTTACGATGCTTTACAGGCTCACACCGACATTAATTGAGCAGGGGAAGGTGTTCATTGCTGAGTCGCCACTTTTCGAGATACAGACAAAAGATGAGACTTATTTTGCGTACACTGAAAAAGAGAAGGATATGTTCCTGAAAAAACTCGAAGGAAGAAAATTTACAATTCAGCGTTCCAAAGGTCTCGGCGAAAATGAGCCTGACATGATGAACCTCACTACGATGAACCCCGCAACCCGCCGCCTTATTCAGGTTATGCCTGCTGATGTAGAACAGACAAGCAGAATGTTTGACCTTCTGCTTGGCAATAACCTGAACGGCAGAAAGGGCTATATAGCCGAAAACGGGTATAGGTACATTGAACTGGCGGATTTGAGTTGAGCAACGTCTGAGAGATTTTCAAAGTTTAGGGGCTGAAAAAATATGAAAAAATCGCGTTCGGAGAGGCATGTAAGCCGCCCGAAAGTGCATGGAGTTATTGAGGGCGCAGGAAAAGTTGTGCAGCAGCAGATCACGGACACGCTTGAAAAAAATTATATGCCTTATGCTGTAAGCGTTATCCTGTCGCGCGCGATCCCTGAGATTGACGGCTTTAAGCCGTCGCATCGGAAGCTTTTATATACAATGTATAAAATGGGGCTTCTTGGACTTACAAGGACAAAAAGCTCAAATATAGTAGGCCAGACAATGAAACTCAACCCACACGGCGAGGCCGCCATTTATGATACGATGGTGCGTTTGAGCCGCGGATATGAGGCGCTTCTGCATCCGTATGTGGATTCAAAAGGAAATTTTGGCAAATTCTATTCACGAGATATGGCATGCGCCGCATCACGCTATACTGAAGCAAAACTTGACCCGTTATGCCAGGAGCTCTTCCGGGACATAGAAAAAGATACAGTTGATTTTGTGGATAATTATGACAACACCACAAAAGAACCTGCGCTTTTCCCGGTAACTTTTCCGTCTGTCCTTGTAAACGCCAATACTGGCATAGCTGTGGGCATGGCGAGCTCTATCTGCTCTTTTAACCTTGCGGAAGTCTGCAGGACGGCTGTGGCATGTATCCGCAATCATGAGCACGACATATTTTCAACCTTGCCTGCACCTGATTTTCCTGGTGGCGGTGAGATAATCTACGACCGGCAGGCGCTTGAAAAAATATATCGCACAGGCAAGGGACCTGTTAAGGTGCGCGCGCGTTACTCGTATGACAAGGACGCGAACTGCATAGATATAACGCAAATCCCTCCGACAACCACTGTTGAGGCAATTATTGAGAAAACAGTGGAGCTTGTAAAGCAAAGCAAAATACGGGAGATTTCGGATATACGTGACGAAACAGGCCTTGCAGGGCTGAAAATAACCATAGATTTAAAGCGCGGCGCAGACCCAGACCGCCTGATGAAAAAACTGTTCCGCATGACACCTCTTGAAGACAGCTTTTCGTGCAACTTTAATGTGCTTGTAAACGGTGCCCCGCGTGTGATGGGCATACGCGAAATACTTGACGAATGGACAAAGTTCCGTATATCGTGTGTTCGCCGGAGGACGGCTTTCGACCTTAAGAACCTGCAGGAAAGGCTGCACATGCTCAAAGGTCTGCAGGCAATTTTGCTTGATATAGACAAGGCAATCGCTATTATCCGCAAAACCGAAGAAGAAGCCGATGTTGTCCCAAATCTGATGATAGGGTTTGGCATCGACGAGAAACAGGCGGAATATGTAGCGGAAATCAAGCTCCGCCATCTTAACCGTGAATATATAATGAAGCGCACGGCAGAAACAGGCGAAGTTGAGGAAAAGATAGGCAGACTGCAGAAAATCCTTGGCAGTGACGATGAAATACGGAAAATTATCCTGTCAGAGCTGAGTGAGGTTGCAAAAAAATACGGCCAGCCACGGCGTTCAATCATCGTTTACGAAAATGAGCTTGACGAAGAGCAGGAAGATGTCCCTGACTACGCCGTTCACCTGTTCTTTACAAAAGATGGCTATTTCAAGAAAATCACCCCTCAGTCGCTGCGCATGAGCGGTGACCAGAAGCTGAAAGACGGCGACGAAGTAATACAGCATGTTGAGAGCAGCAACTCTGCCAGCCTCTTGTTTTTTACAGACAAATGTGCTGTTTATAAGGCTAAAGTGTCTGATTTCGACGATTCTAAAGCCAGCGTCCTCGGCGAATATATTCCGGCAAAACTTGGTATGGATGATGGAGAAAATCCGGTCTATATGGCGGTAACGTCAGACTATGCAGGGAGTATAGTGCTATTCTTTGAAAATGGAAAAGGCGTAAAAATAACACTTTCCGCTTATAAAACAAAGACAAACAGGAAAAAATTGATTAATGCCTACAATGCAAATTCACCGCTTGCCGGGTGCTGCCAGATAACGGAAGACTGTGAATTTATGCTGACTTCATCGCAGGGAAGGATGCTGCTTGTTCATTCAGGTGCGGTCGCGGCAAAATCTACACGCAGCGCACAGGGCAGCCTTGTTATGACGCTTCGCCGCAATGCACGCCTTGTGAAAGTTTGCCGCTATGAGGAAGGCATGCTTGAAAAGCCAGACCGCTACCGCAAGAAGGTTCCATCTTCCGGCTCAATGCCCCCTCAGGGCGAACAGCTGGCTTTTTTATAAAAAACGCCGCAGGAAACGAATAAATTCCTGCGGCGGGACTGCACAGAGGCAAACGCAAACAACTGTACTGTCCAATAGATAATGTTCCCATTATGCCGCCGGATATTCGCGGTAAAAAAGAAATATATGATGTCCCCATTAAGCTGGCTTTAATGGCATATACTGGAATAGAGCTAAGTGGCATATAAAAAGAAGCCACAAAGGGGGTACATCGATTTTGGTTATTTATACGGTTCGTCCAGGTGACAGTGTTTACAGTATCTCGAAACGTTACGGCGTATCTGCAGGCGATATTATCAGCAGCAACGCGCTTGACAGTGACGGCAGCCTCGTTGTCGGGCAGGCACTTGTGATTCCGGTAGAGAGTGTTTCACACACTGTGGAAGCCGGAGAAAGCCTGTCGAAAATTGCGAAAATGTATGAAACAACTGCAGAAGCCATACAGATGGCCAATCCGCAGATTCCTGACGCGAATTTTATCAGGGCAGGGCAGGTGTTGACAATTCCTGTGACGCTTGAGATGCTCGGTGAAGCTGAGGTAAATGGCTATGCCCTCCCTACAATAGGAGACTCGACATTGAAAAGGACGCTTCCGGGATTAACTTACCTTAGCGTTTTCAGCTATGAGGTTCGTCCCGATGGAAGCCTCACATCTGTTGACGACACAGGGATCGTGGCTGCCGCCCGCAGGCAGAACGTGGCACCGATAATGTCAGTGACAAACATTCGGCCTGAAGGGGGTTTCAGCGGTGAAATTGCCCACGCCGTCCTTTCTGATCCGGAAGTTGGAAATATACTTCTCGATAATATTGCAGGTGCATTGGGCGGAAAAGACAAATATTACGGCCTTAACATCGACTTTGAATATATTTACCCTCAAGACAGGGAAAACTATAATGCATTTCTCAAAAGGGCAGTAGAGGAACTCCACCCGCTTGGATATAAAGTTTTTACTTCGCTGGCGCCGAAAATTTCCGCCGAGCAGCCTGGCCTGCTGTATCAGGCGCATGATTATAAAGCGCATGGCAGCCTTGCGGACAGAGTAATACTCATGACATATGAGTGGGGTTATACGTATGGGCCGGCAAGGCCGGTTGCGCCTCTGAACCTTGTAGAGCAGGTCTTAAAATATGCGGTTACAGCTATCCCACCACAGAAAATCCTTATGGGCATCCCCAATTACGGATATGACTGGACCTTGCCATTTGTGCGCGGCACTGCAGCGCGTTCCCTTTCAAATAACGGCGCCGTTGAGCTTGCAAAAAAAGTCGGCGCGCGCATTATGTTTGACGAAGAGGCGCAGTCGCCGCATTTCAATTACTATTCACAGGACGGGAAACAGCATAAAGTTTGGTTTGAAGACGCGCGCAGTATACGCGCAAAGCTTGAGCTTGCACACAGGTATGGCCTTGCGGGTGTAAGTTACTGGACTGTAAATACATTTTTCCCGCAGAACTGGGCGGTCCTTAACAGCACTTTTAAAGTTAAAAAGCTGCTTTAAAATCAAACCGGCAAAAAGAAATAGTAAAAATCCTTGCAAACAATTGCATTTTGTGATATTATTCACTTATTGGTAATAGTTCATGATTGTGGGGGTATGATATGTCTACCGCAGAGTTGGTGCTTGGAATTATATTGATGGTATTTTCTGTTGCTATCACTGTTATTGTTTTGATGCAGAAAGGCCATGAAGAGAATGTTGGTGTCGTTACCGGCGGTGCTGATACGTTCCTTTCAAAAAACCAAGCGCGTTCAGTTGATGCTTTTTTGGCAAGATGGACAAAAGTCATTGCAATTGGCTTTTTTGTGCTGGTTATTCTTATTAACACTTATATGTATTTTTTCCTGAAATAAGAAAAGCAAGCCGCTCCGCTGAAAAGGCGGAGCTTTTTTTGCATAAGAAATTATATGGGGGGACATTTTGAAAACTACAAAAGAGAAAATACTGCGCTGCCTTGAAATATCGTCACAGAGCCTGCCGGTACGCAGTATCCTAAAAAAAATGGATGTCAGGCCTGAGGGCAAAAAAGATTTTTTTGCGGCTCTAAATTCGCTTAAAACGGAAGGAAAAATTTCAGTTACACAAAAAGGCTGGTATTACCTGCCGCAGAAGGCTGATACCGCACAGGCAGAAGCTACCATGATTTCCCTTTCAAGAGGCTTTGCCTTTGCCCGCATGGACAATGGGACAGATGTCTTTATACATGCGGACAAACTCAACAACGCGTTTGTTGGCGACAGGGTAGTGCTTGGCAACCTGCAGCAGGGCATTAAAGGGCTGAGCGGTGAGGTAAGATCTATAACTGAAAAAAGCAGTCGGCTTGTAACCGGCACTTTTAGGACGGAAGCAGGAAGGCCAGCCTTCCTGCCGGATATTGCTGTGCGCTATTCGCTTCCTGTAACGCGTGAAAGCGCTTCAAAAGCTAAAGAAAACGATAAGGTGCAGGCAGAAATTCACAGGATACCGCATTCTTCTGTTATGCAAGCAGAGATTGCAAAAATTTATGGGAAGGCTGGCAGCGCAAAGATATGTGCGGATGCTATCCTCGATGAGTATGGGATTGTGTCTGGCTTTTCAAAAGAGGCCCTTGATGAGGCCCAGGAAGCGGCTTCACGCAAAATAACTCCTGAAGACCTGAATGGCCGAGTAGACCTGCGCAACCTTCCTGTATGCACTATAGACGATGCGAGTGCAAAAGATTTGGATGACGCCATTTCAGTTATTAAAACAGAGGACGGGTCTTTTCATCTCGGTGTCCACATTGCCGATGTTTCGCACTATATTGCTCCGGGCGGGACGCTTGATATGGAAGCGCGCAGCCGCGGCACATCCGTATATTTTGCTGACCGTGTCGTGCCGATGCTGCCCGAGTCGCTTTCCAACGGCGTGTGCTCACTTAATGCAGGAGAGGACAAACTGACTTTTTCTGCACTTATTGAACTTGATGCGGAAGGAAATATGCTGTCGTACAAGTTCAGAAAATCGGTGATATGCTCCAAAGTACGCGGTGTTTACTCGGAAGTTAACAGCCTTTTTGACGGGACCGCAGGAGAAGATATGAGGCAGAAGTACAGTCCTGTAATTGACTCGCTTCATGCTGCGCGTGAACTGTCATTGATTTTGAAGAAACGATTTGCTGAAAACGGCGTTGTCGACCTCGAAAGCACGGAGCCTGAATTTACACTGAATGAAGACGGAGTATGTGTTGATGTTCATCCGCGCAAAAGTGGGCAAGCCGAGCAAATGATTGAGGCACTGATGATAACGGCTAATTCTGCAGCTGCTAAGCTTGCAAAGGCTTCAGAGATCCCATTTATATACCGTGTGCACGAAAGGCCAGATCCAGAGCGCGTAAAGACGTTGATACAGCTTATTGATGCAGTCGGCCTTAATTCGCAGCCGCTTAAGCATCACGATGGCAAAATTGCTCCAAAGGATTTTGAAAATATTCTGGAGCAGGCAAAAGGAAAGCCTGTGCAGAAGGTTGTTTCGCACCAGCTGCTGCGCACAATGGCAAAAGCGCGCTATGATGTTGAGCCGCTCGGCCATTTTGGCCTTGCACTTGCAGATTACTGCCACTTTACGTCGCCTATACGCCGCTATCCTGACACTTCAATACACAGGATACTTTCAGCCATGCTTGAGACAAAAGACAAAGCAAATCTGCAGAAACGTTTTGCAGATTTTGCTGCGGAGGCCGCAAAGATGTCTTCAGATGCTGAGATACGTGCCATGTCTGCAGAGCGTAGTGCCGAAGACTGCTATATGGCAGAGTATATGACACAGCATATAGGTGAGACGTACGACGGGGTTGTCAGCGGTGTTACACAGCACGGTATATTTATTGGGCTTGAAAATTCAGTAGAAGGCTTTGTACCTGTAGAAAGCCTTCCGGATTCTGATTACCGTTTTGATGGCGTCCTGTCGCAGGTCGACGCAAGGACGGGCAACCGCATTACTATAGGCACACCAATGCGGGTACAGGCGGTTGGTGCCGATGTAGCTTCTGGAAAAATCGACTTCACCTATGTGGGTGAAACGCAAAAATAAATTTCTTTTATCCGTATAACTGCTGGAATAATTGTCCATCATACTAACATAAATATAAACCGGAAGGCGGAGTTGTTAGTATGGAATCTGTACTGAAGCTGCTTCAGCGCACAGACTGTGCCGCTGAAAAGAAGGAAGTAGAGAAGGAAAAGCTGCTTTCAGAAATCAAGCATATCTCCCGCATGCTTGCATACAATGAATGCTGGTTCCAGACGGAATGTGACAGTGACCTGATAGACGCATGCATTTACCAGAGGGAAGAGCTTCAGGCACGTTACCGCTACCTTATGGGCCTTGCAAAGCAATATGGAGTTAGCTGCGCCGCTTTCTGAAATAGAAGACAAGCGAGGTGTGGCTTTTGCCTGATAAATGGCTTGTTGCAGCTATATGCTGCATAGTTTTTTTGCTTCTTGTGGCAGTTCAGGTTGCAATGAAATCCAAACGGCCGGTGCGGCATGCGATTGGTGGAATATTTACCGGCTTGCTCACACTTGCAGTTGTCAATATTACAGGGGCATACACAGGTGTGAACCTTCCTTTAAGCCCACTGACAATTGGTGTGTCCAGTGTTGCGGGCATACCTGGTGTTACTCTTCTTCTTCTGCTAAATTTGGTTTTTAGATAATAAAGAACCCGAGAGGGCTTCCGCTAAAGCGGATCCTTCCCGGGCTCTTTCTTTAATGGGCTTCTTGGCTATTTAATTTCAACAGTCTGCACTTCCGGCTTTGTTTCCTGAATCTTGGGAAGTTCAAGGTTTAAAACGCCATTTGTATAGCTTGCACTGATTTTGCCTGCGTCTATGCCATCAAGTGAGAAACTGCGGTAGAAAGAGTCGTATCTCCTCTCTCTGCGGATGTAGTTCCCTTTATTGTCTTTGTCGCTGTTTTCCTCTTTGCGCTCGGCGGTGATATCGAGCTCATCGCCTTTAATGCCGATTTTAATGTCATCCTTGTTAAATCCAGGGAGGTCGGCCTTCAAAAGATATTTGTCGCCTTCGTCTATGATATCTGTGCGGCATGGGGCGAACTGCTTGCTCATGTCCCCAAAGAAATTTTCATCCATCATATGGTCTATCGTGTCAAAGAGGCTGCCGGTCCTGCGCTCGAAAGGAATTAAATCAAACATAATCAATACCTCCACTTACTTATATTTATTATTTTAATTTATTTGTTTTCTGAAAAACGCTAAAGACCCGTGTTTAGAAACCATTGCTGCCGCCAGTAATATTATGCAGGTTATTTGACTTCAATGGTCTGAATTTCAGGTTTTTCTTCCTGAGCTTTCGGAAGCTCAAGGCTAAGCACACCGTTTGTGTAACTTGCATTTATCTTGCTGGCATCTATGCCATCAAGCGAGAAGCTGCGGCTGAAGGAATCATATCTTCTCTCTCTGCGGATGTAATTTCCTTTTTTATCTTTATCGTCTTTGTTTTCTCTACGCTCTGCGGTGATGTCGAGCACATTGTCCTGAATGCTGATCTTTATGTCGTCTTTGTCAAATCCAGGCAAGTCAGCTTTCAGAAGGTATTTGTCGCCTCCGTCAATAATGTCTGTGCGGCAGGGGGCAAACTGCCTGCTCAACCCGCCGAAGAAACTTTCGTCCATCATGCGGTCGACTGCATCAAAGAGGCTGCCAGTGTTGCGTTCAAAAGGAATTAAATCAAACATAATTAAAACCCCCATTTGTTTTAAATTTTGTTTTTTGAAACTCAGGAGCTCATTCTTTTGTCCCTCGTTTCTTTCAACGCTTTTAGTATAGGCGTGACTTGTTAATAAAAAATAGATAATATATTACTAAACTATTAACTTTAGCACTCTTTTAAGATGAGTGCTAATTACTTTCATTAAAAGAACTCTCAGCAAAACATACAAAATAATGCTTCACGAGAGTTTGGACGTTTACTACGGCACATCGTGTAATATTACGCCTGCTGTTTTCCCATGGCTTTATATTTTTCAATAATCATGTGCGCGCATTTATAGATATCGCCGCCGCCGAGTGTCAGAATAAGGTCACCGTCTTCGGCATTTTTGACCATATAATCCGCAATTTCTTCAAATGTCTTGAACCAGACGCAGCCGGGGATTTTTGCTGCGAGGTCTTTAGAATATATATTATATGTGTTTGTTTCTCTCACGGCTAAAATCTCAGAAAGGACAACACGGTCGGCAATGCCCAACGCTTTTACAAAATCATTGAAAAGCAGATATGTGCGTGAATATGTGTGCGGCTGAAATACTGCCCACACGCGCTTGAAGCCCATCTGCTTTGCCGCCGTAAGCGTTGCCGTTACTTCAGTAGGGTGATGCGCGAAGTCATCAGCAACAGTTACGCCGCCGAAATCCCCAAGCATTTCGAAACGCCTGTGCACACCCGTAAATGCATGTAGGCTTTTCTGAATGTTTTCGGTGTTTACGCCGAAAAGGTCGGCGACGGCAAAAGCCGCGAGGGCATTATATATGTTGTGTTTGCCCGGAATGCTGAGGGAAATATCTGTAGCTTTATTGCCGCCTTTAAAGACGCTGAATTTTTCATGTGCACGCTGCGTAGGCTGTATATCTGCCGCACTGTAGTCATTTGTAGGCTGGAAGCCGTAAGTCACGACCCGGGCTTTGCCAATGCCTTTTACGGCTTTCATGGCATTAGTATCGTCGCCGTTTACGATGATAGTCCCACTTGTTTGCGTGCAGAACTTGTGGAATGACCGTATGGTGTTTTCCACAGTGCCAAAATAGTCAAGATGGTCATTGTCAATATTGAGGATAACGGAAACGGAAGGGTGCAGCTGAAGAAAAGTATCGACATATTCACATGCTTCGCAGACAATGGTATCGGATTTTCCAACCCGACCGTTGCTGCCTATAAGCGGAAGTTTTCCGCCGATGATGGCTGAAGGATCAAGGCCGGCTTCAAGGAATATTTGTGTTATCATTGCGGTAGTTGTTGTTTTTCCGTGTGTCCCGGCAACAGCAATGCAGTTTTTGAAGCGACGTGTTACCATTCCGAGCATCACGGAGCGCTCCACAGTAGGGATGCCTTGCTCCCTTGCTGCGACAAGCTCAGGGTTGTCATGCTTTATTGCCGCTGAATAGACAACGAGTTCGGCACCTTTTACATTTTCAGCTTTCTGCCCCATCGAGACAGGAACACCATAGCCACGTACCCTTGCAAGCGTATCTGATTCTGCCGTGTCTGAACCTGTTATTTGGTATCCCTTATGAAGAAGAATTTCGGCAATCGGGCACATGCCTGAACCGCCAATCCCTACAAAATGTACTTTCTTGACTTTAGACAGAATGTCATTACATTCCATAAAATTACTCCTATTCTAAAATATGCAGATTATTTTGGAAAAATACAGATTTTCCTAATTAATATATTGCCCAACATATTAATAATAAACATCTTTCCGCGTAATTGCAAACGTAAAAGTGAAATTTTATACATGCTGCAGACGTATGCACAGTCGGTTTCACAAAGCCATAGTATAATGGCAGAACATTTCGGAGGTGACTGAAAACGGAAAAAGGAGCTTTTGGCATACTTGGGGGCGACCGCAGGCAGATATACCTTGCAGAGTCACTTGTGCAGAAAGGTTGCAAGGTGCTTGCCTGCGGATTTGAAAAAACGTTCCTTCCGGCTGGTGTGGAAAAGTCATCACTGGAAAAGCTGGCTTTAGAATGCGGTCCGGTTATTCTGCCGCTGCCTGTCACTGACGACGGCGTCAATTTAAAAGCCGAGTACAGCGCAGAGCCGATCGTGCTTGATGACATATTCGCTGAAAAAATGCGCGGAAAACGTGTATTTGGCGGAAAAATGGAACGCCTTTTTTGCACGAGCAGCATATGGGGAGAGATTAATACTACCGACTACAGCGCATGTGAAGAATTTGCGGTTCGCAATGCCGTGCCGACTGCGGAAGGTGCTGCTGAGATTGCCATGCGCGGATACCCTGGGACTATAAGCGGGAGCCGCTGCCTTATAGCCGGCTTTGGCAGGTTAGGCAGGGCGCTTATGCATGTTATGAAAGGGCTTGATGCCAATGTAACGGTGTCGGCGCGGGCGCCGGAGGATCTCGCGTGGATAGAGGCTTCGGGCTGCCGCTCTGTTGAAACGCAGCAGATTGGCAGGTCAGGCATATACGACATAATTTTCAATACTGTGCCGGCTTTGATTTTTACACGCCAGGTGCTTTCATATTTGCGCGGATGCTCAATTTTGGTTGACCTCGCGTCGTCACCGGGGGGCATTGATTTTGAAGCAGCGGAGGAATTCGGGATAAAGGCTTGCTCAGCGCTTTCGCTTCCTGGGCGCGCTGCGCCGAAAACGGCGGGTAAAATAATCGGTGATATTGTTTGCCGCATGGTGGAGAGGTGAAATAGCATGGAGAAAAAAACATTCGGCTTTGCAATGTGCGGTTCTTTCTGCACATTCCGCAGAGTAATAGACGAGATGCGCAACATTGCCGAGAAAGGCTATCCGCTCCTTCCGGTAATGTCATTTAATGCGGCTTCAATGGACACAAGGTTTGGCCGCGCCGATGATTTTATAGGTGAGGTTGAGAGCATCTGCCACAGAAAGGTGATTAACAGCATTCAGGGAGCCGAACCCATTGGCCCTCACAATAGTGTAGATTTAATGATAGTCGCTCCATGCACCGGCAACACGCTTGGAAAACTTGCGAACGGGATTACCGACACACCCGTAACGATGGCGGTGAAATCGTGCCTGCGCATTGGCTTGCCTGTTGTTATCGCTCCGGCTACAAATGACGCACTTTCGGCTTCGGCAAGGAACATCGGCGGGCTGCTTAACACGAAAAATATTTATTTTGTGCCTATGCAGCAGGACAACCCGAAAAGTAAGCCATTTTCTCTTATATCGGATTTCAGCCTGATTCTGCCGGCGGCACTTGCGGCATTAGATGGAAAGCAGCTTCAACCCCTGCTTAGAAGTGAGGCCGGCAAATAGTAAAAAACAGTCCGCATGTTTACTTGTCATGCCATGCAGCGGGTGTTATAATACAGGAAAATCAAAATAAAGAGGTGTGGCTGATGCTTTACTGTGAGGACTGTCTGATACTCTGCCGGGACGAAAATAGCTGTCCAGTCTGCGGCAGCGCAAAACTCAGGCCGCCCAAGCCCGATGACCCCGTACTTCTGATTACGGTGTGGGAGAACAATGCAGTGAAAATTTCGGCTGCATTTGACGATGCTGGCCTTCCGTATATGAAGCGCAATATGAATTTGGGAGGGGCTTCTCCGGTGATTCTCGGCAAAAGCAAGGCATCCCAGACAAGGCTTTTTGTGCCTTACGGAGAGATGGGGCATGCAGAAGATATTCTGCATGGAATAGGCATAATTAAGGACGAACCCAATAAAAATGAGCAAGAAGATATTTCAGACAAAGAGTCAGGTAAAAAGCAAAAGGCACAAGCACCTTTGAGCCATGGCAAACAGACTGCCGCGAGGATTATTTCCGCGTTGCTCTTTCTGCTTTTGGTTTGGGGTGTTGTGAGTGCGTCTGATGTTATTGCCGCATGGATAAAGAGTCTTTTTTAAATGGCGCTGTATGGTGCTGTCACTGAGGCTTAAAAAGTATAGGAAGGAAATGTAAAATGGGATATCGAATCGACACAAACTGTATTCATGCCGGCTATGAGCCGAAAAATGGTGAGCCGCGTGTCCTGCCTATTGTGCAGAGCACAACATACAAGTATGATACTGCCAAAGCAATGGGAGACCTGTTTGACTTAAAGGCAAACGGATTTTTCTATACGCGCATCAGCAACCCGACGGTAGATGCTGTTGAAAAGAAAATCGCAGTGCTTGAGGGCGGCGTCGGTGCCATGCTGACTTCTTCGGGCCAGGCGGCTTCATTTATTTCAGTTTGCAACATATGCCACAGCGGTGACCACATCATAAGCTCGGCGGCAATTTACGGGGGAACATTTAACCTGTTTAACAAGACATTGCATGAAATGGGCATTGATTGCACGTTCGTTTCACCAGACTGCACGGAAGAAGAGCTTAAGGCGGCTTTTAGGGCAAACACGCGCTGCGTTTTTGCCGAAACGCTTTCGAATCCCTCGCTTGTAGTTACGGACATTGAAAAGTTTGCAAAGGCGGCCCATGCGCACGGTGTGCCCCTTATTGTTGACAATACATTCCCGACTCCAATCAACTGCCGGCCGTTTGAATTTGGCGCGGATATTGTAACACACTCCACCACAAAATATATGGACGGCCATGCTGTGCAGGTTGGCGGGGCAATAGTCGACAGCGGGAATTTCAACTGGGAAAACGGCAAATTTCCCGGCCTTACAGAGCCTGACGAGTCTTACCATGGCCTTGTGTATACTAAGGCATTTGGCAGGGCTGCATATATTACAAAAGCGCGTGTACACATGATGCGCGATATCGGTGCACAGGCTTCACCGACGAATGCGTTCCTTCTCAACCTCGGCCTTGAAACACTTGCCCTGCGCATGGAGCGCCACTGCTCTAATGCCCTTACCGTTGCCAAATACCTTGAAAAGAGCGACAAGGTGGAGTGGGTGGATTATCCAGATCTTGAAAGCAACAAATACCATGCGCTTACGAAAAAATATATGCCGCATGGCACGAGCGGCGTGATTTCTTTTGGCACAAAGGGTGGGCGCAGCGGCGCCATACGCTTTATGGAGGGACTTCACCTTGCATCTATAGTTACACATGTGGCCGACCTTCGGACTTGCGTGTTGCACCCGGCGAGCACAACGCACCGCCAGCTTGACGACAAGCAGCTTGCGGCTGCGGGTATAAGCCCGAACATGATAAGGCTGTCTGTTGGAATTGAAAATATAAACGATATACTCGAAGATATTGAAGATGCCCTTGCCCGCGTATAAAGCATGACATAAGGGGAGCGGTAGGCCCGCTCCCCGTTTTTTATACTTTAACAGCAGACAATGATTTTTCGGCAAAAGCAACTCTGTCCTTTTCTACAGTTACTAAGTGTGTTATAATTAATTAAGCGTACAGCAAATCTGTGGGGAGATGAATTTTGTAAATGGAAGAAGTCCAAAAACGCTCAGTATGCAGTGGTATTAATTTTCGCAGTATCCGTGACAGCCGTTTTAAAACGGCACGTATTTCAATAAATTTTTTACTTCCGCTTAAAAAAGAGACTGCAGCAAAAAATGCATTGTTGCCTTTTCTGCTTACGCGTTCATGCAAAAAATATCCTGATTTCACAAAGCTGAATGAGCATCTGGCTGAACTTTACGGAGCCGAACTTGATGCCGATATCCAAAAGCTCGGCGATGTGCAGATGCTTTCAATTTTTGTTAGCGGCCTTGCCGACCGCTATGCCCTACACGGCGAAAAAATGTCGGAGGAACTTTCACGCCTTCTATGTGATGTTGTATTTGATCCGCAAATGTCAGACAGGCTTTTCCCAGAAGAAGGGTTTGAGCAGGAAAAGCGCCAGCTTATGGAGACGCTCGATTCCGAATTTAATGACAAGCAGATATATGCGTTCCGCCGCTGCCAGGAAATAATGTGCTCGAAAGAGCCATACGGCCTGAGCAGGCTCGGAACAAAAGAAGAAATCAAAAATTTAAAGCGCAGCGATTTGACCGCTGCATGGGAGTATATGCTTCAAAGCGCACCTGCTGAAATAATGGTTTTAGGCAACTGCAACCCCGAACCTGTTTTCCACAGCTTTTCAGATGCTTTTGCAAAACATGGAAGGGCAAATATTGGAAACTACAAAGGCTGTGTTGTAAGAAAGGCGGGGGAAACTAAGGACATTACGGAAAAAATGGACGTTGTCCAGTCTAAGCTTGTGATGGGGTTTCGCACAGGATGTGCGGAGCCTGAAAAAGCCGTCCCTGCTGTTAAGCTGATGAGCGCAATGTACGGCGGGTCGCCTAACTCCAAACTTTTTTTGAATGTAAGGGAAAAGATGAGTCTGTGCTATTACTGCAGCTCTTCATTTAACCCCATAAAGGGTATTATGTTTGTCCAGAGTGGTGTTGAAAAGAAAAATATAGGCCGTGCAAAAGATGAAATAATTGCACAGCTTGATGACATGAAACATGGAAAATTCACAGACGAAGAAATTGATGAGGCAAAGCTGAGCCTTTGCAACCTTTACCACACTGTTTCTGATTCCCTTGAGGCTCTCGAAGGGTGGTACCTTTCAAAGACATTTTCGGATCCGCTCTGCACGCCTGAACATGAAGCTGAGACGATAAACGGCGTGACGCGCAGCCAGATTACGGAAGCGGCGCAGAAAGTTGAGCTCGACACAGTTTACCGCCTTACGGGGGAACGGGGGAAATTCAAATGAGTGAAATAGAGAAAATCAAAAGCGCCCGCACAGATGATTTATACTATACAGTAAACCATCCTTCCGGCCTGAAAATTTATCTTTACCCTAAGAAGAGCAGCTCCACATTTGCCATATTCGGCACGAAATACGGTTCAATAGACAACTGTTTTCGCAGGTCTGATGAGACAGAGCCGCAGACGGTGCCAAACGGCATTGCCCATTACCTCGAGCACAAGCTTTTTGAAAGCGCAGACGGCGATGCTTTTGTGCGCTATGCAAAAACTGGCGCATGCGCGAATGCCTACACGTCTTTCGACATGACATGTTACCTGTTTTCATGTACAAGCCATTTCTACGATTCACTTGAAATACTACTTGATTTTGTGCAGTCACCTTACTTTACCGATAAGACGGTAAAAAAAGAGCAGGGCATTATAGGGCAGGAAATACGGATGTATGACGACGATCCCCAGTGGCGTGTGATGTTTGACCTGCTTGGCAACCTTTACCATACTCACCCGGTTAAGATCGATATTGCGGGAACGACCGAAAGCATAGCGAAAATCACGCCTGAGCTGCTTTATAAATGCTACAATACTTTCTATAACCTAAATAATATGGCGCTGTGCATTGCTGGGAATTTTGACACAGACCGCGTGCTTTCAATATGCGACAAAATGCTGAAACCTTCGAAGCCTGTTTCTGTTGAGAGAATTTTTGCACCGGAGCCTGAGAGTGTTGCCCGTACCCGCTCGGAAGAAAAGCTGCCTGTTTCGCTGCCAATTTTTGAGCTCGGTTTTAAAGAGCCTGTCAGCGGCGGCAGGGCATCTTCTAAAGAGCTTGCTGAAACTGATATCCTTCTGAAAGCCCTTGCTTCGCCGGCGTCACCGCTTTACCGCAGCCTGCTCGATGACGGGATCATAAACGAAGCGTCGTTTGGCCAGCAGTATTTTGAAGGCCCGGGCTTTGCATCTGTGATTTTTTCAGGTGAATCGCGCGACCCTGATGCTGTTGCAGAGCGCATAAACCAGGAAATAGTGAAACTGCGCAGGGATGGAATAAGCCGTAAAGCATTTGACTGCGCGAAAAACATGATTTACGGAAGCAGCATCGCCGCGCTGAACAGTGTAAGCAATATTGCAAATTCCATAATTTCGTTTGCATTTGCGGGGCGGGAGTTGTTTTCTTATATCGACGCTGTGGCGGAAGCCGACGCAGATTCTGTTATGGCACGGCTTAAGACTCAGCTTAGGCCTGAAACGTCTGCAATTTCCATTGTAAGGCCGGAAAGCTGAAGTTTTAAACATAAAATTCAAAGTAGAGAAGTGAAAATACGTATGTATCATGTTGAATTTCCGGGCCTTGGAATCAATATAACTGTAAATCCTACGGCATTTACTGTAGGCGGGCACGCTTTTGCCTGGTACGGCATCATCATTGCGGTGGGCTTCCTCCTCGCACTGTTGTATACGGTGAAGAGCTGCAAGCATTTCCATGTAGATGAAGATAAATTTATCGATTGTGTGATTGTCGGCATGATTGGCGGCGTAATTGGCGCACGGCTCTATTATGTGCTGTTTGATGCCAGCAGCCAGTACAGGAGCAATCCGATGAGTGCTTTCTATATATGGGAAGGCGGCCTTGGCATTTACGGCGGCATCATAGGCGGCCTGCTCTGCGGTGCGCTTATGGCAAAGCACAGAAAAATAAGTATACCGGCTATGTTCGACCTTGCTTCTCTTGGCTTTTTGATTGGGCAAAGCGTTGGCCGCTGGGGCAATTTCGTCAATCAGGAAGCATTTGGCGTAGGCACTACACTGCCGTGGCGCATGGTAAGTGAAAACACAGTTTCAGTTTCATCTACGGGTGTCCACCCATGCTTCCTATATGAGTCGACCTGGTGCCTGCTTGGATTTATACTGCTTCACATATTCAGTCGCAAATTCAGAAGGTATGACGGGCAGGTCTTCCTTCTTTACAGCCTCTGGTACGGCTTTGAGCGCTTCTGGGTGGAAGGCCTGCGCACAGACAGCCTTGTTACGCCATATATCCCGCTACGTGTTTCTCAGGTCATAGCGGCTGCTGCTGTTATAGTTTCGGTCATCTTACTTATTGTGTTCCGCAACAGGACAGTACTGACAGGGTGTGGCTCACCAAAGATAATGGAGCTCAACTCGATTGCTGACGAAGTGGAGCAGGCACCGAAAAAAGAAGAAAGTGCTGAAGAAGTGGACGATGGAACAAGCACAATATTCGAAAATAAGGAGGACGCCGCAAAAGTTCTTGCCGGTGATTCCGTCCAAAAAGATGAAAACAGCGCAGGTATTGCAGCACAGGCTGAAAAGAGCGGCCATGAAAAAGATGAAGAAAGGCCGGAAAAATAAGATAAATAAATTTTGGGTATGGTATGGCGGTTTTTGGGCCGGGTTGGCTTATTGCGCTTGACCGGGTCTGCTGCAAGAAAGGATGGATGGCATGTATGTCGAAGATTATCAATGGTAAAGCCATTTCCGCAGAAGTAAAGGCAGAGGTTGCCGTGGAGGCGCGGAAACTTAAAAAACGCGGAATCATACCGGGCCTTGCAGTTGTGCTTGTCGGAAATGACCCAGCTTCACGTATATATGTAAACAACAAGAAAAAAGCATGTGCCGCAACGGGAATTTATTCGGAGGAGTATACTCTGCCGGAGACCGCAAAGCAGGAAGAACTGCTGGAGCTTGTGTCACGGCTGAACCGCAAGAAAGAGATAAACGGGATACTCGTCCAGCTGCCTCTGCCAAACAGCCTTAATGAAGATGCTGTTATTGAGACAATAGACCCTATGAAAGACGTAGACGCATTCCACCCGAGCAATGTGGGGAGAATCTCAATTGGGAATCCCAGGTTTACCCCATGCACACCTGCTGGAATTATGGAGATGCTTCACCGTGAATCCATTTCAATAGAAGGAAAGCACTGCGTAGTAGTTGGCAGGAGCAACATAGTTGGCAAGCCGATGGCAATGCTGTTTCTAAATGCGAACGGCACCGTAACCATCTGCCATATTAAAACACAAAATCTAAAATATTATTGTGTGCAGGCTGATATTCTCGTTTCTGCAGTCGGAAAACCTAAATTCATTACTGAAGATATGGTCAAGCCAGGTGCTGTTGTGATAGATGTTGGCATGAACCGCAGCAGCAACGGAAAGCTTTGCGGTGACGTAGACTTTGAAAAGGTACAGCAAAAAGCTTCATACATCACACCAGTGCCGGGTGGAGTTGGCCCAATGACCATTGCAATGCTGCTTAAAAACACTGTAACTGCTGCAAAGCTCCAGAATGGAATCCCTGTACTCAAATGACGAAGGTGTTGGGATGAAAGGCCTTTTGGATACGATACATTCTCCAAAAGATTTAAAAAAGCTGTCATCGGGGCAGCTGAAGGAACTTTGCTCTGAAATTAGAGTCCGCATTATAAGGACGGTGGCTTCCAACGGTGGACACCTTGCCTCGAACCTTGGAGTGGTTGAGCTGACGGTTGCGCTCCACCGCGTTTTTAATTCCGAAAAAGATAGGATCGTGTGGGACGTAGGCCATCAGTCGTATACCCATAAGATGCTGACGGGACGTGGGGGTCGCATTTCTACCATCCGAAAAAAAAACGGCCTTTCCGGTTTTCCAAACAGGGAGGAGAGTCCTTACGATCCGTTTACAAGCGGCCACAGCAGCACATCAATTTCATCTGCTTTAGGGCTTGCTGAAGCTAAGGATCTGGCAGGTGAAGATGGTTATGTAGTCGCAGTAATAGGCGACGGTGCCTTGACCGGCGGCCTTGCGTATGAGGGCTTGAACAACGCCGGCCGGTTTAAAAAAAATTTTATCGTTGTTTTAAATGACAATAAAATGTCTATTTCGCGCAATGTCGGTTCCATGGCACGCTACCTTGCAAAGATACGTACAGAGCCGTCATATTTCCGCATTAAAGGGAATGTGGAAAAGGTGCTTGACCAGATACCTGGGATAGGAAAGCCAATGCATCACGCACTTACCCGCACAAAGGCTGTGATGAAGCAGCTTATGTACAACAGTACAATTTTTGAAGACATGGGCTTTTACTATTACGGCCCGTTTGACGGCCATGACGTGGACAAACTGATTGAGGTATTTACAAACGTAAAGAGCATTGAGCATCCAGTACTGCTGCATGTAATCACCCAAAAGGGAAGAGGATACCCTTTTGCAGAACATAACCCGGATGCGTTCCACGGCGTTTCTAAATTTGATATAAAGACGGGCAAGGCTTTATCGTCAGGCACAAGCTTTTCATCTTCTTTTGGCCGCTTTCTCTGCGAGTTTGCGGAAAAAGATCAGCGCATATGCGGTATTACAGCAGCTATGAAATCAGGTACGGGCCTTACGGAGTTTGCAGAAAAATTTTCAAAACGCTTTTTTGATATAGGAATTGCGGAAGAGCATGCACTCACTTTTTGTGGAGGCCTTGCTACGGGCGGCATGCTCCCTGTTTTTGCAGTTTACTCTTCTTTTCTTCAGCGTGGATATGACCAGATTATACATGATATCTCACTGCAGAAAGTCAAAGTCGTTTTGGCTGTTGACCATGCGGGCATAGTCGGTGAAGACGGTCAGACACATCAGGGCATTTTTGATGCTGCATATCTTAGTACGATTCCGGGTATTGCCGTTTACGCCCCAGCTTACTATGATGAGCTTAAGATGTGCCTGCGCATGGCGCTTTATGAGAGCAATGGAATTGCCGCAGTACGCTACCCTCGCGGGGGGCAGCTCTTCAGGCCATATGATTTTCAGCCGCAGGGAGAACCGTTCGACTGCTACGGTGACATAAAGGCAAAAATTGTGCTCGTTACTTATGGCAGGCTTTTTTCATTCGCATGTTTGGCCTGCTCGCGGCTCAAACAGAAAAATATTTCCGTATTAATAATAAAACTTAACAGGATCTGCCCGGTTGACAGCAGGGCCGTAAAACGTGCTGCTGCTGCAGATATGATCTTTTTCTTTGAAGAAGGAATTACCCATGGAGGGATTGGCGAACATTTTTGCTACCTTCTCAGCCAGGAGGAATTTTCTGGGAAATTTTATCTGCGTGGAGTAAATGGATTCGTGCCGCAGCAGACTATGGGGGAAGGATTGGCATCTCTTGGCCTTGACGACAACGGAATGGTACAAATGATTTTGGCGGGGTGCGCAGAAAATGACAAAAAAAAGACTTGATTGCTTGATTTATGAGCACGGACTCACAGAAAGCAGAGAAAAAGCAAAAATTGCCGTAATGATGGGTAATGTTTATGTTGATGGCCAGAAAGAAGATAAGCCTGGCACAATGCTGCCTGAGTCAGTAAAAATAGAAATCAGGGGAAAGACACTCCCGTATGTAAGCCGTGGAGGACTAAAACTTGAAAAAGCACTGAAAACTTTTTCGATTGATCTGCACGACAAAATTGCTATGGATATAGGTGCTTCTACCGGTGGTTTTACTGACTGCATGCTGCAGAATGGCGCAGTGAAAGTCTATTCTATTGATGTCGGCTACGGTCAGCTTGCATGGAAACTGCGGACAGACCCGCGTGTTGTAAATCTCGAACGTACTAATGTGCGCTACGTGACTTCGGAGCAGGTGCCGGAAAAAGTCGATTTTTTCAGCATAGATGTTGCTTTTATTTCGCTGAAGCTTGTCTTGCCTGTAGCATGGAAATTTCTCAAAGAGAACGGTGAGGGCGTATGCCTTATTAAACCGCAGTTTGAAGCCGGGAGAGAAAAGGTTGGCAAAAAAGGTGTAGTACGCGACAAAACCGTGCATGCCGAAGTTATAAGTGAAATAATTGATTTTGTTCTGCAGCATGGATTTTCGGTTCTCGGCTTGACCTTTTCACCCGTCAAAGGCCCTGAAGGCAACATTGAATATCTGCTATATGTAAGAAAAACAAAAACGTCTTCCGGTACTGTACCGGATATCAACGGGCTTGTGGAGCAGTCACACCGTGTTTTGAATGGCGGTGAAAAACCATGAAAATCGCTGTGCTGCCAAATCTAAGCCGAAGCCAGGCTCGCCACCATACGGATCGCCTTATACAGCGCCTACAAAGTTTTGGCGCGGGGATTTTTATGAAAAGCAGCCTACGCCATGCTTTTGACCGGCCCGATATCATGTTTTTTGACGATTTCAACGAGATGATACGCTCGTGCGACATGATGATTGCACTTGGCGGTGATGGAACAATTATCCATAACGCAAGGCATGCTGCAGAGTTCAACAAACCAATTCTCGGAGTGAATGTCGGCAGGCTCGGTTTTCTTGCCGAACTTGAAACAGATGAGTTTGACGAGCTTGAAAAACTTGCCACAGGAGACTATCATGTGGAAAAGCGTATGATGCTTGATGTACATTACACGGAGAGGGGGGTGGAGAAAACAAGCTCGGCACTGAATGATGCTGTAATTTCACGCGGAGCGCTTGCTCCAATTCCGGATTTCCGTGTTGCCCTTGATGGGCAGACAGTGTGCGAATACTGCGGCGACGGCCTTATTCTTGCAACACCGACGGGCTCTACTGCATATTCGCTTTCAGCCGGCGGGCCAATCATAGACCCTCAGCTCGCGTGCATATTGCTTTCGCCTATATGTGCCCATTCACTTCTCACGCGGCCTGTAGTTTTTGAGCCGAATGCAAAGCTCAGCGTGCAGACATATTTCAGGGCTCCAAGTGAAGCGTACCTAACTATGGATGGCCAGATATCAGTTAGGGTAGACCCAAAGAAACGTATAGAATTCAGCCGTTCTGAGAAAACAGCTAAAATCGTAAGGCTTAAAAACCACAATTTTTATGATATCGTAAGCCAAAAACTTGGCGATGGGAGGTATGAAACATGAAAAAAAAGCGCCATGAAAAAATCATGGAGCTGATTGAAAAATACCCTATAGATACACAGGAAGAACTTCTTAAGCGTCTGCGTGAAGCTGGATTGGATGTAACGCAGGCAACTGTTTCACGCGACATAAAAGAGTTGCGCCTTGTAAAAATGCTTTCGTCAGGCGGGCGCTACCGCTACGCAAAACCAAAGGAAGAGAAAAGGGAAACGGCTGAAAAATTCAGGTCGATTTTTATTAATTCTGCAGTTTCAGTAGACTGGGCACAGAACATCGCATGTGTCAAGTGCCATACCGGCACAGCTAATGCCGTGTGTGCGGCGATGGATTCCTTTCCATGGGACGACGTAGTGGGGACTATTGCCGGAGACGACACCATTTTCATCCTTATGAAATCCGAGGAAAAGGCTGCCTTTATTGCCGGTGAATTGAAAAAGATGGTCAGGTGATTTTATGTTGTCGCAGCTTTATATTGAAAATGTTGCGGTAATAGAAAAAGCCAGCATAGATTTCCGGGGCGGGTTTAGTGCACTTACTGGCGAAACAGGCGCAGGAAAATCAATACTTATAGATTCTATACACGCTATCCTTGGTGAGCGGACTTCCCGTGAAATGATTAGGACTGGTGCAAAGTCCGCTTGTGTTAGCGCCGTTTTCACAGACGTTGGAAAGCGCGCGCTGCAGAAACTAACAGACTGCGGCTATGAGGCTGAGGATGACGGTACGCTTGTCATTCAGCGGGAAATAAGCGCAGATTCGAAATCATCATGTCGCATAAACGGCCGCCCTGCAACCGTATCAGTACTAAAGCAGGTTGCCTCTCTGCTTGTAAATATTCACGGCCAGCATGAAAACTACGGCCTGCTTTCGCCGGAAAACCATCTTGCCTATCTTGACAGCATGGGCCTGCCGAAGGAACTTTTCAGCAGGTATTCTGAGTATTACTCAGAAATGCAAAAGCTGCACGCTGAACTTGATTCCATTAATATGGACGAGTCACAAAAAGCCCGCCAAATCGATTTGCTTGACTACGAAATTGGCGAGCTTGAAGGAGCAGGCCTCAAGCCGGGCGAGCAGGAAGAACTGGAACGCAGAAGGTCAATGTATCGCAACAGTGAAAAAATTGCTTCCGCCGTTGCTCAAGCAAAAACAACGCTTAACGGCGACGATGAAGCGGAAGGTGCCGCTTCCGCAGTTTCTAATGCTGCCGACGCTCTGAGCGGTGCTTCACAATATCTGCCTGAGCTTAGCAAGACGGCTGAGCGCCTGCAGAATATTTCCTATGACCTTGAAGACTGTGCCGGTGAGCTCAGCGGATATGAAGACCAGCTTGAATATGACCCGGCTGAGCTTGACCGTATTGAGGCGCGGCTCGATACGCTTTACCGCCTTGGCCTTAAATACGGCGGCTCGGTAGAAGCTATGATAAAGTTCCTTAACAAGAGCAAAGCGGAGCTTGCGAGAATAAAAACTTCAGATGAATCAGCCGCCAACCTGAGAAAAGAATATAAAAAGAGCAAAGAAAAAGCCGAGCGCATTGCACTTGAAATTTCCGAATGGCGCAGCAAAGCTGCACATGAGTTTTCGGCTCAGATTAAAAAAGAACTCGAGTTTTTGAATATGCCGCATGTTTCATTTGAAGTAAAACAGGAACGCTGCCCATTAAATGCAAACGGCTGCGACCGCGTGGAATTTCTGATTTCTGCAAACGCAGGCGAGCCCGCAAAACCGATTGCAAAAATAGCTTCCGGCGGCGAGCTCTCACGCATAATGCTCGCAATCAAGACGGTTCTTGCAGGCAGGGATGAAGTCGGCACGCTAATTTTTGATGAAATTGACGCAGGCGTGAGCGGAAATGCAGCGCAGAAAATCGGCCTTAAGCTGCACGAAGTTTCTGAAAACCGGCAGGTAATCTGTGTTACGCACCTTGCACAGATAGCCGCTCTTGCTGATGCACAGTACCTTGTAAGCAAAGAAGTGCATGACGGCAGGACTTATACTGAGATTTCGGAGCTTGGCAGGGAAGGCCGCATCAAAGAGCTTGCGCGCATTATGGGTGGCGCAAGGATAACGCCGCTGACAATGAAAAATGCTGAAGAAATGCTTCAGATGGCACAGGAAGAAAACAGCCGTAAAGATTTGCATCGGTAATCGTCTACAGCTCCCTTGGTTCAGCCAAAAGCTCACGGTTTACGAATACTGTGCGGTCTTCACGTGTTTCGACATTCCATTCCACAAGCGAAATGATTGAATTTACAATTTCAATGCATGTAATGCAGTTTGGATGTATACAGCTGCCGGTGTTGAAATACGGTATATTGCCCTTCACGGGGCATGCAGGGCGGTGTGTATGCCCTGCAATTACAGGCTGCCCTGTTGCTTCTATCCACTCGAAGATTTTTTTCTCAACTTTTTTCTTTTTAACGAGGTTTACAGCTGCACTTATCGGGTTTTTCACACCGAAAAATTCAAGTATCTTCCAAATGTGGCGCGATAGGAACCGGCCGGCTTTCCAGAAAATGTCGCTGATTATATCGCCCTGATGGCCGTGTACGAGGAACAGCTTTTTGTTTGTTTCGGTATTTTTCAGTATAAGGCCTTCATGCATCTGTATACCTGGGAAAAGGCTTTCATATCTGTCTGTGCGCCTGTTGTAGAACCGTTCCATGTTTTGCTTTACAAAGTATGGGTATTTTTTTACCATGTCATGGTTACCGAAAATCATGTATAGGCGGTGCTCGGCATAAAATTTATGGAGAAGCCGGAAAATATCACTGTAGACATTGCAGATATCTGAAAAGCTGTTGTTTTTCCAGAGTTCGTCGCTGTCGCCGAGGTCTATATATGTGAATCCGTTTTCATAGTAATATTTAATTGCACAGTAATAAAGGTTTTGATTGTGGCTGAAATCATCTGCCCAATTTCCGTTGCCGCGGTGGCAGTCGCTTATAAGCACTATTTTTGAGGAGCTGTCGAAAGGAATTTCCATGGAAGCCTCGAAAACTTCGTTGAGCCTTCTGAATGTTGAAAGTGATGTCATTTCTTGTTACCTTCGTAAAAAGTGATTTATAGATATATTTTGTTCGGCATTAAAAGTACTATACTTAAAATTTCTGCGCGGCATGGAAAAGCTTAAATTTGTGTTGTAATTATATTTTATATGCAGTATAATAGTAAAAATGTGTTCAGGAGGTGTGATGATTGACAGACGATGTATTTCGTACTTTATCTTATGGAATCTATGCCATAGGCGTAAACAATGAGAAAAAAGTTTCGGCATGCATTGTGAACACCGTTGTTCAGGTGTCGAATCATCCCAACCTGGTTGCCGTAAGCATAAGCCATGGTAATTACAGCAACGAGTGCATTAAGAAAAATGGCATTTTTACAGTTTCCGTTTTGTCCGAAGACACTTCCGGCGCTGTAATTGGGGCGCTTGGCTTTACGTCTGGCCGCGATACGGATAAGCTTAAAAATATCAATTACAGAGTGCTCGAGGAAGGCGTGCCTGTAGTTAAGGAGCATATCTGCTGCTGGTTCCTTTGTAGGGTTTCGAGAAGTATCGAAACAGAGATGCACACAGTGTTTCTTGCGGAAGTCATTGCAGGCAGTGAAGCTGTAAAGGGCAAGCCGATGACTTACGATTATTACAGGCGTGTAATTAAAGGCCGCGCACCGAAAAATGCACCGACTTATATGGAGGAGCCATTGAAAAAAGAAACAGATGCTGAAAACTGGATATGTACTGTTTGCGGATATGTTTACAGTGATCCTTTTGTTCCCCTTGAGGAACTTCCAGATGACTGGGTGTGTCCCATTTGTGGGGCACCGAAGACAGCATTCCGGCGCCAGCAATAACAGAATAAAAAAGCTCATCCGATGTGTTTCAAGCATCGGGCGGGCTTTTTTTTTAAGCTTTTCGATATGTCGAAAAGCGAATAAATATATTTAGAGGAGATAAAAGCATGCGAAAAAAAATCATTCAGGTCGAAGAACGTCCACCAATCCAGCAAGCGATTCCTTTGAGCATTCAGCACCTTTTTGCCATGTTCAGCGCATCAGTCCTTGTGCCGAACCTTCTTGGCATAAATCCGGCGGTCGTGCTTTTCATGAATGGTGTAGGAACGTTGCTGTACATCTTTATCACAAAGTGCAAGGCTCCCGCATACCTCGGTTCCAGCTTTGCGTTTATTGCACCGGCTACGATTATTATAAGTACGCCGGGCCTTGGATATCAGTATGCACTCGGCGGGTTTGTTGTCACAGGTGCAGCAATGTGCCTTGTAGCCTTCATCATTAAATCCTGCGGCACAAAATGGATAGATGTCATACTTCCGCCTGCTGCCATGGGTTCGGTCATAGTATTAATAGGCCTTGAGCTTTCCGGCACAGCGGCAAAAATGGGCGGCCTTATTCTTACCGATACATATACTAAAATCGACCCTAAAAACGTCGCTGTGTTTCTCATAACTCTCGGCGTTGCCGTGTTTGGGTCAGTTCTGTTCCGCAGGTTCTTAGCTGTGATACCGATACTGATTGCCATTATTGTTGGGTACATAGCGGCGGCTGCATGCGGGCTTGTAAACTGGAATGTTGTAAATGCGGCCCCGATTTTTACCATTCCGCATTTTCAGCTTGCAAAATTCAACTGGAATGCTATTTCCATTGTACTTCCGGCAACGCTTGTGGTTGTTTCTGAGCATATTGGGCACCAGATTGTCACGGGAAAAATTATAGGGCGTGATATTTTGAAAGACCCCGGACTACACCGCACGCTGCTTGGCGACGGGCTTTCTACGATGATTTCCGGAATGTTTGGTTCCGTGCCGACGACGACTTACGGCGAAAACATAGGTGTTATGGCTATGACAGGCGTTTACAGCGTGTGGGTAATAGGCGGTGCCGCAGTTATTTCGATAGTAATTTCATTCTTCGGAAAAGTTTCCGCGATTATTCAGTCTATACCGGGGCCTGTGATGGGAGGAGTCAGTTTTCTTCTTTATGGCATGATTGCCGCTTCGGGCCTGAGGCTTTTTGTTGAACAGAAAGTCGATTTCAGCAGATCGAGGAACCTTGCTATGGCGAGCGTAATTCTTGTAACCGGCCTTTCGGGTGCTTTCGTCCAGCTCGGCCAAGTGAAACTGACAGGCATGGCGCTTGGCACATGCGTCGGCATGCTGCTCGGCGTGATATTCTGGATTATCGACAAATTCCATGCGGCCAACGATTATCCTGACGACGATTCAAGCGAAGATGTTTCGCAAAATGTGCCGGCGGAAAACTGATTTTAGCGTTTGGCTGTAACTGTAATTCTATAGCGGTATTGAATATGGAGAAATCATATCCTATAATTAACATGTTATGTATTGTTTAAAAGTTATAAAATTTAATGTATTCAGGAGGTCAGAATGAAGAAGTCAGAAAAAAAGGCGTTGCAGATTGCCGCATGCAAGATTCGCATTGGTGCTGTGACGGCTGTTTACAGTGCAAAATCCGGCCATCCGGGCGGTGCGCTGTCCGCTGCTGAGATTTTCGCTTACCTTTATTTTAAAGAAATGAAGATTGACCCTAACAACCCTAAAGATGAGAGCCGTGACCGCTTTGTCCTTTCAAAAGGCCACACGTGCCCTGGCCTTTATGCCGCACTTGCGCTCAAAGGCTATTTCCCTTTCGAAGAGCTTAAAACATTCCGCCACATTGGCTCACGCCTTCAAGGGCACCCGGACATGACAAAAACGCCTGGCGTAGACATGAGCACAGGCTCACTCGGGCAGGGTGTTTCCGCGGCATGCGGTATGGCACTTGCCGGTAAGCTTGACAAAAAGCTATACCGTGTTTACAGTCTGCTTGGCGACGGCGAAATAGACGAAGGCCAGGTTTGGGAGGCCGCTATGTTTGCGGCACACCATAAGCTGGACAATCTGTGCCTTATAATAGACAATAATGGTCTTCAGATAGACGGCCCGGTTGAAGAAGTCGCCGGCCCGGGGCCGATAGATGAAAAATTTAAGGCATTTGGGTTTGATGTACAGAAGATTGATGGCCATGACTTTGACGCTATTGAATCTGCTTTCTGCCATGCAAAAACCGTGAAAGGTAAGCCGAGCGTCATAATCGCAAAGACTGTGAAGGGCAAAGGTGTATCATATATGGAGAATCAGGTTGGGTGGCACGGCAAAGCCCCTAATGACGAGCAGTATAAAATTGCTATGGATGAGCTGCACAAGTCACTGACGGAACTGGAGGCGGAATAAATGGCTGAAATGGTAAAAAAGGCAACGCGTGAAAGCTATGGCCTTACTTTGGTGGAGCTCGGAGAAACAAATCCTGATATAGTTGTCCTTGACGCCGACCTTTCAGAAGCGACAAAGACAAAATTCTTTAAGGAAAAATTTCCGGAGCGCTTCATAGACTGCGGTATTGCCGAAAGCAATATGATAGGTGTTGCAGCAGGGCTTGCAACATGCGGAAAGATACCGTTCGCAACATCTTTTGCCATGTTTGCAGCAGGGCGTGCTTTTGAGCAGGTGCGCAACTCAGTAGGCTACCCGCACCTTAATGTGAAAATTGTAGGCTCACACGCCGGAATTTCCGTCGGCGAAGACGGTGCCACCCATCAGTGCCTTGAAGATATTGCGCTTATGCGCTCCATACCTGGCATGGTCGTGCTGAATCCGTCAGACCACTATGAGATGTGTGCCGCTGTAAAAGCGGCGGCAGCATACAAGGGGCCTGTTTATCTGCGCCTTGGGCGCCTTGCCGTGGAAAGCTTCAATAATTCAGATGACTACCATTTTGAAATTGGCAAAGGCATAACGCTTCGCGACGGAAAAGATGTAACTATAATCGCGACGGGTCTTATGGTTTCACGTGCGCTCGAAGCTGTGAAAGAGCTGGAGAAAGAGGGCATTGATGCCCGCTTGATAAATATCCATACCATAAAGCCTATAGACCGCAACATTATTGTAAAAGCCGCAAAAGAGACGGGCAAGATTATAACTGTAGAAGAGCATAATGTAATCGGCGGTCTCGGTGATGCCGTATGCAGCGTGCTTTGTGAAGAGTGCCCTGTGCCGGTAGTTAAAATCGGCATTAACGACGAGTTTGGCCATTCTGGGCCGGCCGCTGCGCTGCTTGACGATTACGGCCTCTGTGCGCCGCATATTGTTGAGGTGACGAAAAAGGCACTTGGCAAAAAGTAAAAATAGTTCAGTTGGGTAAAAAACAGGCTGCCGGAATTTTCCGGCAGCCTGTTTTTGCAATTAAACTCAGCCATTAAAAAACATGTGCTCGATAAAAATTTTTATGCCCATGGCAATAAGCACAATCCCGCCGACCGTTTCAGCGTAGTCTGCGCAGGCAGTCCCAAATTTTTTGCCTATATAAACGCCAGCGTAAGAAATGATAAAAGTGATTATTCCTATAAAAAAAATTGAAATAAGCATTAAAGGCACTGTGGAGGCACCAACAGCAGACGGCAGGATAACGCCTGTGGCGAGTGCGTCAATGCTTGTTGCCACACCGAGCATAAGCAGCGCTTTTGCGGATATGTCGTCCTGCCTGCCGCATTCGATACCTGACTTTTTTTTGCTGTGCGACTCCACAATCATGCTTATGCCAATATAGCTTAAAAGTATAAGCGCAATCCAATGGTCCACAGCTTTTATTATGCTTTCTCCGGCTTTGCCAACAAGCCAGCCTGCTGCGGGCATGCCGGCCTGAAAAAGACCAAAGCAGAGTGCAATTTTAAAAGCAAAGCGCGGTGTTACACGCCTTGTTACGGCGCCATTTGTTATGCTAACAGCAAATGCGTCCATTGCAAGGCCTATTGCAATGCCGCATAGGGAAACATAGTCCATCAGGTTCCTCCAGATATTCTGAAAATATGTGAAAAGCACTCCATAATCTTATCTGCCATAAGTAGCTTTGTCAAGGAAAGTAAAAATTCATAGCTTTATACTGCAGGTGTGTGAAGAAAAAGAATGGATAGAACTGCACTCTCGGGCATAAGATTAAATATGAAATTGGGGGTGCCGGATATGAAACTGAGAAAAACGGCTGCATGCTTTCTTGCATCAGCCATAACATTTGCAGGCCTTCCGCTTGGCGCATCCGCTGTTTCCGCGCAGGAGATGAAAGCACCGTCGGCAATACTGATGGAAGCCCAGACGGGCAAGGTCCTTTTTGAAAAAAATCCGCATGAAAAACGTGCCTGCGCGTCAATCACGAAGGTAATGACGCTCCTGCTTGTTATGGAAGCGCTTGATTCCGGTAAAATCGGCCTTTCAGACAAAGTCTCGGTAAGCCAGCATGCTGCTTCCATGGGTGGCTCACAGATATGGCTGAAGCCGGGCGAAACAATGACTGTTGACGACTTATTAAAAGCGACTGTTATAGCAAGCGCAAACGACTGTGCGGTTGCGCTCGGTGAATACCTTGCCGGCAGCGAAGAGGAGTTTGTCTCCCAGATGAACAGCAAAGCAAAACAGCTCCACATGAATGACACTGTTTTCAAAAACTGCTATGGCCTCGACGAGGATGGGCATGTGACGTCCACGTGGGATATTGCCATTATGTCACGCGAACTGGTGCGTCATCCGAAGATTTTCAATTATACTAAAACATGGATCGATTATTTGCGCGGCGGGAAAACCCAGCTTGTGAACACAAATAAGCTTCTGAAGTCATATAAAGGCATCACAGGCCTTAAAACAGGTACAACAAACAAAGCAGGAAGCTGCATGGACGCAACTGCCCAGCGCAACGGTGTGAGCCTCATAGCTGTTGTGCTTGGGTGCCCGGACACGAAAGCGCGCTTTTCAAGTGCTGCATCTCTGTTGGATTACGGCTTTGCCAACTGGTCTGTTGCTGTGCCGTCTATTCCTAAAGAAGCCACCAATCCTGCGGAAGTGAGGAATGGCATGGAAAAGCAGGTAGCTGTTGATGTCGATTCTGGAACAAGCCTGCTTGTCCCAAAGGGCAAGGGCGGAGCAGTAAAATATCAGGTAAGTATGCAAAAAGGCATAGCAGCGCCGGTAAAAAAAGGGCAGGTACTCGGGAAAGTAATATGCACGCTTGGCGGAGAGACATTGCAGGAATATAACATCAGGGCTAAAACGTCAGTGGAGAAAATTTCATTTTTTTCAGTTTTTCATATGCTGCTTCTTGAACTCCTTATGAAATAATTTCCCAGTGGCTGAAAAAATGCGCCTTCTGAGTGTGCAAAGTCCTTGCAAAGTTTTATCGCATAATGTAAAATAGACTTATAAAAACATATGTTATATTGAATTGCAGCGTCAGGAGGATGAATAATGTCAGTTAAGCTTGATATGCACCACCTTTCAGGCTTTATAGATGATGAGGAGTATGAGGGAATTGCCCCGCAGGTGCGGCTTGCCCATGAAATGCTCCATGATGGTACAGGCCTTGGCAGCGATTTTCGCGGGTGGATACGCCTTCCGGAGACGTATGATAAAAATGAGTTCGACCGCATCCTAAAAGCCGCAGAGCGCATACGCTCTAACTCTCAGGCTTTTGTAGTTATAGGCATAGGCGGTTCCTATCTGGGTGCGCGCGCGGCAATCGAATTTCTGAAATCACAGAACTATAATTCTTTAAAGAAAGATACACCAGATATTTATTTCATAGGTAACAGCTTAAGTTCAACAACTTTGACAGAAACCCTGGAACTCTGTAAAGGGAAAGACGTTTCAGTAAACGTCATTTCAAAGTCGGGCACAACGACGGAGCCGTCTGTTGCATTCCGCTTTTTCCGCAGCCAGCTTGAGAAGAAATATGGCAAAGCAGAGGCTGCAAAGCGCATTTACTGTACAACCGACAAGGCACACGGAACACTGAAAGCACTTGCAGACCGTGAAAAATATGAAACTTTTGTGGTGCCTGATGATGTTGGCGGGCGCTACTCTGTACTTACGGCCGTAGGGCTGCTGCCAATTGCTGTTTCAGGTGCTGATATTTCATCGCTGATGAAAGGCGCCGCAGCATCGATGAATGAATTTGACGATCCTGACCTTTCAAAAAACGACTGCTACCGCTATGCGGCGATTCGTAATATTCTGTACCGCAGAGGCAAGGAAGTTGAAATCCTCGCAAGCTATGAGCCGCGTTTTCAGATGATGGGCGAATGGTGGAAGCAGCTTTTCAGTGAGAGTGAGGGCAAAGACAATAAGGGCCTGTTCCCTGCTTCATGTATTTTTACAACAGACCTGCATTCTCTTGGCCAATATATACAGCAGGGCAGGCGCAGCCTGATGGAGACGGTAGTAATTGTTGACAAGCCTGCTGAAGACCTTGTAATCGAAAAAGATGCCGATAATGCTGACGGCCTTAATTTCTTGGCAGGCCAGAAAATGTCCTATGTAAATGAAAAAGCTTTCGAAGGCACGTTACTTGCCCATACTGACGGCGGGGTGCCTAATACAATTATTCATGTCCCCGATTTTTCGGAGGAATCGCTTGGCAGCCTGATTTATTTCTTCGAAAAAGCCTGCGCGGTTTCAGGGTATCTGCTTGGCATAAACCCGTTCAACCAGCCGGGCGTTGAAAGCTATAAGAAAAATATGTTTGCCCTTCTTGGCAAACCGGGCTATGAAGGTGAAAAAGCTGTTCTGGAAGCACGCCTTAAAAAATAAATTATGTCTTCAGAGGGCAGCAACTGGCAATAATTTATATATTAGGAGGAGCAAACCATGATAAATCTTATTATCGGGAAAAAGGGAACAGGAAAGACGAAAAGGCTTGTGGAGCATGCCAACCAGGCAGCCCAAAATTCAAATGGAAATGTAGTTGTCATCGCGAAAGGCACCCATCTTAATTACGACATTTCACATGATGTGCGCCTTATCAACATCGATTCCTATGGCATTCAGGGGCTTGATGCACTGAGCGGATTCATTTGCGGCATCTGTGCTGGCAATTATGATGTTACGGATATATTTGTTGACTCGACGATGAAGATTATAGGGCAGGACATACTTGCCCTCGCTTCTTTTGCTGAAAAAATGAATAAGCTTTCATCAATTGCTGACACGAAAATAACGCTACTTGTTTCCGCAGAAGAAAACATTCTCCCGGATTCGATTCGCAAGATAGCAAAAATCGTTTGACTTTTGCCGCTTAAGCTGGGGTGTTTTGCGCTCCGGCCTATTTTGCGGATTTGGTGGTTTTGTGGAATGCTATTGACAAAAAGGCACTTTGCCGATATAATTAAAAAACGTAGTGCCGAGGTATGGTATGATCCTTGATTTAAAAAAGATATTAGCTGACCGGAGTGGCTTGCTTCCTTTTAAGTATGAAATGGATATGTCTCAGGTTGAGGTAGACAATGTCCATCCATTTGTGTCACCGGTGAAAATTGAAGGAGCTGTAACGGGAAAATCCGGCTTTGCGGAGCTGAAATTCACCGCGTCGTTTCATTTTTCAGTTCCGTGTGACCGGTGCGCAAGGCAGATTGAAAAGGAGTTGTGTTATCCTTTTTCGCATACTCTTGTCGTTTCTCTTGAAAATGACAATGATGACCGTTTTGTTGAAGTGCATGATGAGCGGCTTAATCTTGATGAACTGGCACGTGAAGATATCCTCCTACAGCTTCCGACAAAGTTCCTGTGTAAAGAAGACTGCAAGGGGATTTGCCCTGTGTGTGGTAAAAACTTGAACGATGGCCCATGCGGCTGCAACGTTCAGCAGACCGACACGCGGTTCGATATGCTGAAAAATCTTATTCACTAATTTTTGATTTGCCTGAAATATAATTTGCGAGGAGGTGCTGAACATGGCAGTACCAAAGAGAAAAACTTCAAGCGCAAGGCAGAACAAGAGACGTTCCAATGTATGGAAAATCAGTGAGCCTGCATTGGTAAAATGCCCAAAATGCGGAGAACTGACTGCCCCGCATAAAGTATGCAGTAATTGCGGCTATTACAAAGGCAGAGAAGTTATAAAGACAACGAATGCCTGAGCCTGTTTCTGCTGTTTGAAAGAAGGATGTACATCCTTCTTTTTTTTGTATTAGAAAAACCACTCTATACTCTATAGAAAAGTAGTTTCGTAAAATGTTTTTGCCGAATGTGTAGAAAGCAAAGGAAGACATTTAAAATCATGAATGGCGTCCATTTATTTTATCTCACAAAAATGGAATTGCAAATATCATATTGTATTTCACATGAATATCGGAGCAGAGTATTTTATAAATGGCAGAGAATTTTGGTGCAGGAATATTTATGTTGGCACGGATGTGAAAATGCGAGAAAAATAATAGGGCTTTGCCCGCAAATTAAAAACCATGTCTTGGCCATTGGATAATTATTTTTTTGGTTGTTTTGTCTGCTTGACGAAACAAAAAAATCATGCCATAATCTTATATATAATAAAAGTTAAAAAATTACCATAATATTTAATTATTTAGAACAGGAAGTGACGTGGATGTCAAAACCGGTCGTGGCTATAGTTGGCAGGCCGAATGTTGGAAAATCCACACTTTTCAATAAACTTGTTGGGCGGCGTGTTTCCATTGTAAATGATACGCCCGGTGTTACACGTGATAGAGTCTATGCTGACTGCGAGTGGAATGGCCGCACTTTTTCACTTGCTGACACAGGCGGCATTGACACCGGCAAAGGAAATGAGATCCTTTCGAAAATACGTGAGCAGGCTGAATTAGCTATAGAAGCTGCAGATGTGATTGTCTTTGTTACGGATATACGCACGGGTGTAACTTCGTCTGACAGCGAGATTGCCTCTATGCTGCGCAAAAGCGGGAAGCCGATAATCCTCTGCGTCAATAAGTGCGACAGTGTGGGTGCGCCGTCTGCAGAATTTTATGAATTTTACAACCTTGCGCTTGGGGATCCTATTGCTGTTTCATCTGTCCATGGCCATGGAACAGGCGATTTGCTTGATGCTGTTACAAGCCGCTTCCCGCCGGAAGAGAATGATGATAGCAGCAATGATTTAATCAAAGTTGCCATCATAGGTAAACCTAATGTTGGAAAATCGTCGCTTGTAAATTATATTTGTGGCGAAGACCGCTGCATTGTTTCAAATCAGGCCGGAACAACACGCGACGCTGTAGATATCACTGTTGAAAATCAGTTAGGGCGGTTTCTTCTTACCGATACGGCGGGCCTGAGGCGTAAAAGCCGTGTAGAGGATGCTGTTGAGCATTACAGCACGCTACGCGCCCAGATGGCCATCGACCGCAGCGATGTATGCGTTATCATGATAGACGGGACAGAAGGCTTCACGGAGCAGGACTCAAAGGTCGCCGGCCTTGCGCACGAAGCCGGAAAAGGCTGTGTCATCGCCGTAAATAAGTGGGACGCCATTGAAAAAGACAGCCACACTTTGTCGCTTTACCGAAGGCAACTTGAGCAGGATTTTTCATTTATGGCTTATGCTGAGATAATCTTTATTTCGGCGAAAACTGGGCAGCGTGTAAATAACCTTTTTGAAGCTGTTTGCAGCGCTGCCAAGTCAAATGCAATGCGCATTTCAACAGGCAGACTTAACGACGTGCTGTCACAGGCTGTTTCGCGTGTGCAGCCGCCAACAGATAAGGGAAGGAGGCTGAAAATTTATTATATGACGCAGGTCAGCGCTAAACCGCCGACTTTTGTATTCTTTGTCAACTCGAAACAGCTATTTCATTTTTCTTATCAGCGTTATCTGGAAAATACTATCCGCGAAACGTTCGGCCTTAGCGGAACACCTATTTGCTTTGTTGTGCGTGAGCGCGGAGAAAAACAGGGAGGATAAGGAAATATGGGGAAGGTCTTCGAGGCGCTTGCCCTGCCGGCTCTGGCAGCCGTGCTGATTGCATATCTGATTGGAAGCATGAGCTTTTCGATTATTTTCACCAAAAAGTTCAGCAATTCCGATATCCGCAGCATGGGTAGCGGGAATGCCGGCATGACTAATGTGCTTCGATCGGTTGGGGCAAAAGCTGCTGTTTTTACAACCATATGCGATTTTGCAAAATGTGTGGTTGCCTCGCTGATTGGAAAGGCTATATTTCAGCATGCCTGTGCGGTAAATAGTTTTCCGCCGTATTATATTCAATATGGAGTGTTCCTTGCAGGATTTGCATGTGTAATAGGCCATATTTATCCGATTTACTTTGGATTCCGCGGAGGAAAGGGTATCCTTTCAACTTCTGCGCTTATGCTTGTACTTGACTGGCGCATATTTGTTGTGGCGATTTCTGTATTTATCGTTACGCTTATTATAACAAAGATAATTTCAATTTCATCTATTTTGGCGGCAGCGTCGTTCCCATTTTCTACTTTTATCTTTTTCTATTATGATTACTGCAACAGGATATCCGCCTATGGCCCATATTCAATGTTGTATGTATGGATAACGACTGCCATAGCGTTTCTTTTTTCAGTTATCCTGATCTGGAGGCATAAAGCGAATATTAAGCGTTTGAGAAATGGCACAGAGAAAAAAATAACGGTTAAGCATAAAAACGCGTAGCTTTTCATTGCTCAAATTTAGTGGTGCTATAAAAATAGGGCAAAGTGCAATTGCACTTTGCCCTAATCTGCATATTTCATCAGACAGCACGCTTTACCTTACCTGAACGAAGGCAGCGGGTGCAGGCGTAAATCTTCTTTGGGGAACCGTTAACGATTGCTTTTACACGCCTTACGTTTGCTTTCCAAGTCCTGCCCGAACGCCTGTGAGAGTGGGAAACCTGTTTGCTGAAAGCAACTTCTTTGCCGCATATTGCGCATTTTGCCATTTTATCTGCACCTCCTTTAAAAGGCTTCTTTTACAAAGTAACATCTATATCCTACCAGATTTAGACGCTAAATGCAAGCTTTTTCTCATGCTTGAATATTAAAGCCAACACGCAAGTTTAACCAGAAAGCACTTCCTCCAGCCCAGCCAATGCCGCACCAACGGCCCCTACAATTTCAGGTTTAGGGCATATAAAAAGCTTTGCGCCAAGCTTTTCTTCTACGGCCTTAACAACACCGGCGTTATGTGCAACACCACCGGTCATCATATACTCTGGCTGCGGCTCAACGCGGCTGAGCAGCGAGAATGCCTTGCCGGCAATGGCGTTGTGTATGCCGTGGACGATATCCGCCTTTTCTTTATTCTGCGCAATAAGCGATATTACTTCAGACTCAGCGAAAACAGTACACATTGAGCTTATAGCGACGGCTTTTGTGGATTTCATGGAAACAGGGCCGAGCTCTGAAACATCGAGCTCAAGTGTGCGCGCCATTGCTTCAAGGAACCGTCCGGTCCCGGCGGCGCACTTGTCGTTCATAACAAAATCGGCTACTTCGCCTTTGCCATTGAGCCGTATTGCCTTGGAATCCTGCCCGCCGATATCGAGGATAGTGCGCACGTTAGGGTTAAAATATTGTGCGCCTTTGCCGTGGCATGAGATTTCGGTAACGTTCCTGTCTGCAAACGGTATAGAAACGCGCCCGTAGCCTGTTGTTACGGTCATGGTTATGTCTTTTTCCGCAAGCCCTGCTTTGGAAGTGACTTTACTGCGTATTTTTTCGGCGGACTCCGAAACTTTTGCGCCGGTCGGGATAGTGTCATCGGCTATGATATGTTTTTCCCCGTCAATAATGACTGCATTTGTTGAGGTTGAGCCACTGTCAATGCCAAGGACATAGACTTTATTCCTTTTATTGTTTTCACTGCTTTTGTCGGTGCTTTCGCCCTGATGCTTTTTATTAGCGCGGAGCGATTCCAGAAATGCTTCAATGCGTGTGCGCAACTGGCCTTCGCACTGAGGCGTTGTATCTGTTTCGACCTTAAGGACTGGGATACCCGCTTTACGGCGTATGGCTGCATATTCGAAAGAATAATTGTCGCAGAATTTTACTGTGTGGTAAATAATGCCGTCAGCTTTCTGCGTAAGCTGTTGCCATAGCTTTTTGCGCCTCGAAAGGTCTGTCATGCGCATGCATGGCACTTGGCATAAAAGCTGCCCGGCGTAGGACCTGAGCAGCTGGCCGCTGTTTTCCGGCATATCGGTTGTGCTGAATTTCCGTTCGAGCCCTGTGCATGTTATGTCGGATAAGATATATGCTCCGCTTTCCTGCACTATATCCAGAAACGGCCTGTCACAGCGCGCGCCTGCTATGATGACTGAAGGGCGACCGGAATTGTTGATTCCACGGTTCACATTTATTTTGCCGTGGCAGCCGGGCATCTTTTTTCTGAAAATATCGGCGTTGAATTTATTCGCTGAAAAATTTTGATAGGATTCTGCGAGCTTCTTAATCTGAGATTCAAAGAGACTGGCAGAAAAATCATTTGCCATGCGCGGAAAGTCAAGAAGGTAAATAAATTTATCTGGATAGCGGCTGTGCAAAACGTCATACAGCCGCCTTACGGAATCGCAGCATGTAGTAAGAACAATGCCGTCGTAATCTTTCTGTGCGAAATCTTCGAGGACAGCTTTAGCATAAGAGCAGAGATTTGGGTGGAGGGCAGCGTCCGCCAAGTCAAAATCCGTTACCTCAGGCTCAATACGCACCATTTCGGCACCCATCGATTCGAGCATTTCTACAGGTGTATATTTGCAGACATAGCCAATCAATCAAATTGCCCCCTGTCCATTCTCAAGCACTTCGAGGAATGCCTCGAAACGCGTGCGTATCTGCCCGTCGTGGTTGTTGCGCCGGTCAAGCGCGTCGCCGTCGAGTATAAGCATTGGCTTACCGATTTTTCTCATTTTGTCCTTTATAAGTAGCGCACCTCCGCAGGACTGCTTGCAGCCCCAGTGGCAGAACTCAACTACCCCGTCGCAGTTGTATTTTTGGGCATAGGCGGCGCACGCATCGGCCTTGCGACTGAAGTCGCCATTGTATATGTTGCATATCATCTTTTTTGCGAGTGCGTGCAGGGGATACTCTGTGTCGAGCATCTCAGTATAATCGAGGTTAAAATCGTCACAGACAATAGCGTACTTAGGGTTGTAATTAAGATATTTACTGAGCGTGGGTTCAGTGTAAGGGGTAAGATGTATCCACATGAGGCGCTTTTCGTTTTTCGGTGACGGATACGTACCAATTTCTTTATCCAGCATACGGAAAAAATCGAGCACCCACTGTGAACCCATATTAAGATGTGTAGCAAGGAGGAGAAACAAAACAAGCGTCATCGTGTTTGGGTATGCGTGAACCAGACGCTTTTGCAGGGCACTAAAGAAATGCTTTTTTGATTCGTTTTCCCTTTTAAGCGTTTCCTTAAGTGCGTCTTCATCATACTTTTTACCGGACTTTTCTTCCAGCACAGGAATAAGTTGCTTAAGCTGGCGCACAACGTAATTTTCCGCTTCGGGCGACCAGCTGTGCGGGATATCTATTATAAAGCACGGCACGCCGCATTGGCTGTTTAAGTAGCGGAAAGTATTTATGTTGCCGTCGCATATCATTGATGTAGTGACGCCGAGTATGGGGTCGGGAAGTATGCCTGCAGACGCCGCACCGATGAAATTTTTATGGTAGGAGCACAGCGTTGATGCTATGCCTTGGTTTTCGGCAAGGTCGATGAAATAATCTTCCAGGTAGAACCCGGAAAGGTAAGATGCGAGGCATTCCATGGAGACGCACGTCATGCCAAATGTCTGAAGCAGCTCTGCCGGAGCAAAAATATTTGTCCAGACGTATGTTTCAGAATTTTCGAGGGCGTCTGCCACGACTTTGACCGCCATATAATTAAGGTATTGGTATGCTTTTGGCATTTCTTTTTCGGGGAAATGTGCACAGCGGAACGATTCAAGATGAAGGCCCGCTTTTATCATATTGCCCGCCAGCTTTGGATTTTTCGGGATTTTCTTCCTTATAATGCCGCCATAAAATTCTGCGGGATTCATTTTTTCACCACTCTGCAGTTTCTATTTGATTTTCTGTAAAATCATCCTCCTGCAAATTATTTTAATTATAAAAGCAATCATAGAAATGGTCAAGCAAATAAAAACCGCATGCCACTTGAAATGTCGGTGGCAGACGGTTGTGTAATGTTTATTCTAAATTTACTTTTAGGTATTTTCTGCTTTCTGCCGCAGGATACCCTTGCTTCCAAAATAAGTTGCAAGGAAATATCCTCCGTAAACAACGGCAAAAATCAGCACAGTGAGAAAGGAAGACTGTGTGATGTCGTAATGGCCATTGTAAAAAATCGCATGGTTTACCACGCTGATCCCTACGACGGAATGGACAATGGCGAGCAGAAGCGGGAGCAGAAAATACAGGCCAATCTGCGTAAACAGTGCGTGGTTTAGCATTTTCTCATCGGTGCCGAGCTTGCGCAGAAGCGAGTAGCGTTCCGCATTGTCCGAAGACTCTGAAAGCTGCTGAAGGGCAAGTATTGCGGCGCCTGCTATGAGGAACACAAGGCTGATATAAATGGCCACATATGAAGAGGTGACACTGATGCCGGCGCTCTCATCGATAATCTGCTGTTTCGTTATCTGTGAACTATAAGCGGGCGTTGTTTTGCCTTTTGCATCTTTTGAATAAATACTGTCAAGGAGCTTAATGAATGTGCTGTCTGTAACTCCATGTTTATAGTTCATGCAGAGCACCTGTGTTTTTACCGGACAGCCTTTTCCTGCATCGTCCGGCAGGACGGCATCCATACTGTTGTCGCCGACAACAAGCCCCATTGAGATGACCTGCTTTTCAGCCGGCTGAAATTTTTTCCCGTTGACGGAAAGTGTGAGCCCGTTCTGAAGAAAACGGTTCATCGGGGCTTTCATTTTATCGGCGGTACCTACAATGGCAAACTGGTTTCCCTTCAGTACAAGTTCTTTTTTGCCCTGCATCTTGGCAAGGTGGTTGTAGCTGCTGAGCGTTATGGCATTGAGGTGCGAACTTTTGAACTGATCGATCAGCGCTTTGCGGCTTTGTGTTATTTCGGCTATGTCTTTTTCTGTAAAAGGAAGGTCGCCGAGCTTTATGCTGAGCTCGTAATAATTTGTTTCAACATAATCGGAGGCGTATTTGTTGAGGTCGACGCCGTCGCTTTTCAGCTTTTCCGCCATATCGGTGTTTTGCAGGCTACCTGTATCCTGCACATAGCGTGAAAGAGAAACATCATATGGGGTGAGGCCATTTGTGATTTGTGCGATGGAGCTGGCAACCCCGATTCCGGAAGAAAGCGTGCAGATGGTAATGAGAAGCATCAGGCAGATGATGGAGACGGAGACGAACGTCGTATTGATTTTGCTGTTGAACTGACGTAGGATGAACATATTGAGCCCTTTGTAGTAGACACGCTTGTTTGACTGCACCGAGCGCAGCAGAAATCCGGAAAGGGAGAAGAAAAACAGGAAAGTCCCTACAATGCCCAGGACGATGGATGATTTAAACTTCCAGTCAAGGCTCATCATTCCGTTTTGAATGATAAGGACATAGGCAGTCACAAGGCATACGGCGGCGGCAATGAATCCGACAACGGAAATCCAGAGCTTCCGGATTTTTAGCGTCTCGTTTTTCTTTCCGGCTGTCAGCAGATCAATCAGTTCCAAACGTGAAACGGAAGCTGCGTTGAAAATCAAAACGATGAGAAACATAATGCCGAAATAGAGCAGTGTCTTGCGACATGCGCCAGCAGAAAAAATTAACCGGAATGACGTAAGGTTTGTCTGGAACATCTTCGCTGTGAGCACACTTAGCCCCTGTGAGAGGAAAACACCGGCCACAAGCCCCACGGCGAGGGCCAGCAGGGCAATCAGGAACATTTCAAGGCTAAGCAGGCGCGAAATCTTTCCGCGCCCCATGCCGAGCGTCATGTAAAGCCCAATTTCCTTTTTTCTGCGCTTGATTAAAAAACGGTTGGCGTAAATAATAAGAAAGCCGAGTATCACAGCCACAAATATGGAAATACCGGAAATAATCTGGATAAGCTGCTGAATCATGCTGTATTTTGATTGGTTCAGCTGCATCATGGCGGTTTGCGCGTCAAGCGAGTTGAACATATAGAAAAGGCATACGCCGAATGCTACGGTAAGGAAAAAGATGGTATAGTCCTTCATGCTTTTTCTGGCGTTTTTCAGAGCAAGTTTATAGAACATTGGCGTTGTCACCTCCAAGAAGTGAAAGGACTTCGATAATCCGGCCGAACAATTGCTTGCGGCTGTCGCTTCCGCGGTCTATTTCATTGAAGACTTTCCCGTCTTTCAGGAAAAGCACACGCTGGCAGTAGCTGGCCGTAAATGAGTCGTGAGTGACCATAAGTATAGTCGCTGAAAGGTTTTTGTTGAGAGATTCGAAGCTTTCAAGCAGCATGCGCGCCGATTTGGAGTCAAGCGCGCCCGTAGGTTCGTCTGCAAGTATCAGCGACGGGTTTGTAACTATGGCGCGTGCGGCCGCTACACGCTGTTTCTGGCCGCCGGACATCTGGTAGGGATATTTTTCAAGAATATCGTCAATCATCAGCTGATGTGCTACTCCATTTACTTTATCGTCAATTTCGCCGGCAGGCGTGTTGTTGATGGAAAGCGCAAGGGCTATGTTCTCAAAGGCTGTCAGCGTGTCGAGAAGACTGAAATCCTGAAAAATGAACCCGAGCTCATCCCTGCGGAAGCTGGCCAACTTTTTTGAGTTAAGCGATGTTATGTCCTGCCCATTGATAAAGATATGGCCTGCCGTTGCCGTGTCAATGGTGGAGATGCAGTTTAGCAGCGTGGTTTTCCCGCTGCCGGAAGCCCCCATGATCGCGACGAATTCGCCTTTATCAAGGCTGAAGCTTACGTCGTCTACTGCTTTTGTGACGTTGCCTTTGTTGCCGTAATATTTTTCAAGATGTTCCACAGACAGTATTTTCTGCATATGCTTGGTTCCCCTTTCAATGCTTTGCCTTCAGTATAATACCCATTCGGAAGGGCCGCCATCGATTACGCTTACGGTATCCTTACAGTTTCGTAAGAATTGGGCGCTTTACAGGTACATGCTGCTTTTGGGGAACGAAAGGGTAACGGATGTGCCTTTGCCTTCCTGGGAATCGGCGAAAATGCCGAGTCCCATTTTTTTGCAGAGCCTGCGGCACAAGTAAAGCCCGAAACCTGTTGATCGCCTGCCAATCCGTCCATTTGTGCCGGTGAAGCCTTTTTCAAAAATATGCCTGAGGTCTTTTCCCGGAATGCCAATGCCATTGTCTGTGACGGTCAAAAGCACTTTATTTTTTTTCTCTTTGCCTGTGAAGCGTATTTTAAGGTGTCCATTTCTGTATTTTACAGAGTTAATCAGAATCTGGCCTATGATGAAATCTGTCCACTTTGTGTCGGTGCAGACGGCCTCATCAAGTCCGTCTGCACTTATTGAGGCATTTGCCACGATAAGCGTACCGGCATATTTTTTAAGCGCGGAAGCGGCAATTTTTTTCAGGGTTGTCTTACGTATTACATAGTCTTTTTCAACATTACTGCTGCGGCTGTAGAAAAGGGCCTGCTCAACATAATTCTCAATTTTATCCATATCGTCGCTGAGGCTGCTGTTGACTTTGCTTGGATTATTTTCCAGTGTCAGCCTGCTTGAAGAGATTGGAGTTTTAATTTCATGTACCCATGACTCTATATATTCGCGGTAATCATTCGAGGTACGCCTGTATTCGGCAATTTCGTCATTCATTGACTTGCATGCACCACGCGTGATTTCACAGAGTATGCGCCCTTCTTCAAACGAAGGACTGACGAGCATCTCAGAGATTAGGTATTTTCTGTCAAGATTTTGAAGGCTTTTCAGCGCCGTACGGTAAAAGCTGTTTTTGCGGATATATTCGCATATGAGGGAGATGGCCTGAGCTATTATAAATGCTGATGATATATAAACTCCGGCATATCCTACGCCGGGTATGGAATCAAGCAGCAGAAAAGCGAATGCGGCAACAGCAGCAGTAAGGACAATGAAAAGTAACTTGTCGCGCAGATAATTTTTAACGCTCATATCATATACCCCTGCCCACGTTTTGTTATAAGATAATTGTGAACACCTATGCTTTCGAGCTTTTTCCGCAAGCGGTTTATGTTGACGGTGAGCGTGTTGTCGTCTACAAATTCATCAGACTGCCAAAGCGCATTCATCATATCATTACGCGTAGTAATTCGCCTGCGGTTGCGCAGGAGTATGCTCAAAATGCGGAGCTCGTTTTTTGTAAGCTCGGCTTTTCCTCCTTCAGCCTCGGCTACGCTCTGTGAGAAATTGACAGTCAGCCCGCGGTAAGAAATTTTATCCGGCGCTTTTTCCGGGTAGGTGCGGGCCATCACTGCGGCAATGCGTGCGAGCAATATCTGTGTGTTATACGGCTTTGTTATAAAATCATCGGCCCCGAAGTTCATGCTCATCAGCTCGTCCATATCCGTGCTGCGGCTTGTGACAACTATGATAGGAATTTTAGAGTGCCGCCGCAGTTCGCGGCATATATAAAAGCCATCGTAGACCGGCAGGTTGAGGTCAAGCAGGACAAGCTGCGGGTTCTGTTTTAAAATGACATCCGGCATATGGGAAAAATCATCAGATGTATAGCAGCGATAACCGTATTTTTGTAGGAGTTTTGTAAGTTCTGTCCGGATTTTGCGGTCATCTTCCACGATAAAGACAGAATCCATAGTTCTCATCCTTCCAAATTAAAAGCATTATTTGTTTTTCTTGCTGCTTTTAATTATAATGGTTAGCGGCACGAGGGGCAATAAAAGCTGAAAAAAACATAATACTTCAAAATAAATTCTTGACAAATCCCCAGTGGATAACTATAATAATATATTGTAAAACAAAGAGGAATACGGCGCACGGCCGCTGTTCTCACCTGTGGGGTTTCGTCCGGCACGGGTCAATACATTTTAGTTGCCTTATGGTTGATTTTTGTTGTATTGGCGCGCAGACGAATTTTGCCTGTGCGCTTTCTTTTTCTCAAATTTTTTGCAATATGCTTTGGAGGTGCTTCATTATTAGCATCAGGGAACTTCAGGTGAACAGGCAGATCCATGACAGGCAGGTCCGTGTCATTGGGCCTACAGGAAACCAACTCGGCATTATGTCATCTGCTCAGGCGTTGCAGAGGGCTACGGAGATGAACCTTGACCTCGTTAAAATTGCTCCGCAGGCAAAACCGCCTGTCTGTAAAATAATCGATTACGGCAAATACCGTTTCGAGCAGGCAAAGCGTGAAAAAGAAGCAAGAAAAAATCAGCACATCGTTGAAATTAAAGAGATTCGTTTGTCTTTGAACATTGATACACATGACTTCAATACAAAAGCCGGCCACGCACAGCGCTTTTTAAAAGAAGGAAACAAAGTGAAAGTCTCCATACGTTTTCGCGGGCGTGAGATGGGCCACCCTGAGCAGGGCCATGCGATAATGAAGCGTTTTGCTGAGATATTGGCAGACTGCGCAAATGTTGAGAAACCTTCTAAAATGGAAGGCCGCAACATGCTGATGTTCCTTGCACCCAAACCGGTTAAGTAAGATTCAATAAGGAGGGGCAGCTATGCCTAAGATCAAAACACATACTGGTGCGAAAAAGCGTTTTAAGCTGTCAAAGTCAGGCAAAGTTATCCGTGCACATGCCAACAAGACTCACAGGCTTAACAGAAAAACAACTAAACGCACAAGAAATCTGCGCAAGACCACAGTCGCCGATAAAACGAATGTGGCACAGATTAAGAGGCTGATTCCTTACAAATAAGCAGACTGACTTTTTGCTTAAGCCAGTCATTTTGGAGGTAAATTAAATGGCACGTGTTAAAGGCGCATTGATGACGCGCAAGAGGAGAAAAAAGACTTTAAAGCTTGCCAAAGGATATTTTGGCTCTAAGAGCAGACATTTCAAGATGGCCAAACAGGCCGTTATGAAATCTGGCAATTACGCGTTTTCAGGCCGTAAAGCAAGGAAACGTGATTTTCGCCGCCTGTGGATTACCCGCATTTCTGCTGCATGCCATGCAAACGGCGTAAGTTATTCCACATTTATGAACGGCCTGAAAAAAGCCGGAGTGACACTCAACAGAAAGATGCTTTCAGAGATTGCCATTGCGGATGAAAACGCATTTAAGGCACTTGTTGAGAAAGCAAAGGCAGCGCTTTAAAAAGCGAAATGTGCGTCCGGGTATGCACCGGGCGCATATTTTTATTATTTAGCTGGAGTACTGGAGCATTTAAAAATCATGCCTGTAGAAATTACAAGCCGCAAGAACGAAATAGTAAAAGAATATCTCCGCCTTGCCGGTTCGCCGGCGTACCGGTGTGAAAAACACCGCTTTTCAGCGGAAGGGGCGCGTTTATGCACAGATGCCGCGTTGAGCGGTATAACTGTTGCAGCCTTGATGTATACTGATTCTGCAAGCCAGAAATACGGGCCTTATCTTGAAAAAATCCGCACCGCTTCGGAAAATGAATATATTATTTCTCCGGCAGTCGCACAGTATATTTCAGATACAAAACATCCGCAGGGGATTTTCTGCGTGTGTATATCACCTGAGATGGGCAGCGGCTTTTTTGAAAAGACAAAGGGCCGCCATTTGGTTGTGCTTGAAAATATACAGGATCCAGCAAATCTGGGCGCTGTGCTGCGCACTGCGGAAGCGCTCGGTATTGGTGGCGTAATCTTGGCGGGCAAATGCTGTGATCCGATGTCACCAAAAGTGCTGCGAACAAGCATGGGCGCTTTGTTCCGCCTGCCGCTTTTGCACAGCAGCGGTGCTTCAGAAATTATAGCAGAACTAAATGCCATCGGATATGCAACTTTTGCTGCTGTTCCGGATAATTCGGCCCATCCTGTGACTTCGGTCTGTTTTAATAAACCTTCAGCAGCCGTAATAGGCAATGAGGGGAACGGCCTTACGGAAGAAGTAAAACACGCCTGCACTGCCAGCATAACAATTCCAATGAAAGGCAGGGCGGAGTCGTTAAATGCGGCTGCTTCGGCCGCTATTTTAATGTGGGAAATGATGCGTGATTGTTTAGGAGACAGTGACAGGTAATGGAATACGATCTGCGTGTTTACTGGCTTTGGCTGCAGCATGCGCTTGGTGCCGGAAGCTCTAAGGCAGGCCGCATACTCTCGTCATACCCGACAGTATATGATTTTTACCGTGCGGGTCGTCAATCATGGCTTTTGGAAGGGTACTTCACGCAGAAAGAACTGCGCAATATGGAAGCATGGACAGCCAAACAGGCAGCGGCATTGTTAGAATACAGTGAAAAGATGGGGCAGAGGGTAATAACGCCTGACGACAGCGAATATCCGGAGCTTTTAAAGCAGATTTCAAATCCGCCGTGTGCCCTTTATGTAAAAGGCCACATACCAGATATCTCGTGCCGCCCGTCAATCGCCATAGTTGGCACACGGAAGGCAACTGCCACAGGCCGCACCGCGGCGCGGAGTATTGCTTATGAGCTTGCAAAAAAGGGAGCTGTAGTGGTAAGCGGCGGTGCGCTGGGAATAGACACTGCCGCACATAAAGGCGCATTGCAGGCAGGTGGCAAAACCGTGTGTGTGCTTGGCTGCGGCATTGATGCCAATTACCTTATGGTAAATGCTTCCCTGCGCGATGTGATTGCCCAAAACGGCGCGCTCGTTTCTGAATATCCGCCGGATACGCAGCCGCTGGGCTCAAATTTTCCGATCCGAAACAGAATTATTTCAGGGCTTGCCGTTGGTACGCTTGTTGTAGAAGCGGCTTCACACAGCGGCTCACTTATTACGGCAGACTGTGCACTCGACCAGGGCAGGGATGTTTTTGCCGTTCCAGCAGATATTTATAGCCCTGTTTCTAAAGGTGTAAACAGCCTGATAAAGTGCGGCGCAAAGCCTGTAAGCAGCGCCGGCGAGATTTTGGAGGAGTATTCCGAACGTTTTTTGGGTAAAATTCTGCTTGACGGCGTTGAAACGAATGCTATTATAAAAGATAAAGATATTGATATTCCGAAAAAACCACATGAAGAAAACCATACGCATAAACCGGAAAATCTTTCTGACGATGCGGAGCGTATTTATTCCGTACTGTCAAAGGAACCTGCCCATATTTCCAATATCGAGGCTGAAACCGGTCTGCCGGTTCAACGTCTGCTTGCAGCGCTTACAGAGCTTGAGCTGGCCGGTGTTGTCCGCTCATACTCGGGCAGGCGCTACGGTCTTTGCTGAAATGATTGCAGCTTAATAATTTCAAAGAATCTGTGTGCCGTTTCGGCGGTTTTCGCAAAAAATTACTGTGAGGTGGTTACATGTCGAAGCTGGTTATTGTTGAATCACCTGCCAAGGCAAAAACAATTCAAAAATTTCTGGGTTCCGGCTATAATGTTGTCGCATCCATGGGCCATGTGCGCGATCTTCCTGAAAACAGGCTCAGTGTAGATGTTAAAAATAATTTTAAGCCAAAATATGAAGTAATAAAGGGAAAGGAAAAACTCGTTCAGCAGCTGCAGAGCAAGGCGGAAAAAAGCGACGGTGTCCTTTTAGCAACGGACCCTGACCGTGAAGGCGAAGCAATCTCATGGCATTTAGCGTACCTTTTGGGCCTTAGCACGGAAGACAAAAACAGGGTGACGTTTAATGAAATAACAAAAACAGGCATTTATGCAGGAATGGCAAATCCGCGCAACATTGACTTAAACCTTGTGAATGCACAGCAGGCGCGCCGCATTTTAGACCGCCTTGTAGGCTATAAGCTCAGCCCGTTTCTATCGCAGAAGATACGCCATGGCCTTTCGGCAGGGCGTGTGCAGTCTGTTGCCGTCCGCCTTATTGTAGACCGCGAGGAAAAAATCCACGCTTTTACTCCGGAAGAGTACTGGAGCATTGAGGCTAAACTTTCACCGAAAGGCTCGCGCCATACTTTTGTGGCGTCTTTATACGGCGATGAAAACGGAAAAATAAAGATTGAAAACAAAGAGCAATCTGACCATATTCTCGAAGATCTTAAAAGTGCCGAATTCAGTGTCACAAACGTCAGGAAGGGCAAACGTAAGAAGTCGCCGGTTCCGCCGTTTTCGACTTCAACCATGCAGCAGGAGGCGTCTCGCCGCCTCGGCTTCACAGCACGCCGCACAATGAAAGCTGCACAGGAGCTTTATGAAGGTATCGAAGTGGATGGTATGGGAGCCATAGGCCTTATAACATATATGCGTACAGACTCGCTGCGCATTTCGGAAGAGGCTATTAAAAGCGCCGCTGACTATATAAATGAGCGCTGGGGCAAAGATTATCTTCCGGAAGCCCCGCGCCATTACAAGTCACGCGCAAATGCACAGGACGGCCATGAAGCCATAAGGCCTACTGTGCCAAGCCTTTCGCCGGATAAGGTTAAGTCAAGCCTTACATCAGACCAGTATAAGCTGTATAAACTTGTCTGGGAGCGCTTTATTGCAAGCCAGATGGCGAACTGCCTCCAAGACACACTTCAGGTGACAATTCAGGCAAATAACTACACTTTTAAAGCATCAGGTTATATTGTGGCTTTCGATGGCTTTACTGTCCTTTATGAAGAAGCGAAGGATGATGAGGAAAAGGCAAAATCTTCACTACCGGAGCTTAAAAAGGGTATGATGCTGAACCTTAAAGATATAGCAGGCAGCCAGCATTTTACTCAGCCGCCTCCGTTCTACACAGAAGCATCGCTTATCAAAGCGCTTGAGGAAAACGGCATAGGGCGCCCTTCAACTTACGCCGTGACTATTTCTACCATACTTGCAAGGGAATATGTTGTGCGTGACGGAAAGGCGCTTAAGCCTACTGAGCTCGGCGAGACAGTTACCAAACTGCTTAAAGAGCGGTTCCCTAAAATTGTAAACGTCAAGTTTACCGCACAGGTGGAAAGTGACCTTGACGGGGTGCAGAAAGGGCAAACAGACTGGGTAAAAGAGCTTAGTGATTTTTACGAAGATTTCAGCAAAACGCTGAAAGAAGCAAAGGAAGCCATGAAGGGCGTAAAGATCCAGCTTAAAGAAGACGTGACTGACGTTATCTGCGAAAAGTGCGGACGCCACATGGTCATAAAAACTGGCCGCTATGGAAAGTTCCTCGCCTGCCCGGGTTACCCTGAGTGCAAGAACGTAAAGAAATATGTTGAGACAAACGGCGCCGAATGCCCGAAATGCGGCGGCAAGGTTGTTATACGCCACACTAAAAAAGGCAGAATTTTTTATGGTTGTTCCAATTACCCAAAATGCAACTTTATGTCATGGGACGAGCCGACAAAAGAGAAATGCCCCAAATGCGGAAAAACGCTGATGAAGAAAAAAGGCAAGCATCCGAAATATTACTGCATAACGCCGGATTGCGGCTATGAAAGGACGGATGACGGAGACGAATGAGCATCACGGTAATTGGTGCCGGCCTTGCCGGCTGTGAAGCCGCATGGCAGATTGCCTCATGCGGGGTTGAAGTGGAGCTGTATGAAATGAAACCGACACGCTTTTCGCCGGCGCACAGCAGTGAAAATTTTGCAGAGCTTGTATGCTCAAATTCTCTGAAAGCTGAGCGCGTGGAAAGCGCTGCAGGCCTTTTAAAGGAAGAAATGCGGCGCCTTGGTTCGCTGCTTGTTCCATGTGCTCTTCAGTGCCGTGTGCCGGCAGGCGGCGCGCTTGCCGTTGACCGCAAAGCTTTTTCTGAACTTGTCACGTGCAAAATATACTCGCAGCCTTTAATACATGTCAGTCGCAAAGAAATTACAGATATTCCGAAGAATGGTATTGTTGTTATCGCCACAGGCCCTTTGACTTCCGATGCCCTGGCATCACGTATTTTTTCACTGTGCGGGGGCAGCCTCAGCTTTTACGATGCAGCCGCGCCGATAGTTACAGCCGAAAGCCTTGATATGGAACGCGTATTTTCAGCGTCGCGCTATAGCTATGGCGAAGACGGCGCTTACCTCAACTGCCCGATGAACAAAGAGGAGTATGAGTCTTTTTACAATGAACTTGTAAATGCCGAGCGTGCCCCTTTGCACGGCTTTGACAAGGCAGACCCCAAAGTTTACGAAGGCTGCATGCCTGTGGAAGTGATGGCCGGGCGCGGGCAAGATACACTGCGTTTTGGACCGATGAAGCCTGTGGGTCTGCGTGACCCGCGCACGGGCCACCGCCCATGGGCGGTGCTTCAGCTTAGGCGTGAAGATGTTCGCGGAACGATGTACAACCTTGTAGGATTCCAGACAAATCTCAAATTTGGAGAGCAGAAACGTGTTTTTGGCATGATACCGGGTCTTGAGCATGCCGAATTCGTTCGCTATGGAGTGATGCACCGCAACACTTTTCTCAACTCACCGCGCGTGCTGCTGCCTGATTTCAGCCTTAGAAAAGAGCCGCGCATATTTTTTGCCGGCCAGATAACAGGTGTTGAGGGATATATGGAATCGGCTGCTTCCGGCATAGTGGCTGGGAAAAATGCAGTAAGGCGCATGAAAGGGGAAAAGACAGCGGTGTTGCCTGAAACAACAATGATTGGCGCGCTCAGCCGATATGTAGGAAATGCAAGTGAGGTTACATTTCAGCCTATGGGGGCGAATTTCGGCATCCTGCCACCGATAGAGCCGCATATAAAATGCAAAAAGGACAGGTATGCTTCATTAGCTGAAAGGGCACTTAATAACCTTACAGGATTCTGTGAGGCAGAAAAGTTATAATTTTGTTCCGCAGAAAAAGGAGATATTGTTTATGAAAATAATTGTTGATGCTTTCGGTGGGGACAATGCACCGCTTGAAATTATAAAAGGCTGTGCGGCTGCTGCTCAGGGGCTGGATGTCGATGTGATGCTGACTGGCCCAGAAAACAAAATTCGCCGTGCAGCATCGGAAAACAATATTTCGCTTGAGCGGATGGAAATTGTCGATACCCCAAGTGTCATAACAATGGAAGACAGCCCAGGGTCGGTTGTGAAGGAAAAGAACGACAGCTCAATGGCTGAAGGTCTCAGGAGGCTAAGCGCCGGTGAAGGCGATGCTTTTGTTTCAGGCGGAAACAGCGGAGCCCTTGTTGTAGGTGCCTCGCTTATTGTTAAGCGCATAAAAGGCATAAAGCGCGTTGTATTTGCGCCTGTGCTGCCGAACGATAAGGGCTCGTTCATGCTTATTGACTGCGGGGCAAATGTAAATTGCACAGCAGAAATGCTGCAGCAGTTTGGAATCATGGGCTCGGTATACATGGAAAAGGTAATGGGAGTTAATAACCCGCGCGTTTCACTCGCCAATATTGGCACTGAGGACCAGAAGGGCGGTCTGCTCCAGCATAAGGCGTTCAAGCTTCTCAAGCAGTCAAGCATAAATTTCATCGGGAATATCGAAGCCCGCAGCATACCGCTGGATGCTGGGGATGTCGTCGTAACCGACGGGTTTACAGGAAATGTGATACTCAAGATGTATGAGGGCGTTGCGATCATGCTTCTCGGCAAAATGAAATCCATATTTACAAAAAATGCGAAAAACAAGTTTGCGGCTGCACTTGTTCTTAATGATATAAAAAAGCTTAAGCATAATTTTGACTACAATGAATACGGCGGTGCACCTCTTATAGGATGCCTTAAGCCTGTTTTCAAGATGCATGGCAGCGCAAAGGCGAAAACTGTCTGTAACGCTATCCGCCTGACGAAGGCGTATGTTGAGGGTAACGTTACAGAGGAAATCGTATCTTCTTTAGCAAAATACGGTGAAATCAATGAAGCAAAGGCAGATGAGACATTTTGACTTCTGAACAGTTGCCGCTTAACGGACTTGAAGATAAACTTCAGTACCAGTTCAAGAACAAGCGGTATTTAAAAACGGCGCTGACGCACTCTTCCTATGCGAATGAATGCCATCTGCCGTGTGGCAGCTATGAGCGGCTGGAGTTTCTCGGCGATTCAATTCTCGGGCTTGTTGTGGCAGACTACCTTTACCGCCATTACCCTAAACTTCCTGAAGGCGACCTTACCAAAAAACGTGCTGCCCTTGTATGTGAAAAGGCCTGCTGTGGCTTTTCGCGCCAGCTTGGCATAGGGGACTATATGCTTTTGAGCCGCGGGGAGCAGCGCTCAGGAGGAAAAACGCGCTCCTCAATCCTTGCCGATATGTTTGAGTCTATTACGGCTGCAATTTACCTTGACGGAGGTATGGAAAAAGCGCGAAAGTTTGTCTTGCGGTTTGTTGTGCCGCTTTTGAAAGAGCCAAAACCGAAAACCTTTAAAGATTATAAAACCGCCCTTCAGGAAATTGTCCAGAAAAATCCGGAAGATCGTCTGGAGTATGTCCTGACGGGCGAGAGCGGGCCTGACCATTACAAGCATTTTACTGTTGAGGTGTGCCTTGACGGCAATGTTGTTGGTAAAGGCGGCGGGCGCAGCAAAAAGGAAGCTGAGCAGCAAGCCGCGCGCGAAGCATTGGGGCTGATGGGCTATTGAGACATGCTAATGTGGCACTTTTTGTGCCTAACAACGGCTGCCCGCACGCGTGCAGCTTCTGCAACCAGCACACTATCACGGGCGTTGAAAAGCAGCCTGAAGCGGCAGATGTGCGTGCCGCTGCCGAAACAGCCTTAAAAAGCCTCGGCGAAAAATCAAAAGATGCCGAGATAGCATTTTTCGGCGGCAGTTTTACCGCCATTAAGCGAAGCTATATGGTTTCACTTCTGGAAGCTGCATGGCCTTATGTAAAAGACGGGCGTTTTGCAGGAATACGTATTTCCACTCGGCCCGATTATATTGATGATGAGATTCTGTCCATACTTAAACACTATGGCGTGACGACAATTGAGCTCGGTGCCCAGAGCATGGATGACCGTGTGCTTGCCCTTAATGGGCGCGGCCATACTGCGGAGCAGGTGGAGGAAGCGTCGGGCCTCATACGCGCGGCCGGCTTTTCGCTTGGCTTGCAGATGATGACCGGCCTTATGGGTGACACAGATGACGGCGCAAGGGCTACGGCTGAAAAGATTGCGGACCTGTCGCCGGATTGTGTGCGCATTTATCCTACTATCGCCCTGCGCGGCACTGTGCTTGGCGAAGCCTGCGAGAGGGGAAAGTACCGGCCGCAAACTTTGGAGGAAGCTGTGGAGCTCTGCGCAGAGCTGCTTGGCTTTTTCGAAAGCCGCGGCATTCCGGTAATACGCCTTGGGTTACACGCGTCACCTGAACTTGAACGGAACAGAATTGGCGGCCCATGGCATCCGGCTTTCCGTGAGCTCTGCGAGAGCCGCCGCCTGTTGCGTAAAATGGAGCTGGAACTGAAGAAAGAAAAGATTCCGGCTGGCCGTGTAAAAATACTTGTCAATCCTAAATGCCTTTCTCAGGCAATTGGGCAGAATAAGGAAAATATCTGCAAGCTTGCAGCAGTGGGCTATGATGTGTCTTTTTATCCGGACGTTTCTGTTCCGCGCAGCGACATTGCAATATCTGCTGGCTGATTTTATAAAAGAAGGTGTGGCATTTGCTGCTTAAATCACTTGTACTGCAGGGCTTTAAGACGTTTCCGGACAAAACAAAGCTCGATTTCCATGATGGAATTACAGCAGTAGTTGGCCCTAATGGAAGTGGAAAAAGCAACATAAGCGATGCCATACTCTGGGTGCTCGGCGAGCAGTCGGTGCGCACACTTCGCTGTACAAAAATGGAAGATGTTATTTTTAACGGTACTCCTGGCCGCAAGCCGCTCGGGTTTGCGGAAGTTACTCTAAACATAGATAACAGCAGCCGTAAGCTTCCTTATGATGACGACAGCGTTTCCGTTACAAGGCGTTATTACCGGTCAGGCGAAAGCGAGTACTTGATAAACAATACTCAGGTAAGACTGAAAGATATAAACGAGCTTTTCATGGATACCGGCCTTGGGCGCGACGGTTATTCTATTATTGGGCAGGGCAAAATAGATAGCATCGTTTCCGCGCGCAGTGAAGACAGGCGCGAGATTTTCGAGGAAGCCGCCGGAATTTCACGTTTTCGCTACCGCAAAGAAGATGCCGAGCATAGACTGGCTCAGGCACAGGACAACCTTCTTCGCCTGCACGATATACTTTCCGAGCTTGAAAGCCGTATAGGGCCTTTAAAAGTGCAGTCAGAAAAAGCAAAAGAATATCTAAGCCTTGCCGGCAAAAAAAAAGAGCTTGAAATTGGGCTTTGGCTTTTTGACATTAACAGGTCGGGCCAGACGTTGCACGAGCAGGAGAATAAAATACTGATTGCAAAAAACCAGTATGACGAATCGGAAAAAGCGGTGCAGAAATTTGAAAGCCAGATAGAGAAAACTTTTCAGGAGTCGAACGCATGCGCAGCGGAGACCGACAAAGTGCGTAGCAAATGCGCTTCCCTTGAAGAAGGGGCTGTCCAGAAAGACGGGAAAGTTTCGGTGCTGCAAAATGATATCCACCATAATAATGAGAACATAGGGCGTATCAAGGAAGAAATCGAACAGAACAGCGCCTCAGGAACAGATGTTCAGCAGGAAATTGCCGAGAAAAAATCAAATCTTAAAGAACGCACAGAATACATAAAAGAAAAAGATAAGACTTTTAATGCAGGCAACGCCGAGCTTGGAAAATTGAAAAGCGGCGTAGATGAAACTGCCGGAAAAATAGATGCTTATTCTCAGAAAATTGCCGAGCTTACGGCTAAGGCAACAGATGCAAAAGTTGCGGAAGTGACGGCGGCTTCAACAATTTCAGAGATTGAGTTGCGCCTTTCTTCCGTTCGCCAAAGCCTTGCTGAGAAAACGAAGAAAAAGGAAGAGACGGGAGAATATGCTAAGTCTTACCGTCAGAAGCTCTGCGCTGCAGATGAAAAAATAAAGTCCCTTGTAAACAGCGTCAACGGTTATAAAATGCGGCTTGATGCCCGTATCAGCCGCAGGGAGGAATCAAAACGGAAAAGCGATACCGCAAACCTTGACCTGCAGTCCCAGCTGCGGCGGGCAAAGCTGCTGGAAGATCTGGAGCAAAATATGGAGGGCTTTTCAGGCAGCGTTAAATCTGTTATGAAGGCCTCAGAGCGTGGTGAGCTTTCAGGAATCCGTGGGCCTGTTTCACGCTTGATCCGCGTGCCGGAGCAATACGCTGTAGCAATGGAAACGGCGCTTGGCGCCGCAATGCAGAATATTGTCGTAGAGACGGAGCAGTGCGCAAAGAGTGCCATAGCCTTTCTGAAACGCACAAATGGCGGCCGTGCTACTTTTCTTCCTGTTTCATCAATACGCGGAAGATACCTGCGTGAATCGGGCCTTGATTCATGCCGTGGATATGTCGGCATAGCTTCTGAGCTATGCACGTACGATGAAGAATACCGTGGCATAGTCAGCTTTTTGCTTGGGCGCATAGTGATAGCCGAAGACCTTGACAGCGCTTCATATATTGCGCGCCTTTATGGATACAGGTTCCGCGTAGTAACTATGGACGGTCAGGTCGTCAATGTCGGCGGTTCTTTCACCGGCGGCTCAAAAGGCAGAAACTCTGGCCTTATTAGCCGTGCTACTGAAATTGAGAAGATTAAAGAACAGGCTGAAAAGCTGCGCATCGGTGCAAAAGCGGCAGCCGAAGCATTGAAAAAAGCCGCTGATGAGGTATCTGCATCGGAAGCCGACTTTTCAGGCGCAAGAGGGGAACTTTCCTCTGCGCAGGAAGAGCGCGTCCGCCTTGATGCCGAATGCCGCCGGAGCGAATCCGAACTGAAATCTGCTGTGCGCGATATTGAAGCGCTCGAGAAAGAAGCGGAGAAAGCCGAAGCACGCATGAAAGTCCAGCGCGCGGAGAAGGAGAAGGCAAAAGCTCAGTCGGAAAGTTTTCAGAGTGAAGCGGAAAAGCAGAAAGAGGAACTTGCAGCGGCAAGCGGTGACCGCGAAGGCCTTAGCCGCAAATGTGACGAGCTGGCAGAAAAGATACGTAAAATAGAACTTGACAGGCTCGCTGCCCGCAAAGATATCCAGTCGCTTGAAAATTCTATCCGTGAAGCCGAGGAGCGCGGGCGCAGCCATCAGGAAAAAATCACCGCGCTGCAGGAAGAAATCCGCACTTTAAACGTATCTACGGAAAATTTGCAGGAAAAAATAAAAACGCTTGCTGAAGAAGCAAAGTCGATGCGTGATGAGGCAAAGAAATCCTCGGGTACTGTTAAAGAGCTGAACCAGCGCCGCATGGAACTCGAAAAGCAGTCAGTCCAGCTAAGGGCTAAGGAACGGGAAAAGTCCGACGAGAAAGAAAAAGTGAACCATGACCTTGCACTGCTTGAGGAGCGGAAAGCAAACCTGCAGAAAGCTTATGACAGCATTATTTCTCAACTTTGGAAGGAATATGAGCTTACGCGGCGCGAAGCCGAAGAGCAGTTCAGCACAAAGATTGAAGACAGAGCAAAAGCTGAAAAGCAGCTGGAAACTGTAAAAAGTCAAATAAAAGGCCTCGGCTCTGTTAATGTAGGTGCGGTTGACGAATATAAAGAAGTGAGCGGGCGCTATGAGTTCCTGAAAAAGCAGGTTTCTGATGTGGAGCAGTCACGGGACGAGCTGAACAAATTGATTGGGAACCTAACGCGCCAGATGAAAGAGCTGTTTACGGAACGCTTTCAGCAGATAAACAAAAACTTCGGTGAAACGTTCAAAGATCTTTTTGGCGGCGGCAAGGGCGCCCTTTCATTAACGGATCCGGGCGATGTGCTTAATTCTGGAATTGAGATTTCGGTTCAGCCGCCGGGAAAAATCGTTTCTCATCTTGAGGCGCTTTCCGGCGGTGAAAAGGCGCTTGTAGCCATTGCAATTTATTTTGCAATAATGAAAGTCAGCCCACCTCCATTCTGCGTCCTCGACGAAATCGAGGCGGCCCTTGATGATGTTAATGTGACACGGTTCGCAGCGTATCTGAGAAGATTGACGGAACATACACAGTTTATATTGATCACGCACCGGCGCGGCAGCATGGAGGGGGCAGATGTTCTTTACGGTGTGACGATGCAGGACGAAGGTGTTTCAAAACTGCTTGAAATGCCTGTTGCGCAGATGGAAGCAAAATTAGGTATAAAAGCATGAATCCGAAAGGGGAAAAAGCCGCATGGGACTGTTTGCAAAAATAAAGGCCGGCCTGAAAAAAACGCGGGAGAGCATGAGCGCGTCGGTTACATCGATGCTGCATTCCTTTACAAAAATTGACGAAGAACTTTTCGAGCAGCTTGAAGAGCTGCTCGTTATGGGCGACGTGGGAGTAGCAACGTCGGAGCGTATATGCTCCGAACTCCGTAAACAGGTTAAAGAACAAGGCGTAAAAGATCCGGCAAAAATTGAAGATATGCTGAAAAAAATCATAGCCGATATGCTGCGCGGTGGCGAAGAACTTAACCTTAGCACTAAGCCTTCGGTGATACTCGTAATCGGAGTGAACGGCGTAGGGAAAACGACAACGATAGGGAAAATCGCAGCAATGCTCACAAGGCAGGGCAAGAAAGTAATTCTCGGCGCAGCGGATACTTTCCGCGCTGCGGCGGTGGAGCAGCTCGACGTCTGGGCAAAGCGCGCAGGCGCAGAAATAGTAAGCCAGCCTCAGGGGAGCGACCCCGCTTCGGTTGTGTTTGATTCAATTGCGGCGGCAAAAGCAAGAGGTGCTGACGTTGTAATCTGCGACACAGCCGGAAGGCTGCACAACAAGAAAAACCTTATGCAGGAGCTTGCAAAGATGAACCGTGTAATTGAGCGCGAAGCACCGGACTGTGCGCGTGAAGTCCTTCTGGTACTTGATGCGACGACGGGTCAGAATGCCGTAAACCAGGCACGTGAATTTAAAAATGTTGCTGACGTTACAGGCATTGTGCTCACAAAACTCGACGGCACGCCGCGCGGCGGAGTTATACTCGCTGTGCGCGAAGAGCTTGGAATTCCTGTAAAATTTATTGGCGTGGGCGAACAGGTGGACGACCTGCAGCCATTTAATGCCGATGAGTTTGCCGAAGCGCTTTTTACAAAGCAGGAGTGAAATATGGAACTGATAATCGCAACGCACAACAAGAACAAAGTCAGTGAGTTTCAGCGTATCCTTGCACCGCTTGATGTAAAAGTTTCTGCAGCAAAACTTCCGGAAGTTGATGAAACAGGGAAAACGTTTGCCGAAAACGCGTACATCAAAGCCACATCCGCGTGCAGGGCAACGGGCATGGCGGCTGTTGCTGATGATTCCGGCCTTTCGGTTGATGCCCTCGGTGGTGCGCCGGGCGTTTACTCAGCGCGTTATGCCGGTGATGGCGCTACAGATGAAGACCGCATAAATAAGCTCCTGCAAAACCTTAAAAATGTGCCGGCAAATTCGCGTACGGCAAAATTTGTATGCTCAATATGCTGCGTTTTTCCGAACGGGGATAAAATAACGGCGCAGGGGGAATGCAGGGGAAAAATTGCATTCAAGCCGCGCGGAAGTGACGGATTTGGCTATGATCCGGTTTTCCTCGTTGGCGACAGTACATTCGCAGAAATTTCAGGGGAAGAAAAAGATAAAATCAGCCACCGCGGAAAAGCACTCAGAATTTTTGCTGAAAAACTAAAAAAATACAAAGGAGCAATTTATGCTGAACAGTAAACAACGCGCTTACCTGCGCTCTCTTGCAAACGGGCTTGAAACAATTCTCACAGTGGGAAAAAGTGGCTTAAACCCTGAAATAGTCCGGCAGGCAAATGACGCCCTTAAAGCACGCGAGCTTATTAAAGGGCGGGTGCTTGAGACTTCGCCTGTAACGTCATCTGAAGCATCAGAGCGCATTTCTACCGAAACATCGGCCGAGACAGTCCAGGTCATAGGCTCAAAGTTCATTTTATACCGGGAAAATGAAAAAAATCCAAAAATTATACTTCCCAAACGGCGAAAAAAGTAATATGATAAAAACAATACCTAAACTACGGTGGAAATATGCAGAAAATAGCAGTGTTTGGCGGCACGTTCAATCCAATCCATAATGGCCATCTTCATATTGCAGAAGAATTTGCAAAGCGCTTAAAAGCTGACAAAGTCATTTTTATACCGGCTAATATACCTCCTCATAAGCAAGCGCCGGATCTTGTGCCTGCTGCTAAACGCCTTGAAATGTGCCGCATGGCAGCACAAGAAAATCGTATTTTTCAGGTAAGCGACATTGAGATACGGCGGGGCGGGGCGAGTTATACGTCTGAAACGCTGGAGCAGCTTAAGCTGATTTACCCCGATGCGGAACTTTTTCTGCTGATGGGGGAAGACATGTTCCTTACCCTTGAGCAGTGGCACGATCCTCAGGCAATATTTCGCCTCGCTGCTGTATGCGCTGCCCCACGCAGCTCTTCCAAGCGCAGCAGGCTTAAAAGTTACGCTTCCCATCTTGCGGAAGAGGGAGCGAAAACCTTTATTGAGGATATTTCGTACCTGCCTGTTTCTTCAACAATGGTGCGTGAAGCTGTAAAAGCCGGAAGAAACATCTCATCACTTGTGCCTAAAAAGGTTGAACGTTATATACTTGAAAACCGATTGTATATGGAGTGAATATCATGGATATTGAAGGGTATAAAGCAATAATCAAACCGTTTTTAAGTAAAAAAAGATATCATCATTCCATCTGTGTTTCACAGGCAGCGAAACGCCTTGCGCTTAAATATGGAGCAGACCCGCAAAAGGCAGAGACGGCAGGGATACTGCATGACATTATGAAAGACCTGCCTCCCGAGCAGCAACTTGAAAAAATGGAACACTATGGCATTAAGCTTACTGATGTTGAGCGCTCGGCGCAAAAACTTTGGCACGCAATGCTCGGTGCAGCTTACATTAAAGCTGAACTGCACATAAATGACCAGGAAATTCTTGATGCTGTGCGTTACCATACTACGGGCAGGAAAGACATGACTTTGATGGACAAGATTCTGTTTATTGCTGATTTCATTTCCGAAGACCGTGATTATCCGGGTGTTGAAAACCTGCGTAAGGCGGCCAATATAAGCCTCGAAAAAGCAATGATGGAAGGATTTGCCTACACAATTGCTGACCTTGCCGGCGAGATGAAGCCAATACATCCGGATACTATAGCCGCTTATAACCAAACGGCGCTTGCATATGGCGCAAGATAAAAATTTCGTAAAGAAGGTTGTTGTTGATGTCACCACTTGAGCTTGCTGAGTCTGCGGTGCAAATTCTTGATTCCAAGAAAGCCGAAAACCTGAAGCTGATTAAAATCAGTGATATTTCAACTCTGGCGGATTATTTTGTAATTGCAACAGGCACAGGGAGTACGCATGTAAAAGCGCTTGCCGATGAAGTTGAATTTAGGCTTAAGGAAAAAGATGGTACAGCGCCTCTTCATAAAGAAGGCTATGGCTCAAACTCATGGATCCTTCTTGACTATGGCAGTGTTGTTGTGCATGTGTTTACCGAGGCCTCACGGAGCTACTACAACCTCGACAGGCTGTGGCGCGACGGCAAAATGGTTGATGTTTCTGGTTTGCTTAAGCCATAATTTAAAAATCAGCTTTTTCCATATTTAAATATACAGGGGCGAATAAAATGAAATACGATCCGAAAAAGATTGAAAAAAAGTGGCAGGCAGAATGGGAAAAATCGGGCGTTTTCCATGCTTCCGACGATTACTCGAAGCCGAAATATTACGCTCTGATAGAATTTCCATACCCGTCAGGCCAGGGCCTTCATGTTGGCCATCCGCGCTCTTACACGGCAATGGATATTATTGCACGCAAACGCCGTATGCAGGGGTACAATGTCCTTTATCCGATAGGTTGGGATGCATTCGGGCTGCCGAGTGAGAACTATGCCATAAAGAATCATATTCACCCCGCAATAGTTACTAAAAAGAATATTGCGCGCTTTAAAGAACAGCTTAAGTCTCTTGGCCTTTCGTTTGACTGGACACGTGAAATTGACACTACAGACCCTGAATATTATAAATGGACGCAGTGGATTTTTCTTCAGCTTTTCAAACACGGCCTTGCATATAAGAAAAAGATGGCAGTTAACTGGTGCACCTCATGCAAATGCGTGCTTGCAAATGAAGAAGTTGTAAACGGTGTCTGCGAGCGTTGTGGAAGCCCTGTAGTGCGCAAGGTAAAATCACAGTGGATGCTGAAAATCACGGATTATGCACAGAAGCTTATCGATGACCTTAACCTTGTGGATTATCCGGAGCGCGTAAAGGCACAGGAGCGAAATTGGATAGGCCGCTCGACTGGCGCCGAAATTGATTTTACCACAACGGCAGGCGACAAGCTTACTGTTTATACGACACGCCCTGATACGCTTTTCGGCGTGACATATATGGTGCTTTCGCCGGAGCATCCCTATCTCGAGAAGTGGGCCAGCCTTATCCATAATATGGACGAGATTCGCACTTATCAGGAAAAAGCGGCGAGAAAATCAGACTTTGAGCGCACAGAGCTTGTAAAAGACAAAACAGGCGTGAGGATCGACGGGGTAATGGCTGTAAATCCTGCAAACGGCAAGAAAATCCCAATATTTATTTCCGATTATGTCCTTATGTCTTATGGCACTGGAGCTATTATGGCTGTGCCTGCTCACGACACGCGCGACTGGGATTTCGCTAAGAAATTCGGCCTGCCGATAATTGAAGTTGTAAAAGGCGGAAATGTTGAGAAGGAAGCGTTTACTGACTGCGCAACAGGCGTACTTGTTAATTCCGGCTTTCTCAACGGATTAACTGTTAATGAAGCAAAAAAGAAAATAGCGGATTATCTTGAAGAAAAGAAAATTGGGCGCAGAAAGGTCAATTACAAACTGCGCGACTGGGTATTTTCACGCCAGCGCTATTGGGGAGAACCAATCCCAATAGTCAAGTGCCCAAAGTGCGGATATGTGCCGGTGCCAGAATCCCAGTTACCATTGCGCCTGCCGGATGTGAAATCATATAAATTGACAGATGACGGCGAATCTCCTCTTGCAAAGATGACGGACTGGGTAAATACAACATGCCCCCAATGCGGTGGCCCTGCGAAGCGTGAAACTGACACCATGCCACAGTGGGCAGGTTCTTCGTGGTATTTTCTGCGCTATACGGATCCTCACAATAAGGAGCGTTTTGCAAGCAAAGAAGCACTTAACTACTGGATGCCTGTTGACTGGTACAATGGCGGCATGGAGCATACGACGCTACATCTGCTTTACAGCCGTTTCTGGTATAAATTTCTCTATGATATAGGCGAGGTGCCGACGCCTGAACCGTATAAAAAGCGTACAAGCCATGGGATGATACTCGGTGAAAACGGTGAAAAGATGAGTAAATCCCGCGGCAACGTCGTAAATCCTGACGATATTGTGAATGAATATGGTGCCGACACACTGAGGCTTTATGAAATGTTTATAGGCGATTTTGAAAAAGCCGCACCGTGGAGCACGCATGGCATCAAAGGATGCCGCCGCTTTGTTGAGCGCTACTGGAACCTGCAGGATATCCTTTGCAATGGGGAAGAAGTGCGCAGCAAGCTTGAAATTCCGTTTAACAAGGCTATTAAAAAAATTGGTGAGGACGTCGAGAACCTTAAGTTCAACACAGCCATCGCAACACTTATGACGCTTATTAACGACATAACCGCCGTTAGGAGCGTGACGCGGGGCGAGCTGCGTATTTTCACCCTTCTGCTTAACCTCTTTGCACCGCATGTATGTGAAGAAGTGTGGTCGGTGCAGAAACTTGGCAAAGGTATGGTATGCCAGCAGCCTTGGCCAAAGTATGATGAATCCAAATGTGTAGATTCATCTGTGGAGATTGCCATTCAGATGAATGGCAAAGTTCGTGCGCATATTACCGTGCCGTCAGATATCTCTAAAGAACAGGTACTGCAGGCCGCAAAAGCGAATGAGAAGATTGCGGCAGGCATAGCGGGGAAAAATATTTTAAAGGAAATTTACGTCCCTGGTAAACTTGTCAATTTAGTTGTCAGGTAAATCTTTTTCTGTAAATATAAAATGCACAAAGGCCCTTCAATGGCGAAGGGCCTTTGTGCTGAAATAAATGTGCCATGAGATTTTATAGGGCTTTTTTTTGTAAATATGTTATAATGAATCCATAAAAATTAATCTTTAAACCTGTGGTCGCGGCTTTGCACGCCGGCAGGGAAAGTATTTTTAAATTATAGTTTTCCTGTTTCTGCAGGGAAAGGGGAAAAAATGCAACTTGTTTTTTACGGAGCCGATAAAGTGGTTACAGGCAGCTGCCATTGCCTCGAGGCATGTGGTAAAAAAATTTTAGTTGACTGCGGTCTCTATGAGGGCGAAGGTGCTGGCGATGAAGAAAACAGGAAATTACCGTTTTACCCTTCGCAGGTAGATTATGTTCTTGTTACGCATGCGCATATTGACCACAGCGGACGCCTGCCGCTGCTTGTGAAAAACGGGTTTGAAGGGAAGATTTATGCTACAGGCGCGACTTGTGACCTGCTTTCAATCATGCTGCGCGACAGCGCGCACATACAGATGATGGATGCTGATGCAGCTAACCGCAAAGGGCGCCGTGCCGGAAAGGGTATAAGGGAACCGCTTTATACAATAGAAGACGCTGAAGCAGTTTCAGGCCATCTTGTGCCGTGCCAATATGGCGAAACAGTCCAGCTATGCGAAGGTATAAAATTCAGGATGGTGGATGCAGGCCATCTTCTTGGTTCCGCTTCAATTGAAATCTGGGTTACTGAAAATGGTGAGACGAAAAAAATAGTCTTTTCTGGCGACATTGGCAACCTTAATCAGCCGATTATACGTGACCCGCAGTATATTTCAGAAGCAGACTATGTTGTGATGGAATCTACATATGGCAACCGTGAACATGACCCGATTGCAAACTATATACCTCAACTTGCAAAAGTGTTTGACGATACGTTTGCCGCAGGGGGCAACGTAGTTATACCAAGCTTTGCCGTAGGCCGCACGCAGGAACTGCTTTATTATATCCGTGAAATGAAGGCAAAGCATATTGTAAAAAGTGTGCCTGATTTCCCCGTATATGTAGACAGCCCTTTGGCGTCTGAGGCAACGAAGGTTTATAGTGGCAATCTCGTAGGGTATGCCGATGATGACACGGTTCGCGTTATGAAAGATGGCTTCAATCCTCTGCTTTTCACTAACCTGCACACATGTGAATCGGTTGAGGAGTCACGCGCACTTAATGATGACATGTCACCAAAAGTGATAATATCGTCGAGCGGCATGTGTGAAGCCGGACGGATTAGGCATCACTTGAAGCATAACCTTTGGCGTCCGGAATGCTCAATCGTGTTTGTGGGCTATCAGGCCGAGGGCACGCTTGGGCGTATGCTTATAGATGGTGTGAAAAAAGTCAAGCTGTTTGGTGAAGGAATTGCTGTCACAGCTAAAATCTATAACTTCAAAGCTCTTTCCGGACATGCGGACAGAACCGGCCTTCTGCGCTGGCTGAGTGCATTTCAGCATAAACCGGAACGTATTTTCATTGTACATGGCGAGCAGCTCACTGCAGAAGAATTTTCAGAAGAGCTTGCGCGGCGTGGATATCATTCATACGTCCCTAATTTTAAGGCAGTGGTAGACCTTACGGCTGACAGGATAATCGACGAAGGCATTGCACCCGAAAAACTTCATCCTATGCGTGGCGCAGGCAAAGGCACTTCCACTTTTGGCCGCCTGTTCTCTGCAGGGCAGCGCCTGCTGCGCGTGATCCAGCACAACGAGGGCTGTGCAAACAAAGACCTCGCGCGCTTTGCCGACCAGATAATTGCCCTCTGTGATAAATGGGACAGGTAGAACCCTCATGAGGCTTCACTTATATTTTTGCTCAAGCGCAAGAAGAAAACGTTTTGCTTCAAGGCCGGCGCGGTAGCCTGTAAGGCTGCCGCCTGACCCGATGACACGATGGCAGGGAACAACTATCAGTATTGGGTTGCACCTGTTTGCCATTCCAACAGCCCTGAAGGCTTTGGGCCGACCGAGTTGCGCTGTTATCTGCTTGTAACTTTTTGTCTCACCGTAAGGAATGTCGCGCAGCGTTTTCCAAACCGCAAGCTGAAACTCAGTGCCGTGCAGTGACAGCGGCAGCGTAAATGTTTTCCTTTTGCCTAAGAAATACTCAGAGAGCTGTTCTGCCGCTTCACAAAGAAGCGGCGTACTTTTAGTCTGCATGTTTGTGTCTGGCATTTTACCTGACATGAAGATATCGGTAATTCCGATCCCGTCTTCTGCAATAGTCAGAGTGCCGATTGGTGATTTTACCGAGAGAGAATTTTTCATTTTTTCGCTATATCATCCGAATTTTCATGGTAAAGACTCTTGAGCAGCGCTATTTCTTTTGCATAGCCATATATGTCATTCGGCGTTTCAAGATAAAATGGCAGGTCGCGCAGCGCTGGGTGGTTTATTATTCTTTCAATGGCGTCAAGGCCTATATAACCCTGCCCGATTTTTTGGTGCCTGTCTTTGTGGCTGCCGAGCGAATTCATACTGTCGTTAAGATGTATTGCTTTCAGCCTCTTTAACCCGATTACACGGTCAAACTCATCTATAACATCATCAAGATGGTTTACAATGTCATATCCGCCATCAAAAATATGGCATGTGTCAAGGCATACGCCAAGAAGTTGCTGCTGCTCTACGCGGTCTATAATAGCACGCAGTTCTTCAAAAGTCCGGCCGACTTCACTGCCCTTTCCCGCCATAGTTTCAAGCAGGACTGTAGTCGACTGCGCGGGATTCAAAATAGAATTAAGCATTTCTGAGATATAGCGTATTCCGGCTTCGGCACCCTGGCCTACATGGCTGCCTGGGTGGAAATTGTACATGCTGCCGGGGATATGTTCTAAGCGGCTGAGGTCGTCCGCCATTGTATTGTGTGCAAATGTGCGCAGGCTTTCTTTGGCTGCACATGCGTTAAGCGTATATGGCGCGTGTGCGAGGATAGGGAACATACTGTGCTCTGCTGCAAACTGCTGGTAAGCGATAATGTCGTTGGCATCAAGTGCCTTTGCACTTCCGCCGCGCGGATTGCGTGAAAAGAACTGGAACGTGTTTGCGCCAATATCTACGGCCTGCTTTCCCATGGCTAAATAGCCTTTTGATGTAGACAGATGGCAGCCAATTTTAAACATATTTTCCTCCTGAATTTTATGTTTTATTTTTAATACAATACAATATAATTATACCACAAACACTTAGCCGTACAGCCTTGAAACATTATATAATATATAATTGCATATCAATGAATTTATGTTAAATATACAAAAAGAATATAGTTAAAGAGATTATGAACAGCTTACTTGAAAAATGCTGTTTTATTATGGTATAATTAACTGATTGAAATTAAACGCATTGGTAATAATATATTCAACTTGAAGTTATATTTTGCGGTGGAAATTATTTATAATTGTTTTTCAAAAGTCTTTTTCTGCAAAAGGCTTTTTTACTTTCAATATTACTTTGTAACTTAATTAATAATGTATCGCTTTCCCAATAAATCCGCAAATTTACGCAAAATAATTATATTGCTTGCATACCGTGAAATTAATTGAGGAAGATTATAAATAAGACAATAAATTGTAATTCGGAGGCACAAGTATGACCGATTTTGAAAATCTGTGTATGAATTGTATGTCTGATATGCAGGGAAAAACGGTCTGCCCGGTATGCGGGTACCGAAAAGATAAACCACAGAAAAAAGGTGCGCTTCCATACGGCACAGTGCTTCAAAATCGATATGCGGTTGGATGTGCAAAAAAAACAAATGGTGAAGGAATAACGTATATAGGCTTTGACAAAGCTCTTAATATACCTGTTGGACTTCATGAATATTTTCCAGCGTCTCTCACAGAACGCGCAAATGATGGCAAAACAGTTAATGTGCTTGGCGGAAATGAACTTGCGTTTAAAGAAAACCTGGATGTTTTTCTTAATTATGCGCGTGCGCGCGCACATATGCGTGATCTTTCGTCCGTAGTTCTGATTTATGACATTTTTGAAGAAAATAAAGCTGCATACACTGTTTCCGAATGGGAAGACAGCATAACTTTGCGCTATTTTGTAAAAAAAAGTGGGGGAAACCTCGGCTGGAACACGGCACGGCAACTTTTTATGCCAGTTTTGTCTGATCTTTCTGCTATTCATGCCAACTCGATAAGCCATTTCGGTATTTCACCAGACACACTGCTTATTATGAAAGACGGGAAGATGAAGCTTGGTGGCTTTTCAATACCTGCGGTGCGCCAGATGGACACCGACCTTGCACCGGATCTTGTGCCGGGGTGCGCTGCAATTGAACAGTATATAATGGGCGACCCTCTTACAGAGGCGACGGATGTGTACGGATTTGCCGCGTCTTTATTTTTTGTACTTACAGGCAAGCTCCCGCCAGAAGCGCCTAAACGGCGCAATGATGCAAGGCTGCTGATACCGAATGCGATCCTGCATACTTTGCCGCCATATGCCATTTCAGCTCTTGCGAACGCTTTGCAGCTTGACACGGAAAAACGCACGCAGACGTTTGAGCTCCTCCACGGGCAGATTTCAGTGGCCCCTGCTGTTACGGCAGCCATTGAGGCAAGCCAGAAGTTTGATAAAGTTGTTCCGCAGCAAAAAAAGGTCATTGCGACTGATGAAGGTGCGAAGGCACCGAAGTCTTCTTCAAGTTTTCGGTGGGGGCTGTTATCATGCCTTGCGATGCTTGTCATATTTGCAGTGATTGGTATTGTCTGGATGAACCATTCGGGTGAACAGTCACAGCTAAGTGCTGCCCAGAACGTTTCTTCTCAGGTTTCTCAGGCAACTTCAGAACCATCGTCATCTGAAGGCTCTATACCAGACGACGAAAAAATTACGGTCCCTAATCTTATAGGCCAAAAATATTCCGAGATTGCAAGTGCTTCTTCTAACAGTACAGACAGGCCGTACCAAATACTCCTTTCGTCTCCGCAGTTCAGCGATACTATCCCGGAAGGTTGCATCCTTTCTCAGGATCCAAAGCCAGGGACTAAAATGCTCAGAAACACGGCAATAGTCGTTGTAGTGAGCCAGGGAGCGGCTGTGCGGACACTTCCGGATATTAAAGGCAAAACCCTTTCAGAAGCGTCTGCCACCGTTACATCAGCAGGGTTTGTGCCAACTGCAGTGGAACAACCAAGCAGCACTGTGTCTAAAGGGAAAGTGATTGGATACCAGAAGGTTGAAGCAGGCAATCAAATGGCTTATGGAACGAAAGTAACAATTATTGTAAGTTCAGGCTCGGATGACGACGATACGACGTCTTCCGAACAGTAAATTAATAAACAACAGAATAAAATCCCCGCCATTTGATGGCGGGGATTTTTTACAAATATAATAATGCAGCTTCAATCACTGCTGAACGGCAGGAGTGCAAGATGGCGTGCGCGTTTTATTGCAAGTGTCAGCTGACGCTGATGGCGTGCGCATGTTCCTGTAACTCTGCGCGGCAGTATTTTCGCCCTTTCTGAAATGAAACGGCGAAGCTTCGCAACATCTTTATAGTCAATGTTTTCTACTTTATCAACACAGAAACTGCAAACTTTTCTGTGGCCTCTGCGACCGCCGGAACGGCGGTCCCTTTCAGGCCTTTCGTTTCTATTGTTTTCAGCCATGAGAAATCTCTCCTTCCTTTTAAAACTCAGAACGGTAAGTCGTCATCGCTAGGAATTTCTTCGAAATCATCAGTATTGCCGTTCGTATAGGCAGGTGCAGGCTGTTGCTCTTTATCAGGCGCTTCATTTGAAGCACTCTGTTTTGCAGGCGAAGACGAACGTGCAGCATTCACAGATGCATCTGCGCTACGCTTTGATTCCGCAAAATGAACATTGTCTGCAACAATTTCAAAAGCTTTGCGCTTTATTCCGTTTTTATCGGTATATGTGCGTGTCTGTATAGAGCCCTGCACGGCGGCAAGCTGACCTTTGCGAAAATATTTACAGACAAACTCTGCTGTGCTGCGCCACGCAACTATATCAATAAAATCTGCCTGACGCTCTGTTCCTGGTTTTACATACGAACGGTCTACGGCAAGTGTAAAACTTGTCACCGAAACGCCGCTTGGTGTCTGCCTGAGTTCAGGGTCGGCAACGAAGCGCCCCATAAGAACAGCAACATTCAGCATTTCACTTACGCTTCCTTTTCTTCTGGCTTGCCGGCTTCAGGCTCAGCCTTTTTCGGCTTGGCCGATTCTTCCCTGCGAATGATAAGTGAGCGGAGAACACCGTCTGTAATGTTGTAGACACGGTCAAGCTCACTGACGAATTCAGGAGAACTTGTGAAGCTGATGAGTGTGTAATAACCCTCATCTTCTTTGCTGATTGGGTACGCAAGCCTGCGTTTGCCCCATTCATCAACATTTTCGACTGTACCGTTTTCGGCAATCAGATCCTTAAATTTCTGGATTGCAGCTTTAATACCGTCTTCACCGAGTTTCATAGAAAGGATAAATACAGTTTCGTAAGACTTTTTAATCTTTGTTTCTGGCATTTTTTGCACCTCCTTTTGGTCTTAAGACCCCCAAATAAATTGGGAGCAAGGATGGCAGCCCTTTTCAAGGCAACCTAATTTATTATATCAATAAATCGAAGTTGCGTCAATACAAAAGGAAAAATTACAGTGTCTTACAGAGCTCTTTTAGGTAAGCGCGAAATTCTTTGCCGATTTCCGGATGTTGAAGGGCAACTTCTACCTGAGCCTTCATAATCCCGAGCTTATTGCCCATGTCATATCGCTTGCCGGTGAAGTTTACAGCGACCATTCCGTCACGGCGCGCGAGTGTGCGCATTGCATCTGTAAGCTGTATTTCTCCGCCTGCCCCAGGTTCTGTATGGTCAAGTATTGCAAAAATATCAGGAGGAAGGACGCAGCGCCCCAGAATTGAATAAAGGGACATGACTTTATCTGGAGATGGCTTTTCAATCATATCTGTGCATTTGAAGCAGTTGTCATGTAGTGGCTCTACTTTAAGTGAGCTGTACTTTGATATGTCTTTTTTCGAAACCTTGTTGACACCGACAACACCGCGCCCGAATTCGTCATATGCGCGTATAAGTTGGGCGCATGCCGGATCTTTGCCTATAATGACATCGTCACCGTAAAGCACGGCAAACGGCTCATTGCCTACAAAGGAACGCGCGCAGTTTACGGCATGGCCGAGCCCGCGTGTTTCTTTCTGGCGGACAAAATAAATATTTGCCTTGTGTGCAATACTTACTATTTCATCAAGTATTTTTTGCTTTTCAGGCCCGCCGTTTTCAAGTCTCGCTTCAAGTTCCGGTGCACGGTCGAAATGGTCTTCAATCAGCCCTTTGCCGCGGTTTGTGATTATTAAGATATCAGTGATTCCGGAATTGACTGCTTCTTCAACAATATATTGGATAGCAGGTTTGTCGACGATTGGAAGCATTTCCTTAGGCATGGATTTTGTAGCTGGGAGAACTCTGGTTCCAAGGCCGGCTGCCGGTATAACAGCTTTTTTTACTTTCATTTTATACAACTCCTAAAGTTTGGTATTTTAAATCGGCAAAATACATGTAGCCGATTTTAGTTAACAAAGAAAATAAGCATAAAGCACAGCCCAAGTGTAACACCAAGCGTAGTATTTACTCCGCCGTTCTGTTGCAGGCGTATCGCAAAATCAGTTGGGGAAGAAGTTTCACTCCTTATTTTCCCGACCTGTGAAACTGAATATTTCAGGTACATCCGATTTCCTACAAAGCCGCATATGAGCATGATGGTAAGTGCTGCCACAAAGAAGAAAAACGGAACGGCAACTAACATTTTTTGCTGTGTAGAAAGGGAATAAAGCTGGCGCAAAAGTCCAGCTTTCTGCTCGGCTGTCATTGCATAGCTTGTAGAATCTTTTGTAATGCCCGCCATAGCATACAATTTATCATACAACGGCAGGACGAAATATTTCATCAGGAACAAATAGCCAATGGTAAGTGCTCCCTGAATAACAGTTATGATAGTGCCGACTTTATAGAGCTTGCGGTAAAGCATCCAGATGCCCTGAAAGAAAAAAGCGGAAAAGTTAAACCGGTTTTTCTTGAAGTGACTTATGCTTGCAAACACAGGCATATAATATTGCGTATTGCCCTGCACAAACTTTGCAAGGTCGCCGGCAGGGGTATTGTTTATCGGCTCATTTGGGTTTACGCCTCCGAGAGGGTCAAGCGGGAATGGAAATGGCTGCCCTTGGAAATTGCCATATTCCGGCGGCATTCCGCCATGCTGAGCAGAACCATTGCCCTGTGTTTGCTGGTTGCCGTTAAAAGGATTGCCATAAGGAGGTTCGGCACTGTTGGAAAGCGGCAGCCCGCAATGGGAACAAAAAAGTGCACTTTTCGAATTCGGCGCACCGCAGCGAGGGCAGCGTTTTATATCAGGCTCAGCTTTTTCTTCTTCTTGTGGTGGCTTCCAGCTAAAGTCGGTTCCATGTTTATCTTCATATATACATTTGCCTGCTTTTATATAACATTCTCTGTGGTAAGGCGCACCACACTGCGGGCACACAACAATATCATCATCTGCGGTAAAAGGCTTTCCGCAGATGGGACATTTCAAACCGATATAGTCCATACTTTTAGAACCTCCTATTTGCTCTATTCTATATTGTAACGAAAAAAGCAAAAAACTTCAACGATTTACGATGTAAGTTTTCATTGAGTTCACAAATTCCGCGCCAGTTTTAGGCTGCTCAAAGGCTGGAGGGGAAATAAACTTTGACTTTGATAACAAATTATTTTATAATTATAACCTAAGCAAGTAAGTTAAAAAGATTCGACTGAAGGATGATTATATGCTTCAATTTGAAGAGCTGAAACAGTCGCTGCAAGGATTTAAGCCTGAATTGAATGACCTTGCGGATACTTTGGACCTGGACGCAATACGCAAGGAAATTATGGAGCTTGACCAAAAAACCACCGTGCCAAACTTTTGGGATGATGCGGAAAAATCACAGAGAATCCTGCAGCGCTCCAGTTCACTGAAAAATAAAATTGAAAGATACGAAAAGCTAAAAAGCGGCTATGATGATTTGATGGCCCTGATTGAGCTTGCAGATGAAGAAGGCGATTTGTCGCTTTTGCCTCAGGCGCAGCAGGAACTGGAATCATTTAAAAAAGGACTTGAGTCACAGCGGCTTTCCACACTGCTTACTGGTGAATATGATGCGAAAAATGCAATCCTTACTTTTCATGCCGGCGCAGGTGGAACAGAAGCGCAGGATTGGGCAATGATGCTTTACCGCATGTATTGCAGGTGGGGTGAACGCCATGGCTTTAAGGTGAAAACACTCGATTATCTGGACGGCGAGGAAGCGGGTATAAAAAGCGCAAGTATCCTTATTGAAGGGGAAAACGCCTATGGCTTTCTTAAAAGTGAAAAGGGTGTGCACCGACTTGTCAGAATATCGCCGTTTGATGCTTCTGGCCGCAGGCATACTTCTTTTGCGTCACTTGAAGTAATGCCAGAAATTGACGATACCATAGATGTTAAAATAGACCCGGCCGATATTAAAATGGATGTTTTCCGCTCAAGCGGCGCCGGCGGCCAGAAAGTAAACAAAACTTCTTCGGCCGTAAGGCTTACGCACATACCTACAGGTATTGTTGTATCGTGCCAAGTAGAGCGCAGCCAGTACCAGAACCGTGATGTTGCCATGCGCATGTTGAAATCAAAGCTGATGGCTATTAAAGAGCGTGAACATTTGGAGCACATTGAAGATATTAAAGGCGAGCAGAAAGAAATTGCGTGGGGCTCGCAGATACGCTCATATGTCTTTATGCCTTACACGCTTGTAAAAGACCACCGCACAGGCTATGAGTCATCCAATATCGGTGCTGTAATGGATGGAGACCTTGATGGATTTATTAATGCTTACCTGAAGCTGCAAAGCCAGAAAGATACGGAAAAACAGGGTGCCTGAGTGCTTTTATACCGGAGAGCTTAAAAAGCTTTCCGGTTTTTTTATTTATTCATCCTGCATTCGCTTTTGCTGACGTATATCACGCCCAACAAAAACTATCCTTCGGTAACTGCCGATAATTCGGGATGCAAAGCGCTCTGAATAATAAGCTATCATTTCCTTTATAGAAAGATTTGTGCTGATAATCGTAGGCTTTTTGAGCATCAGCCTCGTGTTGACTATACTGTAGATAGCTGAAGATGAGAATGAAGTCCTGAATTCTGTTCCGAGGTCATCGAGAATTAAAAGGTCGCACTCCCTTGTTGAATCCATAGCGCTTGAGCCAGATTCTCGCCCGAAATGTTCATTTTCCAGCTTTGCTGTGAGGCTACCCATAGAAGCATAAACGACTCCGAAGCCTTTTTTAATAGCTTCATTTGCAATGGCAAGCGAAAGATGTGTTTTGCCAAGCCCTGTACCGCCTGTCATGATGAGATTAGGAGAATCAAGCCCGAATTTCTGCGCATATGAGGCACAGTAGCGGAATGTGTTCCGCATTATATCTCGGTCGCATGGTCTGTCTTTGCGCGGCTCTTCCGAATAATACTTCAAAGAAAAACTTTCAAAAGTGGAAAGTGAAAGCGATGTTAATGCGTTAAGCCTTCGGTAAGACTCGCTGCGCAGAAGCTCTTTCATGCAGCTACACATTTTGCCGTCAACGTAGCCGGTGTCATGGCAGATCTCGCATTTATAGTGTGGCTCAAGTGTGCCGAGGCCATGTTCTGCAAGCAGACGGGAATACTCATGCTGCAGCCCGAGATTTTCCTCTTTCAGCTTTTGCAGCTGGCCGGCCATGTCGCCGCCTTTGAGCACAGCTTTCGCTGTGCTCACCGCTGTAGATGCGAGCTTATGTTCAATTTCACTGGCGCGCGGGCATGATTTATAAAATTCATTTTTGCGGTTTTCAGCATCATCTTCGGCCGTTTTACGCCGCTTTCTTAGAATTTTTTCAGCCGCATCGTAGATTTCCTGACTGTAAGCCACTCACTTCACCTCTTTGTATCGTATATGCTTGTACGTTCATATTCGTCTATGTCAAAAGTCGGCTTGCTTTTTACTGTAGTCTGCTCATTTTTTGACATGCCGGTTTTCTTTGCGGAGTTTCGCTCCGTTTGTTCTTCTGCAGCCTGCTTTGGTGTAGCTATTCCTTCTTTGTGCCAGCGTTCTAAAATCCTGTTCATATAGCCTGTTTGGTATTTGCCGGTGCCATCAACAGTCCTGTCATACGCTTCGCGAATCATTTCGGGGCTGAATTTCCATTCATTTATCCATACAGGGGCATATGTTTCCTCACGCTTGGAAGGGGTTCGGTGAGAAATCCCAATTGCGGATTCTACTGTATGCCATGCTTTTTGATTTTCTGTAAGTATGCGTAGTTTCTCTTCGACTTTTTCGTGTGTGACTATGCCCTCGTCCGCCCAACTCATGGCGACTTTTTCTATGTATCGCATATTCCCTTTGCCTATATTGGCAGCGTATTGCATCAGCATAATTATTACATCTGAAGGAAGGCCGTAATTGTCGTGGATTAGCAGCAGAGTAGCAGCATCACCCTCAGATATAAGGCGGCCGAGGACTTCCTGTGCCGACTGCATCAGGCACGATATTTCTTTTGATTCTGCCATACGCTTTGCTACGAACTCGCTGTCTGGCTTTTCTGGGCGTGAAAGGATGCGGTGAGTTTCATGTAAGTGGTCGTGTTCCGGTTCCATTTCTTGCTGGGCATTTTCAGGCTTAAATGGCGCTGGTTCAGCTATACTGTTTGCAGGGGCAGGAGATATGCTGTTGCCGTCAATTGAAACAAGCCCAACTTCCTGCCAGTAAGACATTGCGTCATCAACATCAGCACGCTCAATCCCAAGTGCGTCTGCAATGTCTTTTGTTTCAAACGTTTCTCCGGCATGGCGTAACACCCACAGAAGGACTTTAAGCTGTACGGCTCCTACCAACTTCAAATGATTATCTACAACGGAGCATGGAACTGCAAAAACAGAATTCCAGGCCCCGAGATTGATGGAAAGACTCATAAAGATTCACCTTTCAGGCAAAATTAATTGCTTTAAATGCGATTTACAGTTCTAAACTTTAGCTTTATTATTATAGCGCCGAATAGAGTAAAATACAAAGCTACAGCATGATTTTTTGGAAAAGTATTGACAAACGTTTGATATTTAGCTATAATAGCATTTGTTCGCAAAGTCCGGTTGATGAGATTAAGGGCGAATTTGATATGCGAATGTAGCTCATCTGGTAGAGCGCCACCTTGCCATGGTGGAGGTAGCGAGTTCGAGTCTCGTCGTTCGCTCCAAATATTATCCGAATATTATATGGTTTAGAGTAAAGATATACGTAGGGTAAAAGTGGATTGCGGCTGCTGCAGATTTAATTTTGCAGCAGCCGCAATCTTTTGCTATCGCAGGTCGTTTAGGCTAAACGGCCCGTTTAAAACATGTGCCTAAAACAGCAACTGTACCGTAAACCACCTAAGACTCCAGCGTACCCAAAGCGCCATAAGAATTTTGCTAAAACTCTTTTATAACAGTAACTTTTAAAGTTGTAAGTTGCACTTTCCATGAATAAATTAAAGCATCGCAGCATATTATACAAATACTTATGCACTTATTTGGATAAAAATCTGTTGACATTGAATATAATTAATGGTAAAGTTGATTTCTGGGCTCTGAGTCTTTATAAATTAACAGTTGTTTTATGTGTGTAACTGATACGATCAGGCATAAGCATAATGAGGCGTTATGTGCAAACACGTATGTGCAAAAACGTTTGAATTTATGCCTATGCTTTTTTATTGCTCTTTTTATTGCAGCAGCTGCTTTACAAAAAAATGGAAGAGGGGTCTTTCACTTAAACTACAGAGTAATCAAAGCTATCAATAACAATGTTGTCCTTGCACAGGAGCCTGACACGCAGGATCAGATTATATTGATTGCTAAAGGTATAGGATTTAACCGGAAGCCAGGCAATATAGTATCGGACAATCTAAACGGCAAAGAAGTCATAAAATTTTTAAATGGTGCCAACAATGGTAACAAAATCAATGGCAGACTTTATGGTAAAAATGAAATAAGCACTGTTGTGCAGTCAATAGCAAAATCAGCAGAAAAAAAGCTTTCAATACATAATAAGGGCTTTTATTCTGCACTGCTGGATCATATTTGCTTTGCAATCGACCGCATACAGTTTGGAGTACCGATAGAAAATCCTTTTATAAACGAAATATCTGTGCTGTATAGGGACGAATACAAGGAAGCTCAGAATGCGGTAATGACGATAAAAAAGAAACTTGGCATCAGCTTGGGGAACGATGAAGCTGGGTTTATTGCCTTGCATTTTCACTCTGCAAAAAAGGACACTCCTGTTTCCGCATCACTGAAAAATGTACGTATTCTAAATAAAATCATGGAAGAAATGTTCCCAAGCGATAAAGAACTGCTATCTGAAAATTCAGATGCAATCCGAGCTTTTTTCTTAACGGTAAGCGACATTGCCGATTACAGCGCAGAAGGTCATTCACTGAAAATGCCGCGTGAATGCAGAATTTCTGAAGTCTTCCCGGAAAGCAGATCCATGGCAGTTAAAATAAAAGAAATTATCCGGAAAGAAACGGGAAATGTGCTTTCATGCGGTGATATGGATTTCCTTACTGTTGGCATTGAACAGATTCGCCAGCAGTTCCATGATATTGATTCAGTAACGGGCAGCAGCCCCAAAATTTGTAATTTATCGGAAGGATGCGCGAATTGCAATGATATTCCATAAAAAAGGGAAAAACTGTACTATTTATGCGCCAGTATCTGGTAAGGCGGTAGGCCTTAGCCAGGTACCAGATGAAGTTTTTTCAGGCAAAGTCCTGGGTGACGGTGCCGCAGTTATTCCAGAAGATGGCACAATTGTTTCCCCGGTAGACGGAACAGTTGTTACTGTGCCGGATACTCATCACGCATATTATGTCCGCTCGAAAGACGGGCTTGAAATTCTTATCCACGTTGGGATAGATACGGTAGATTTAAAAGGAGAAGGCTTCCAGAATTTTGTCAAGACCGGGCAGAATATAAAAACGGGCGATATACTCGTAAAAGCTGACCTTAACCTTATACGTGAAAAAGGCCTCAATCCGATTGTCCCAGTAGTCATCACAAACATGGATGCGGTAAACCGTATTTTTGCCACGGAAGGCGTAATGGAAGCAGGAAAAACCACTCTTATCACTTATGAAAGGAAGTAGCTGAGTCGAATGGAAAAAAAACAAAATTCTGCGTTTGGTGTTCTGCAGCGCGTTGGCCATTCATTTATGCTGCCCGTAGCTTTGCTGCCGATAGCCGGGCTTCTACTTGGGATAGGTTCTTCATTTACTAATACTGCAATGATAAACGCATATCATCTTCAGGCTGCCTTGGGCAAAGGCACTATACTTAACGCGATCCTTACTATAATGAGTGATGTTGGAAATATTATTTTTACAAACCTTCCGCTCATTTTTGCAATTGGTGTTGCCATAGGTATGGCTAAAGCTGAAAAGGCGACTGCTGCTCTTTCAGCTGGCATTGCATTCCTTGTAATGCATACGTCTATCAGCGGATGCTTAAAAATTGCTGGAAATGACTATGTTAAACATCTGCCGGACGGTTCTATCACTTCAGTATGCGGTATTAATTCTCTGCAGATGGGTGTTTTTGGCGGCATTATTGTTGGCTTAGGAGTCGCTGCATTACATAATAAATTCTATAAAATTGAACTGCCAAGCGCGATTTCATTTTTCGGCGGTGTCCGTTTTATACCTATTATATCTACAATTACATATCTGTTTGTTGGAATTTTGATGTTCTTTGTGTGGCCGCCGATTCAAACTGGTATATACTGGCTTGGCAACCTTGTGTATAAATCAGGCTATTTGGGAACGTTTATTTATGGTATAATTGAACGTGCACTGATTCCTTTTGGCCTTCACCCTATTTTTTATCTGCCTTTTTGGCAAACGGGCCTTGGCGGAACAATGATGGTAGACGGCAAGAGCATCAGTGGTGCGCAGAATATCTTTTTTGCACAGCTTGCTTCTCCGAACACTAAAGTGTTCAGTGTTAATGCAACACGCTTTATGACAGGAAAATTTCCATTTATGATATTTGGCCTGCCGGGAGCAGCACTTGCAATGTATGTAACAGCAAAGCCGAACAAGAAAAAACAGGCAAAAGGCCTTCTGCTGTCAGCAGCGTTTACGTCTGCACTTACAGGAATCACTGAACCGATTGAGTTTTCGTTTCTGTTTGTTGCACCGGCACTTTATGGGATACACTGTGTGCTTGCCGGCCTTTCATTCATGCTGATGCATTTGCTTAATGTAACAGTTGGCATGACATTTTCAGGTGGTATAATTGACATGTTCCTTTTTGGTATTCTGCAGGGAAATGCAAAAACACATTGGGTTTATGCTATTCTTGTAGGAGCTGTTTATTTTGTACTGTACTTTTTCCTCTTCAGGTTCCTGATACTCAAGTTTAATCTTCCAACACCGGGCAGGGAAGCTGATACTGAAGAAACTAAACTTTACATGCGCAAAGATGTAGAAGCCAAAAACAGCAAAAAATCTTCTGCTGCTGGCAATGAATCTGCAAATGCATCATCAGAAAGCAAAAATGGAACCGATGATAACACAGACCTTATTGTAGAAGGACTTGGCGGCGCAGGCAACATTGTAAGCCTTGACGCATGTGCCACAAGGCTTAGAATTACAGTAAATGACGGTGAAAAAGTATCAGATGGAATCCTTAAAAAAAGCGGAGCTCTTGCCGTTATTAAAAAGGGGAATGGTGTGCAGGTTGTTTATGGGCCGCGTGTAACGGTGATTAAGAGCAAAATTGAAGATTACTTGCACAACATTTAAAAGGGTTTAATGGATTTTAGACATATGGATTCTGTAAAGCATAAGTTGAATACCACACTCTTTGAAAAACAAATATAATATTAAAATAGATAGATTTTATTATTTGGATAAAAAATGAGAAAGGAACGATATTATGCAAAAATTTAACTACTCTATCAAAGAACCAGAGGGACTTCACGCAAGGCCAGCAGGCCTGCTGGTAAAATGTGCCCAAAGCTGCAGCTCGAATGTTAAAGTAGCGGTAAAGGGACAAACAGCGGATGCCAAACGCCTTTTTGCCGTTATGGGGCTTGGGGCTGCTCAAAACGACCAGTTAACGTTTACCGTAGAAGGCCCAAAGGAATCTGCAGAATGTGCAAAACTGAAGGCTTTTTGCGAAGAAAATCTTTAAGCAGGTGGAAAAATGGAGAGAATTCATGGTACTGGAGCATCAGACGGCGTTGCTATGGGCCGTTTGGTGCTTTGGCACGGCTGCCAGGCAAATGTTGAAAAATATACGATAAAAGATGTGTCGAAGGAGCTTGAGCGGCTCCAAAAGGCTCAGGATGAGGCAGTAGATGCCCTCAATGAAATTTATTTCAAATCCCTGAAACGTGTCGGTAAAAAAGACTCTATGATTTTTCGGATTCATATGATGATGATTCAAGATGAGGACTATTCGCAGGCGATACGCGACAGGATAAAAGAAAACAAAGTCAATGCGGAGTATGCTGTATGGGAAACAGGCCAGGAATTTTCAGCCAGGTTTGCCAAAATGGACTCTGAATATATGAGAGGGCGCAAAACTGACATTATTGACATTTCCGACCGCCTTGTCAAATGCCTTAACCCTGAATACGGCAGCGGGAAAATTGCTGTTAATGAACCGTCAATTCTTGCTGCAGACGATTTAACACCAAGTGAAACCATGCAGCTTGACAAATCAAAGATAATAGCTATTGTAATGCGGAAAGGTTCACGCACTTCACATTCGGCAATTCTCTCACGCACGATGGGCATACCTTCTGTTGTTGGCCTCGGAGATGGCTTTGACAATGTAAAAGATGGCATGATTGCTGTTGTAAATGGTACAGCCGGTGAAGTGATTCTTGAACCCGATGAAGCAGAACAAGGCAAATGCCAGCAGGCATTGGAAGCCAGCAGCAGAAAACAGCAGGAATTAAAATCGTTTCTCGGTGCACAAATCAAAACAAAAAGCGGTAGGATAGTCGCAGTAAATGCCAATATTGGCCATCCGGCAGATGCAGAAACTGCGCTGAAAAACGGTGCGGATGGCATAGGCTTGTTCCGCAGTGAGTTTTTGTATATGGGGTGTGCCACACTGCCTACAGAGGACGAGCAGTTCGAGGCATACAAAAGTGTCCTGGAGAAAATGGGAAACAAACCTGTAATAGTGCGGACTTTCGACATAGGGGCAGATAAGCAGATCCCATATCTGCATCTGCCAAAAGAGGCGAATCCGGCCCTCGGCTACCGTGCTATCCGTATATGCCTCGACAGGAAAGACCTGTTCCGCACACAGCTGCGCGCGCTGGTGCGCGCGTCAGCTTTCGGAAACCTTAAAATCATGTTCCCAATGATTATATCCGTGAAAGAAGTGCGGGAAGCAAAACAAATGCTACAGGAGACAAAGTCAGAGCTGGAGTCCGAAGGAATTTCATTTGTGCATGACATTAAAGTCGGTATTATGATTGAAACACCGGCGTCTGTAATTTTGAGTGATGAACTGGCAAAAGAATGCGACTTTTTCAGTATAGGTACAAACGACTTGACGCAGTATACACTTGCGGCAGACCGTATGAACGACAAGATTGCGAAAATATATGACCAAAGCAATCCGGCAGTGCTGAAAATGATTGAACTGACTGCGAAAAATGCACACAAAGCAGGAATACCTGTAGGTATCTGCGGCGAATCTGCAGCAGACCCTAAACTTGCAGAATTTTACCTGAAAACTGGCATCGATGAATTATCAGTTGCACCGCCGTCTATACTCGGCCTTAAAAAAACATTAAAGCAGGCTTGTGAAAAAAGTGCTGCAGTGTAATGCATGGAAACGGTTATATTGAAATTTAGGTAACCGATTCATTTAAAAGCATCCTTTTTTAAGGATGCCTTTTTTTATGCCTTTCATCTGGATTTAGGTTCTAACGCTGCGGCTTTGTCCATAAATATTGTCTTGAAAGGAGTGGACAAGGTGATGAATACATCATGCGAAGAGAAATTTGATTCTGCCGCAGCGTGCGTATGCGGCAGGTTATGTGGTTTTATGGCTGCCATTCCAGGTAAGGTAAAACATGAAGCGCAGGAGATTCGGCTGCGAGTGAACAGGCCGGTTACTATATGCTGCCCTGGGAAAACGTATTTTTTAATGGAAGACGGTTCTGTTTCCTTATCGGCTGGCAGCGGCTGTGTAATTGCATGGCATAGCGATATTGAAGACACATTTCGCATACTGTGTGAAAATTCGGTGTACAGCCATGAGAATGAAATCCGCAGCGGATATATTGCCATGCGCGGCGGGCATCGTGCAGGCATATGCGGCACCGCAGTTTTTCATGGTGGCGATGTTTCTGGAATGAAATATGTCTCTTCTGTCAACATACGCATAGCACATGAGGTCCCCGGATGTGCCAACATGCTTTTAAATCAGATTATGAAGCAGAATATGCACGGAGGGCTTTTAATTGCCGGGCCGCCTTCGAGCGGGAAAACAACTATCCTGCGCGACGTTGCGCGCCAGCTTTCAAGCGGCATGCGCGGCACGGCATGCAGGGTTACTATAGTAGACGAGCGCGGAGAAATAGCAGGCACTTTTCAGGGAGTACCGCAAAATGATATAGGTACCTGCTGCGATGTGCTTGACGGTTTTCCAAAAGCGGAAGGTATTCTTACGGCCGTGCGTTCGCTTGCCCCGCAGTACATAGTATGTGACGAGATCGGCTCTGAAAAAGAAACAAAGGCAGTTGAGCAGAGCCTTAATGCCGGAGTTTGCATAATTGCGAGTATACATGCGGGGAGCATCAGCGAACTTCTTCACCGGCGGCAGGCTTATGCGCTGCTTGCTACAGGTGCGTTTTCATCTGTTGCCTTGTTGAGCAGCTCAGGCGGCCCTGGGAAAATTGATGGAATCTACAAGGCAGGTGATTTGCTTGCTGAAGCTGGCAGGTTCACTGCTACTGATATGTGCAGGGGCACTTGCGGGGTGTATGGAGTCGCATAAGCTGTTACTGCGGGTTGAAAAACTTGAAGCATTTCTGCGTTTCCTTTCTTCAGCCCGTGCTGAAATCAGATATTCATCCATGCCGGCCGAGGCGCTGCTGAGAAACCACAGCGAGGGGATATGCTTTTTTTCCCATGTTACAGGCGGGAATTCCGGCACAAGTTTTGCCGATTCGTGGAACAGCGCTGTTGCGGAGTATGCTGCCTGCGAAGGGTTTGGCAAAAAGGACATGGAACTCCTGAGAGGATTTGGTGCGGGATTGGGCGCAACTGATACAGAAGGCCAGGTTGCACATTTCAGGCTTTACGAAAACCTGACGTCATCGGCGCTTGATGAAGCGAAAGAGGAACACAGGAGAAAAGCAAAATTATATAAGATGCTTGGCCTGTTCGGTGGAACTGCTGCAGCAATCCTTCTGTGCTGAAAATGGAGGAGTTTATAAATGAATGTGGATTTGATTTTCAAGGTTGCTGCCATAGGCATTATAGTTGCCGTGCTGAATCAGCTACTCATACGTTCTGGCAGGGAAGACCAGGCCATGATGACAACTCTGGCAGGGCTTATAGTTGTGATGATGATGATAATCCAGCAGATAGGCGTCCTTTTTAAGTCAATCAAATCCATTTTCGGACTTTAGAAGATGAATATCATAGGTATTGCCGGAGCGGCGATATGTGCCGCCGTGATAGCGGCTATGCTGCGCCGTTATCATCAGGAATATGCCATACTTGTAAGCATTACTGCTGGCACCGTCATACTTTTCAGCGTTTTCTTCAGTATTTCGCCTGCAATCCACCAAATCAGCACACTGCTGTCTTCAGCCGGCCTGTCATCAGAATATGCACTTATCCTTTTCAAAACTATAGGCATATGTTTTCTTGCACAGTTTGCCTCTGACGCGTGCCGTGATGCTGGGGAAAATGCGCTCGCCTCTAATGTGGAACTGGCTGGAAAGCTTACTATTATTGCTCTTGCACTTCCGCTTTTTGAAAAGATTGCCCAGACGGCTGAAGGGCTTATAAAGGGATAAGAAAAGGAAAGAAAAGCAATGAAGAAAAAGACAGCCTGTTTTCTGCTGTTGATAGTTTCCACACTTTTTCTACATACGGCAGCCTTTGCAGAAACATTCACGCCTTCTTCCAAAAATGCGTCACCGCAGTACAGCCAGTACTATAAAGAACAGGCGGAAAAAAGCGGAGCTGACAGGCTGCCGTCTAAACTGCCGGACGAAACAAGAAAAATACTTAGTGAGCTTGGCGTGGATAACTCAGACTGGAATACAATTTCATCTATAACGCCGCAAAATTACTTTCAACGGATATTAGATGTTTTTACTGGCAAGGCAAAGAACCCACTGCACATTTTGGTTTCAGTAATTGCGGTAGTACTGCTGTGTGCGCTTATTGACGGCCTGAAACTTTCTTTTGGGGAGAAGCCGCTTGGCGGAGTTATGGAGATGGTAGGCACGCTGTGTATATGCACCATTGTGGTCAAGCCGATTGTAGTATGCATTTCAGACGCAGCACAGGTGATTAAAGCTTCCGCAGACTTTCTGCTTGCATGTGTTCCAGTGCTTGTAGCTGTAATGGCCGCGGCAGGGCAGGCCGCTTCAGCTGGATCTTATCATCTGCTTATGGTGGCTGCAGGAAATGTGGTTTCTGTTTTTGCAGCAAAGGATCTTGTCCCGATGATGAATATTTTCCTTGCAATATCAATCGTTTCTGCTGTTTCTCCTTCAATAAAACTCGGCGGGTTGTGCAATGTTATTAACAAGGTGGTCAAATGGCTTATGGGGCTTGCAATGACGCTTTTTACAGGCCTTGTCACAATGCATTCATTCGTTGCCGCAGCTCAGGACAGTGCCGGTACGAAAGCGGCAAAATTTGTTGTAAGCAGTTTTGTGCCGGTTGTGGGGAATGCCCTTGGCGAAGCGTTGAACACTATAAACGGATGCGTAAAAATGCTTAAGTCTGGTGTAGGTGCCTTTGGGCTTTTAGCCGGGCTTTTCCTTTTTATGCCGGTTCTTGCTGAGTGCATTTTAATGATGCTTACGCTTATGCTGTGCTCGGGGATAAGCCAGATGTTTGAGTTGGACGGTATGACAGGTCTCCTTAAAGCTTCATCGGATGTTCTTTCGACAATGCTTGCTATTCTCCTTTGCTGCATGGCAATTCTCATTATCTCAACGGTTGTGATGCTTGTGATAGGAGGTGCATCATGAAGGAAGTACAGCAGTGGACACTCGTTATATGCCTTGCTGCGCTTGCAGCTTCACTTGCCCAAAGTCTCCTTCCAGCCGGCACTATGGAGCACATGGGCAAATTTGTTGTCGGCGCATTTATGATATGTGTCATAATCGCGCCAATTTCAAAAATTGTCCCTCAGGTAAAAGTTAATATGGCGGACAGTCACTACAGCGGTAAATCCCAAAGCAGCATGCTTGAATCGACTGTCAGCAGGCAGATAGAAGATGAAGCGCAGAAAAGCATTTCAAACCTTGTTGCATCGCAGCTCGGCAAGATAAACCTTAAATGCAAAAATGTTCAGACGGTTATGGATACAAACAGTGACGGCCGCATATCAATTAGTAAAGTGGTTGTCAGGCTGGAAAGCAAAAGTACCGCAGACAAACAGGCAGCACAGGAATATCTGCAAAAGCAACTTGGCCTTAAAACGGAGGTTATTTCAGATGCCGGCTGAGCAAAAGAAAAAAGCAAAGGGAATGTTCCAAAAACTGGCCGAGAATGATACTTACCGCAAAATTGTTTTGGTTGCTGGCATAGCAGGCATAATACTGATATTTCTTTCTGAAAATTTCAGGAGCTGCGGCGCGCAGCCTTCTGCATCTTCATCTTCTTCACCGGCAAAAGCAGTACTTACGGCAGAAGAATATGAAAAACAGATGGAAGAGAAACTTTCCGGAATTATTTCACAGATCGACGGCGCCGGAAATGTAAAAGTGATGGTGACACTTGAGCAGACATCACAGGATGTTTATGCTACGCAGGAAAAGACAAATGACCATCAGACGAGTGAAAATGCGGCAAGCGGTGCCGGCAGGCAGGAAACGAATAACACAGATGAAACGAGCTATCTTCTTGTAAAAGACAGCGACGGCTCTGAAAGGGCACTTCAGGTGACCGAGATACAGCCGGTCATAAAAGGCGTAGTAGTTGTTTGTGACGGCGGGGGCGACCCGAGTGTGCAGCAGGAGATAACCGATGTTGTCACAACAGCGATGCACATTACATCAGTGCGGGTTTGCGTTATAAAGGCAAAAAAATAAAAATCAGGGGGCATCAATTTATGGCAGTTGGCAAACGGCAGCTTGTGCTTGCAACGCTTGTAGTCGCACTTGGCGCAGCTGTATATCTAAACTGGGCGTTTTCAGGCAATGGCGGCAATGCAAAACTTCCGGCAACACAGGCAGTAGCTTCAGGGACTGACAGGCAGTATGGCCAGACGCTGCTGGTAAATGGGAGTGCGGTCTCTGGTAGAAACAGCTCTGCGGCTGCTTCAGGGAAAAAATTATCCTCCGTGCCCGCATTGTCTCAAAAAACAGCCGCAAGCGCAGACGAATATTTCAGCACTGCAAGGCTAACAAGGCAGAAAGCGCATGACGAAGCAAAAGAGGAAATCTCAAAAGTACTTAAAGACACAAGCTCAAACACGACTCTCAAGAAAGAGGCAGTTGCAAAAGCTGCTATGATTACACAGGACATTCTAAAGGAAGCCGACATTGAAACGCTGATAAAGGCGAAGGGATATCCAGACTGCGTTGTAACGCTGAATAATAACCAATGCAGTGCAATCATAAAGACAAAAAAGCTTTCACAGAAAGACGCGGCTGTCGTGCAGGATGTCGTTTCGAGCCAGACGGGGCTTTCATACGACAAGATAAGGGTGATTGAACGCACATAGGCAAAATAAACGAGTGCACGCTCTGAAACATGCCGGATACTTTTTATGTTTCGTAAGGTTATTGGCTATATATAGTTGTGTTTGCACTGAAATGTGGTATAATAACTCCGTGGAAGTATGAACCGGTTTTTATAGCCCTCCACAAGGTTGGAGGGCTTTTTTCATGATACGGGGGAAGTTTATGAATCGAAGAAAATCACGGGAACAGGCATTTATCCTGATTTTTGAGCGGAGCATCAGCCATGATGATACTGCTTCTATTATTGATGCGGCCGAAACATCTGAAAATGTTCGCATTGAAGAGTTCGCGGATCATGTGGCGTCGGGTGTCGAAAGCAAAGAGGAAGTCCTTGACGAGGTAATTACGAAATATATACGCGGTTGGACGATGAACCGCCTTTCGAAAGTCTCGCTTTCCCTTTTGCGGCTTGCACTTTATGAAATGAAATTCGAGCCTGATATTCCGGTAAGCGTGTCTATAAATGAAGCTGTAAACCTTGCGAAAAAATACGGTGGTGCCGAAGATGCGCCGTTTATAAACGGTGTTCTCGGTTCTGCAGCAAAAGACATAGGTGAAAAAGATGCCTGATACCCTTGGTATTGATACAAGCAACTATACAACATCATCCGCACTGTTGCGCGATGGAAAAATGTTTCAAAGCAAAAAGCTGCTTCCTGTAAAGGCCGGAGAGGTTGGCCTGCGCCAGAGCGACGCAGTGTTCCACCACGTTAGGCAGCTGCCAGAAGTGCTTGAAGAACTTCCGTTTGGCGGTTCGTCGATTTCGGCTGTCGGAGTTTCAGATCGCCCGCGCAGCATGGAAGGTTCATATATGCCGTGCTTTCTTGCGGGCATGGCATCGGCAAAAGCTGTTTCCCTCGCGCTCAATGTCCCGCTCTATGCTTTTTCTCACCAGCAGGGGCATATTGCCGCAGCGCTGTATTCGTCAGGCCGCATTGAACTGCTAAGGCAGCATTTTATTGCATTTCATGTGTCAGGAGGGACAACGGAGGCAGTCCTCTGCAAGCCGGAAAAAAACGGTATTTTTTCAACAGAAATCGTCGCCCGTTCCCTTGACCTGAAAGCTGGACAAGCGGTAGACAGGGTTGGTGTAATGCTTGGCCTGCAATTTCCAGCAGGGCCTGAACTTGAAAAGCTTGCGCTTAAGTCTCAAAAAAAATTTCATATTCGGCCATGCCTTAAAGGCTATGACTGCTCGCTTTCAGGTATTGAGAACAAGTGCCGCGGTATGGTAAATGAAGGTATGCCAAAAGAGGATACTGCCGCGTACTGCCTGCAGTCTATCCTTGCGGCACTTGACGGAATGGCATATTCGCTTAAAAAAAGGTACGGCGATATTCCGCTAATTTTTGCCGGCGGTGTAATGAGCAACTCGATAATACGCAAGGCCATGACGGCAAAGTATGGCGCCCATTTTGCTGAACCGGCCTTGTCTGCGGACAACGCAGCCGGAATTGCCGTGCTTGCAGCGCTGAAGGGAGGGATCCCTATTGGCTGAAGGACTTGCCATTTTAACTGTAACGCAGCTTACAACTTACATCAAGTCGCAGTTTGAGGGCGACAAGAATCTTGTAAATGTTTTTGTTACAGGTGAGATTTCAAATTTTATGGACAATTACCGCTCTGGCCACTTATATTTTTCTTTAAAAGACGGCAGAAGCCTTATACGCGCCGTGATGTTTGCACGTAATGCTTCGCGTTTACGCTTTCAGCCTGAAAATGGCATGAAGGTGATAGTGCGCGGAAGGGTAGGCGTTTATGAAGTTTCAGGTCAGTATCAGCTTTATGTTGCCGATATGCAACCGGAAGGGCTTGGTGCGCTTAATCTTGCTTTCGAACAACTTAAGGCAAAGCTTGAAAAAGAAGGCCTTTTTTCAACTGAGCGTAAAAAGGCTATCCCAAAATTTCCGCAGAAAATTGGCGTGATAACCTCGCCTACAGGTGCTGCCGTACACGATATCATCACCGTACTTGGCAGGCGCTACCCGCTTGCTGAAGTCATTTTCTGCCCTGTGCAAGTTCAGGGGAAGCTTGCGGCGCCGCAGATAGTTGCTGCCCTTGACCTGATGAACCGCAGAAAATGTGCGGATGTGATTATAGTTGGCCGAGGCGGCGGTTCGCTTGAAGATTTGTGGCCGTTTAACGAAGAGCCTGTAGCGAGGGCTGTGGCAGCTTCCGAGATTCCTGTCATATCGGCTGTGGGCCATGAAACAGACTTTACGATATGCGATTTTGCCGCCGACTTGCGCGCCCCTACTCCATCGGCCGCAGCAGAGCTTGCGGTGCCAGACAGGGCTGAACTCTTTGGAGCTGTGCAGTCACTGCGTCACCGCCTGGTGGAAGCTGCGGAAAAGGAAGTAACAGACGAACTGAGTCGGCTTGTTCCGCTTACTGAAAGCCGCGTTTTAAAAAGCCCGTTTGAAAGCATTGAACTGCGCCGGGAGCATGTTGGCAGGCTCGTGAAGGCGCTAAATGATACGGCCGCTCAAAAGGCTGAATCGGCAAAAGTGAAGCTTTCAGGCATTTCAGGCAGGCTTAATGCGTTAAGCCCGCTGGCAGTGCTTTCCCGCGGATATGCCGCCATATTCAACGAGGTCGGCAAGCCGGTTTCAATGGCACATAATGTCAGCAAAGATGAAAAAATTACAGTGCGGTTTTCAGATGGCGCTTTAAACTGTACGGTAGACGGGAAGGAAGAGAAGGCCGGATATGAACAAAAAAATGACGTTTGAGTCAGCCCTTGAAAGGCTGAACGAAATCGTAGAGCAACTTGAAAGCGGCGAGAAGCCGCTGGACGAGTCACTCAAACTTTTTGAAGAAGGGTCTGCACTCGCTTCTTTCTGCTATAAAAAACTCTCGGTGGCGGAACAGAAAATCAAAACGGTAACAGAGCAGGAGGAGAAAAAAGATGGGCAGAATTAAGCGCAGCGACTATGTTTCGGAAGTTGAAGGCGCGCTCGAAACTTATGTGCCTGGGGTCTCGCTGTTGCAGTCCGGACTTTTTAAGGCTATGCGCTACAGCCTGCTTGCAGGGGGAAAGCGTATCCGCCCAACGCTTGTCCTTGAATTCTGCGGCCTATGTGGTGGTGACCAGGAAGCAGCAATACCATTTGCATGTGCGGTAGAGATGATCCACACGTATTCTCTAATTCATGATGATTTGCCATGCATGGACAATGACAGCCTTCGCAGGGGGAAGCCTTCAAACCACGTTGTATTTGGTGAAGCACAGGCAATGCTTGCTGGCGATGCGCTTCAGGCCATGGCATTTGACACGATGCTTTCGCCGGAAAGTGTGCGTGGGGTAGGCGCAGAGCGGGCAGCAGCTGCAGCCGGCATTTTGGCACGTGCTGCTGGCCCTTATGGCATGGCTGGAGGTCAGGCTATTGACCTTGAGAGTGAGGCCAAAAAATTTTCCATGGAAACGCTGCAGAAGATGGACGAATGCAAAACGGGTGCACTCATACGCGCTGCGGCACAGATGGGCTGTATCATTGCCGGAGCAAATAAAAAACTTATCCGTGCCGCAGATGAATATGCTGCTTCGATAGGTTTTGCATTTCAAATTGTAGATGATATCCTCGATGTTGAGGGCAGCCCGGAAGCTATGGGCAAACCTGTGGGGAGTGACAGCGAAAACAGCAAGAGCACTTATGTTTCCATACTTGGCATGGGAAAGGCAAAGCGCGCGGTGAGTGAGCTGACAAAAACTGCTGTTTTAGCCCTTGGCAGCTTTAGCGGGGACACATCGTTCCTTGCAGAATTTGCGGAAAAACTTGCCTCGAGGAAGCATTGAATCTCCGTTGACAAAAATAACGCAATATGGTAGAATAAAAAAGCCGCTTATTGCGGGCTGAAGAGGTTTTTGCCCGCCCGCCAATAGCGAGATTTTAAGAAGGCAGGGCCTTATTGATGTTTGCAGTAATTGAAACTGGTGGCAAGCAGTACAAGGTCCAGAAAGATGATGTCATCTTTGTGGAAAAGCTTGCAGCTGAAAAGGACTCTACAGTAGAGTTCAAAGTTCTTGCGCTCGATGGTGATGACGGGCTGAAGATTGGCGTACCTTATGTAGAAGGTGCCACGGTAAGTGGAAAAGTTTTGAAGAACGGCAAGTCGCCGAAAATCACTGTCTTTACTTACAAACCTAAGAAAAACGAAAAGCGCAAGATGGGTCACAGGCAGCCGTATACCAAGGTTCAGATTGAATCAATCAACGCTTAGCTTGACTTTATGATTCACGCGGAATTTTTTAAAAGGGGCAAAGTACTGCTGGGGTTTCGCATAAGCGGACATTCCGGCATGGCGGAAGCAGGAGCCGACATTGTTTGTGCTGCTGTTTCTTCGGCAGCTTATATGGCTGCCAACACCATAACCGATATTGTTAAGGCAAATGCGGATGTTTCGGTGAAAGACGGTTTTATGTCACTTAAAATTCCAACTGCGGAAAGTACTTCATGCAGAGTGGTACTTGAAGGTTTCCACGTTCATATGGTGTCCTTGCAGAAGCAGTATTCAAATTATATTACGTTAACCGATATGGAGGTGTAATTATGCTGAAAGTTAATATTCAGCTTTTTGCTCATAAAAAAGGAATGGGCTCGACAAAAAACGGCCGCGATTCCGAATCCAAGCGCCTCGGTGTTAAGCGGGCTGACGGCCAGTTCGTTTTAGCAGGCAATATTCTGGTGAAACAGCGCGGGACGCATATCCATCCTGGTGCAAATGTCGGCAAAGGTTCCGACGACTCCCTGTTTGCCCTGATTGATGGCACCGTGAAATTCGAGCATCTTGGCAAAGACCGCAAGAAGGTCAGTGTCTACGCCGAGCAGTAATTTAGCGGCGAAAAACAAGAAGGAAAGTCCCGGGTGTTTTCGCCCGGGATTTTTTTCATGTTTAGGTGCAGAATAATAGACAGCTGGTGAGGGGGATGGCAAAATATGTTTATAGATAACGCCAAAATCAGAATATGTGCAGGAAAAGGCGGCGACGGTGCAGTCGCGTTCCACCGTGAAAAATATGTTGCTTCAGGTGGGCCTGACGGCGGCGACGGAGGCCGCGGTGGAAATGTTATTTTCCAGGCCGATGACAGCCTTTCGACGCTTTCGGATTTTCGCTACAGGCATAAATTTTCTGCAGAATCCGGCCAGAATGGCCGAGGTAGCCGCTGCAGCGGAAAAAAAGGTGCCAACCTTATAATCCGTGTGCCGCGTGGAACGCTGCTTAAAGACGCCGAGAAAGGTAGGCTTATTGCTGACCTTTCTTCTGATAAACCGCAGGTAATAGCAAAAGGCGGCCGCGGCGGATGGGGGAATGCGCATTTTGCCACATCCACAAGGCAGACGCCGCGCTTTGCAAAAGCCGGGGCTGACGGTGAAACATTGGAGCTTCAACTCGAACTGAAACTGTTGGCCGATGTGGGCCTCGTTGGCTACCCGAATGTAGGAAAGTCGACTTTGGTATCTGTTGTAAGTGAAGCAAAGCCTGAAATTGCCAATTATCATTTCACAACTGTCACACCTGTTTTAGGAGTAGTGAATGCCGGGCCGGGCCATTCGTTTGTTATGGCCGATATTCCTGGTCTTGTTGAAGGTGCAAGCGATGGCGCCGGCCTTGGCCATCAGTTCCTGCGCCATGTGGAGCGTTGCCGGTTGCTCCTCCACATTGTAGATGTATCCGGCAGCGAAGGCCGCGATCCCAAAAATGATTTTATGGTTATAAACTCGGAGCTTAAAAAATTTAATTCCGACTTAGCCAAACGGCCGATGATTGTTGCCGGAAATAAATGTGACCTTGCAACTGACAGGCAGGTTGCAGATTTCCGTGAATTTGTAGAAAAACAGGGCTATGAGTTTTTCCCGATTATGGCTGCTATAAATTATCAGGTAAAACCGCTCATAAACAGGATAAGCGAACTTCTCAGCAAACTTCCGCCTATCCGACGGTACCAGCCGGAACCGGAAGCAGCACCTCCAGCTGCACAGGATGGTGAAAATAAGTTTACAATTAAAAATGTAAACGGCGTTTTCACAGTTGAGGGGGACTGGCTTTACCGCACAATGAAGTCGATCAGGTTCGATGACCAGGACTCAATGAGGTATTTTGAAAATATCCTCGAAAAAGCCGGAGTTATCACAGCCCTGCGTAATGCCGGCATACGGGAAGGCAACACTGTAAGCATATACGGGCTTGAATTTAATTTTGTAGAATAAGGTGAGCTGAATATTGGAATGTATGCTGTGTGATGGCTGTGACCCTAAGCAGCTCAGCCCGCTTACTCTGGCTTTTTTAGGTGATGCTGTGTTTGAGCTTCTTGTTCGCGAACGGATCGTGTGCAAGGGCAGCCGGCCGGTTTCTGAGCTGCACAGGCTTTCTGTGCAGTATGTCTGCTGCAAGTCTCAGGCAAGGGCAGCACACGCTCTTCTGCCCCTTCTTACAGAAGAGGAGGCTGCAGTATTCAGGCGCGGCAAAAATGCGCATCCTGGCCATGTGCCTAAAAATGCATGCCAGTCTGATTACCACACTGCAACTGCTGTTGAAGCACTGTTTGGCTATTTATACTTATGCGGCAGTACTGAACGCATGCGCGAACTATTTGAAACAATAGAAAACACATCCATCAATTAAAACAAATAATAAAACGAAGTAATGTTTAATCGGGAAAGGTGGTAGTTAAAATGCCGCCTGTTCAGGCTATAAAAGCAAAGGCGCCTCAAAAAGCGTTTGTGATTGCAAAAGATTTTTCAGCTTATATTGCAGGAAGCATTCTGATGGGTATTTCAATAGATATGTTCACTGCTCCAAACCATATTGCGCCAGGCGGTTTGTCTGGCATATGCACTATGATTAATTATACTACTGGCCTGCCTATAGGTATTATGACGCTTTTGATGAATATACCTATTTTTATATGGGCTTTTGCAGAAATCGGTTTCTTAGGTGTTATAAAAAGCCTTTTTGCAACAGTTATTTCTTCTGTTGCGATTGATGCCATCAACCCTTTCATTGTGCCGTATAGGGGCAACATGATGCTCGCGTCAATTTTTGGCGGTGTTCTGCTGGGCGTAGCACTTGCGCTGATTTTTATGCGCAGCGCGACGACTGGTGGCACCGACCTGATAGCCCGTTTACTTGGAAGGCATGTTCGTTTCATTCCGATAGGAAAACTTATGCTGTGTGTCGACGGTGTTGTAGTAATTGCGTCAGCGTTCGTTTACCGGAACATAGAAAATGCAATGTACGCGATTATTTCTATTTTCGTTTGTTCTAAGCTTATAGATACAATCCTTTATGGCACAGATATTGGCACAGGGAAAGTACTGTTCATAATTTCATCTAAAAGCCGTGAAATTGCGAATGCCATTCTGGAAGATGTAGACCGCGGCGTTACGATTTTAAAGTCATGCGGTGCTTACTCAGGTAAGGAAGGTGAGGTGCTCCTCTGCGCTGTAAGGCGTTTTGAGGTGGCGGAAGTTAAGGACATTGTGCATACGATTGACCGCAGGGCATTCCTTATAGTGGGTGATGCAGGTGAAATCACAGGGGAAGGCTTTCGCCAGGCAAAGGTTGATCAGAGGCAGATGAAACGCCTTAAAGCAAAAAAACATAAACGGACTGTTTACCGCAGAAGGTAGAAGAAAGCGGTTCCATGCGCAAAAAGCACGGAGCCGCTTGTTTAGTGCTTAGTTTCTGTAGTCGTTTTCTTCTTCATCTTTGCAATTGCTTTCTTCTGTATCCCTGCAGTCGTTAGCTGACGAATGGCATGAGTCGGAACCTTTTTTCACATGGCCGCCTCCCTGCTTAGAAGAATTGCCTTTTCTACTTTTCTGGGACTGCTTATCCAAGGCGTTCACCCCCTTTGTGCAGTATTGTTTCTCGCAGGGCAGGATTTATACCATTATATGTATTTGGAGCTGATGAAATTGATTTGTCTACCATCGGAATACTGTAAACGTATGAAAAATATGCTTGGTGTGGAATACCCCGAATTTATTAGTGCTTATTCGAGGCCGGCGTACCGTGGCATACACCTGAATACGCTTAAGTGCAGTTTTGATGCTTTAGAATCGTCTTTGCCATTTCCCATGGAGCCATCACCATTTTCTCATTTGGAATTTTATATCCCTTCAGATGTGGAAAAGATAGGCCATCTGCCAATGCATCATGCAGGTGCGTTTTATGTGCAGGAACCATCGGCTTCGTCTGCTGTGACGGTTTTATCACCGCAGGCCGGCGAAAAAATTCTTGACCTTTGTGCGGCGCCGGGCGGCAAATCTACACAGATAGCTTCTCTTATGGGTGGCAAAGGACTTTTGTGGTCAAACGAAATAATCCCTAAGCGCGCAGAAACACTGCTTTCAAATCTTGAACGCGTCGGAGCGAGGAATGCGGTTGTTTCATGCTGCCATCCAGATGTTTTGTGCCACAGGCTGCAAGGCTTTTTCGACCGTGTGCTTGTAGACGCCCCGTGCTCTGGGGAGGGCATGTTCCGCAGAAGCGACGAGGCAGTGCGCGACTGGAGCCCGGAACACGTAAAAGCCTGTGCCACAAGGCAACTTGCCATACTTGAAAGCGCTTCGCTTGCCATAAAGGAAAACGGTGTGCTTGTTTATTCAACTTGCACGTTCTCACAAGAAGAAAATGAAGGGGTGATTTCTGCTTTTTTAAAGAACCATACGGATTTTGAAATTGAAGACTGCGGTGTATCTTTTGGAAGGCCTGCTTTTCTTCCGAAAGCGCGCCGCATATTTCCCATGGACGGCGGTGAAGGCCATTTTGTTTCAAAAATGCGCAGGCTTTCAGCAAACCAATGCTGTTTAGAATACTGCCATCCGAAAGAAGGCAGGGAAACAGAACCGGCAAGAGAGCTTTTTGAAAAAATTCTTTCAGAAGAACCGAAACAACATGTTGTACGCTGCCGTGACAGGTTTTATATTCTGCCGGACTTTTTCCCTCAGACAGATGTTGACAGCCTCGGTGTGATGCGCGTAGGCATTTTGGCCGGAACGCTACACCCGGGAAGGGTTGAGCCTGCACATGCGCTCTATATGGCGGCCAATCCGGAGGAGCTGCGTAATGTTGTCAGTTTTGCGCATGATTCAAAAGAAATATCAGCTTTTCTTCATGGTGAAGAATTGGAGGTGCCGTCATCGGAAAAGGGCTGGTGCGGCGTAGCCGTTGACAGCGTTATGACAGGTTTCGGGAAATGCTCTTCCGGGCACTTAAAAAACCATTATCCAAAAGGTCTTCGGAATGCCATTTAGTATAATAGCATATTAAAGTTTTAAAGATTGCAGGATTAATTCTTGAAATCATATGCAGGAAATGATATAATCGTAAACAATTATCAAATTAATGTTGTTAAATAATATGAAAGAAGGAATTTGTAATGCAGGAAATCCGCTATGAACTTACGAAAAGCCCAAAGAAAAAGCCGGCTCCAGGAGACCCGCTTCCATTTGGGACGATTTTTACGGACCACATGTTCGTAATGGATTACAAGGGGGGTAAAGGCTGGTATAATCAAAGAATTGTACCGTATGAAAAGCTCCAGCTTGACCCGGCTGCAATTGTTCTGCATTATGCGCAGGAATCCTTCGAGGGCATGAAAGCATATCGCACACCGGACGGTTCAATTCAGTTGTTCCGCCCAGATAGAAATGCCGCACGTTTCAAATCTACAAATGAGCGTATGTGTATGCCGACTATACCTGAAGATGATTTTGTGGAAGCGGTAAAGGCGATTGTAAAAACGGAAAAAGACTGGGTTCCGTCGAGGCCGGGCGAATCACTTTACATACGCCCATTTTCGATTGCAACTGAAGCGCATCTTGGCGTAAAGCCTTCGGATACTTATGAGTTTATTATTATATGCTGCCCGGTGGCCGCTTATTATTCGACAGGCCTTAGCCCTGTTAAGATTTATGTTGAAGACAAATACATCCGTGCTGCGCCTGGTGGAACAGGGTATATCAAATGCGGCGGCAACTATGCGGCATCTTTGATTTCCCAGGAAACGGCAGAGTCGCTCGGTTACAGCCAGACGCTTTGGCTTGACGGCGTGGAGCGCAAGTATGTTGAAGAAGTTGGCTCAATGAACTGCTTCTTTAAGATCAACGGCACAGTTTACACTGCGCCTACTGTGGGCACTGTTCTTCCCGGGGTCACGCGTATGTCATGCATTGAGCTACTCAAAAAATGGGGCTACAAGGTTTCAGTGGACCGCCTTCCAATCGTTGATGTTATGAAGGCTTCGAAAGAAGGAAAGCTGGAAGAAGTCTTTGGCACAGGGACCGCTGCTGTAATTTCTCCAGTCGGCGAACTGCGCTACAAAGACGATGTTGCATTAATCAATGGCGGCAAAACAGGTAAGCTCACGCAGAAGCTTTATGATACACTTACAGGTATCCAGTGGGGTACACTGCCGGATGACATGGGCTGGACAACAAAGGTCTGCTGACAGGCTTGTAATATAAGGACATTTTTTAGAATTAAAAAGAGCCACTCCGCAGTAAAAGTGCAGAGTGGCATTTTTGTGGAGGACTTAGTGCGCAGTATAACTTTTGCGGTGCCTGACAGTTACGATGGAATTACTCTTCGCAGTTTCCTTCGGAACTATATCCATCTTTCAGCGCGCCAGACTGCAAAACTTAAACGGGTACATGGTGGCATTACGCGGCAAGGCAAAACAGTTACAGCGCCGGAACGGCTCCGTGGCGGAGAGAGCGTTACTGTAACATTCCCTGACGACGAAAAAATAATACCTCCTGAGCCAATGCCTCTCACCGTAATTTATGAAGATATGGATATTATTGCTGTGAACAAGCCAGCTGATATGGCAATGTACCCATGCCCTGGCCACGGTAGCGGAAGCCTTGCAAACGCCGTATCGTACCATATGTGCCAGTCTGGTGAAAGCTGCGCTTTCAGGCCGGTCTACAGGCTCGACAAAGACACTACCGGAATTGTCCTCCTCGCGAAGCATCCATTTGCGGCGGCACAGCTTTCAGGGAAGGTTAAAAAAACGTATCTCGCGGTTTGTGAAGGTATGCTGCCGCAGAGCGGAATAATTAACAGCCCAATTGGGCTTAAACCCGGCCATACAATTCAACGTGCCGTAATGCCGGACGGCTTGAAAGCTGTAACACAGTGGCGGACGCTGAAGTATAATAATTTATGCAGCTTTACAGCCATTCATCTGAAAACAGGGCGCACCCATCAGATTCGCGTCCACTTTTCGAGCATTGGCCACCCGCTTGCCGGCGACGACATGTATGGTGGAAACGTTTCTGTGATAAAGCGTCAGGCGCTTCACTGTGCAGAGATAAAATTTTGCCACCCAGTAAGCGGCAGAATGGTAAAGCTTCGTGCCCCTATGCCGGATGATATGCTAATCCTGTCGGACAGCATAAAATAATAATGAATAAAAATTCATTATTATTCGCTTATTAGCTTGATATATGTATATTTATGCTATATAATATTTATATTCCAATCAAAACATACATAGATCAAAGAGGGGAAAGTCATGAAAAAACTGAAAGCAATTATGGCTGCAATACTTGCAACTGCAGCAGTTATTCCATTTACAGCGTGTGCGCCGAAAAACAGCGACACCATAACCATGTCGACAAATGCTGAGTTTGAGCCATTCGAGTACAAAGAAAAAGATAAAATCGTAGGCATCGATGTTGACATTGCAAACAAGATTGCAAGCAAAGCAGGCAAAAAACTGAAAATCAACGATGTGGATTTTGACTCGCTTGTAACGGAACTTAAGACAAACAAATGCGACTTTGTGGCTGCAGGCATGTCGATTACTGATGACAAAAAGAAAAACGTAGATTTTTCAATCCCGTATTTTGATGCGGCGCAGTCTATTATTGTGCGCAAAGGCAGCCCAATTAAGTCGCGCAAAGACCTGAATGGCAAAAAGGTTGGCGTTCAGCAGGGCACAACAGGTGATACATACTGCACTAACCAGGACGGGAAAAATGACCTGCATGTTAACACTGTACGCCTTAACAAAGGCGCCGACGCAATAACTGATCTTATTAACGGCAAGCTTGATGCCGTTGTAATCGATGATTTCCCCGCTCAAAAATTTGTATCCAAAAATTCTGATAAAATTGTAAAGCTGCCGGAAGCGCTTACAGTTGAGCACTATGCAATAGCAGTTAAAAAAGGAAATGCAGAACTGCTTAACACCATAAACGGTGTTTTAAAAGATATGAAGTCAAGCGGTGAACTCGATAAAATCGTAAACAAATATAAATCATCACTGGAAAACCAGTAAATAGCAGCGGATGGCGTAAATCCAATTATATTATCAGTCATCGCAGTTGGGAGAAGTAAGATGTTTCAATTTCCTGCTTTTATTTCCATGTCGTTCTTTTCTGATATAGGGGACCAGTTCTATCAGTCGTTTGTAGAAGATGGCCGCTATATGTACATTGTCGAAGGCCTTGGTGCCACACTGCTCATCACCGTTTTTGCTGTGCTGATTGGCGTTGTGCTTGGAACTGTTGTTTCACTTGTGAAAGTTGCGCACAACAATAACCCCAAAAAACTACGGATAGCGAATGGGATATGTTCGCTTTACCTTACAATTATCCGTGGCACGCCTGTTGTTGTGCAGCTGATGATTATGTACTACGTGATTTTGAGCGCTACTAATGTAGACAAAATTGTCGCAGCAATTCTTGCATTTGGGATCAACTCAGGTGCTTATGTTGCCGAAGTGATACGGGGCGGCATAATGTCTGTTGATCGCGGCCAGATGGAAGCGGGGCGTTCCCTTGGGCTGAGCCAGCGCACGACAATGGTTAAAATCATATTTCCGCAGGCATTGAAAAATGTTCTTCCAGCTATAGGAAATGAATTTATTTCTTTACTCAAAGAAACATCTGTAGCAGGCTACATCGGTATCCAGGACTTAACTAAAGGCGGAGACATTATACGCAGCCAGACATATCTTGCGTTTATGCCGCTGATTATAACTGCGCTTGTTTATCTTGTGATTGTTGTTGGGCTGAGTGCTTTGCTGACAAAATTTGAAAGGTGGCTGCGCAGAAGTGATTACCGTTAAAAATCTTCATAAAAGCTTCAATACGCTGAATGGCCCGGTTGAGGTTCTTAAGGGGATTAATCAGGAAATAAAACATGGCGAAAAGGTCGTTATCGTTGGCCCTTCAGGGTCAGGAAAAAGCACATTTCTGCGCTGCATTAATCTTTTGGAACAGCCAACAAGCGGTGAAATCTGGTTTGAAGGCAAGCAGATAAATGCCACGGGCTGCGATGTAGATCAGCTGCGCAGAAAAATAGGCATGGTGTTTCAGCATTTCAACCTTTTCCCGCACCTGACTGTACGCCAGAATATAACGCTTGCACCTGTAAGCCTTAAACTCGAAACGCAGGATGAAGCTGATGAACAGGCGCAGCAACTTCTGAAGCGTGTTGGCCTTGAAAGTAAAGCAGACTCTTTCCCGGGGCAGCTTTCAGGCGGGCAGAAGCAGAGGATAGCCATAGTCCGTGCTATGGCCATGCAGCCGGACGTGATGCTGTTTGACGAGCCTACTAGTGCTCTCGACCCGGAAATGGTCGGAGAAGTGCTGCAGGTTATGAAAGAACTTGCAGAAGCCGGAATGACTATGATAGTTGTTACCCATGAAATGGCTTTTGCACGTGAAGTGGCTACACGTGTGCTCTTTATGGAAGACGGAAATATTCAGGAAGAAGCGCCTCCTAAAGAATTTTTCAGTCATCCTAAAAGCCCGCGCCTTCAGAATTTTCTCTCTAAAGTACTTTAACCGCCTTAAAATTTATGTTAAAATTAAGGGTACGATTTTATCGTACCCTTAATTTCACATTTTTCGAAAAATCGCACATCAATTTTCATAAGGACAAGTAACGAATAACAGAAAAAGCGTAAATTTTTTAAAGGGAGCTTTAATAATGGAGAAAATTGCAAGTTTCTGCGTTGACCATACAAAACTTCTTCCAGGGATTTATATTTCACGTATAGACGGCGATATCATTACTTATGATATTCGTATGGTAAAGCCAAACACTCCGCCTTATCTTCCAAATGGCGCGCTTCACACAATCGAACATCTTTTTGCTACATTTGCCCGAAATTCAGAATATGCTGACCGGGTAATTTATTTTGGCCCAATGGGCTGCCGCACTGGTTTTTACTTTCTTCTGAGAAATGTTCCCCAAAAAGAAACAATTAATCTGATTACCAGGATTTTCCGCCAGATTGCTGATTATGAGGGTGAGGTTCCAGGAGCCACCGCATCAGAATGCGGAAATTACCGTGAACATGACCTTGTGGGCGCAAAAGAACGTGCAAAAGAGTTTCTGCCAGTAATTGAAAATTGGGACGAAACGAAATTAAATTATAATAAGTAAACACTTGCTTTTCAGGCAGCACCGCACGTATTGTAAATTGCAGAGGTTTTTCCCAGATATTAAAAATGGTAGATGGAATATATTATTTTTGCTATGCTATTTATACTGCTGCGAATGGTTACAACTTAGTTTCTTTTTTCTAAAATTGCTTTACTTTTTACAATAAAAAAGCAAGTTTTTGTTGAATTCATTAAAATATACTTTACTGATTTTATTAAGGTTGACTTTTCCTCTTTTGTGTATTATCATCAATAAGTGTGTTAAGATGCTCTATAAGAGTTCTTATTTACAAAAATATATGAATAAAGCATAAAAGATTATACGATAATCTTTATGGGCGATTATAATATTTTTGAAGAATGTATGGAATGTTTAAAGATATTACTGCCATCTTAAAAATGCTTTGTTTTAGATTGGAGCGTACCGCATTGGATAAATTCGTGATAGAAGGCGGTAACCGTCTTACGGGTGAAATAACAATAAGCGGTGCAAAAAATGCCGCTATTGCAATTATTCCGGCAACCATTCTATCAGACGGCGTGTGCCGTATCGAAAATGTCCCAGATATAAAAGACGTAAATAAAATTACGAAGATTCTCTACGATATGGGGGCAAAAATACGCGTCGTCAACAAGTCTACGCTTGAGATCGATACATCGACGATTCATACTTATGTAGTTTCGGAAGAACTCGCACGCCAGATGCGTGGCTCTTATTACCTTATGGGCGCGCTGCTTGGAAGGTTTCACCATGCCGTTGTAACTATGCCTGGCGGATGCGATTTCGGCGTACGCCCGATTGACCAGCACCTGAAAGGGTTTGCAGCACTCGGCGCAAAATACCGGATCGAGTCAGGCATGGTAGATATTTCGGTTGACAAATTGGTTGGAAACAGCATCTATCTTGATGTTGCCTCAGTTGGGGCGACTGCCAACATTATGCTTGCCGCAACAAAAGCGGAAGGCACTACGGTAATTGAAAATGCTGCAAAAGAACCGCATATTGTTGACCTGGCAAATTTTTTAAACTCTATGGGAGCCGATATACGCGGAGCCGGTACAGATGTAATCAAAATTTTTGGAGTCAAGCATCTTAGCGGGACTTCCTATTCGATTATTCCAGACCAAATTGAGGCTGGAACGTATATGGTTGCCGCAGCAGCGACATGCGGTGATGTCCTAATAAAGAATGTAATCCCTAAGCATCTGGAATCGATTTCAGCAAAGCTTGAAGAGATGGGCGTGAAGCTTGAAGAATTTGATGATTCTATACGTGTAAGCAGGAGCGGCAAGCTTAACAAGTGCAACATCAAAACTATGCCGCATCCCGGATTCCCAACAGACATGCAGCCGCAGATTGCGGTACTGCTTTCTATTGCAAACGGAACAAGCATTATAAATGAAAATGTGTGGGACAACCGTTTCCGTTATGTTGCGGAATTGAAACGGTTGGGTGCGCAGATTTCTGTCGATGGTAAGCTTGCTGTTATAGAAGGTGTTGACCACCTAAATGCGGCACCAGTAAGGGCTACTGATTTGCGTGCTGGGGCTGCGCTTGTAATTGCCGGCCTTTGTGCGCATGGTACTACTGAAATTGAGAATATCCAGCAGATTGAACGCGGATATGAGTCAATTGACAAAAAGCTTCAGAAATTAGGGGCAAATATCACCCGGGTCCATATTCCGGAACCGGAGGCTGAACAGGCCGGATAATCAAAAGGCTGTTTCATCAGCCTTTTTTATTTTAATCTGATATGAGGGATATAATGGCAAGATTTTGTCCGCTTTTCAGCGGAAGCAGCGGCAACAGCTATTACATAGGCTCGGCAAATGAAGGCATTCTTATAGATGCTGGCAGATCTGCAAAGCAGATTTCTAATATGCTTGATAACTGCCAGATAGATGTGGAAGCCATTAGGGGCATTTTTATTACACATGAACATTCAGACCATGTTTCAGGCCTACGTGTGTTTGCTTCAAGGTATCATATACCTGTCTACGCTTCATCAGGCACGCTTTCTCAGTTGGAGTCGATGAACTGCCTCAACAATAAGTTTACAAGCGAAGCCATAGGCTCTGAGTGGGTAACATGCGGCGGAATGATGGTTAGGGCCTTTCCAATATCCCATGACAGTGCGGAATGCGTCGGCTACCGCATTAAAACGAAAGATGGAAGGCAGATTGCGCTTTCTACAGACTTAGGCTATATGTCAGATGATGTGCGCAATAACCTTAATGGTGCCGACATGATTGTGCTCGAATCAAATCACGACGTTGGTATGCTGGAAAACGGGCCTTATCCTTATCCGCTTAAACGGCGTATTCTCTCGAAAACCGGTCATCTCTCAAATGATGACTGTTCTGCTGAGTTGTGCGGATTTGTTAAAAGCGGCTCCACACGTTTCATGCTAGCCCACCTAAGCAAAGAGAATAACACCCCTGATTTAGCTTACCAGACGGCTCTCTGTGCGCTTGAGATGTCAGGCATGAAGCAGGGGAGGGATTTTGAGCTTTATGTTGCCCCGCGCCAAAACGCGCAGGGCAGAATGGTTATATTTTAACAATGGAAAAAATTAATTTGGTTTGTGTCGGAAAACTAAAAGAAGAATACTGGCGCAGTGCCTGCAATGAGTACCAGAAGCGTCTCAAGCCATTTTGCAGGTTTTCGGTTGTTGAGATTCCGGAGTCACGTTTGCCGAAAAAGCCTTCGCAAATGCAGATTTTGAAAGCCCTTGCACAAGAAGGTAGGCTTCTTTTCGAAGCTGCCGGCAGTTCTGCCAAATTTGCATTGTGTATTGAGGGTAAAGAATTGTCCTCAGCTATGCTTGCACAAAAAATTGAGGGCTACGGCTTGAGGGGAATTGACACCATAAGTTTCATAATTGGAAGTTCATACGGCCTGAGTAGCCAGGTAAAGCAGGATGCTGATTTTCGCCTTTCCATGTCACCAATGACGTTTCCGCATCAGCTTGCAAGAGTGATGCTCTGTGAGCAAATTTACCGCGCATTTGAAATTATAAATCATGGAAAATATCACAAATAAAATATCTTAATAAGATAAGCAAACGGCAAACAACTACAATATGCAGCTGTTTGCCGTAAATTATATTATATAGGAAAAGTCAGGCAGATTCTGTATGCTTAGACTTAAACTCTTTCTGCTTTTTTATAACTTTAAGTCGTGAAAACTCCTCGCGGTCTTTTTCTTCCAAAGCATCTGTTATTGTTTTGACAGTTATCTCAAACTTTGGAATCATGATATTCTTTAAGGCATTCGCGCGTTTCTGTGTCTTTTTTACGGCATCTGCCAAACGGTATACGCTGTTTTCAACTTCCGCAAGTTCAGCAGTAAGCCTTTTAACTTCCATGAACTTTTTGTATGTCTCATCAAGCAAAATATTAGAAGAATAAAGGCCAAAAGGCGCAGGGATTTCATTTTGCTTTTCAAGTGATACCATAGGGATCTCAACACCCATTACGCTGCGATATGCAATATTAAGGCCGTTTTCCACAGGCACGGTTTCTGCAAGTTCCTTACATATGCCAAGTGTGATATTTGAACGCTGCAGCAGCGCATAAGCTTCCTTATATGCCTTATCGATTTTTCCCTGAATTTTTGATGCACGGTCTATAAGTGCCATCATTTCACGTACAAGGATATTGCGCTTTCTGTCGAGCAATTCAAAACCTGTGCGTGAAAGCTCAAGCGTCTTTTTTGTCGCCAAAAGATTGCCTTTTGTAGGTACTGCCTGGTTATTCATTTACTGCCTCACCTTCCGGTGCAGGCTCATTGCCGCTTATCAGGCCAGATGTGTTTAGGCAACCCTTTTCGCTTGCATTAGCCTGCTGCACACGCTTTTTTGCAGGCTCATAGTATTTGTCAAGTGTAGCATCATCCAGGCGGTCAAGCGACTCACGCGGAAGAATCGTAAGCAGTTCCCAGCCTAAGTCAAGGCTTTGCTCAATTGTGCGGTTTTCAGAAAACCCCTGATTGACAAACTTTGACTCAAACTGCCTGCCAAATTCCAAGTATTGCTTATCTTCCGGTGAAAGTTCTTCTTCGCCTATAACTGAAGCAAGCGAGCGGGCGTCCATAACTTTCGCGTAAGCAGCAAAAAGCTGGTTAGAAAGTGCGGAATGGTCTTCACGCGTATACCCTGCGCCTATGCCATCTTTCATCAGACGGGAAAGAGATGGCAAAACAGCAACCGGCGGATAAATGCCTGAAGCATCAAGCGAACGGTCAAGGACGATTTGGCCCTCTGTAATATATCCTGTCAAATCAGGTACAGGATGGGTGACGTCGTCGTTCGGCATTGTTAAAATCGGTATCTGTGTCACCGAGCCGGGCTTGCCGCGAATCATTCCGGCACGTTCATAGATGGACGCAAGGTCAGAGTAAAGATAACCCGGATACCCCTTCCTGCCCGGAATTTCACCTTTTGATGAGCTGAATTCACGCAGTGCTTCGGCATAAGATGTCATATCTGTCATAATGACAAGGATATGCATTCCAAGCTCAAAAGCGAGATACTCAGCCACTGTAAGCGCGCAGCGCGGCGTAAGAATCCTTTCGATAATAGGGTCATTTGCAAGATTAATAAACATTACAACGTGCTGAAGAATGCCGGACTCATCAAATGAGCGGCGGAAATAGTCGGCGACATCCTCTTTAACACCCATTGCGGCGAAGACGATGGCAAAGTTTCCGTTTTCAGCACCTGTGATTTTTGCCTGACGTGCAATCTGAATGGCAAGCTCATTGTGTTTCATGCCAGAGCCTGAAAAGATAGGCAGCTTTTGGCCGCGGATAAGTGTCATGAGTACGTCTATTGTGGAAATGCCTGTGTTGATATAGTTCTTAGGATATAAACGGGAAACTGGATTTATTGGTGTGCCGTTGACGTTTGCTTTTTTTACAGGAAAAACATCTCCGAGCCCGTCAATAGGGCGGCCTGCACCGTCAAATACACGGCCGAGGATTGAAGGGGAAAGAGGCATTTCCATCGGGTGGCCAGTAAGCCTTGTGCGTGTGTTAGTCAAAGAAATCCCACGTGTTCCCTCAAAGACCTGGATGACAACGCGTTTGCCGTCAATCTGGACTATTCTTCCCTGACGCATTGTTCCGTCGTCAAGACGGATATCGACAATTTCCTCAAATGAAGCGTTGTCAACATTGTCAAGGACAATCAAAGGGCCATTTATATCTTTTACTCCGATATAGTCAATAATCATATGCGACCGCCTTCCAATGAAAGATTTTCAACCATTTATTCTATGCCGATACGATTCCGGCCAGTTTGTCGTCAATATCTTTCATATAGTCATCAAACATTTCCGGCTTGTCATTTGGAATATCATATTTCATCTTAATCAGTTTATCAAAAAGGCCGGTATGGATAATGCTTGAAATCGGGACACTGGCAGAAATAAGTTGCTTTGATTTTTTGTAGAGATGAAGGATAACCTTCATCATAAGCTTTTGCTTTTCAAGCGGCACATAGGTATCTTCTTTGTGGAAAGCATTCTGCTGTAAAAATCCAACGCGGATGACACGTGCGGTTTCAATAGTCAGCTTCTGATCATCAGGAAGAACGTCAGAACCAATCAGCTTTACAATTTCCATCAGCTTGTTTTCCTGCTGCAGAATTTTATTGATTTCTTTTCTATAAGTTATAAATTCTTTTCCCTCATGCTCTTCGTACCACGGGTCAAGGTCGGTAAAATATTCACTGTAGCTCTGCATCCAGTTAATCGCCGGATAGTGCCTTGCATAGGCAAGATTCTTGTCGAGTGCCCAGAAGCAGCGGGTAAAACGCTTTGTGTTCTGTGTAACTGGCTCCGAAAAATCTGAACCCTGCGGTGAAACGGCGCCGATTATAGTCACTGAACCTATAGCACCGTTTAGCGTTTCGGACATTCCTGCACGCTCATAGAATTCAGCAAGACGGCTTGGCAGATAAGCAGGGAAACCTTCCTCAGCAGGCATTTCCTCAAGGCGGCCTGAAATTTCACGGAGCGCTTCAGCCCAGCGTGAGGTTGAGTCAGCCATCAGAGCAACATGATACCCCATGTCGCGGTAATATTCACCGAGTGTAATGCCTGTGTAGATCGAAGCCTCACGCGCGGCAACAGGCATATTGCTCGTATTAGCTATAAGAATGGTTCTGTCTGTCATCGGCCGACCTGATTTAGGGTCTATCAATTCAGAAAACTCATCAAGCACCTGGCTCATTTCGTTTCCGCGCTCTCCACAGCCAACATAGATAATTATGTCAGCATCGCACCACTTTGCCAACTGGTGTTGTGTCATTGTTTTGCCTGTTCCAAATCCGCCAGGTATAGCCGCGGTGCCACCTTTTGAAATAGGGAAAAGCGTATCTATTACACGCTGGCCTGTAATAAGCGGAATAGTTGGCTGTTTATGCTGCAAAACAGGGCGAGGCACACGGATTGGCCATTTTTGGCAAAGAGTAAGTTTATGGATTGTGCCGGCATCGTCTCTGAGCTCTGCTACTGTGTCATTTACATGATATTTGCCATTTGGCTGAATTTTTGTGACGGTTCCAGAAATAGCAGGTAGAACCATACATTTATGGCGAACAGCAGGTGTTTCCTGGCATTCGGCATATACAGCCCCACCTTTAAGTTTATCGCCAGGCTTTACGGTGATTGTAACGTCCCATTCGCGGTTTTCGTCGAGCGATGGAACACTGCTGCCGCGTGAAATAAACGATCCGCTCTGTTTGGCTATTTCTTTAAGAGGACGTTCGATCCCGTCAAAAATATTGTCAAGCAGGCCCGGGCCAAGTGTAACGTTCATAGGGCTTCCAGTGCCATAGACAGGCTCGCC